>JADMIO011413697.1_pt1 | contig 62338 bp, 50 predicted proteins | sample 8958161 | NCBI WGS metagenome assembly JADMIO01 (sample SAMN16585339, study PRJNA669376) | soil metagenome | isolation source: Crop rotation soil | place: USA: Cullars Rotation, Alabama | collected 2011 | reverse complement strand
ATATCATCGTTCTCATGTTCTTATTTTTTATTAAACTCAGTATAGGTGAGCAAAGAAGCAGGTACAGCGCCCGCCTGCAATTGCCCATGCTCTAAAAAATACAGTATTGCATTATGCACTGCGGCATACGCTTCTTCAGCCAATGGCGCGTCATCGCCTCTTTTACCAAGGCCAAGATCAACCACCCGGCCATATTCCGTAAAATCGTGGTGTGCCACCGCAGGCGAACTGATAAGCAACTTATATACAGGGTTTGACAGTGCATTAAATTGCGCAGCATCATCCTCAGCGTTGGTTGACGATGTAACGGTATGCAGCATGGGTATTTTTAATTTGGCGGGGGCATAGTCCGGCGACAGTGTTGTTTTGGAACGCAGGCTGAAAACACCACCATCCAGGTTAACCAGCAGTTTTATAGCAGGCGTTCTCATGGCCAGGTAAAAAGGCGCCTGTATGCCCCAGCCATGGCCTATGGCTGCTATTCTTGCGGCATCAACATACGGTTGCTTCGACATGATGTTTACCACCTCCCCCAATATGTCAGTAGCGTGCACGTACAACAACGTATCGTTGGGTGGTTGCCCTAAACGTGCCGTCACACAAGCTACCACAAAGCCATGGCTTGCTAAAAACTCGCACGTTTCAGGATAGGACTGCGGCTGCGCAAACATTATCACCAGCGGAAATTTTCCTTTTTTAACCATTGCATTTTTATAAGCTGAAAAAGGTACATCAACTGCCTTACTAAAATCAGCAGCGGGTATTTTGGGGAGATGGTATAAAAACGGCAACTCGATTATTCTTTTAAAATCGTTAAGCACAACTGAATCTGGCGTGGTGGGTGTCTCCCTGCTTTCAGTTATGTAATCTTTTAAGCTCATCCTTTCATTGCCTTTTTCTGATGGGTACCATATGCCGATCGAGAGGCTGTCGTTTTGATTGCTTGTTGTTCTCATCACCTTGAAGCCAATGGTGTGCGGACCCGCAGGCAGGTACTTCCAGGTTTGTTTCGGCTGTGCAGAAACAAGAGCGCAGTATGCATTCAAGATTATTAGCAATTTATATTTTTTCATGTTGTTTTTTGATTATCGCCTCACCCCCAAGCCCCCCTAAGAGAGGCAAGAAAACAAGGCATCTTTTACTACTTTATATACATTTTGCTTTAGCCCATCTATTTGATTGAGGGGACATCCCCGCCGGGGCGGGAGGCGGTTGCCCGGATTTGTGTCCCCACAAATCCCCTAATTGTACCGATGATCAATTACTTTAAAACGCTGAAGTGTGCGACGCAACAATGATGACCATGGCAATAAAGCTGGGGCCATAAAAATCACTACTTCAACCTATCGATCTTTTGCGTTGCACTTCTTCGTATTGATTCTTTAAACTGTGCATCTATACCTGTGGCCTTGTCTAATTTTTCCAAAACAATGCGCGCATTTGTCAACGCTTCTGCCCTGTTACCGAGTGCCTCGTAAGCATCCGAAAGTCCATCGTAAGCATTGGGCGATTCCGGGTAACTCTCTACCATCAACTTAAACGATTCAAGGGCCTCCTGCGGCTTATTATGCTGTAGCAACCAATAAGCATTAGCGTTCAACACATCCTCCCGCAAAACAGCGTTATAGAACGGGTTGAAAGTTGAATCACTGCGGTACATCGTTCTTGCTTTTCTAAATTCAGCAATTGCTTTCTGCATTTGCCCGGCCATCATCAGCCACATGTAATTGCGGTTGGTAAGGGTGAACTGCGTATCGGTAACGGGGCTTTGCAGGTTGTCTTTTAAAAATGCAACTGTACGTTTAATAATGGTTTTTGATTCTTCGGTGTTCATATACGCGTCAAAAGCGTGCATGCCATGCAGGTAATTTACCAGTTCTATCCTCGCATCCTGTATTAAAGCAGATTGCACAAAATTTTCAATACCCATATTAATAAACTGGGCATCCAGCCCGGCGCGCACAACCAGCACCGGCAGGTTTTGGCGCAGCTCACCCAGGCTATCAATAATCCCATAATACATAACCAGCGCTTTAATATTTTGCGGCCGTGTTTTAAAAGCAAGCCTGGCGCCTGTGCGTGTATTGGCGCTGCAGGTCCATAAACCTATTTTGCTTTTATCAATGCCAACCTTGGTTGATGATGCAACCAGGTAATCTATTAACGCCTCACCGTCTTCCAGTGCTTTGCCCTGCCTTGCCTGGTAGTTAACCGCCACCATGCCCGAAGCAGCTATCAACCTGCCCCAATCTTTATAGATACCCCATTTGGGCAGATCCATGCTGCCTACGCCGTTGTTAAAAATAACTACCGGCAGTGCAGCATCATTTTTAAACTGCGGTGGATAATAAATATCGTAATTGAGCGCCGTATCATTAATGGTAGTAAAAACATTATCTTCTTTTACCGTTACCTGCTGCATTAACGGCGTTTGGCAAACAAGGTGGCTGGTCATTGGGTCCTGGGCATAACCCAGGCATGCAGCAAAAAGGAAAAGGGCGACTATACAGGCTTTGTGCATAGCAATAATTTTGGTGAAATTACCTGCAACGCAATGCTTTTCCTACCAAACCGATAAGGCTGGCACTAAACCCGTTTACTTTGGGACTGTGCCGCCTGCTGGGACACCAGGCGAAACCGGGAGGGGGTTAAGCCTTCTCGCTTTTTAAAAATGTCGTTGAAGGATGAGAGGGAATTAAACCCTGCATCGTAGGCCACGGCGGAAATTTTATAGTGGCAAAAGCGGGGGTCGGACAATATTCTTTTTGCTTCTTCGGTCCTTTTTTCATTAACCAATTCGGCAAAGGAGCGTTTTAGTTTTTCATTCAATACCTGGGAAAGATGGTGCTTTTGGCAGGATAGTTTTTCGGCCAGTATATCAATGGTCAGTTCAGCGTCAAGATAAAGCTTGTCTGTATCCATGCAAGCCTGCAGGGCCTTTACAATGCGCGTGGCTTCCTCTTCCTTTAGTCCTGAGTTGGAATATTTTACCGGCGGGTAATGCACCTTCAGGGGTGGAATTATGTATTCGGTTTCAAGCGGCCTGTTATTGCCCTGAATAACCTTAAACAATTCGGGCTTACGCAGGGTTTGGTAGCTTATCCAATAAACAAAACCGGTAAGCAAAACAAAAGTCCAGCGTACGTCCTGGTAATGTGGAAAATACATATACAAAAAACACAACGCCATGGCAACGCAGGTTGTTGCTGCAAATGAAATGATTGTAAATTTTTGCAGGAATGATGTTCTTGTTCTGTAAATAAGGTTATTGATTGCTGCGCCGGCAGCGCCGTTAATCAATTGCAGGGCCAGCACATGATATACGGCTATGCTAAGCAATTGCAGCACCAGGCGCCCCGTGGGGTAAAAAGCTGCGCGAAAGATAGCGGGCGGGTAATAATCCCGGTTAACCACCGCCACATACACTGCATATAATGCAAAAGGCAAAAAATGCAAAAGCTGTTTCCATTGCCAGGCCGCTTGTTGCAGGTAATATTTTGCGCAAAGAAAAACAAGCGGGCCATATAAAAAAGGCAGGTAGTAGCTAAGAATATAGCCCTGCTGGTTGGTATGTATAAGCCAGCCTTTACTCAGGGTTTTAAACAGCACCTGCAACAGTATTACGGCTATGTAAGCGCTGAAGAAAATATGAAAGCGTTCCGGTTTTTTGCGGGCAAGTAAAACTGCTGCCAGCAAAAGCCCCTGCAGCAGGCCAAACAGTAAAATAAAAATGAGCACGTTAATAAACATACTGCCTGTTTGCTACAAGTTGCATAAAACAATATTGTAAACAATGGTAATTATTACGGGAGGTAATTATTCTATATAAGCGCCGGCAACTTTGCCATTGTCAACCTCCACCTGTATAAAATCCTGCGAGGTGGTGGCAACGGAGCAGCCGACATAATCGGGCTTTACGGGGAAGGATTTATGCATCCTTTCCACCAGCACCAGTGTTTGTATTCTTTTGGGGTGAAAAGCCAGTAAAGGCTTAAGGGCATACATCAGCGTTTTCCCGCTGTTGGACACATCATCCATCACAATTACGTTCTTGCCGTTAAGGTCAATCTCCTCGCTCAAAACAACATCGGTGGGATTATGTTTATCCAGGCTTACAGATATTACTTTTATTTCGTTGGGCAGGTGCTCTTTTGCATAACCGGCCACAATGCCGGCAATTTCGGTACCGCTGTTGCGTACGCCTACAAATATTACAGGGGCATCATCGCCGCTAAGGTTCTCTGCTATCTCAAGGGCCATACGGTGCAGCTTTTGGGAGGCATTGTCTGCATTTAGTACATATCTTTTACCGGGCATGTGTTGTATTTAGAATGCAAAGTAAGGAGAATTTGAAAATTGAGGGAATTTGAAAATTTGAAAATGACACCGGCAACTAAGCTCATCATGTAGCAAATGAGCTACTTCTTACTAATCAACTGGCTTTTACTAATCAACCAATCAACTAAAAGCAATACCTTAGTTTTATAAACTGTAATTAATTAACCGATGAACATTCTTGCCCAAATATTATTTATAGCGCTTGCAGGTGTATCTATATGGTTGTTTAGTGCAAAGGCTATGCGGATAAGGCGCAATATTCTGCTGGGGAGGGACGAGGATTTTAGCGACGACAAGCCCCGGCGCTGGCGCAACGTTTTATTGCTTGCCTTTGGGCAAAAAAAGATGTTTAAAAATCCCTTGGTTGCTGTGATGCACTTTGTTATTTATGCGGGCTTTATTATCATCAACGCAGAGGTGCTGGAGATATTTTTAGACGGTATTTTTGGTACGCACCGGTTGTTCTCCTCCCCTCTCGGTGCCGTATATTCATGGCTTATAAATGGGTTTGAATTTCTCGCTGTAGGCGTGCTCACAGTATGTATCCTTTTTTTGATAAGAAGGAATATTTTAAAACTAAAACGTTTTATCAGCAAAGACCTTAATGGATGGCCACGCAGCGATGCTAATTATATCCTTATTACCGAGATAATCCTCATGTGCCTGTTTCTTACCATGAACGCAGCCGATACATTATTGCAGCAAAGAGGGTACGGCCACTATGCAGAACACCTTACGGGCAATTTCGCTTTTTCCTCATTCATTCAGCCATTGCTTTCGGGCTTAAACAACGAAGGGCTTACCACGCTTGAGCGTGTTTGCTGGTGGCTGCACATCACAGGCATTTTTGCATTTTTGAATTACCTGCCTTACTCCAAGCATTTACATATTATCCTTGCCTTTCCCAATGCCTATTTTGCAAGGCTTGACTCACCGGGCAAAATGGAAAACATGCCCGACATTCAGAAAGAAGTATTATATGCCATGCAACCGGAGATGGCCCCTACCGGCGAAGCCGCAGCGGCCGAAACGCATAAAAAATTTGGCGCTAAAGATGTATTCGACCTTAGCTGGCGTAACCTGCTGGATGCTTACAGCTGCACCGAATGCGGCCGCTGTACCGCTGCCTGCCCGGCCAATATTACCGGCAAGGCACTAAGCCCAAGGTTGATAATGATGAAAACCCGCGACAGGCTGGAAGAAGTTGGCAAAAACATTGATGCCAACAAGGAGTTTAAAGACGATGGCAAAAGCCTGCTGCATAGTTATATTACCGAAGAAGAACTGCGTGCCTGCACCACCTGCAATGCCTGCGTGGAAGAATGCCCGGTTAGCATATCGCCGCTTGACATCATCCTGCAGCAACGGCGTTTTTTAATTATGGAAGAGAGCAACGCCACCCCTGAATGGAATGCGATGTTCAGCAATATTGAAAATAATTTTGCCCCCTGGAAATTTGCCCCTGATGAAAGGGATAAGTGGACGGAGGTTGGGTGATTGGTAGTTAGTAAAAGCCAGTAAGGAATAGTTGACAAGTTGATTGGTAAAGAGGTACCAGTGTAAGGAGTTAACGGAATTGAAAATTACTTCGCATCAATGGCTAATTAAAAGAAGCTGACAATCAACCGGCCGATCGTTTTTTTACCTATCAACCAATCCATAACAATGCTTTAACTACTTACAGGGCTGCTGAAGGCTACTTTTGGACTATAAACCCAAACGTATTAAATGCGCCTTGCTGCTCACCTAACATTCATGCTTGCCATTTGCAGTACTGCATATACCCAAACACAGCTTAGGGGTTATGTTTTTGCAAGCAGGTCTACCCTAAGCCCCGCCGGCAATGCGATTGTTTATCTCGCCTCGGGCACACATACAAACACCAGCCAACTGGGCTTTTTTAATATACCATTTCCCTGGCCTGATTCATTGCATGTATATTACCAGGGCAACAAGCTCACAATATTCATTACAGATGCAATGCTTTCGGCCGGCCGGCTGAACATTTATATGGATGATACAACGCACTATCGCTTATCGAAAGGTGAACTGGCGCCGGTATTTGTGAAAAGTAAAATGTATAAAGACCTTGTGGAACAACACAGGCAGGATTACAGCGATGCGTTAAACTACCACGCTCCCCCCGTAAGCATGGGAAACAACAAATGGCATGACAGTGTGGCCTCGCTGGGGGGCAAGGTAGCTATTGACACTAAAAACAAAAAACTCAGCCTGCTTAATGTTACTTCTGCCACTCACGCACTGGGCACAAAAACCGGAAAGCAAAAGAAACGCCTGCAGCAAAGGCTTATAGCAGATGAACACGCGTTGTATGTACAAAATGTTTTTACACCCGCACTGGTTAAAAAGTACTCCACTATGCGGAGCGAAGATTCGCTGCACACGTTTGTAACAACCTGTGCCCCTTCATTTGATTCGCTTGCCCTAATGACAGAGCTTGACCTGGCGGTTTACATTACCCGAAAGATCAAAGATTTCAGGCGACGCTAAAACTGTCTGACTGCCTAATATTATCGGATGAAGGTCCCAGTGGAGGTTGGCATCGCAAACTAACCGTTACCCGTTTTATTACCCAATTAACTCTTACTACCTAACCCCTCCCTACCAATTAACCTACCATCCCACCGTTTATAAAACGTTTACAAATAATTGGCTTACGGCTGGTACAGATTTGCTTACAGAGTGGTTAAATTAGCTAATGATAAAAAACATGCTGCTTGTTGCCCTACGCAACTTTAGAAAAGATAAATGGTATAGCCTGCTTAACATACTTGGCCTTACCATCGGCATAACCTTCAGCCTTTTTTTGATTTTTTATGTAAAAGACGAGCTTAATTACGACCGCTACCACAAAAATGCTGATAACCTTTACCGAATAAATTCGTACATAAAGGAACCTGAAAAAGACGAGATGAAGCTGTGTATTACGCAGGCTATTCTCGCTTCGACGCTTGGCAAAGATTTTCCTGAAGTGCAGGAAGCGGTGCGTTTTATTAACAGCGGCAAGCCTATGTTTAAAAATGGCGACCTGCGTTTTTATAACGACAAGGTTTATTTTGCTGATAGTAATGTGTTCAGGGCATTTACCTACCAGTTTATTGAAGGCGACCCGAAGACAGCGCTTATAGCACCCAACTCAATGGTGCTTACACAATCAATAGCAGAAAAATATTTTGGGCTTAATAAATCGGTAGTGGGTAAATCGCTGCAAAACGACAAGGGTGACCTGTATAAAATAACCGGCGTTATTAAAGATGTACCCAAAAACTCGCATCTTGTTTTCAATATCCTGCTTTCGGCAAGTACGCTGCCAAAGGACTTCGGCGGCGGCTGGGGTGGGTTTAATATTTTTACCTACACGTTGCTAAAGCCAAATACCGACCCTGTGGCATTTGAGAAAAAACTGCTGCCGCTGTACCAAAAATATATGGCGCCCATTTTTGCGCAGTTCAATATTAAGATACACTATGGCGTAATGCCCATAACGGCTATACACCTGCATTCAGATATGCAAATGGAGCCGGAAGAATTGGGCAGCATGTCTTACATCTATATATTTTCAGCGGTGGCGCTGTTCATGATACTTATCGCCTGCATCAATTATATGAACCTTGCTACGGCACGTTCCGCACGCCGCGCCAAAGAAATTGGCATTCGCAAAGTAACCGGTTCAACAAAATCGCAACTGGTTTCACAGTTCCTTATTGAGTCTCTTTTAATGGCTGTTTTTGCTTTGATATTAAGTGTGGGCTTTGTTGCTTTGCTGTTGCCGGAATTCAATACATTGTCAGGTAAATCCATATCATTTAATGCACTGTTGCAGCCTGCAACCTTTATTATACTGCTGGGTATCGTTTTATTTGTGGGCATGGTGGGTGGCAGCTATCCGGCATTTTACCTGTCGAAATTTAATCCCATTACGGTATTGAAAGGCAGCCTGGCAAAAGGCAGCAGCAATGTTAACCTACGCCGTGTGCTGGTTGTAACACAGTTCAGCATATCCATGGTGATGCTTATTTGCACCTGGGTTGTATATGGCCAGCTGCAATACCTGCGCAATAAAGACCTTGGCTTTAGTAAGGAGCAGGTGGTTTCGTTACAGGCAAACTCCAACAGCGACATCAGCAGTAAAATAAGGTCGTTTACAAGCACGATGCGCCAAAACCCGCACATCTTATCCGTTAGTACATCACAGGCGGTGCCCGGTGGGGCTAATATCAATTTTAACCTGTTCTCTATAGAGACGAATAAAGGCTATGTTGAAAAAGGTGTTTACACTTACGCTATTGATGAGAATTACGTTAAAACGCTGGGCATGAAAATAGTGAAGGGCCGCAGCTTTACAGGCCCTGGCGATACAACGAGAAGCCTGCTGGTAAACGAGAACATGGTTAAATATTATGGCTGGGGCGATAACCCATTGGGCAAAAAAATAAAATTTGTCGGCGATACATCCGGCCGCTATTTTGAAGTGGTGGGCGTAATAAAAGATTTTAACCAACAATCTTTATACAACCCCATAGCCCCGCTGGTATTATTTTATACGCCGGTAAGCAACGGCATACAGCTTAAAATAAGCCCGCAAAATATACCGGGTACCGTTGCCAGTATTGAGAGTGCCTGGAAAACTGCATTTCCTGAATTGCCTTTCTCTTATGTTTTCCTCGACCAGGATTTTGACGGCCAATATGCCGCCGACCAAAAGAGGGGTAAGATATTTACGGCATTCTCCATCCTCACCATCTTTATTACCTGCCTTGGTCTGTTAGGGCTGATAGCATTTACCACGCAGCAACGCCAAAAGGAAATAAGCATACGCAAGGTGATGGGTGCGAGCCTTACGCAATTGGTGCCATTGATCACAAGAAATTTTGTTTTTCTTGTAGGCATCTCCTGTATCATCGCCTTTCCCGTATCCTATTATTTTATGCATAACTGGTTGACGAAATTTCAATACAGTGCTGGGTTATCTGTGTTGCCGTTTTTGTTATCGGCACTTACCGTGCTGGTTATAACTATACTTACCACTATTTTTCATACGCTGAAAGCGGCGCTGGCAAACCCGGCGACAAGCTTGAGGGCGGAGTAAGTTGGCTGAGTGGTTGATTGGTAAAAGGCAGTAAGAGCCAGTTGATTGGTCAAACTAGTTGATTAGTAAGAAAACGGTCGGTTAGTGAGAAAAAGTTAAGGGCCACTTATTAAGAGGATTTACGAACGGTGATAAAGTAAAAAGAATTTAAAAACGGCCACCTGGTACATGTGTTTCATATACAGATGGCCAGTCATTTTAAATATTAGCGGGTTTACAGCAAAACATTAGGGACAATAACGACACTTAGGACTTTAGCGTTTACGCTGACTGATTAACCAGGTTTTACCAATCAACTGCTCTCTTACCAATCAACTGGCTTTACTAACTCACCGGCAATTCCTTCATAAAAAATATTCGGTACAGCTGCGCCACGGCGGCTATTATAAAAACAACCCCCATGATGATGTTGAGTATTTTAGTGTTGGCTTTCATTTTTACAATAAGGTAATTACCACCATACATATATACCGCAAGGCCAGTAATAGTACCAAGCCCGCAGCCGGCGCTAAAAACATTAAATTCGGTAATACCCGGTACCAACACGCCGACATTCACAATAAGGTAGCTGCTCCAAATAAACCAAAAAGGTATTTGCGCGGGGTTTAAGGCGCTCATGGTTACACCAAGTATAAACCGGTTAAGGTTATTTTTAAGCAGAATAGGTTTTTTCTCTCCTTCCTGTTTAAGGGCCTGTATAAATGTGGCTACGCCCAATACGAGAAACACTACTACGGTAACCCAGTTTAATATGTCAAAAAAAAGCTTGTGCTCTACTATCCACGCCACGCCGGATACAGTAAGGCGTACATATACAATTTCAATAATGGTTACGCCAATGGTGTATTTCCAGGCGTTGGAAAAATTTTCGGCTACGGCAATTTGCGTGGCGGTAATGCTCATGGTGCCTAATGGCAACTGCCCAAGGAAACTTACCAGCCACCCTACCCAAAAAATAATAAAAAAGTTCATGTAAAAAGATAAACTGCAATGATAAGATAAAGCGTTGAGAGAAAATGCATTTAAACTGATAGCAGGTTACACATAGAATTTCAGGTCTCCCACTTACACCACACAAATTTGATGCACCTAAAAAACTTGCCGCTGAAAATTACAAACCCGCCGAAATAACAAAGAAATTAGCGTAAAACAGCAATTAATTCCGGAAATTGTAGGGGCAGGTGTCCCGAATAAAAAGCCTTACAAGGTCCTGCTCTAAATACTTCAGTTAACCTCTAAAACAGCCGTCTTTAAAACATGCGGGGTGTTCCGTTTGCCCCTATCACAACTCAGCAAACCCACTACCACGGATAACTAAACTAAAACAACTTTTATGACACCAAAACTTTATCAAAACCTTGCACCACGTGCGTGCACAACTGCCTTATTAGCTTTTTTATGTATTTTCTGTCATCACAAAACTTTTGCCCGCAGGCGCTTTGCCGACAAAACCATTACCGGCAAAGTGGTTGATTCAGCAACAGGGGACGCATTACAGGGCGTTACCGTTACAGTAAAAGGCACTAAAAAAGCCACCAGCACGTTAACAGATGGCTCCTATTCAGTAACGGTTTCCACACCGGCTACGCTTGTTTTTTCTTTTGTTGGATATAAAGATGAAGAGATTACAGTTACAGATCAATCAACCGTCAATATACGGCTGGCGCAAGCCTCCGGCCAACTGGGCGGCGTTGTGGTAACCGCACTTGGCGTAAAGAAAGAGCGGCGAAAGCTTGGCTATTCCGTCTCGGAGGTTAAAGGCCAGGTATTTACCGAGGCGCGCAACAACAGCTTTGTTACCGGGCTGGAAGGCCGCGTAGCCGGTGTTAACGTTAGCGGCGTGGGCGCAGGCCCAAACAGCCCTTCAAATGTTGTTATACGCGGCATTACTTCAATGACGGGTAATAACCAGCCGCTGTACGTTATTAACGGCATACCGCTGGTTAATAACAACTACGCCACTACCGATGTAGGCGGCGGATACGGCGGCAAGGATGGCGGCGATGGTATTGGCGATATTAACCCGGATGATATTGAAAGCATCTCCATACTAAAAGGCGCGGCCGCTACCGCGCTGTACGGCTACCGCGGCTCAAACGGCGTTATACTCATCACTACCAAAAAAGGCCGTACCGGCGAAGGCCTGGGGGTTGAAGTAAACTCCAATTTTGTTTTTGAAAATGTGATTGACGAAACTGATTTTCAAACACAGTATGGCCAGGGTTATGGCAATGCAAAACCCATTAACGGACCGGACGCACTGGGCTCAATGGAATCAAGTTGGGGCGCCCCGCTGGATGGCTCGCTTACGCCACAATTTGATGGTGTTTCAAGGCCGTACTCCGAAGCTGCAAAAGGCAATATGGCACGTTTTTATAAACAGGGCCAGGCCGCAACCAACACTATATCTTTCAGCAAAGGCTTTGGTGATGATGGCGCCACCAGGTTTTCGTTCAGCACCCTTAACGACCACAGCTATGTGCCCAATGCAGGGCTTACGCGCCTTACGTTTACGCAAAATACCCAGTTAAAAATGAGCAAGAACCTTGCGCTGGACCTGTCCTCACAATACATTTCAGAGTACACTAAAAATGCACCCAATGTGGCTGATGCAGTAGGCAATTTAAACTGGGGGCCCATGTTTGTGCCACCCAATGTTAATATTCTTACACTGGCCGGCCCCAATGGCGATGGTACGCTGCCAAACGGTTACGAGCTAAACCCGTTTTCTGATGTGTATACCACCAACCCTTATTTTGCTGCCTATAAATTTAAAGGCGCCATTCACCGCAACAGGTTCATCGGCTCGGCCAGCCTTAAATACACTTTTGATAACGGCCTGTATATACAGGGCCAGGTGGCTGACGATTATACCAACGACCGTAACACCAACGTAACACCTACGGGTACCGGTTATGAGCCTGGTGGTGATATGTATGAGCAAAACGTAAAGCAGTCAGAGATTAATATTGACATTACGGCTGGCAAGGAATTTAAGATAGGCAGCAACTTTACACTTAACATGTTGGTGGGCGGTAACTATCGCAAATCGCAACAAGAATATGTTACGGCTTCCGGCCAAAATTTTGCTACCGCCTTTTTATATACCATTGGCAACCTGGAAAACCTGCAGGAAGGTTATGCATTGAATAACGAAGAATATCAATCCGTTTATGCAAGCGCTGACCTCTCTTATAAAAACTATCTCTACCTAACTGTAACCGGCCGTAACGACTGGTACTCCACGCTGGCGCCGGGCAAGCTCAATTATCTCTATCCCTCTGTAAGTGGCTCCTTTGTTTTTTCTGAACTACTGCATATACCCTCTATGAACCTGGGTAAATTAAGGCTTAGTTACGCCGCGGTGGGTGGCGCAGCGGAATCACCTTATCAAACCCTGCAAACCTACGGCATACAGGGCACGCTGAATGTGCCGGGGGGTGTTTTCCCCATTGGCTCTGCCGGTGGTGGAACCGTACCTAACAGCGGTTTAAAGCCATCGAAAAGAGAGGAGTTTGAAATTGGTACTGAAATGGACTTCTTTAAAAACAGGCTGCGTTTTGATGTAGCCGTGTACCAGAAAAAAGTGATTGATGATATTGTGCCTGTAACTATTGACTACACTTCGGGCTATACTTCTGCCATCCTTAACGTAGGCAGCCTGCAGGATGTTGGTGTTGAGATGCAATTTGGGGGTATGCCGGTTAAAACAAATAAGTTTAGCTGGGATATTGATTTTAACGGCACCTATAACTCCAGCAAAGTATTATCACTCGGTGGCCAAAACGAAATTACACTTGGCTCCGCAACGCCGGACTGGGGTTCCATTGCGTACATACAGCAGATAGTAGGCAAATCATCACAACATATCATTGCATTAACGCCTGCAACAGACCGTAAAGGCCATATTATTATTGACCAGGATATGGGTGCGCCGGACCCATCGCTGGCTGTGCCTAAAGATTTTGGTTCAGCCATATCACCCTGGGCGCTCGGGCTTAATAACACGTTCAGGTATGGCAATCTTAGTTTGTCTTTTTTAATTGATGGCAAGTTTGGCGGCAAAGTGTTCTCCAATACAAACTTTGTGGCCTATGTACAGGGGCTTTCAAAAGAAACCGTTGCAGGCAGGGATAAAACCTATGGCGATGAGGGCGACGATGCCCCCACCTGGTATGGTAACTGGGCCAACGCCGACCAAGGCATGTTTGTGTACGATGCAAGCTTTATAAAATTCAGACAGCTTATTTTAGGCTACGATTTTCCCGCAAAACTTTTTCATAATAAGATACATGGCCTTAGGTTAAGTGTGGTTGCTCATAACGTGTTTACCATTATGAAGCACACGCCGAATGTGGACCCCGAATCAACCTATTCAGCATCGGTGTATTCACAGGGGCTTGAGTCTGCCGAGGTTCCTTATTCAAGAACGATAGGCCTTAACCTGAACATAAAATTGTAAACACATAAGCACTAAGTGATAAAATTTATTAGCATGAAAAAGTCAATTATATATATCATTTCAGCCGTTTTTGCATTAATGGCGCTTGCATCCTGTAAAAAGGAATTGTTGGATGTAAATACCAATCCAACGGCCATAACGGGCGATAAATACGACCCCAATTTTCTGCTCACCACAACACAGTTAATGTACACCGGCAGCTCAGATTTTGGCGCGGAGAACTGGCAAACAGAATGGGGCGGCATTGCTGGTTATATACAGCACACCGCATCTACCAACACCGCCTATTATTACGGCGATAAATATTTAAACAGCCCCGGCAATTTTGGCGTTTATTTTGAGCGCGCCTATACCTACCAGGTGCAGCCCGTGGTGGAGCTTTACGAGCTTACCCTTAACAAGCCAAAATACAGTAACCTGCACCAAATGGCGAGGATAATGAAGGCGCTTGTGTTTGAACGCATCACTGATATTTATGGTGATATACCTTACAGCCAGGCAGGCCTCGGTTATTACAAAGGCATATTTGCACCGGCTTACGACAAACAGCAGGATATATACACCGACTTGATAAAAGAAGTATCACAAGCGGTTGACAGCCTTGATGAAAGTTTGGATAAACCAACCGGCGATGTGTTTTTCGCCTCAACCGGTGACGCACAGATAAGCGAATGGAAAATGTTTGGCAATACACTGCTGTTGCGTATGGGTATGCGTTTAACTAAAGTTGACCCAACACAAGCGCAGGCTATTGTACAAAAGGTTACCGGCAAAACCATGCAAAGCAATGCTGATAATGCCATTGTGCAGCACCAATTGGGTAACGTAACCCAAAACAGGGATTCATGGTCAATTTTGCAGGAAGACAGTACAGATTTGAAACTATGCAAAACCTATATTGACACCCTGAAGAGTAATAACGACCCCCGCCTGCATGTAATGGCTATAATATATGCAAACAACGATACCAGCGCTGCCAGCCAAATAGGCTTGCCCCCCGGTTACAGGGTTGGCGGCAACAAGCCTGAATTTGATATTACGAAGAGGGCAGACTACCCGGCCCTTGGCATGCAAGGCTACTCCAGGCTGAATAATATTATTTTAAGCTATACAGCCCCCAATTTGATATTGACGTACGCCGAATCGGAATTTTTGCTTGCTGACGCTGCACAACGCTGGGGAGTTGGTGATGCAGCTACGCACTATAAAAATGGTGTGCTGGCGGCCATCACGCAATTATCGGCTTATGGGGATGGGGCCGCGATAAGCGATGCAGACGCTGAAGCATATTACAATGCCCACCCTTTCAATGCAGCAGACGGCCTCAACCAGATAAACACACAATTTTGGCTTTGCACTGTTATGAATGAATACGAAGCATGGAGCAACTGGCGCCGTACAGGTTACCCGGTGCTGCAACCTACTGATTACCCTAATAACGTAACCAACGGCACCATCCCGCGAAGGATGGAGTACCCGGTTAGCCAAAAGGTTACCAACAAGGATAATTATAATGCAAACATTGCAAACCTGCCAGGCGGGGATAAGTTAACCAGCCGTATGTGGTGGGATGTGAAGTAAAATTTATTGCAATCAAAATTAGAATAGTTCTATAAGATTGGGATTTTAATACATCACCTGTTCTTACAATGGCCGGTAGTATTACGCCGGCCATTTTTTATTTGTGTTATTATATACTGTCGATACACATTATTAATCCTCCCCGGTCCTCACAATAGAACGCTTAAAAGTTTGGCAACCAAGCCCTCTTTTACCCTACATTTGAATTAAATTATTAAGGCATGAAAGTTCCCGTAATGGCAGAATTGATGGCGGCAGGTGAAACCCCTGAAATACTGTTTTGGGTAGGTTGTTCCGGAAGTTTTGACCAAAGGGCACAAAAAATAACACGTGCATTTGCAGCCATACTGGATAAAACAGGCATTAAATACGCTATCCTCGGCAAGGAAGAGGCCTGCACCGGCGACCCTGCTCGAAGATCGGGCAACGAGTTTTTATTCCAGATGATGGCCTATAATAACATACAGGTGCTCAATAATTATGGCATTAAAAAAATAGTGACGGCGTGCCCGCATTGCTTTAATATATTAAAAAATGAATACCCGGAATTGGGTGGTATTTATGAAGTTGTACACCACACCGTTTTTTTGCAGCAACTGATTGACGAGGGAAGGATAAAATTAAAAGAAGGCGGTAGTTTTAAAGGCAAACGCATAACCTACCACGATAGTTGTTACCTGGGCCGCGCCAACAATATTTATGAGGCCCCGCGCAAAGTGCTGGAAATGCTGGACGCCGAATTGGTGGAAATGAAACGCTGCCTCACCAAGGGCCTTTGCTGCGGCGCGGGCGGCGCACAAATGTTTAAAGAAGATGAGCCTGGCAATAAACGCATTAATATAGAACGCACGGATGAAGCGCTTGCTATGCAACCTGCTATAATCGCCTCTGCCTGTCCCTTTTGCAATACGATGCTTACTGATGGCGTAAAGAACAGGGAAAAAGAGAACGAGGTGCAAGTGATGGATATAGCTGAACTTATTGCTGCAAGCATTGATTAATTGCAGATTGCAGATTTCGGATTTCAGATTAATCGAAGCGGGCAATTGCACGCAGATCATCAGGATTTAGTGGATTGACGCAGATAGGAAATATGCTATTATCTGCGTTTATCTTGACAATCCTTACAATCTGCGTGCAATTACCCGCTCCGGTAAATCGCTTCAATCCAATCTGCAATCCGCAATCGGGTAATCTGCAATCGTCTTATCTTTGTACCATGAACTTAGAATACGCTGAACATATACCGGGAGATTTTCATCCAACGTCAAGGGTGTGGATATACCAAAGCAGCCGCCTGTTTACCATGGGCGAAGCTTTGCAAATGGAGCCGATGCTGGAGAATTTTGTACGTGGGTGGAACAGCCATGGTGTACCCGTAAAAGGCTTTGCCAACCTGTTTTTCGGGCAATTCATTATTATAATGGCAGATGAAACTGCAACGGGTGTAAGCGGCTGCAGTACAGATAGCTCAGTAAGGCTTATTAAACAAATTGAAGACACATTTAAGGTGGATATGTTTAACAGGCAGGTGCTGGCAGTATATGCAAAAGAAAAAATTCAGTTGCTGCCGCTGTCCCAGTTAAATTATGCTGTTGAAAATGGCTTTATAACACCGGCTACTTTGTACTTTAATAATCTTGTGGCCACCAAAGAAGACCTGTTACACAACTGGATAATACCTGCCAGCCAGGGCTGGCTTGCTAAAAAAATAAAATTCAACCAACCCGCGTAATATACCATGCCGCTTACTAACCTAACACCCATGCTATGGACCAATGAGCTAAAGGCCACCATAGAATTTTACACCTCCATTCTTGGTTTTGAGTTAGACAATTTTAATGAAGAATGGGGCTGGGTGCACCTGCACCGCAACAGTGTAAACTTTATGTTCAGTTTGCCGAATGCGCACGAACATTTTGAAAAGCCGGCTTGCACAGGCTCATTCTACTTTTATACTGACGAAGTGGATGTGTTGTGGGAACAGTTAAAAAACACCGCCTACATATATTACGCCCTGGAGAATTTTGACTATGGCATGCGCGAGTTTGCCATTAAAGACAACAACGGTTATATACTGCAGTTTGGAAAGGAAATCAACGCCTGATCAAATCTCACCTGTTAGTGGCGTTTTATAGCAAAAGGTATGGAAAGCCCGATGCCTATTTGACTTTGTATCTGCAAAGCGGGGCTGTTATTGCTTTTACCAAACAGCTTCACATCATCATCATAAATAAGGTTTAGCGCATAGCTGGTAGAAAGATACCTGTTTATTTTAAAGGTTACATAGTGCGTCATGTACACATCAATATTCTGCGGCTTAACAGCGTAGTTGGAAAAAAGGTCCACCCTCCCCTTATACGTAACATTCTTTCCAAAATTATGGGCATAGTTAATAGATGCAAAACCACCAAACTGGTTTACAATATGATGGCCGGTATCAACGCCATATAAGGCTTGTTTTGCTAAGGTAGGGTTCGCCACAATTGTTGCACGGTCGGTAAGCAGGGAGAAGAAGATAGACAGTTCTTTTGTTGGTTTATAATCCATACCCGCGGACAATATTACATAGCCCGGCGACAAAAAAGTAGATGAAAAAAACTTATTGCCTAATCCATCGTACGTAAAGCCATCAAAAAATTGCGTCCTGAAATTAAAGAGGCCGGATATGTATAGCTTATTGGATGTATCAACCCGTACACCGTATTTGGAAAGAAAATCCAGCCTGTCATCATTTTTGCGTGCACCTATACTCGTGGTTTGCAAAAAGCCCAGGTTAAAATCAACATTATTGTCCCAGGTTTGGTTTTTATGCTGGTAATAAACGAAATAGTTTACATAAGCAGTGAGGGCAATGGAAAAATTATCGCCGCCCGCCGCCCAGTTCTTTTGAGAGCCCTCGGCCATGTTAAAATTAAAAATGCCGCCTCTTTTCCAGGTATATTTAACGGTATCCACCGGCTTGGTAATGGTTCTGAAAACTTCTGTGGGTAACTGTCTTACAGGAATATCATCCTGCGCAAAGCAAAACTTACTGACCAAAACAAGCGATATGGATAACAATAGTGGTTTCTTCATGTGCCTGGCTAATAAAACATTTACGGCGCAAATATAGCCTTCCATCCATAAAAAAAATAGTTAACAATCTGCCAAACTGACACTAACATCTTTTTAGCTATTTTTGCAAACTAAACTTTTTACAACGGATGGAAATGGTGGAAACATTACCTGCAGTGCATGATGAAAACCGGCAGGGCGAAGCGTATGCGCCCTTTGCCCTTGACGAGAATATATACCAGAAAAAATTTTACATAGAGAGCTATGGATGCCAGATGAATTTTAGTGATAGTGAAATTGTCGCATCTATACTACAGGGTGAGGGTTTTGGCGCTACGCGCAATTATCTTGAAGCTGATCTTGTATTATTGAATACCTGCTCCATCCGCGAGAAGGCAGAGCAAACCATACGTAAACGCCTTACTGAATTCAGGAAGGTGAAAGATGCAAGGCCCGGTATGCTGGTTGGTGTGCTTGGCTGCATGGCAGAGCGTTTAAAAGCAAAATTGCTGGAAGAAGAAAAGTTAGTTGACATGGTGGTGGGACCAGATGCTTACCGCACTTTGCCCGGCCTGATTGAAGAAGCTGAAACAGGCCAAAAAGCAGTGAACGTATTATTAAGCAGGGATGAAACCTATGCTGATATATCGCCTGTTCGTTTGGAAAGCAATGGAGTATCTGCATTTATTTCCATCATGCGCGGTTGTAACAACATGTGCAGCTTTTGCGTGGTACCATTTACCCGCGGCAGGGAGCGCAGCCGTGATGCTTTCTCTATTATAGCAGAAGCAAAAGACCTTTTTGCAAGGGGTTTTAAAGAAGTTACATTGTTGGGGCAGAATGTAGATAGTTATTATTGGGTGCCCCCATCCCCTGAAGGGGAGCTTAAAGCTTCATCTGATTTTTCAGGCAACTTCGGTAGTGCAGCAGTAACTTTTGCGAATTTGTTGGAGATGGTGGCGCAGGTGAGCCCGGAGCTGAGGGTACGCTTCAGCACTTCTCACCCAAAAGATATTACAGAAGATGTGTTGCTAACCATGGCTAAGTACGAGAACATTTGTAAATATATTCACCTGCCGGTACAAAGCGGCAGCAGCCGTGTGTTGCAACTGATGAACCGTACTTACACGCGCGAATGGTATATGGCCAAGGTTGACCAGATAAAAAAAATTATGCCGGACTGTGGTATAAGCAGCGATGTTATTTCAGGTTTTTGTACTGAAACAGAGGAAGACCACCAGGATACGCTTTCTATTATGCAGTACAGCGGCTATGATATGAGCTATATGTTCTTTTATAGTGAAAGGCCGGGCACATTGGCAGCAAGAAGATATACCGATGATATACCGCTGGATGTTAAGAAAAGAAGGTTGCAGGAAATTGTTGAACTGCAGGGCAAGTTATCATTGGCAAGCAACAAACAAGACATTGGCAAAACATTTAAAGTATTGATAGAAGGTGAGAGCAAAAAAAGCGCTGATGACTGGATGGGAAGAAACACCCAAAACAAAGTAATAGTATTTGCCAAGAATAATACGCCTTTACAAAAGGGCGATTATGTTTGGGTAAAAGTGAACGATTGTACGCAGGCGACGTTATTGGGGGAGATGGTAAACAACTAAACCTTATAATATGAAAATTGCAGTAAAATATATCATCTTACTGTTTGCGCTAATTGCAGGAAGCGAGGTTATTGAATCGAAAAACCTTGCATTGGCAATTATCTGCGCCGGCGCTTTTATTGCTTATGCGCTAATTGAAGTGCAGGACTTGAAAATTTTAAATGCACCGGAAGAGAACGAATAGTAAACGGCCGGTTTTACAGGTAAACGTAATGATGGAACAGGAAATACAACAGGAAATATTAAAACTTGAAAAAGACAGGAATATAAAAATTCTCTATGCCGTTGAGTCGGGTAGCAGGGCCTGGGGTTTTGCCTCAACCAACAGCGACTGGGATGTACGGTTTATTTATGTGCACAATTACGACTGGTATTTATCAGTAGAAGAAAAGAAAGATAATATAGAATTTATTCTTCCCAACGATATAGACCTGGCAGGCTGGGAACTTAGAAAAGCATTGCTGCTTTTCAGAAAGTCCAACCCACCGTTATTGGAATGGTTGAGCAGCCCAATAGTGTATAAGGAATCGTTTTCAACTGTAACAAAAATGAGGGAAGCCGCTGCAGAATATTTCAATCCAAAATCGTCTCTTTACCATTACTTCCATATGGCAAGGCGTAATTATGAAGCCTATTTTAAAGACGACGAAGTGAGGGTGAAGAAATATTTTTATGTATTGCGCCCCTTACTGGCTTGTAACTGGATAGAAAGAACAGGCCAAATGGCCCCTATTGAATTTGATGTTTTGTTACAGGAAGAAATAATTGACCCCTTGCTGAAGGGTGAAATAAATGAGTTGCTGGCCCGCAAAAAGGATGGCGAGGAATTAGACAAGGGCGCGAGAATACCAATAATAGATGCCTTCCTTGAAAACAGGGTGGCGCATTTTGACCAGGCTATAAAAGATTATCAATTTACAAATACACCGGCTTATTCAACATTGAACAATATTTTTAGAAGTACGCTTGAAGAAGCCTGGAAATAAACGTTAAGAATGGACATTCAATCAATAAAAAACCGTTTTGGCATAATAGGCAATTCACCGGCATTAAACCATGCGCTTAATGTAGCGGTACAGGTTGCATCAACTGACCTTAGTGTATTGATAGTAGGTGAAAGTGGTGTGGGTAAAGAGGTTTTCTCACAGATCATTCATGCACTGTCATCGCGCAAGCACAATTCATTTATCGCCGTTAACTGCGGCGCCATACCGGAAGGCACGATAGATTCAGAATTATTTGGGCATGAAAAAGGCTCCTTCACCGGTGCGGTTGATAGCCGCAAAGGCTATTTTGAAACCGTTAACGGCGGCACGATTTTCTTAGACGAAATCGGTGAGATGCCAATAGGCACGCAGGCAAGGTTGCTGCGCGTGCTGGAAACGGGTGAGTTCATACGCGTGGGTTCATCCAAGGTACAGAAAACGGATGTACGCGTTATCGCAGCCACCAACCGCGAGTTACTGGAGTTTACACTTAACGGCCGCTTCAGGCAGGACCTGTATTATCGCTTAAGCACAGTGCCTATACGCGTACCGTCATTGCGCGACAGGAAAGAGGATGTCCCTTTATTGTTCCGCAAATTTGTAATTGACTTTGCCGAGCGCTATAAAACCAATGCGGTACAATTAGACGAGGAAGCAAAAAACCTGTTAATTAACTATTCATGGCCCGGCAATGTTAGGGAATTGAAGAATATTGCAGAGCAGGTTTCGGTGCTAAGTACGCAGCCTATTATTACCGGCAGCGAGCTGAGAAAGTTCTTGCCGGAAAAAGCAGCATCAAATCGTTTGCCCGTTTTAGCAAGCAACACGCCGCAGCAGGCAGGCGAGTTTGCCAATGAAAGGGAGATATTATATAAGCTCTTTTTCGACATGAAAAAAGATGTAACTGAGCTTAAGAAAATGTTCCTGGAGATATTGCAGAACCCGTCTATGACAGGTGCAGCAGCACGTTTTGCGCATGAATCGCTATTAAACGACCATGCTATAAACGGTGAACAAAAGCAAATGTATGATGTACCGGCAGTGATGCAGGCCAACATATTTCAGCCGGCGCCGGTTATTGGCCAGGCGCAGCCGGTTCTCCTGGACCATGACGATGAGATACACCACCACGAAGAAGTAGAAGAATCGCTGAACATAATGGACAAGGAGAAGGAACTGATTGAAAAAGCGCTTAAAAAACATAAGGGTAAAAGAAAAGATGCCGCGCTTGACCTGGGCATAAGCGAAAGAACACTATACCGCAAGCTGAAGGAATACGACATTAATGAATAAAAACTATATGAAGTTTATCACCCATAATATTACCAAACGGCCCGCATTGTTTTTATTGCTGGCAATAATGGTACTTGCCACCTCCTGCGGTATTTATACTTTCAGGGATGTTAGCATTCCCGACAATGTAAAAACAATAAAGATAAATTACATTGAAAACAGGGCCAGTATTGTCAATCCCCAGCTAAGCCCCAAGCTTACCGATGCGTTTAAACAAAAAGTATCCAGTTATATAAGAAAAGCAAGCCTTGTTACTGCCGATAATGCAGATTATATTATTGGCGGCTACGTTAGCACTTATGCCGTAAGCACATCGGGCATAAGCAACCAGCAGTCATCAAGCAACCGCTTAACCGTGGGCGTACACCTTATATTCAACAATACCCTTAAGAACGAGGTGAAGGAGTACGATGTAAGCCTGCCCTTCGATTTTTCAGCCACCTTAACACTTACACAGGCCGAAGGCCAGCTGCTGGATGACATAATTAAGAACCTGAGCGATGAAATGTTTAACCGCATTTTCTCCAGTTGGTAACAGTATTGTACTTTCACCTGTAATTACACCATGAGCCACACAACGGAAAATAATATACTGCTGCAGCTTACCGGTAAGCAAACGGTTGCGGATGTGCCTGTTGATGAATTAATTGCGCTTACGCAGCAATACCCGGCTTTTGGTGCTGCACAGTTTCTCCTCGCAAAAAAAACACAAAAGGATGCGCATGCAGGCAAGGATAAATATGCGCAAACGGCTGCCCTGCATTTTGCTAACCCTTACTGGTTTCATTTTAAGCTGAACGAGGAAGATTTGATGGAAGATGCTGTGACGACATCGCAACCGGCGGCAAAAGAAGAACCTGCTGAAGATATTGAAGAAATAATTATACAAGGGCTTGAAGAAACGTTGGGCCAGGCGGACGCGACGGATACTAAGGATGATGTAACTGTGACCGAAGAAGAGCATTTAGCAGAACAGCCTGCAGCAGAAGCATCGGTTGAAGAAGAAGCCGGGGAAACACCTACCGGTACAACGGCGCCTGGGGTTATTGCAGAAAATGCCACCACGGAAGACGAAGTACGAGAACAATCTGCCCCGGAAGGAACGATTGTTGAAACGGCCGGAGAAAATGTAACTGAGATAAATGAGGCTGTAATTGAAGATGATATAGCCGGCGGGCAAGCAGATAGCCAAAGTGGCGACGACGCAATTGTAACCAGCCTGCCAGAGGCTGAGAAAGATATAGATGTAGCAACGGATGAACACCCCGGGGAAACCGGGGTGGCCTCCGTCCAGGTATCAACGGAGGTGCCTGGAGCCGGGCCAGGCGACGACGAAGAAAGCTCTTTTGAGGACGCTGACAGTGAAAATGAGGCACTTATGCCGGGATTGGCAGATTCCAAAATATCCTCTGTATTGCAGGAGCAAATGGAGGCGTTTAAAAAACCAGTAGCGGCAGACGCGCCGGTTCCCATAGAATCTGAGCCCTACCACACGATAGATTATTTTGCATCGCAGGGCATAAAATTGAGTGCCGAACTGCAAAAACAGGATCACCTGGCAGTTAAAGTAAAGAAATTTACTGACTGGCTTAAACAAATGAAACGCATAAACCCCACCCCCGCCGACCTTGGCATTGACGAAGCTACCGAGCACAAGGTGCAGGACAGCGCTGCCAGTTCAAATGAGGCGAAAGAGGTGGTAACCGAAACTATGGCCGAAGTACTGGCTATGCAGGGGATGAAGGAAAAAGCCATCCAGGTATATATAAAATTAAGTTTTTTAGATCCGTCCAAAACCGCTTACTTTGCATCGAAAATTGAGCAATTAAAAGGAATGTAAAATGACTTTAGTATTTTTTATCCTCATCGTTATATCTTGTTTTATACTTGGTTTGGTAGTATTAGTGCAAAACCCCAAGGGTGGTGGTTTGGCGGGTAGTATAGGTGGTTTTAACAACCAGTTTATGGGCGTAAAGCAAACTACCGACGTATTAGAAAAAGGCACCTGGCTGTTTGCGGCTATTATCGGCGTGCTTTGTATTATTTCAACTGTGTTCTTTAAAGGCAGTACAGCCAGCGGCAGCGGTAATATACCAATTGTAAATACCCCGGCCCAGCAAACACCGGCTCCAGTGAACCCGGCTCAACAAGCTCCGGTTACACAACCAGCGCCAAAGAAATAATCGTTAACATATTTTTATATCGCCCTGCTTCTTTCCCGAAGCAGGGTTTTTTATTACTTTGAAGCAGGATGAAAAAGAAATTTCTCTACACAGTTATTTTTTTGCTCATAATAATTGTCGCAAGTGCCTGGGTACTGTTTGCCCCGGCTACAACCTATAATAAGTCAAAATATATTTACATAAGAGAAGGAGAAGATGCAAAGCTACAGGTGCTGCTGCAATTGGATACAGCCAACATAATAGCCCGTAAAAGCATATTTACTTTTGTTGCCAATACCATGAAAGTATGGGGCAATATAAAACCGGGAAGGTTTGAAATAAAGCAGGGTGAGAACCTGTTTGAAATTGCACGCATGTTTCAAAAGAACAGGCAGGCGCCCGTAGTGCTTAATGTGGGCCGCGTAAGAACCAAAGAAGGCCTCGCCCGGCTTATCGGCAAAAACTTTATAACAGACTCTGCCAGCGCTTTCGCATTTTTAAGCAGCAACGACTCGTTACAAAAATTGGGGGTTGATACCAACACCTGGCTTTCTATCATCATTCCAAAAACATATAACCTGCAATGGAATAACCCTGTAGATACTGTTTTAAACCGATTTAAAGCGACACAGGATAGTTTTTGGAATAAGGATAACCGCATTGAAAAAGCAGCCAATATGGGCTTTACACCGCTGCAGGTGTGCATCCTCGCCTCAATTGTGGAAGAAGAAACCAGTAAAGACGAAGAAAAAGGCAATATAGCCAGCGTTTACATAAACCGCTATCACAAGAACATGGCGCTGGCAGCCGACCCCACAATAAAATTTGCCTTGAAAGATTTTGGCTTGAAAAGAATTTTGTATGCTGACCTCACCGTTAAATCGCCCTACAACACTTACCTTAACAAAGGCTTACCGCCCGGCCCTATTTGTACGCCAACCCCCGTAACTATAGATGCCGTACTAAATGCACCCGCAACCCAATATTTATTTTTTGTTGCTAAAAGCGATTTTAGCGGTTATCATCATTTTAGCAGCACCTTTGCAGAGCACCAGCAATACGCTAAAGAATATCAAACAGCGCTGGATGAATTGATGCTTAAAAAACAGAACGAAAACCAATAACACGGTGATAAAGCTTGAACGCATTATAATAGAGTCTAAGCCTATTACTTTCATCCGGGAAAAGAGTAAAAAAATTACGCTGCCCGGGTTGCACGGGCTGCCTTTATACGATGTGTGGAAGTTTTTTTTCAGGCAGGTGAAAAAAGTTGGTTTGAATGAGCGGGCTGCAACCATTTCCTTCAACATGATAATGGCCATACCCGCCACCACCATCTTTTTATTTACGCTGCTGCCTTACCTGCCCATTTCAAAACAGATATATAAGGAGTTGTTCAGTTTTGTGAGGGATATCTCGCCTAACCTGCAAACAAGGCAATTCATTATTAATTTCCTGGACGATTTTTTCAATAGCCCCAAAACCGGGTTACTGTCAATAGGGTTTGTACTGGCCGTGTTTTACTCATCCAACGCCATGATGGGTATTATTCGAACATTCGACCGTTCGGTTATCATCAGGCACCGCGCAGGCTTTTTACACAAACGTATGCGGGCCATGGCATTAATAACAATTATCATTCTCATCATTATAGGCACCACCCTTATCTCTGTTGGGCAAGGACAACTTTTTACCGTTGTATTAAAATGGATGAAAATAAAAAACGTGCACACCAAAAACTGGATACAAAGCCTGCGTTGGGTGGTAATATTATTCCTGTTCCTATATTCAGTGGCATTTATTTATAAGTATGCGCCGTCGGTACAAAAACGCTGGAAACTGCTTTCAACAGGCGCCATATTTGCCACCTTTCTTATTATTATAACCACCTGGCTTTTTTCAATATGGGCGCAAAACTTCTCCAATTACAACAAGTTTTACGGCTCAATAGGCACTGTGTTAATGATAATGATGCTGATATTTATTAACTCGTTTATCCTGCTGATTGGCTTTGAGCTAAACATAACCATCAGCACACTAAAAGCAGAAGCAGAAGAAAAAGTAAAACAAAACCACCAGCCTGAAAAACACAAACGTTAACCTGCGCGTTCAAGTTTTCATCAACTCATATTTCTTCGCCGTACATTCCCCATTGCTTCATTAATTCGGCCCGTCGTTCTGCAGGCAGCGAAGGTGCATCGTAGTGGTGAGCAAGGGTTTTCTGCCTGAAGGCCTCGTAAATACTAACAGCACAAGCCACAGAAATATTAAGGCTTTGGATGATGCCCATTTGCGGGATGATAAAATTACCGTCGGCCATGGCGCGTATCTCATCACTTACGCCATCATGCTCATTGCCAAAAATAAGCGCCACGCTTTTGGTAAAATCAATTTCGTATACGCTTACCGCATCTGCGGAAAGATGGGTGGTATAAATATGTTCATACTTATTTCTCAGCTCAGCAAAACAGGCGGCAGTATCTTCAAACTGGTGCACGGTAATCCATTTAACCGCACTGCTGCTGCTTTTGGCGCCCCATTTTTTGTGCCGCGGTATTTTGGTATTTAAAATATATACATCCTGTATGCCCACCGCATCGCAGGTGCGCATTACGGCCGATATATTGTGCGGATCCTGCACATTTTCCATTACCACGGTTAAATTACCCTGCCGGCGGCCCAACACGGTTTTTAGCTTTTGCGTGCGTTCAGTTGTCATAAATTTGTTTAGAGAGCGGCAATATTAAAACAAAAGCTTTTATTTTTGTCGGCCATTTTGCGGGATGTAGCGCAGCCCGGTAGCGCGCTTCGTTCGGGACGAAGAGGCCGCAAGTTCGAATCTTGTCATCCCGACACAACTGGATAAAAGGCAATCTTCGTTTAGATTGCCTTTTTCTTTTCCTCTGAAACCGGCTTCTGCATTGAGACTGCTTGAAAGAGGCGGTTTTTTTTCAGTTTGAACTGTTTCCCTTCCCTCGTTATAAATTCTCTCTGGAAAAATAAGATCTTGAAGCTTTTGCCTATTGGCAAATCGTTGGGAGCCTATATTTTACTGAGGTTTTCGGCTAAAAACAATCCTTTTTCGATCATTATGTCCAGGTTCGAACTCATTTGATCTGTCTTATCGATTTCTACCTGTAATTCGACAATTTCCAAGTGACACTCTTTAGTTAATCGGTCGTATTGTTCCTTGCATATTTGATCCGTAATAAACTTTTCTCCGACTTTTTCCTGCAAATTTTTGAGTTCAGTAACTCTTTTGTTATTCGACACAATCGCTTCAGCCGTGTCTTTGAATTTTCCCTTAATAAGGCTAGCAATCGTTCTTTTAGGTCCATTTGCAGGTCCTTATTTAATTCCAAATGTCTAAGTTCTTGTTCAAAACGATTATTTAAACGATCGGCCGAAATATTTACAACGCAGCTACACCTCGTGTCTTATAGTAGTATAACGGCTCACCTATATGCTCAGCTAAATTTGATACAAAGAACTTGTGTACTCAATGTAAGACAATTTAAGGAAAAAAGGGAAATCTCGATGATGATTTCAATAAAACAATCGTGACATCCTTCCCTATTTCACCCAAGGTTAGTAACCGGTAGCGGTTAAAGATTTGGATGTTAATTATTTCTTCACTTTTAAATTTGTATGTCATATTTTTAGCCTGTTCAATAACAATTTTGTTGCAGGTTCACTATGGTTACCAGTTCATCTATTTCATCAAAGCTTTATTCATTACAACTGTTGCGGTTTGTAGCCGCGCTTTTTGTTTTGCTTTTTCATTTGGAACTTATGGGTTCAGGGTATAAAGGTGTCGATATTTTTTTTGTAATTAGCGGCTTTGTTATGTATTACAGCACCCTGGTCGTTAAACACAAGAGCGCTAAAAAGTTTTTCATAAACAGGCTTACGAAAATATACGTTTTATACTGGTTTGTGCTGATTGCCTTGTATTTGGTACAACCTTATGCAATTAGCATAAGCTTGTTGAAAACTTTATTTTTACTGCCAAATCATTTTCCTGTTTTAAAGGTTAGCTGGAGTTTGTCGTACGAGCTCTATTTTTATTTTCTTTTTGGCGGAATTGTTTATTTACTAAACAAAAAATATTACACCTATGTTTTTTTAATGTTACTTGTTGCTTCTACGGTTATCGTCTTTTTAAATACTACTCCTTATACATTAAAACGCAGTATGCTTAATTTTTTACTTGGCCAAAATTTTTGGGAGTTTTTGCTTGGTATTTTGGCCTGTTTTATAGTCACCAAAATTACTGTCCGCCCGCTCATTGCTGTATGGGCCTTAATAGCAAGCGGATTGGCAATAACATTTTTGACTATTGCCTACGGTACACCATTAAGCTATATAGTATATGGGCCTTTATCTTTTTGCCTGGTTGTATTTGCAGTGTTGTATGAAAAAAAGGCGGGCATTAATAAACGATGGGCACGAATGTGGCAGGTTTTAGGCGATGCCTCGTACGCAATATATTTAACGGGGCCGGTTTTAACAATCGTTTTGGCGCCACAAAATATTCTATCCAAATTTATTACCATATTAGTTGTAATAGCAGTATCAATTATCATTCATCAATTTATTGAAAATAAGCTATTAGTAAGTATACGAAAATTCCTGGCAAAGCGAGACAAATTACGAACTGATTAGTCCATAATTAATTGCTTTGATACACTTATTGTTCAGCAGCAATTTGCATTTTTTATGGCCAACTTATTTTAAACTTTTGTGGGTGTTTTGAAGAATTATTTGGGAGAAAATTTAAAAGAAAAGAAGTATTAAAATAACCGCGCCTGTTACAATTTCTTTACAGAAATCTCTTTTTTGGTTTTAATTTTAACAGGTACTTCTTTGCCTAATATTTTAACCTTGCCTTCAATAGTTATGGTTTCCACGTCAGTTGTTAGCATGCCTGTAATAGTGTTTATAGTAAATTTATTGTCGCCATTACCCTTTACGTTAACTGATGCGTCAAAGCCCATAAAGTTAATAGTGGTATCGTTTACATGTAGGTTTGATTGTGCCTGTATGGCTGCAATATCATTTTCAATTTTATTTAGTGTATACTTTGTTTGCATTTTCAAACCCAAGGCATTAGCCTCGTTGCTGCTTCTTGTCCAGCTATCCCCTTCATAAATAGCTGTGTCAGGTAGTTGGCCAGGCTTTAAGGCAATATTATCTTTCACAAAATTCTCTCCCAGCATACCCGATAGTTGGGTCTGCAACTTCTTTTTACTCTCCTCTGTTTCTCCACCGGAAGCCGCTATTATCAGGTCGCTGATTTCCTTTAATCCTGTTATCGAAACCACCTCGCCTTTATTGCTTAACCAAAGCATTATAGGCTTACCTTTTATTACACCCAACAATTTTTCAACAGGGTTAATGCTGTTAGCTGCATTTGCTGCATCCATTTCCATTTCATCATCGTTATTTTTTATATAACTGTGCAGGCTGTCGTAGGTTATTCTAATAGCAAAATTTGTACTGCTGTCTTTTAGTACCTCGTATACTAACCCCACAAAAATGCTATTGGTGTTATTTATTTCCTTCGTATTAGTACTCAACTGGGTATTTGTTTGGTTGCTGCAGCCTATATAAAATTTTTGGCCGGCCTGCAAGTGCAGAGCGAATGCGTATTTTTTATCAGTGGCATTGTGGGTGCGGGGTTGGTTACAGGAAGTAAGTATTATGATTAAAAAAATAACAGCAATTAAAAACCTGGAATATTTGGCAACAATATTCATGAATAAGTTTTAATTAAATTAATATAAATGGATAATCTTCAACATTATGATTTATAAAAACAATATAAACGTGTATTTTATTTTTTAATATTAATCGTTATTGAAATTAAATACTACATCACGAACAAATAGAGATATATTATAGTTTAAACTCGGCATGTAACAACGGAGATTAAAATTTAGAGGATTTTAGAAACTCATCCAAGCTACAAATTTCAATACCATTACCGGTAAGAAATATTTTTCTTGCGAATGAAAAAATTATGAGCCAATACGAATATCCTTCGATTGAAATTTTAACTTCTTTCTTGAGTTGAAGACTGATGTTCGCAATAAATCTAAAAAATAATTCTACTTGCGATAGGCCCACGATCATGGAAGGAACAACAGTTAACTCAATTTCTTCAGATGTTAATATAAAGCATTCAAAAGAAAAATTGCCGATATGAAGCTCCAAAAATCTCAATTCTTCATAGTGAAAAAAACTGTCGTCGATTTTCTTTGGTAATTCATCTTGACTCCCCTTTGAAATGTACTTGTAAGGAAAATTAGTCTGTACATAATCTAAAAAGTTACTCCAATCGTGGATATTAGTATCTAAAATGCTAATATTACATACAAGGCCATCAAGGGACGCTTCTTTTACCAAAGCTTGCCACAATATATTCAAATCATTAATCATTGTTTCTTATCAGTCATTGTTATCTTCCTAAAAATCCAATAAATTTATTTGTTGAACTAAAACGGACACCTAGACCGTTTGCCAATTTAAAATCTACGACTCTTCCAAAGGCAACTGTTGTTTTTGTAGTCCTAGTGCCGTTTCTTATAAAAAATTTTATTGCATCTGACGCAGCTTCATTTACGGCTTTATTATTACCAAACATTTTTACTAGCTCAGTGCCACTGTTTGCACCAAAGATATTGTAATGTTTTGTCAAAGCGCGGCCGGCCTTAGTGAACCCCCCTTTGTACATTGAGTTAGCATCAGCCAAACTACTGCCAGTGCTAAAACCTGCAGGTGTTCTTCTCGCAAAAGGCATTCTTGGCCCACCTCCCAAGTTAAGGTCAGGGAAAAGCGCAGCGGATGATATAAATAACGCCGTATTAGCCCCTTCTCTCATAATCCCAGCCACTCCTTCTTGCTCGTCTTCTATCCCATCTTGTACCAGTGCGATTTGTTTTGCGACACTCATATGCCCGTCGCCACCGCTAATAACAGTCCTATCAAGTTTATTAAAATCCGACCCAGACCACCATGCCATTAAATTTAAGCCACTAAAATAATTATTTGTCCAGGAAAAAACTTTAAAAAGATCAAGGAGTGACATGTTCTTTTGATTTGCTTTGTAAAGGTCAAAAACAGCGTCAGCTATTTTTTTCTGAACAAGTGGGTTTGTAAGCCCTTGATTACAGGTCTTTGTTGCTATTTGTCCTTTTACAATACTAGCAGCGATTTTAATACTTGCTAAAACAAGTGTTTCAGTGCTTATAACATGTGATACTGTTAATGCCTTATGTGTATAACCGATGACAGTCACCGCAGGTAATTCTTCCAATCCATCCAAGTCTACATTTGCAATAGGTTCGTTACCTGCATATTGATATGGAGTATAATGAGGGTAATCTTCCGTTAAAGGGTCAAGTTGGGTAAATCTCCCTATTTGGGGGTCGTAGCTTCTAAACCCGTAGTCATACCAATCCAGGTCAGCCTCATCATTCAATTCTTTATCATTATAAAGATTCTTATTGTCAATATTCCCTTCGTTTACATCAGGCGCCTTTACACTGCTTATAGCAGCTATTTTAAGGCCGTAAGCATAATAATGATCCTCCTCAATAATACGCCCGCGGTTAAGGCCAACATTAAGGTCATCAAAATAAACAGGATGTGTGTCTTCGTTACTAATATATACAAAAGCGTATCCATTTTTAGGTGCTTGTATATTTGACAATACCAGCGGGCTGGCCCCATCACCGGCCTGGCTTACACGTACGAACGTACTGCCAGTGCCAACATAGTTAAACCGCTCATCAAAGAAAATAACAGTAAGGTAAGCTTTTGGAGCACTCCCTGCCGTGCTACTGGCGTCTGGCTCCGTAATGCCTGCAAAAGGAGCCGAACCGTTTAGATTTGTTTGTATATTACCTGCGCCTCCTTTCACTAATTGATTAGTAACCCCGCTGCTGCCAATGGTGTTTATAAGGGATGTTACCACATCCTGCACCAGGCCTGTTGGGCCGGCAACATTGGTTACGCCGGAAGGATAATAATATTTACAGGCAGCATTTACCACATCGCCTGCCATAACTTTTAATAACACGTTAGGCCCCGTTTTAAAGCCAGCGGCATAATTGCCTAGCTTGCTAACACTACTGCTGGTATTGCTGTGCCAACCACCGCCACTTGACTGGCCGGCTATATCGTTTATATCCTTGCGTGTATTTTCAACCTCGTTACCATTCCCCTGAAAAACAGGATCTTCCGCCGTTGCCCTACTGGTTTCCATGGTGCACATATTACTGCCGTTGTGCGTTTCTTCTGTAAGTATCATTCGCACATTTTCCTGGTAATCACATATAAAAAAGTCGTATACACCTTCCTTTCCATTGGGCAGGCTCATATTACTGCTACCATCTATCACCAGCGCATCGTACCCATTACCCTGGCTTACGGGCTGCATAACCCTTACACGGCCCTCTTCAAAGTTTATATACTTTACATCGTTTTGTATATACACAAAGTCACCTATATAAGTCGTTGTAACCGGTGTAGAGCCATTTTCGGGTATAAAGGCTTTTTGCAGTTTGTTGCCCTCTGCATCATACATTATTTTAATGGTGCCTTTACCGCTAATACGTATTTGTTCAGGCTTGTCTAAAAAATTATAGCTTATACCATTGCCAGCCACACCACCCAAATCTTTTACATTCTTATTAAGATCAGTTACGACATTGCCATTGGCGTCGTACACGTAATCATTATTGTTACCGTTAGCTCCATCTGTAAAATCGCCTGATTGTCCATTGGTGGCAGTTTGCGTTGTGGCATCTTTTACCTTTAATAGTTTGTTACTGTTTGCAGAGTACGTGTACGTTAGTTTATCCATGTCAACGGGCGTTGCATTGCCAGGTATAACACCCCTCTGCAGCATGTTTAACAGGTTGCCATTAAGGTCGTACCCAATTTTGCTGGTAGCACCGCCCGTACCTGTAACGGAAAAATCCATTTTACTGTTATCCCAGGCATCGGTAGTATTTTGCCTTTCCTTAAAAATAGCGCTGGTGAGGCGGCCAGCAAAATCATACGTATAATCGTATTTACGTTGTACATCATCACCTTGCGTACTCCACAATATGCCTGTTACGTGGCCATCAAGCTGGGCTGCACTAAACATGGCGTCCTGGTTATCGTAACCAAGGTACATTCCAAAGAAATGGCCCCATTTATCATAGTAGGTACCTTTTAGCGCATAATTTTTATTGATGCCCGTAATTTGATTATGAATATTATATGAATAAGCCAGCGATTCCAAATCATTACCGTTGGAAAAGCCTGGATCAATATGTCTTATTTTGGGTCTTCCTATATCATCCATATCATAAGATGCAATCGTTTTAAAACCATTGCTACCATATTTTTTTTGAATGCTATTTATCCTGCCAATCCTGTCAAAAAGATTTTTAGTGAGGACACCAAAACCTGAATAGCCTGAGTTGCTTGTGGTATGTTTGTTATATGTACTTAAAATACGTCCATCAAAATGATATTGAGCAGTAACTATATCAGTACCTTGTTTTATATTATCATCCAGACCTTGAACTGGTCTGCCTTTTTCATCATAATATTCAGTAGAGACAAGAAAGGTATTGGTACCTAATATACGTACTTTATTGCCAGTAGCAAAGCCTAAAGTGCGTTTGGTGGAGGTGATTGTCATGACATTAGGATCGCTGCTACTGTAAGCGCTCGTATTGTCATAAGTGTTATCGAAAGGTTTTGCCCCGGTGTATGTGTAATCATCATAAAATTGGTATTTCAAAACTGTTATAGCGGGATCGTTAAGATTGGATATTGGATTGTTAAATACATTAATCACACCGGTGACGGCAGGCTCTATCTGCGCCACGAAAGCATCACTGGTTGCGCTGGTAAAACCTGGGTTAAAAGTAATACTGTTTTGCGCAGTATACAGGCTGATAGATATATTTCGGCTGGCTACAGTAAGGTCGACATTAGGTGCACCGCTTGTAATTGTCACTGTAGTATTGCTGTTTGCGTTATCTATATCCGTTTGTAATTGGGCTGTAGTCTTAGTTGTTTGATAAAGCGCAGTTAATGTAACCCTATCCAACTCATCGTAAAGGTTTGCCTTCCACTCTTGGGGCGACTTGGCAGCTTGGTTACCGTCTTGCATAAAAACAATCCTATCCCGGCTATCATACAGCATTTGCAAAAACAGTGCACCGGGCGCCTTTTTTAATATATTTCGGCCATGGTCATCATACTCGTATCTAAAGCACATTTCATTCAAGATAGTCTGGCCCGCCGTGGTAGTAAAATCCCAGCCATTGGTATCAAAATATTTTATTGCTTCCGGTTGAATGCGGTAACGCAACAAACCGAAATCATCATATATGCTATACACACAAATCCAGCCTGAATACGCAGTGGCATGGGTGGTAGATATTTCTGTTTTTGTGAGAATTAACTGGCCAAAACTGTTAACATATTCAACTACTTTGTGATTGTTTTCATCAGTGTATGTTGTTTCATACAATGTATTGGCTGGGTATACGCCAATTACAACCGGTACAGCGCCGCTATTATATCCTATATTAAAAATTTTTACGTCGTCAGTTGCATCATTAACATCGTAACTGGCCGCAGTACCCCTGGTGCCCGTCCAGGAATTGCCCGGTTGGTTTACTTTTGACACCCTGTCTAAAGGATTTTTTTCAAATCCTATTTTTTTATACGCGTAATTTTCGTTATATGTAATAGCATAATACTGGCCCTGATCGTTAGTTGGGTTAGTTTTGTATTTTCCACTTTCTGTACCTGTCGTAGTATTATATTGAATGGTGTAAGGCAGATATTTATTAGGTTCCCTGCCGTACATGTCGTATACGTCAAAATTAACCACATCCCCCCAAAGCGCAGTGCCCGGTGGCTGGGTAGCGGCTTCGCGTTCCACTTTTTCTACCGGTCTGCCCAAACCATCTATATATGTAGTTACCTGCATTTTTTGGGCAACAGGTAGCTGGTCAGCATTAAGCTGCAGGTTTTGGCTAACCGGTAAAACATCTACCGCCTGCCAGGTGGTTACACCTGGTGTTAATACATCATGTTCCCGTACATAGTTCAGGTCTTCGTGATTAACTGATACCAACTGTATTTTAATAATATTAGAATACGTGGAACTGTTGTTTTGGTCAGTAGCCCTTAGCCTGTAATAAAGAGTTTGCGTAATGGGCCCCGGAGTATAGGTGGATTGCAATGCACTGCCAATCGGCTGAAAATTTGTTTCAGGCAGCAGAGTTGGGCTGGAGTACCATTGATAAGATACCGTTGCGCCCGCATTATAGGTAGCTGCATATAGAACTTTTAGTTGGTCAGGCACCTGGTTAAGAGCAAACCCATAATTACCTGTAACAGTACCTATAGTAAACGTTGAATTCCATTGTGCTTCTGCATGCTGCGTAACTATTTGAAGCATTAAATAAATAATAAAAAACGGTTTAATTAGGGTTGCCCTTTTCATAATTTTCAAGTTTTAATCTACTCTATTGGCAATTTTAAATACCATGTATATTAATAACTAATGCTAATATTGGAACTAACATACCCGTTACCGGTAATCGTTCCACTTAATGTAAGCGACCACGTTACATAACCGGCAGAGGGAATAGTAATATCAAATGTGCTGGTATGCGTGCCAGCGCCAGATAAATTTACATTGACGCCCCCTATAATACCTGTAAGAGTTGCACCCGCATCACTGCTATGCAATGAAACCGTAACATGCACCACCGCACCGCTGGTGCCGGTTATGTAACCGCTGCCAGATTTGGTGGAGTGGCCTTGATCAACTAAGCTTGGGTACACGCCTGACAAAGCCAACGATACAGGGCATGCAGTTGCGTTAAATCCCGCATCTTTCCATTGAGTGGTATTATAAGTAGTGCTAAAGGGGTTTATGTCTGTCATCAGCACTAATTGATGGCCAGTGTTTAAGTTGCCTACTTGCTCGCATTGGGTTTGTGCCGGATCGTCGGCTTCCCAGTCTGGGGTATTGTCCTGCGTACATACTGCGTGAGCTTTCTCATTTGCGTAAGCCTGCCCATTTGCACTTACATCATCGTCAGCCATTTGCTCAGCGTCAGCCTGGCTAACGGTAGAAACGTACCTGCCTGCAGGCACATTGTAATATACGGTGCCGCCAGCATAACCAACTGAACAACTATGTGTAGTAAAGGGGACAGACCTTGCCGTATTAAGGTATAGTAACAAACAGGCATTGGGTGCGCTGTTAGCCGCTGCCTGGCCCATGGATAGTATATATGCCTCCGCTTTCATATCAGCGTCAAACTGGCTTATCAGTGAGGTAAACTGTCCCGGCGGAACTGAGTAGGTAAGGTTAGCCCCCACATAGCCAGCAGCACACCCCTGCTTTGTAAATACTTCACTAAAACCATGGCTGCTATATTGGGTGGGGCATCCTCCTGTTTTGTTTGATACTACGTTGTATTCGTACATCTTTATTATATTCCTGTCCTCATCTTTTATAAACTGTAGCCGGCCCAATTCCTCGTACTCATAATAAACTATCCTGTTGTTTTCATCGCATTCGGATGTTTTACCAACTAACGGGTCGTAAGTAACCGATCTTACCCTTGCTGCGGCAGGATACAACCTAAGCTCATCAATATTGGCTGTGCCTGCAACTTTAACGGTAGCAGTACCTTGAGCGATATTGTATTCATAATAAGTAAAGCCGTTGATGACGGGGGCGGATTTAACCAGTGTTGCATTACCCGTTACAGTTACAGCATTGGTTGCCCAAAAAGATAACCTGTAAGGTTTAAGTGTATTTAACTGTGTTGCAGTGATATAGTTTGATGCAGTTAAACCAAAGCAAACTGTACCGGTAGGGGCTGTATTGTTGGTTATAAAATTTGCAGGCCCTGTTAATGTCCAGCGGGATTCAACAAAATCCTGGGTGACATCTCTTGTCTCAAAACTGGTGTAGGCGGGTTTATCAAGTACAGGATCGGCATTTATTACAGAAGCGATTGTATATTTATCATTGTACCCATATATATTAGTTACAATATGGTTGCCCTCATCTTTTAAACCTATTAAATTATCGTTGGCGTCATAAGTAAGTAACTGGGTTATCTCGAAGCTTGATCCGTTATAACCATTATTGTCAACCTGGTAAACTGTCCAGGAAGAAGCTGGTAGCGGATGGTCGGTACGTTGTTCCAGTTTCCTGGCCGGTTTAATATCTCCATTGGCATTTGTTTTAAATTCTGTTATTGTTTCACTAAGGTATAAGGGTGTTATGTCGCCATTTTTCAAGACAGAACTCGTAGTTGCAACCGGGATATTTAGAATATTCTTTTGACAAAGAGTGCTTAATTCCTGGTAGTCATTGTTGTAATAGGGATAATCTGCTGTATAGGTAAGTTCCTTATAGTTTATATCACCATTTGTTTGCGTTGTTGCTATTTTGTTAACCTGGTAATTGTTAAGATCATAATCAAAATGTTCGATAGTTTGCACAAACTGGCTGTTATCCCCTTTTTTATATACGCGGTGTTTAGTATCAGTAAGCAAAGTGCGGCCGGTATAAATATCATAAAAATCAACAGCCATCACTGTTTGGTTACCATCCTTCATCATGTTAACGGTTGTATATGAACTGCCGTCAGGATTATTATAAAAATTAGGGTCGGCCCAAATAGTATTTCTTTTTGAGGAAGTTATTGTTACATAGCATTTACAGGATTGGTCTATTTCACAATTAGTACAAGGAGAACATGTAGCGGCGGAAGCATTGGGCGACGATGTTTTTGTACGTGACTTACCCATTAAAGTTAAAACGTTGGTACAATATCTTTCCTTGCCATACGTGGTTACATCGTAAATATTTTCAGTTTGCTCAATTATATTATTGGTAGCATCAAGCACTGTTGTTAGTTGAGGCAACCCATAGGCCCAGTAAGCAAACCGTTGCTTCATTGAGTAGGTGGGGTTCGTCGGCTCCCACACTGGGTAATTTAAACTGGTGGGGCTAGTAAATTCGTACACCGTTTTGCCCGTGACCGTTGAGTTTTGATTGACGACCTCAACCCTGCTGAACTGGGATGGAAGAGGGTTGGTTTCATTCAGATTTAAATTATAATAAATTGTTGCAGGATTGTCCCTGCTCTCATCAATCCAACAGGATAGTACAATGTCTAAAACACCCGCAATCACATCTATAATTACAGATAGTAGCGCACCATCAGCACCGGCGCAAAGGTTCGATACATCTATAATAGTCGTGATAATGTCAACAATGTCCATCACTTTTGAAAATACCTGCATAAACTGTTGCGCGGGTGTAAGCGCAACCTGATCTTCACGGCTTATAATGCCGGGGTATGAATAATGGTATTTGCAACCTCCAAAAGGAAAACTGTAATGGTAATACTTATATTCAGGGGCATAAGGCGATTCTGTATTTACCAATGTAACAGGCTGCTCTACACCCCATAATGAAGATGTACCTGCTGCGTCAACGTAGCTATAGTTAGTAATTAATGGATTACTGCACCCATTTGAATATCCGCCATCGGCTACACTTATTTGGCTCACATGTACCCCACCCACGTCAGTTTGGGCGGCTGTGCCAATTTTAGCCTTATTTTGATCGTAAATGTATTGCAAACTGCCACCTGTGGGATAAATAATCTGTTTTAACAAGCCATTTTGTGCATATTTAGGCTTAGGATTATTTAGCGGGGTCCACGCAGGGTTATCCCTTAAAAAACACAAGCCTAGTGCCTGCCAATTTTTTAAGATGGTAACAGGTGTTGTCGGGTCAATAGGGTTACCGTAATAATCGGTGCTGTTATTGCCATTGTAAAAGCCCCATATATCTTTTTTGTAGTAAAAGGGCGGTGGTACAACATCATCAGCACTGGCAGTTGTGCCTAAATAATAATCAAATATATAAGGCTGCTCGTCCGATTTTAAGTCAACACCTATCTTTTTAACTGATACCAGACATAGCCTCGCAACGCTTTTTTCATACGCAGTTATGGGATTGCCATACCGGTTTAAAATAAAGTAACTTGTAGTTAACTGGTATTCAGCAAGGGGCCTGCCCTTATAAGAAATATCAACCTTGCTTAAGGGAAGATCACCCACCAAGTCAACTCTTGGAGCCCCATAATTAAACAATACTCCATGCCCGTCCGGAAAACTAATGGTAGATATGGCGGGCGAAACACCAATCGTTCTTTTATTTGAAACAAGAGAGTAATTTTTATTAGCGTTGAAAGAGATTTGAGCGCCGGCCAAACTATTTATATCTCTGTCACTATAAGTAAGGGTAACCGCCCGTCCAGGTACCAATGCATCATCAATCTCTGTTAAAAACCATTGGTTTATAATATAAGGGTTTACGGTAATAAGGTCAAAATCGGCCTCATTATATAGATAGTTGTCTTTAAATTTTGGCTGTGTTTGCTTTGCATTTAAAGCCGCATCACAATAATTTGTTCTTAATACTTTTGTTAAGCCTATATGTGCAAATTTATAAATCACGCCATTTTCATCCTGGATGGTAAAAGAAGAAATGGTTGTTCTTATACCAGAGGAGCCATGGGTCATATTATTGGTTATCTGGAAAGTGACTTTTAGTTTGCTATCTCCAATTAATAATACACCTCCTGTACCTGTAGTAGTATTAAAGCTGCTTTTATCAAGTACAAATACACCGGTCCTTCCATTAAAATCAAACGAAAAATAATCCAGTTCCCTATCCGCAGACACACTATTATGTTGTTTATAAATATGGTTTTCATCTCCAAAAATAGGGTAATAGGCCAGGGCCTTGGGGCAGCCATTACCTGTACCTGCAAAAGGATTATATAAATATCCTGGTGGATATTTGGTAACATCTTCTATTGTTCCGTCACCATCATTGGCTACCTGGTCATCCGGTTCTCCTACCTGCATACGTGTGATCACACCACCGGCAGTAAGGTTCCACCCTTGCCCAACACTTGAAGCAACTTCACTAACCTTCAATCCACTGCCTGAACTGTAATTTAGCGCTACTACTGCATTAAGCCTGCTTTTATCATCCTGCCAGTTAAACATGGGCAGACTAAAAGTGGCGCTACCAGTTTGCAGGTTTACCTGTGCGTGTAAGGGATTTGCTGTTGTAATCAGCGTATAAACTATAACCAGGGTTCTTGTAGCGCTGCACAAAATTTTTTTAACATTCAACATTGCTTAATATTTTTATGGGTCTTTTACAAAGCCTGGGTTGGTAATTAAAAAGCATTAGTTGGTTTTGTTCTTCTTCAGCTCGTCCACTTCCTTTTTCAACTCAATTATATATAAGGTGAGTTCTTCAATTTTTTGTAAAAGCTTTGTTTGGTTTTCACCAACATCAACGCCATCCTTTTGCATAGTGTTAGCAGTTTCAATACCGGGCAGGTGGTGGTATTGTTTTACAAATTGTTCTAGCTGGTTTAAAGGGATAAGGTGGTAATGCGGCTCAAAAACAAAGTCTGCACCGGTTGTATTTACTACAATTTTGTTAGCCCTAACATCGCCACCAACATCTAATTTATACAATGTATTAGCCTGCGAAGTTTTGCCTATGAGAAAGTTACCCGAATTTGTTATTACAACAGGGTATGCATTGGTAGTGGGTCTATAAAATGTAAAACTGCCATCTTCATTCGAAGACAGGTCCCATTTAACGCCACCGAGTGTTTCCAATAAAAGATCGCAATTGCCCCAAAAAGATTTTGCCTGTATTATAGAATTAGGATATGATATTCCTACACCTAACTTAAGCGCAAAAGCTCCTGCACCCTGGTCATCCACTGTAAATAATGGCGTATGTATACCTCCATTATTACCTGCAGTATTAGTGCCGGCATTTATCAGGTATTTTGAGCCACTGCCGGTTGCCTGCTCGTATGGGGAAATATACAGCGCATTGTAGGAAGCAGTGCCACTTTGATTTATGGTAGGGTTTAGACCTAATGATGCTTGCGTACCGGTTGCCGCGTTATAAGTAATTGAACCCAGGTTAATGGTATTTCCGGCAGAGCCTATGGTGTTTGAAACAAAGTTAAACATAGTGCCACTGTTGGCTATTTGTAAATATTTGGTAAGGCTTGCTCCTAGTGGGGTACTGGAAACACCAATACGAAAAGTGCCAAGCGTTGCGCCTGTGTTATAATAAGTGCCCAGGCTATAGGTAGTGCCTGACCAACTACCAACAAACCTGGAATAGGCGCTTGTTTGATCTGTGGTATTGTAATGGGCAAACCCTGTACCTGTTGACGCTATTGTGAGCGAATGGGTGGGCGCAGTTGTTCCTATGCCAGCATTGCCCGGGCCGGGATCAGGGAAAGTATTATTCTGTCCATAACTAACATGGATAGCAATTAAAAGAACGATTATTAACGCTGCTTTTTTCATAATAAAAAGTTGTTGTTTTTGTATCAAGAGTTTAAAAGTTGTATCCTATTCTAAATTTTAAAGCCTGCCCCCGTGGCACCTCCTGTTTATGTAAAAAATCATAGAGTAACTGTATATTGCCTTCTTTGCTTTTGCCTATCCTGTATTTTTTTGTAAGCCCTAACAGTGCGCTTTTTTGCCAAATATCAATATTGTGCAGGTCACTTAGTTTGGCAAACTGCTGCAGGTAATTATATTCATACACGCCGGTTATCCACATACTGCCTTTTGCTTTTATATCTACATAGCTTCTTAAGCCAACACCCTGGCTGGTAAATGCAATGTGGCTAAAGCCTCGGCCAAGGCCCAGTTTATAGCTGGCGCCAATACCTGCTATAGCCTTATCGTTTAACTTATAGCCAAGCGTAAGGCCAATATCGCTAATCGCAGGCAACACAGTTGTTGCCGCTGTACTTTGAAAATTAAAACCATATTGAAGACGCTGAAAAAATGATTTTGTTTTTTGATTATTGGGTTTAAAGTCAGGCAACGTCATATCGCCACAACCACCACCCCCTAACTGGCTTATTTTATTTTTAAGGGTGCTTAACTGGCCTTGTGCCTGTTGCAGTTGCTGCTCCATAAAATTGGTACTGCCGCTACCACCGCCCGAGCCTGCAGTTGGGGTAAATGCACCCGGTATGCGTAGGCCAATAATACTCTGTACCTGTGCACGCGTTTGTAAGCCTGCAAGAGCGGCGCCGGGCGTGCTGGTGTTTTGCGGCATAGGAAAGAGCTGGGCAAGTATGCTGTTCTTTTGCATAAATCGTTGGAACACCGGCAACTCGCGCACCTTAGCAAAAATGGCTTCTTCCAGTTTTTCCTTATCGTTTATCAGCTCTTTATATTGTGCAAGGCGTTGCTGGTAATAAAACACTTCTTTATTAATGCCAAGCAATTGTTTGCCTAAACGATACTGGCTTAACTGGGCTTTTAGCTGTGCCTCCCTGTCGCGTATAAATTGTTGTATTTCATTTGCTTGTTGCAGCCTTCCCTGCAGTTGCTGTACCTGGCTGGTTATGCCTTGTATTTGAGCAAGTTTGTCAGCAGGTGTGGGTAATCCGCCTGATGACAGAAATTGCATGGTTGTTTGTATGCTGTCAATACCAGGTAAATATTGTTTTAGCGGGTTGGAAACATTGGTGCCAACAGGTGATTGCAGTTTGGCCTGTAGCTGTTGGTACTTGGCCTGTGTACCGGCGAACAATTGTTGTGCTTTAACGCTGTCAATGCCCTGCATTTTTGCCTGCAGCTTAGCCTCTTTACGCTGCATGTGTTCAACCAGCTTTAATGTTTGCTTATCAACAGCATTGGTAACATCAGTATACTTGGTATTAATAAAACGAAGGGCTTTATCACTTATATTACCAGGAACAAAGCTGGAAGATGTATCCGCCTTGCTTTCCTGGGCAAGGGACGCAATAGGCGAGAGTATTGCAAACAATAGTATGCGTAAGGGCGTAGGCACTTATACCGGGTTTATGATTGAAAATAAGTTGAAATTATAGCTTTACTATCAGGTACAGGTTTAGGATTTCTCAGGGTGAAGACTATATTTTGTTAGCACCAAGATAATAAATATTTTGATTAAAAAAAATAATTATTTTATGTAAGAAGATAGGTCTATTAAAGTCAACATTCAAATTATCCGGATTTTTACAGATTTATGCAAAAAAGTTTTTTTAAGATTGACATGGTCGTGCATATTTAAAAAGAACCCTTATGGCTTTAAAAAATGTCATCATCTTTCTATTTATCATGATTTCATATCAAGAATTTAGCACCATTACTGGAAAGAATTCGGAATATGATTTTAGCTATGGTTCCAGAGTTTTTAATGAAAAGGATAAATGGTATAGGGAAAGTTATATTACAAATTCCTATAACAGAACACTTTCGATCCTTTGAATACGGAAACATTCATTATACAGCACGCAACAAGAAGCTAAAAGCATTAAAAACTACCAACAGCAATACTGAAGAAATATTATATCCAGACACTTATCCATCAGAAATTGAGATTAGTGCAATTCAAATGGAAGTAGTACAGTCAAGGGAGTGTTACGTTGATAAAAAAAGGCTTTCATATTCATTCTCTTCCAAAATCCAGCAAATAAAGCAATTCGGTGAATATGGTTTTCCTATTATCCAGATTGATCAGATATGTACTTTATTAGACAATCCTTACATGACAATAACAAATTTTAATCTCTCCAGTTACACAAATTTACTTTTTATTTTACCGCATGGAGCACACATTGAGCTGAAAGACACAGGAATAATTTATACTCCTATAAAATCATTGTCAATCTTGGATAGTCAGGAAGGCTTTTGATACTATTAAAGTAAATAATCGGCTAACTGGATTGCTAAGAAATTTAATTTCTGATACTTTTATACTTGTTAGAAATAATTCGGCAGAAACGCATGAAATTGATTTAATAACGAACTCTACAACTCTTACGTGTCAACCCGTTCTTTTTTTTCATTCAGCGAAAACAAGTTCTGTGGTGGGCTCGGGTTTATTTCTGACATCTATATTTCAAAATAAGGCATGAAGAGAGAATATTTTTTGATAGCTTTTAACGTTTAAATTCCATTGGGTATAGGGTTAGTTGGTATAAAGAACTTTCTACAGCATGGCGATAGCGAGTTAAATTTACCCCTGTTGTTGATTTACTTTTTTATTGGAACCATTTTACCATTGTATGTCTTGAGATTAATAATGAAACAATTATCAATCTTTTACTCGCGTTGGTTGCGATAATATTATAATCAGCGTATTATATTGGATTTGGACATAAGATGCTTGATGAACCCCTTGCTTTAATAACTGTCTATTTCCTTTTGCTGGTCATAATAACTGTTTTCGTTGTAGTATGGCCAAGCAGCAAGGCGACAGTAGCAGCATCCTCGTTCTTATCCTGCAGTAGGATAGAAAAGCTTAACCGGGCACAATGCCAGGTGATGTGTTTTTCAATGCCTGCCTTTTCGAACCAAACCAATAAGGCTTTATTACACCCATTGGCGCTTGGGCGCAAGTTCATGAAGCCTTACCCTTCGCTTTTCTAATATTTTAAACGCTATATCATGCAGTTTCAGCCTCAGGGGTTCTCCTGTCTTTTCCTGGATGATATTGGTGATAGGCGTCTTTTTGTGAATGTCCTTCCCGGTCAACTCAATAACATCGCAGAAACGCAGGCTGGTATTACAGTAGAAAATAAATGCACCGGTTATCTCTTCGTTGAAATGCGGCGTTTGCATCAAAGAGATATATTCGTCGCTTCAAAGTTCTCTTGCCTTTTCTTGTTCTTATTCTCCTTTGACTTTACATCATCGCCGGGCTAAGGCGATAATAACCATCTTGTGTGGCGGCTTTTAATATGCGCTTAAAGGCGGCAAAATAATTCGCCGGGAATTCACCATTCAGGCGGTCAAGAAGGTGCCGCCGGAACCGCTTACAGAGGTTTTCACCGATATCGATGGGCTGAACATGGTCTTTCCCGATAAACTCTTTAAAGTGGGCAAGGCTGTAACTTAATTGTTTGTTGCCTGGGCGCAGGTTGTCCTTGACATAAGTTGCGTAATAATCAAGGAAATTAGTTTTGTATTTATTGGCGGGTATAAATCCGGTCCCCTGCGTTACCGCCCTATTCAAGAATATAATACTTCTTTTGCCCGTCTTTTGATAATCCCTCACTTACATACATACCGCACGATTTTTCAGGCGACTAAATTTAGTTTATACCGCGGTAGGAAAGAGACATTGGCCAATTTGACAAATGTTCGCCATGAGATTTACTTGATGGTCACGTGTGTCAAGTGAAGAAATTAAAATAACCACGTGGTTGGATTCCGTAGCTCGTGTGTCGCATTAAATCGTATTTACGTGTCAGAAATACTACGTTATAAAATTTGATATAGTCATTAAATCCTGGATTAAAAAGTTCGAACTCCAACTAGTCCTCCCGACAGGAAAGAGAGCTGTACTGGTACAGCTCTTTTTTATGTCCCTATAGGGCCTACAGCATTGAAGTGGGGGCGAAGGTTCGAATCCTGCTTACGGCGGAGCTAAAAGACGAATTATTGATAAAAAACATTAACATCGTATTTTCGTAATGTACCATAACAGGCAACTGGGCTGCTTTACGAGCTGTGCGCAGTTGCTCTTATTTTAGCGTTAGCAACCGCATGACTTTATTTGTTTAACTACCTGAAATTAACGCAACCCGTTATTACAAAAATGGATGCTGACAGCAGAAACGCAGGAATTAAATTCGAACTACATTATAAATATCTTATCACAAACACGCTGATCTATAATTCACAACATGTTTCAAGTGACAATTCCAAAGCTGATGTTTTTAGGGTATTATTACAAAGTTCATAAGTGCTAAAAGACAAAGAATTTGAAACAATAGAATTAGATATTAAAAGGATACCTAAATTTACTTTGACAGGGATTACTTTAACGAACTTCGCAATGATTATAATACACAAAACCCCGTTTATACAATGAGGGATTTCCATTACACCTTTACAATGTAACGGGACAAGCAACATATAACGAATGGAATTGTGGTTTGTTGGGTGTACCAGGAAAAGAAGTGGATGATTTTAATATTTTCCATGACGAATGGTATTTAAGCGACATCTCAAAATAAGAAGGTTAGCGCAAACGTACAACGATAGGTTTGGCAAAAACCGGCTTGGCAGACACAATACCGGTTCTTGTTGGGCTGCAATGACGATATGTAATTATCTTTATGCAGGAGCAGTGACTGACCGGCAACTTCCTTTCAACCGGAAAATTTTTAAAGCCATACATTACTTTTTACACCTTTATGATATGAGCCAACCCGTAAAATCATTTTTATTATCTGAATTTGAAACGCACAAGGGCAAGCTTCGCTCCTACCTTTTTCGCCTTGTAACAAACAGGGAAGACGTGGAAGATATTTTGCAGGATACGTACATTAAAGCATCTGAAAAACTGCACACTTTTGAACAACGTTCTTCCTTGAAAACCTGGCTATTTACCATCGCTACCAACCTTGCAAAGGATTTTTTACGCAGCAAAAAAAGGTGGGGCATAAATGCCATGGATATGGCCAAAGAAGCATCCATGCAACACCCCGAAATTCATATAGCGCAATTTTTAAAAATAAATCAAACCTCACCACAAGGCGCATTCGAAATAAAAGAGCATATTCATTTTTGTTTTACCTGTATTGGCAAAGCGCTGCCTGTTGAACAACAGGTAACAGTATTGCTAAAAGAGGTATATGATTTTAAAGTGAGTGAAATAGCACGTATATTAAACCAAACCGAAGGCGTGGTTAAGCACCTGCTGTTTAATGGCCGAAAAACCATGCAGGATATTTTTGAGAACCGCTGCTCACTTATTAATAAAGAGGGTGCCTGCCACCAGTGCAGCGAACTTAACGGCCTTTTTAACCCCAAACAAAGCACGCACGAACAGTTAATGAAGATTGAACTTGCAAAACAGAATGGCACCAAAACAGGCGAGCAGCTTTTTAACCTGCGTGCCAAGTTAATTAAAGCGATAGACCCATACGAAAGCAGCGGCGCCGACCTACAATTTTGCCATTTTGACCATGTAAGTAACGTGGTTGAAAATGCCCTGGCTGTTTAATTTATACATTTCCCGACCGTTTTTTACTGCCCAAACGTCTATAATAAGAGGGCAGGGTTTTGCGGCGCGTACAGGTGATGTTTTAATTAATAAATGCATGTGGTTAATACAGCCTGCGGAATGCCCTGGCTAAAGCCAAAGTAGTATTTTTTAGCCCAACCCAACGCTTAAGCCCTGGGTTAATTAGAGCCGAAGCAAATGGCTTTAGCCAAAGTGTATTTTGCGCATGTCAATTTCCAAATCGGCTTACCAATAATTAATAAAGAACACATTGCTATGACAACAAAAACAATAAAGCAAACCATAACTTTTAATGCTGCACCGCGGGAAGTATATGCATTAATAATGGAAGAAAAGAAACATGCTGCCTTTACCGGCAACACCGTAAAAATGAGCAGTAAAGTAAACGGAAAGTTCAATGTGTTTGATGGCTATTGCCACGGCTATAATATTGAACTTATTGAGGGCAGGAAAATTGTACAGGCCTGGCATTTTGCTGAAGATGGCTGGCCCGATGACCATTACAGTACCTGCACGTTTGTTTTTGAGCCGAAAGGCAAGCAGACCACCCTCCGCTTTACGCAAACGGGCATACCCGAGCACAAAGCCGAAGCACTAAAAAGTGGTTGGAAAGAATTTTACTGGCAGCCAATGAAAACATATATTAAAAACCAAAACAACTAAAAATGAAAAAGTATTTTCTTATCGGCGGTATAGTAACTTTTGTTGTGATATTTAATGCGGGCTATGTTTTTCATGAGATAATTGCAGGAGAATTTTTTAAGGAACACATTAGCAACCTGCAGCGGGAAAATTATATCATTCCGTTTATTGCTGTTGCGTTTGTATTGTACACCATTTTCCAGGCGTATTTTTTACCCATATACTACAGTTACACCAAAGACAAGTATCACTGGGGTTTAACTAAAACAGCGATTATTTTCGGGGCCATTATTGGCTTTTTTTGGGATGGCCTTCAGGGTGGTATTATTGAAGTTGCCACCTTTAAAATGCCCTTTATTGTATTTGTGGTTGATTCCGGCTACCACACGCTGGACGGTATTGTTACAGCGTTATTACTCTCGGTGTTTTATAAGAAGTTTGCGATGAAGGGGTGAAATGTGAAAGGTGAAAGGTGAAAGGTGAAGGGATAAAAGCGCATCATTATTTTATAATCGCTACGGTTCATAACTTCCGCAATGGCGATGAGTGTGAAGGACTCAACGTCAAGGGTTTGTTATTATCAACCCTCAACAAAAAATCCCCCCCATTCTTTCAACCGAAAGAACAGAGAGGATCTCACTCAATCATCAAATTTTAAACAGTCCGTATATAATACCAATCAACCAACTGCGTGTTTATCGCCTCTCCCCCGAAATAAATTCGGGGCAAGCTCTTATTCCCCTCTCCTTACCGAAGCGTCGGGAGAGGAGGCGGAGGAGAACAGGTAGAAGAGCATTCTTTGCCAATCAACTAATCAACCAATTAACTTTCTTTACGACTCTCCTACCAATCAACTTTCTTTCTGTCAACTGTCATCTGCCAACCGTCAACTTCTTCCAACTAATTGCCTCCTTTAACCCTGTTCTGCTCTTCGCCTGCACCGTTATGGTCGCGGTGCTGTACTGACTGGCCTTTGTTAAAGCGATAGGTAAAGCTTACGTTTACCTGCCTGCTGTCCCAGGTGTTGGCGATGGTTACGTCTACATTCTGGTATTTGCTGTACCCCTGGAAATGTTGCACGTTAAGAAAATCCCTGAAGTTTACGCGTATCATCCCTTTGTCTTTCATTATGCTTTTTGCCACTGCAAAATCGGCCCTGCCCATCGGTTTGGCTATCAGTATACCTTCAATCATTTTGCTCCTGTAAAACCCGCTCAGTTCGAAAGTCCATCCTTTTTTAACGGTAAACTGGTTGCTTATATTGGCCATAAAACCCGTAGCAGATACATTAATATCGCCGGTGTTTACAAAACCTTTGTACTGGTTGTATATTACCTGCGCATATATATTTGTTCTGTACCATTTTGTTACCGGCACACCAGCGTTCATACTAATACCAAAGCTGTTTTGTTTGGCAATATTGCTCCTCTTTACAAACGATGTGTGTGTACTGTCAACCTGTTCCAACACTTCCTGTATAATGTCGTTGGTAGTGCTGTAGCTCAGGGTGGTGTTCAGCATGTTTTTGAATGAATGCGTCAACTCAATATTATGGCTGAATTGTGGTTTAAGATATGGGTTGCCTACCTGGTAAGTGTATTTATCCAGGAAGTGGTAAAAGGGGTTCAGGTCTTCGTAGTCAGGCCGTTGTATCCTTCTGCCGTAGCTTAAGGCAAACTGGTTCTTATCATTCGGTGCATAACCAACGTATGCAGTGGGGAACAGTTGCGTATAATCCCTTCTGAAAGTTTGATCTTTAATTACCTGGTGCCCGTTAGAGCTTGTATTTTCTAAGCGCAGGCCAAGCTGTACACTCCATTTTTTATTTAGTTGTTTGCTCAGGTTTACGTAGGCAGCATTAATATTTTCTTTATAAATAAAATGGTTTGTGCGGCCTGTATCAACGCCCCAAACATTGTTTGCCAAGGTATCGTATTGGGCATTGTTGTCGGTTTTTACAATACTGCTTTTAACGCCTGCTTCAAACTTGGCATTGCCTTTAAGCGGGTGGGTGTAATCAGCCTTAACACTAAATATCTTTATATCGCCGGGCAGTATGCCTCTTAATACTTCATCGGGCAGGTTTTTATTACCCTTGTCATCATAAAAATAGTTATTGAACAATTGGTTTGATGAAGACGAATAGTGCACATAATCTACGTCGGCCGTTAACTCCTTACCTGTTGTGTCAAACGTGTGCTTAAAATTAAGGTTGCCACCAAGGTTAGACCATTTACCATTATCGACGCTTGGTGAAAGTGTTTGGCTCTGCATAACATCATTCGCATCAAAAATATTGGTAACATTTGTGTTGCTGCTTTTGTTAGGGCTGGTGTAACCATTTACTACAACACCTAACGTTGTTCTTTTAGTAATAAAGTAATCTGCACCTAATTTAAAGCTGTGCGACTGGCTGATGCTTATACCGTCAGTACGCTGGCGGAAAATTGATTCAAGGTTTTTTGTGCCTTCATCCCTGAAATTACGTACAAGATCGAGCGAATGGAAATTTTTATAATAGCCATAGCTGTAATTGCCAAACATGTTAACCTTACCCCTGCGGTAGTTTATATTAAAGCTTTCGTTGGCTTTAGGATATTTACCTGTACCCGCGCCTACGGTAACACTGCCGTTAAGCCCTGTTACCTTTGTTTTCTTTGTTTTTATATTGATGATGCCTGAGTTGCCAGATGCATCATATTTGGTAGGCGGGTTGGTCATTATCTCAATCTGGTCCAGGCTGCCGCTTGAAAGATTTTTAAGGTAATTGGCAAGATCGGTACCGCTTAAATAGGTAGGCCTGCCATCAATATATATTACCACGCCCTGTTTGCCGCGCAGGCTTATGTTGCCATCCTTATCCACCGTAATGCCCGGAGATTTCTCCAGCACGTCAAGTGCGCTTAAGCCTACGTTTGTGGGGGAAGCATCTACATTCACAACCGTTTTATCAATCTTCTGTTCAATAAAAGGCTTTTTAGTAGTAACAACCACATTGCCTAATTGCTGGCTTGAGGGTGATAATGACACCTGTTTTACTGTGTACACCGGGCTGGAGGTATTTACTTCAAACGCCTCGCTGTAATAAGTGTTAAAACCGATGGCCTGTACAGAAACCAGGAAACGGCCGTCCTTCAGCAGGGCAATTTCAAACTGGCCATCTTTGTTGGTAACGGCTGTTTTAACAATGGATGAATCTTTTACATTTAATAAAGCCACAGTTGCGGCGTCTATGGGTTTTTGCGCGGCAACCAAGCCCTTCACTCCTTTACTAAGGGCGGTTTGAGCATGAGCCTCAACAGCCATTAAGCAAAAGCATACAATAGTTAGCAGTGTTAAGTTCTTTTTCATAACATGTATTTTGAATAATTAAGTACCTCTTGTTGATTATTACACACCAAAGCTATGTACCTTGTTTTGCATAGTACATAGTTTTAGCATGAACGGTAAATAGGTTTGATGAACGGAGGAGGAAGAGATGACGATTGACAGATGACAGTTGACAGAATAGAAGCGAAGTGTTAGGCTAAGGAATTGGCGTGGAAACAAAGAAAAAGATAGCAAGAATTTTTCTTTTAGCGGCTAATATGAAGAAGGAAGTAATTAAGGCCTACAGTGTTTATCTATTTAAAGCATTAATAATCAAATGCTTGTTGAATATCATCGTTCTTCATTCTTATATTCGTCACGCCTGGGCGTGATTAGTAATTCGTAGTCAGGAATAGCGCCGACGCGCGATGTTTCCAGGCTAACAAGAAATTTTTTCAAACCATTGATTATCAATCATAAAAAAATTTCTCATATAGAAGGATTACACAGCCCAAAAGCCGGAACATGCTACTTATTATACTTGCTGACAAGGTAAATCTTGCTGACAAGGTAAATAAGGCCGGTTACAATATCATCCAGTTTGTGAACAGAGGCGTCAATCAGGTCAAAATACTGCTTAAGTTCCGTGATGGTTGCATCCTCATAGCGGCTTAAAGTTACCAGCGACATTATATTAGTTATAGGGTTACGCAACTCATGGGTGGTTTTAAAAGTAAAAGCCTCCATCTTTTTCATGTAAGCGGCAATCTCTTTTTCGGCCTGTTTGCGTTGGGATATATCCCGGGTTATGCCCATGCAGCCAATCAGTTTGGCGTCATCATCATATACAGGGTTCATCGCTATTTCCACATGTATTTCCTTACCTCCTATTATACGGGTTTCCTGCATAATAATAGTTTCGCCAGCAAGCACGCGCTCATATAGCGGGCGCCATTTAGCATCAGCTTTTTCATCTGTATACTTAAACATATCATCGCCAATATTAATGGATTGGTTATACGCGGTATGCCTTAACTGGAAAAAAGCCTTGTTAGCTGCCACCAATTTAAATTCAGTATCAAACGTCCAAATTGCGTCCGGGGTATTATTAATAATAGCATACAGGTTAATCCTGTTAAGATCAGTATTTGTTTCCATGACAGTGGTACGGTAAAATTAAATCGCCATAAAAGTAGGGGTGTTTTTGTATAATTTTTCACTACCTGCTTTTTTTAATCGTTAAAACATTTTTTAATTTACATGCTTTATGTGTAAACCCACCCTCCACTTATTATTCATCCTGTTGATGTTCCCTTGTGGCCTGTTAGCCCAAACAAATGCTGAAAAAATAAATGATATAAAAAAGATATGCGCCGAAATAAATAAAGAAAAAGGATTGAAGACCGTGTCGCTTTCGGATGAGCAATTCGTGGACCATGCCTGCGATAATGGCTGCACACTTACCGCTAGTTTTAGGAAAGATACCATTAAAAAAATGTGGGACTGGATAGGCTTGTCGTACGGTATTATTGAGCGAACATTTTATTTTAAACACCGCAGGCTTGTTTTTGTAAATGAAACTGAGAGGCATTTTGTGAGGGATTCTACCGGCGCTCCCCTGTACAACAAAACACCAATGATCGTTTTTGAAGGAAGGTTTTATTTTGAGAACGGCAAATTGATTGGCTCTTCAATAAAGGGTGAAAAGTTTGGGCATGAAAAGGAGACGCCTGTTAAATTATTAGCGCTGGCAAATACATATTTCGCGTTGCTGAATGATAAAAAGGATGGAAATATTAAGTAAGGACATTGCCCTTTATTGAGGAGTGATATCGTTGATCATATCAAGGTTCCAGCCGTTATATTCAAATTCACCAAGGATGGTAAACCCAAGCCCTTTGTAAAAATTAACCGCCTTACTATTACGGCTTTTCACGCCACCCCATAAAATAATTCGTTGTATTCCCTTATCCCTTAAGTGCTGCAACATGTAATTATATAAAAGCTTACCTACACCACAGCTTTGCCATTCATCAGCAACGGAGGGGGCAAAAGTACAATCGGCAGTATGGCTTAACTGCAGCCCATAACTATTAAGCCGGTTGCTATCGTGGTGCAGGCACCCGGTTTTAACTATGGCATAAGCGATAATATTGCTGTTTATTATATCTTCCGCTATAAAGCCTGTGTTGTTGTTGGCGGCATTATAAAAATCAAGTATGGCTTGCCTGTCAAAACTGTGGGGGCCAAAACGGCTCCTGGTTTCACCACTTAGCATATCTAAATAACTTACCAGTTTATCTATATCCGCGGCGCCAAGCTGCCGCAACAATACCTTTTTATTATTCTTTGCTTCGGCTATCATTGGCATCGTGAGGGGGAGTGTTACTTTTCTACAATCAAATATTGCTTATGAAAAAAGTACAGGCTGTAATTGTAGTATAATTTGTACGAGGCGGCAATTGAGTCTTTGCCATAGGTAACCCGCAATACGTACTCACCATTTTCTCTTTTGGCACGCCATTCATCGGTAAACGCAACAGAGGTATCAGCAGGCCGGCCAAAGTATTGGCGTACCAGGATGCGGGGTTGATCCAGCGGCACCGTACCCCAGCGAAAAGGCAAGGATAGTGCGGCTATTTTTGGTATGGCCACATACACCATAATAATAAACATTACGGCAAAAGCCCCAAATACAAGAAGTAAGCCTTTGGTTCGTTTATTCATGCACGTTCTTTGGATATTTGTAACAATTTTTCATGCAGGGCTATTACCTGTGGTATTAGTAATTGCTGCTCGTCATTTATCAATACAAAATCACATAGCCGTCTTTTAATGTCTTCATCAATTTGCCTGCTTATGCGTTTAAGTACTTCGTCCCTGCTAACGTTATCCCTTTCCATTACTCTTTGAATACGCAGTGCCTGCGGTGCAAAAACACCTATTACAAAATCCAGCCCTTCGGCAGAGCCTGATTCAAAAAGCAAGGCCGCTTCTTTAACCGCGTAGGGCGTATGCTGTTTGCTTATCCATTCTTTTGCGGCGTTGATGGCTGCGGGGTGCACCAGGGCATTTAACTGGTCCAGTTTAAAGGCATCATTAAACACAATGCCTGCAATATACTTGCGGTTCAACTCGTCATTTATATACGATTGCGGCCCAAAGGTGCTGGTGATCTTTGCTTTTAGTTCTTCATCTTCATTCATAATATTCTTGGCTGCACTGTCGGCATCAAATACAGGTATGCCCAATATTTTAAACATATTAGCCACCGTGCTTTTGCCACTGCCTATACCGCCTGTAAGACCAATCTTTAGAACCACGATTTACCGGGATTTTTTTTGATTATGAGGACAAAGATAAAACCATAGCATTACGATTTGAGGGGATTATTTTACAACCGTGATTAAGCGGGATTTTTTTGGGATAATGGATTTGTGGGGACACAAATCCGTGCGGCCGCCCTTTATTGTGTCCCACAATTGGTTATCCGGGCTTAATTCAACAAAATTGATTGTCAATCAGCCAACGGTAGCTTATTTGTCCAGATATGAAATACCACCCGCATAAAAAAAGGAAAGCGTTTTCACACTTTCCTTTTAATCAGTTAAATCCTGCAAATCACCGGTTACTTTTTATCAGCAGTTGCTGTCGCGGCTTTGTTAATTGCCTGCGTCATTTCAAGGCTGATGGCAGATTTTTCCAGCTTTAAATAGCTGCCCGGGCTTGTTTCAAGGTCGATGGTAGTATCTTCATTAACCTTGTAAATTTTGCCATGTATGCCGGCATGTGTTACTACGCGGTCACCTTTTTGCAGGTTCTCAATATATTTCTTTTGCTCTTTTGCTTTTTTTGCCTGCGGGCGTATCATAAAAAGCCAGAATATAAGAATGATAGCACCAAAAAATAATGGGGTCATTAAAGAATTGCCGCCGCCCTGCGCGCCAGCAGCCGGAGGGGTCATTAATAAAACGTTCAATAAAGTCATTGTTAGTTGTTTATAAATTAAAAAGATTAAATATTACTGTTAGCTTTTGTCTTTTATCTTGCCCGTAAACGCGAGCAGGGTAAGCGACTTGTTTTTGGCATTGCAGGTAACCGAAATGGTTTTCCTTATCTGCTGGCCGGGCGAGCCATGGTTACTGTCGTATTCCGCAATTACTTCGCCTTTCTGGCCGGGCATAACAGCACTCTTGGTATAGTCTGCCAGGGTGCAGCCGCAACTGGGCTTTACTTCAGCAAGGTACAAAGGCTTATTACCGGAATTAAGGAAGCTGAATACTATCTTCACTTTTTCACCATGGTTAACCACACCAAAATCCTTAACGGAGTCGATCCATTGAATGGTAGTGTAATTGGCTGTATCAAGCTGGTGCACCTGGTCCTTCATGCTGGATTGCAGCGCAACGTCATTGTTGTTGCTTTTACAGCTTACAAGGGCGGCAAAAACCGCCATAACTAATAAAGCTTTCATCATATAACGGTGTAAATTGAAGGCAAAAGTAAAATATTATTAGTTTGTCTTTTGTTTAAAATCAATTTTATGAATTTTGCCCTGGGCCACCAATTCCTTGTGAATACTGTCTAAAATGCCGTTTACAAACTGGCCGCTTTGCGGGGTGCTGTACTCTTTGGCTATATCAATGTATTCGTTTATCGTAACTTTTGGCGGTACGGTTTCAAAATAAAGAAATTCGCATACACCCATCCGCATCAATATCATATCAAGCTGCGCTATCCTTTCCGCGTCCCAGTTCTTCAGCTTGGGCTTTATTAATCCCATTACAAATTCTTTTTTGCTGATGCTGGTAGTCAGCAGTTCCTTCGCAAATTTCCATTTCTCCTCACCTATCATCTCCTGCAGGTTGAATGATGTGGGCTTTTGCAGGTAATTATGCATAAGCTGGTTCATCATTTCGGCATCATCGTCCCAGTTGGTAAAATGCTCTTCCACGTGTGCCACAAAATTATCGTCAGCCAGCATTAGGTCAGTAAAAATAAAGGTGATAATATCTTTTTCGGCATTTTTATCCCTGTCCTGCCGCTGTGTATATTGTTTGTAAAAATCGGATGTTGCCATAGCCAAATAAACCTTTCTTACCTCTTCTTCCGTTTCATCAAACTCCATGCGTGTGGATTGTACTGCCTGTTTAAACGACGGGCTTTCTAATATCGTCCACAATAAGCTGTTGCCTGAAATTTTTGTATTTACATTAAGGTCGGCTGAAGAAGGCAGGTTTCTTGTTGCCCTTTTTTTGGCATCGGTTTCTGCGTAGCGGGCTACTTCCGTTAAAAAATACAGCAGGTAAATAAATAACTCACAGGATTGGTTTAGCTGCTTTTTTAATGTTTTTACAGGGTCAGTTTTGCTGTTTAATTCCTCATTAGGCTCAAGCGCATAAATTAGCTGCATCACTTTAACCCGTATATTTCTTCTGCTGATCATCTGGTATAAAGAACTTTTTTGCGCGGCGAAGATAGGGAATTAGGCCTTAGGGCAGGAACAAAAAAGCAGTTTAACACACAATTGCGGCTTTACCGTGCGCTATGGCGCCTGGAAAAAACTGCGGCGCGTAAATTTTTATGGTTTCCTTATAAAAAACGTGCATGTACAAACAGCTGAATTTGAGGTTAAATACCGCGCAAAAGCAAACTACCACAGAATAAATCCGTTTTACCACATTTTACCGTACATAATTTAATTATTTGCGAGTTTTATTTTTAAACCTGCCAAAACTGGTGAAATTTTCCATATCATATTACCTGGTATTGCTTTACCTGACCGTAATGCTTAAGCCGCTTATACCGGTAGTAAGCGATGCATGGAGCCATAGTTTTGCAGAAGCGAACCACATTTTAGCCATACATGCCAAATACGGCGCCAACCATCTTGAAAAGGAGCTTGCATCCGGCGAGCGGGATGATAATAATAAAAGCCAAAACACTTCCAAACCTGCTGAACCCGTGCCTGTGCATACTATTGCAGAAGTAAATGCCGGTGAAACATATTCATTTGTTATAACCAAACAATATCCCGTTTTACAATCCAATATACCCCCTGCTATAGTTCCCGCTGCACCGGGCCAGCCGCCTAAATTTTTGCTGTAATATTTTGCCACATCTTTTATGTAACGGGCGCCTGTACGGTAAGGGCCTTTCCCATCATTATTGCTACCGGCTACGTTAACACGCTCAATACCCGCCATTACCAGCGCTATATACTTTAATGCTTATTATATTATGCGTAAATTTCTATTAACAACAGGTATTATAATAATATTGTCCCTTACCGCCAGTTGCCAGGTTGCAATACAAGGCAGCGTGGTAGACAGCAAAACCAACCAACCCGTTGAAGGGGCGGTAGTAACTTTAATGCCCGCTAACATTTCAGCCATCACTGATGTTATTGGCCGCTTTACTTTTAAAGGCAAATACGATAATACCCAAAGCCTTACTATTAATAACATAGGCTACGCGGAGCAAATTTTTAGTGTAACCGCGTTAAACACAAACCATACCATTGCCATAAGCCAAAAACAAACACAACTGCAGGATGTATTGGTACGCTCTAAAACCGGCGAACAGTACCGCACAATAGGCAGAACGGATATCGCCATGCGCGGCGTTAACAACAGCCAGGAAGTATTGCGCATAATACCGGGCATTGTAATAGGCCAGCACCAGGGCGGCGGTAAGGCCGAGCAAATATTTTTGCGTGGGTTTGACTGCGACCATGGCACCGATTTTAGGCTGGATGTAGATGGGCTGCCTATTAATATGGTTAGCCATGCGCATGGGCAGGGTTTTGCTGACAGCCATTTTATTATACCCGAAACCATAGAAACCGTGGATTTTGGTAAGGGCATGTACAAAGCATCAAAAGGGGATTTCAATACATCGGGGTTTGTTGATTTTAATACAAAGAACGCCCTGGCCAACAACACGGTTAAACTGGAAGGCGGCATGTTTAATACTTTTCGTGTGCTGGGCATGTTCAACCTGCTTAATACAAAAGCAAAAGCAAACCAGCAAAGCTGGTACATGGCGACTGAATACCGTTATTCCGATGCGTATTTTGATTTTCCCCAGCATTTTAACCGCTTTAACCTGTTTACCAAGTATAATGGCAAAATTTCCAATCATAATTACCTAACCGTTTCTGCCACTACATTTTGGAGCAGGTGGAATGCATCCGGCCAGGTACCGGACCGCGCTGTTAAAGAGGGGCTTATTGGCTTTTACGGTGCGCTTGACCCGTATGAAGGTGGCCTTACTTACCGTACTAATATAAATGCACAGTTGGTAACCATTCTTAGCAACGGCGACCTTATTAAAAACCAGGTGTATTATTCCAACACCCATTTTGACCTGCATACCAACTTTACTTTTTATCTTGTAGATACTACTAATGGAGACGAGATAAGGCAACGGGAGGCGAGGAACATGATGGGCTACAATGGCAGCTACAGCCATGTGGGTTATTGGGCCACAACCAAATTAACTACGGAATTTGGCCTGCAGCTCAGGAGTGATATAACCAAAAATTCAGAGCTAAGCTATACTATGGACCGCATTATAACCCTGCAGCAAATAAAGCTGGGTGATATTACCGAGACCAGCATATCCCCTTACATAAGCGAAACCTTTAATTTCAACAACCGGTTTAGCATGAACACCGGCCTGCGTTTTGACCAATATTATAATAAGTACAATAATAAGTTAACCAGCGATACAACCCTGCCGGGTGTTGGTGTATATAAAGCTAATGCCAACACAATTAGCCCGAAGATTAGTTTTTACTACCAGCCAGGCAATGCGCTGCAATTTTACCTTACCACCGGGCGTGGCTTTCACTCAACCGATACCAGGGCGGTAGTGGTGGAACATGGTTACCGGGTATTGCCCGCTGCCTACGGGGCTGACCTTGGTACCGTGTTTAAACCCGCCAAAAACCTGCTCATCAATGCTGCGGTATGGTATATTAACCTGCAACAGGAGTTTGTGTATGGCGGCGATGGCGGTGGCGTAGAGTTTAGTGGCAAAACAAGGCGTTATGGGTTGGATTTTTCCGGGCGGTATGAGCCTGTACGGAGTTTGTACGTAGATATGGACGTAAACTATGCGCATGGCCGCGCGGTTAACAATGCTAAAGGACAAAATTATATCCCCCTTGCGCCTGTTTGGACAAGTTCCGGCGGCATTACTTACGCTACAAAAACCGGGTTGAACGGCAGCTTGCGGTATCGCTACGTGGGCGACCGGCCGGGCAATGAGGATTATAGCCTGGTTGCAAAAGGCTATTTTATTACTGACGCAGTACTACACTACACGAGGCCCAAATATGAAATTGGCCTTACTATTAATAATATATTCAATACCAGGTGGAAGGAGACCCAGTTTGCTACCCTAACCCGTTTAAAAGGCGAAGCCCAACCGGTTAACGAAATATGCTTCACGCCGGGAACGCCATTTGACGCAAAGCTGGGTATTAGCTGGTTTTTTTAGGTTACCACACTTAAATGCTTATTCTCTTAACGTTCTGCCAATCCTTAATGAAATTTTGTCATTATGCCGCAAAACCATTTCCTTTGTGCCCCTTATTGCCTGCCAAACGATGTCTCAAGGCCCATTTGACCGGCGTAAAAATGAAATTTTGACTTTTTTTAAACCTATGGCATAAAAATAGTTAACCACAAGGTTTGTAAAACTCAACTGTTAATTTTTTAAAAATTCATACAATTATGGCAAAAAAACTAAATGTTACCCCTCTTCATGACAGGGTGATAGTAAAACCAGCCCCCGCTGAGGAAAAAACTGCTGGTGGTATCATCATTCCGGACACTGCAAAAGAAAAACCTCAACGCGGAACAGTAGTAGCTGCCGGCCCCGGCAAAAAAGATGAACCCGTTACCGTTAAGGTGGGTGATACAGTTTTATACGGAAAATATTCCGGAACTGAGATCCAGGTAGAAGGCAATGATTACCTTATTATGAGAGAAAGCGATATACTGGCAATAGTATAATGTCCCCATCCCCTAAAGGGGGGTATAGAAGCGGGAGCATTTTCAAATTTTCAAATTGACAAATTTTCAAATTAAATAAACATGGCTAAGCAAATATTTTTTGATATTGAAGCAAGGAACCGCATGAAACGCGGTGTTGACACGCTTGCTAACGCTGTTAAAGTTACCCTCGGTCCTAAAGGCCGTAACGTAGTGCTTGAGAAAAAATTTGGTGCACCTTCTGTAACAAAAGATGGTGTTACTGTTGCTAAAGAAATTGAACTGGAAGACCCTATTGAGAACATGGGTGCCCAGATGGTGAAAGAAGTGGCCAGCAAAACTGCAGATATTGCAGGTGATGGTACCACTACCGCTACAGTACTTGCCCAGGCTATTATTAGCGAAGGCCTGAAGAACGTTGCAGCCGGCGCTAACCCAATGGACCTGAAACGCGGTATTGACAAAGCAGTTGCCGTTGTGGTAGCAAGCCTTAAAGAACAATCACAGGCAGTTGGTAACGACAGCAAAAAAATTCAGCAGGTAGCTTCTATTTCTGCTAATAACGACGATGCTATCGGCAAACTGATTGCTGAAGCATTTGCCAAAGTAGGTAAAGAAGGTGTAATTACCGTTGAAGAAGCAAAAGGCACTGATACTACTGTTGACGTAGTTGAAGGTATGCAGTTTGACCGTGGTTACCTTTCAGCATACTTCGTAACCAACAGCGAAAGAATGGAAGTTGAGTTGCAGAACCCATATATCCTTATCTATGATAAGAAGATATCTGCAATGAAGGACATCCTTCACATACTGGAAAAAATTGCACAAAGCGGCCGTCCTTTATTGATCATTGCTGAAGACCTTGAAGGTGAAGCACTGGCTACTTTGGTTGTAAATAAATTACGCGGCACTATTAAAGTTGCAGCTGTTAAAGCCCCTGGCTTTGGCGACCGCAGGAAAGAAATGCTGCAGGATATTGCCATACTTACAAAAGGTATTGTAATAAGCGAAGAGCAGGGTTACAAATTGGAGAATGCTGACCTTAACTATTTAGGCCAGGCTGCTTCAGTAACCATTGACAAAGACAACACTATTGTTGTTGGCGGCAAAGGCAAGAAAGAAGATATTACTGCCCGCGTTAACCAGATAAAAGCGCAGATAGAAACTACAACATCTGATTACGACAAAGAAAAATTACAGGAACGTTTAGCTAAGCTTAGCGGTGGTGTTGCTGTATTATACATTGGCGCAGCTACAGAGGTTGAAATGAAAGAAAAGAAAGATCGTGTTGACGATGCCCTGCACGCTACACGTGCCGCAGTTGAAGAAGGTATAGTACCGGGTGGTGGCGTTGCTTACATTCGCGCTACACAGGCACTGGAAAAAATGAAAGGCCTTAACAACGACGAAACTACAGGTATCGTAATAGTTAAACGCGCTATCGAAGAACCCCTTCGCCAGATCGTTATAAACAGCGGTATTGAAGGCAGCATTGTTGTACAGAAAATTAAAGAAGGCAAAGCTGATTTCGGATTTAACGCACGTACTGAAGTTTACGAAAACCTCTTTCCAGCACATTG
>JADMIO010603954.1_pt1 | contig 62361 bp, 40 predicted proteins | sample 8958161 | NCBI WGS metagenome assembly JADMIO01 (sample SAMN16585339, study PRJNA669376) | soil metagenome | isolation source: Crop rotation soil | place: USA: Cullars Rotation, Alabama | collected 2011 | reverse complement strand
CGCGACAACTTGTCCACGTGGAATTCTAAGCTTAGGATCCCAATGTGCTGGAAAGTGTAGGGAAACCCGGTACCTACCCAAAGCGTACCCTGGCGGTCTTCATACAGTGCCCTTACCTGGTCGTTGCTTAAACTGGTTATATCGTTTGGATTGTGTCTGAAACGTGTAATGGTTCCTGTTTTTGGATTAAGACAGTTTAACCCGGCAGCCTCAGTACCCACCCAGATCTTTCCATCACGATCCTCGAGGATCACTGTAATCGTATCACTGCTGAGACTGTTTGGATTCGCAGGTTTATAACGGAAATGAGTGAAAATACCCTTTTCCGGATCCAGGCGGTCAAGCCCCCCTCCATTGGTTCCCACCCAAATAAAACCCTTACGGTCTGCAAAAATAGATTCAATCGTGTTAAACGCGAGGGAATTGGAATCCAGCGGATCATTGAAATAAGATTTGTAGCTGTACCCATCATAACGGTGCACACCTAATCCGCCAAACCACATATAGCCCTTTGGGTCCACTGTACCAGCCTTCCCTGCTGATCCAGTTCCCGGTTGTGGAACCGGGGTAAAAACAGGTTGCTGCGAAAAGGAATCAAAACCTTTTAAGTTTAAAAGAAAAACAATAAGCAGGTAGAAAATATGCATTGATCTCATAAAAATATTTTTTATTGAATTTGCATAAGATCATCAACGATAAATATATTTCACGCCTTATTTTATTTTAAATAATAACTTCTGAGCTTAACCTTCTTTTATTTCTTCCTCTATATGCCCCATCTGTTTTAATAATATCATACCCTGTATCTGCTATTTGCCCGGCAGGTTTGATGGTGAAGGATGGTGGATAGATCTTATCAACGTCTTTTCAGGGAGGTTTGCACTTTTATTTTTCCACCATGCCCTCAATAAATATCGTAACTCACGCTTAAACCCAATCCTCCTGTACTGTTGGTTTGGAAGAATGATGATTTGAAGTTACTGAAATTAGTAATTAAGGCTATGCGAATACATTTCTAGTGCTGAGAAACTGCCAGTGGCAAACGCCTGCGCCAGTAGCAGGTTGTTGGAGTGCTAATTGGGGAAGGGCAGAGGAAAAAAAGTGTGTATGAAGCGGTTCTTCTACCTTTCTGGCTTTTGCATATGAATGATCTTATCTACTATATATCTCGTGTAGCCACGCCATGGTAATGTTCCTTTATACTCTTCATAATGCAGGTCAAAATAATTACCGCTGTTATTCATTAAAACATTGGCAATGCTATCATTTACCACAGAAAACTCAAATTCGTACGATTGAATAGTAGTGCCGGGCTGCGACCGAAAACCACTTTGTATCAGTTTGCCTTCATACGTTTTAAAAACATTTCCTTTTTTTACAACATAATTTAATTGCCCCGATTTTACACCTTCGCCAAATACATACAGGTAATTCCACCAGAACACAATGCCCCCAATTAATATTGCTAACAGGACGACAACGGTCACAATTCTTTTGAAACGGGACCTTATTGGTTTTCCATCACTGGTAAGAGCCATATGAGTAGTTTTAATGAAAACAAATTTAAAGGTTATCATTCGCATAACTACTATATGATGCATGAACAAAAACCTTACACGGCAAAATAGGTGGACAGTTTTGCCCGGGCCTGAGGTGATTAATTAACTGACGATCACCGCGAAAAGACTAAAAAATTTATTCAATAATTAAAGAAATTAATCAAAAATTGTAATCCCGGTCATGTTATTTTAACATTCGCGAAATACGAGAACAGGAGCTGGTGACATGTGTAAATATCAACTGCAATATTTTAGTTGTATCTGCTTCGCTCTTTTGTGCATTGACACATGAAAGAAACAAAAAATTAAGGAGGGTAATCAATTTTTTCCTTGCCGTTATTTTAAGCAATGGGTAATAATATTACAAATAAAGAACCCTCATTTTCTTTGGTTTCCACCTTTATTTCCCCACCGTGGGCTTTGATGATATCATAGCTTAAAGATAATCCCAACCCTGTTCCCTGACCTGTGGGTTTGGTAGTAAAGAATGGCTGAAATATTTTATCTACTACTTTTTGAGGTATACCGGTACCATTATCACCAACTCTTATTTCAATCCTGTCACCAACTTTTTTTGTGCTCACTGTAACAGTAGGTTCATAATGTTCTCCCGTCAGGGGGTTAGGGGGTTTCACTGCATAAAATGCATTGTTGTATAAATTCAATAATACTCTTCCAATATCCTGTGGTATAATATTGACGCTGCCAATACTTTCATCAAAATCAGTTTTCATAACCGCATTGAATGTATTGTCTTTTGCACGAAGACCATGATAAGCCAACCGTAAATACTCGCCAGCTAAAGCATTGATATTGGTTGGTTCTTTTACGCCGCTGTTGCTCCGGCTGTGCTGTAACATGCCTTTTACTATCGCATCCGCACGTTTGCCATGATGATTTATTTTTTCTTCGTTGGCTTTTATGTCGTTAGCAATTTCTATTGCCTGTTGTTGATTGCCTGTCGCCAGTTCTGCCTTTAATTCTTCGATCAACTCATTGTTTACCTCAGAAAAATTATTCACGAAGTTTAGAGGGTTTTGTATTTCATGTGCAATACCTGCCGTTAATTCCCCTAACGAGGCCATTTTTTCTGATTGAATTAACTGCGCCTGCATTGCCTTTAATTCAGCAAGGGAGTTTTCTGCTTTCTTTTTTTGAACTTCAATCTCTTCTTTTTGCCGGTTGGTTTCTTCATAAAGACCGGCTAATTCAACATTGCGTAAACGGTATATTTCAGTTTCTTTTTTTGAATTTTCTATCCGATGCTCGATCTCGAGATTTAAAATTTTCTGTTGTATGGTAACGCTGCGGACCTCCTTTTCCAGCGCCATGTTTTTTTCCAGGTGCTCCAATGCTTCGGCGGAGCGATTAAAATGTTTTGAAATTTTATAAAAGCCAAGGTGTATTTTTGAAAGAAGATCGAGAGATTTAATTTCTTCCCCTGATTTTAAAGCAATATTCAGTAGGTCGAATGGATTCATAGAATACCGCTGATAATAATTTTCGAGCAGGGAAAGTTCAGCGAGAAATAACAGAATTTCAGCTTCTCCTTTTTTATCCCCGGTTTTCCTGCGTATTTCCAAAGATTGTTGACAGTAGTTTACAGTCTTATCATAATTTTTAAGTTGTTCATAAATTTTACCCAGGTGGAATAAGCAGTTACCTTGCCCTTTTTGATCACCCGTTTTTTCTGAAATTTCTAATCCTTGTGAACAATAATCTACGGCCTTTTCATGGTTATCCATTTTAAAATAAACAAGCCCGATATTATCAAGGCAGCCCGCTTCTCCCCATTTATCTCCCAATTGTTTTCGAATTGCCAGGCTTTGCTGAAAGTATTCGAGAGCATTTGAATAATCGTTGAGTTCAAAATAAATGCTCCCGATATTATTTAATGTGTAAGACTCGCCCACTGGATTACCAATTTCCCGGGAATAGGAAAGGTCTTTGCGAAATAAATCCAAAGACTTCTCAAAATTTCCCATATAGCGGTACGTAACACCGAGATGATAAAGAGAGTGAGAAATGCCTTCCTGGTAATTTTCTTTTTGCCGTAGTTCAAGGCTTTTGTATAAATAGTCCAGGGATGACGCATAATCTCCCTGGCTTCGTGTAATTATTCCATAGTATTCCAATACATCAGATTGCCCGCAAACATCTGCCAATGAAACGAACATCTTTTCTGCCTGCCGTAACAGAAGCATGGCTTCATCGTGTTTTGATAAGCGTATATTACAGAAAGCAAGCGTCCGAAACCCTTCCGCCTTACCTCTTACATAATCTATATCTTCTGCTATTGCAATAGCTTCTTTGCTTAAATTGCACCCCCGCGTAGAATCACTTACTCTTACCTCCCAGGCTTTACGGTTAAGTTCGTCTGCTTTTTGCTGCAGGGCATAGTGATCTGTTTCGGCGGACATATTTCTATAGCAATTATTTCATATAAAATTCCCACTGAATGCGATCGGGATCTTTAAAAGCAACATAAAGTTTATTCAATGCAGGATCCATTTTTACGCCTGTATTTTCAATTCCGGCATCAGCCAGCTTTTTTACAAAGCGATGCAGTTCTTCTTCGAGTTCACAAGTAATAGCAATATGATCGAGTCCTACTTCAAACGGACTGAATGTTGAGTAGTCTTTATTTCGCGGGTCTGCTTGTTTGAAAGCAAGAAAAACACTCCCGGCAATAAAAATGATAAGGTCGGGCGTATTTATAGCTAATGGAAAACCGAGAATGTTCTGATAAAAATTTTTTGTTATTTCAAAATCTATCGAACGTAAGCAAATGTGATGAATATAACTTTTCATCGGGCTGGCATCAAAATGATTTTCCTGTTCCAGTATTTCTCCGGCATCATTTATAATAAAGCGGTCTGCGGTCCGCAGGGTAATACCAAGAGCCCCTATTGTAATATCTGCTTTGGTAATTAGTTCAGCCAGTGACTCATTATAATAATGGTCAATAATATTTATTACAACGTCATCAAGCGCCGGCTCTAATGGCTTCCACCATTGTTCAAATAAAGCCTTTTTGCCTTTTATAGGATTATGAGAACCGCCCGGCGCAAGTGGCGCCCTGAAAACAATATCATTACTGAATGGGATCGCAGAAAAGTTTTTATCCTTTAATGCCTGGAAATAAGTTTCTGAAATTTTTTTCAGTTGCTCTTTTCTATTTGATGTCATACAAATTTGTGTTTTGATTAATTCTTTTAAAAATATTGATAATTTTTTTAATTAGTTGCGATTTGTCAATGTAAAACTATGCCCATTCAACTTCTGTGTCTGAACCATGGTTTTTTAGAATTTTTTCTAATTTATAAACTTAATTTATCAAAAAATAATTGAATAGTAAAACTCGCTTCCATCACCTTCCTTACTCTCCACTTTTATTTCGCCGCCATGTGCCTTAATAATATCATAAGCCAGTGATAAACCCGATCATGTTCCCTGACCTGTGGGTTTGCTGGTAAAGTACTTCAAGGGGAACCCGGATTATTAAATATAACAGAGACTTTTGGAGAACTTATCACAAAGCTAAAGAACGGGAACGCCAATTAAAAATGAAATCGGGCAACGAAAGCCGCCTTCCAGCAATGGGTTCGCGGATTTTTTTATTTGATAATTTTTTATATTTTGTCTGCGTGTTACGCCTTCTGTCTTTATTGGTATTTTTTATATGGGCCGGTGAAATAAATTTTTCATATGCGCAAATCCTGCATCCCCGGATCATGTCTTTTAAAATCAAAGGAAGTGAACAAAATATTCCTGTTTCATCCGTCATCAATCTCCCTGACAGGAAAAATTCTTTTTCATTGGAGTATGGGGTAGCAGATAATATCGATGCTTCGCAAATTAAATATAAATACAAACTCGAAGGTTTTGACGGAGATTGGACAGATGCAGGAAACCGGCAATACATTAATTACACCAATTTGCCGGGCGGCACATACAGGTTTATGTTACAGGCGAGCGCCGATGGAATACATTGGTTTGAAATGGGTAATCCTGTCACCGTTCATATAAGTGTTCCGTTTTACAACACGGTCTGGTTTCTTATTTTAATTACACTCACTATCATTATTGCTTCAGGCCTTATTATTTATTTTGCCTACAGCACACAGCTGCAACGCATATTAATGGCGCAAAAAATACGCAACAATATAGCCAGTGACCTGCACGACGATATTGGTTCTACCTTAAGCGGTATTATGCTCATGAGCGAACTGGCGAAAAAGCAACCCGGAGAAGCGGGTAATTATTTTGACCAGATAAAAGAGAATTCACGCACGATCATTGAAAATATGAATGATATTGTTTGGGCTGTAAATCCGAAGAATGATTCAATGAGCGAAATACTCAGCCGCATGCAAAGCTTTGCATCCGGATTGCTGGAGAAAAAAAACATAACCCTGGAATTTGTACCAGATCCTGGAATAGAAAGCGTAAGGCTGGGTATGGAAGAAAGAAAAAATTTCTACCTTATCTTTAAAGAAACCATTCATAATGCGTTCAAGTATGCTCAATGCACCAAAGTAAGAGTGCAATTGTATCACGATGATAAAGCAATTACCATGAAAATTGAAGACGATGGAAAAGGATTTGACACCGCCAAAAAATACATGGGCAACGGGCTGCACAACCTGCAAAAACGTGCTGATGAAATGCAGGGCAAACTTCAAATAAATTCTATACAGGGCAAAGGAACAATAATATTGCTCTGTTTTAAAACTACACAAACAGGTAGTTGATGTTAATTATTTAAAAACTGATTTTTACATTCTAATATATAACAGTGGATACAAAAGTCGTGATCTTTGAAGATAACAACCAGTTAAGGGAAATGCTTTTTCAAATGATCAATATTTCAGAAGGACTTTCCTGTACCGGTGCCTATCCTGATGCAATGGACCTCGAGTTTAAGATCCGCCGCTCCCAGCCGGATATTGTGTTAATGGATATTGATATGCCCGGAATCAGCGGCATCGAAGCAGTAAAGATCATTACAGAAAAATTTCCGGCTGTGCAGATAATGATGCAAACAATTTTTGAAGATAACGATAAGGTATTTGAGTCTATATGTGCAGGGGCAAGCGGCTATTTGCTAAAAAATTCCCTGAGCGATCATATAGTCGGAGCTATCAAAGAGTTGAAGCAGGGAGGGGCTCCTATGAGCCCGGGTATTGCCAAAAAAGTATTAAACCGCTTCCAGGAACAGAACCCTTACATAAAAAAAGATGACTACAAACTGAGTGCGCGGGAAAAAGAAGTGTTGACATGTTTAATGAAGGGAATGAGTTATAAGATGATTGCAGGTGCCTGTTTCATTAGTATGGACACGGTAAAATTTCATATAAAAAAGATATATGAAAAGCTGCACGTAAATTCAAAATCCGAAGCGGTGATAAAAGCGATGAGGAATAAGGTCGTTTGATATTATTCAAAAGTATTTATTCACTTTAAATATATATACTATGGCAACTAAACTTTCGCCGAAGGGAGCAAAAGTAGTTCCTGCACCAGGAGAACACTTCATTACAGTAGAGGAGGCGGCAGCCAGGATAAAGAACTACCGCACCGCAATGAAGAAAGGAGATAAGATTAATCCTAAAATCGAAGGAGGAACTTATAACAGGGATATTTTCGATCACATTCTTCAAAACCCGGAAGTATGTGCCATCCGCTATTATTTTGCAATGGTCGATTCATCAACAGTAAATGGCAATCCTGCTCATGGAATGATCCCTACCATTGTACTTATTGGCGTAGATAAAGATGGAAATGACATTTTGGAAAGAGGTGCAAACTTTTCAAGCATGTCCGGTGCTGCAAAGGCGACCAGTTTCCCGGGTGGCGAGTCCTCATGGCCAAACCCTCCGCACTCCGGCTTAAAAAATACATTGAACAGCAATTAAATGAAATACTACGAGATCGGCTTTCTCATATCCGACTTCTGTTCGCTCATCCCGGTGCTGGCAGGGTGTTATTTTTTTAAACGGTTAGAGAATGACCGCAGGCTATTACTTTATTTTTTCCTCTACACCGCAGCAGTGGAACTTACCAATGCATGGATGGCGATGCATAACAAAGGCAATATATGGTCCATAAATATTTATATGCTTGTTGAGTATTCGGTGTTCGTTTTTGTCTTTAGTAAATGGACAAAAGAGATTTTTGCACGCTGGCTGATACTTGTGGGATCAGTGATCTTTTATGCGCTCTGGATTGGTTATTTTTTTGTTCAAAGGCATATTAATGAGAACAATGCTCCGGCGGCTTTCACCGAAAGCATCGTATTAATGTTATTGTCTGGCTTTGTCGTAACCACACTTGCTTTGAAAACAGAAATGGCTGTTCTAAAGAATTACCGGTTTTGGGTCGCCGGCACAGCATTTATTTATTTTGCCGTAAATATTTTGCTTAATTATATCTTTGACCTCATTACCAAAAATGATCCTGCTTACACCATAGATTTATGGACCATCCATACTGTCGTGAATATTGCCGTATATTTTCTTTTTGCTTATGCATTTTATTTACCAGCCAAATAACCTTGCGCTGATTTTAAGTCTCTACCTTTCGCGTAAATATTGTCTCAGCCGCTCCATCTTCCCGGCTTCGCACCCGGCAATGCTAATAAAGCGTGCCGGCAAGTGACCTTTGCCCGCAGTGCAGGTATTAAAAAGAATTTTACCCACCAATACATTTATACAGGCCAATTACCCAATCAGAAAGGGTAGTTACTCCCGGCTGGTTTTTGCAAACATTCCACCCATTTGTGTAGTTGATTACCGCTAATAACAAAATGAAATTTGTGTTATTAGTAATAACAATAAAAACAAAATTATCACACTAAAAAAATAAAATCATGAAAGCAAAAATTATCTCCTTCGCTGTTGGTTTCGGGGTATCCCTGATAGTAGCGACCAGTTCCTTTTCCCAGATGCACCCGAACTTCAAAAATTTGTATAACGCGTATCCTCTCTTAGTAGATTTAAAAAATAATGCGACTGATCCGGGTAATGCACCTGCCAATACTTCTATTGCCGTAACCAATAAAGTCTCCCGGTCCTTTTCGAAACACTTTGCCGATGCAAGCGACCAATCCTGGAGCATTGCAGGCAAAAATTTCCTCAATAGCTTTTACGTAAAAGGCCTGCTGACTCATGCGCTTTTTAGCAAAAATGGTGGCCTTATTTACATTATTACTTATGGCGGAGAAAAAAACATGCCTGCTGATGTAAGAAAGATCGTAAAAAGTGAATATTACGATTACGCCATTACCCTGGCTGTTGAAGTGAAGGAAAATAACAGGGACATCTGGGTTGTGCATCTGGATAGTGAACAGGAATTGATAACAGTAAGAATTGAAGACGGCGAAATGGAACAGGTAGAACATTTCGAAAAATCAAAATAACCAAATCTAAAAGCCGGCTGGTTTTTGTCGGCGACAGATCAGTCAATACCAATGAAGACACGCACATGAAAAATAAACTTAAATAATTTACAAATAAAAAAATTATCATGCAACTAAAGCTCTTTCTTTCAGTTACCCTTTTGTCTATGATGACAGGCATTTGTTACTGCCAGGAACCGGAAAGAAGTAACGTGTATGAAATCCGGAACAGCGTTGCTGTTTACTTATGCGACATAACAGGAAAAAGAGTGGATCCCATTGATAGATTTTATACACCGCCGATGGGCGCTAAATTTATGCTGGTACGACCTTTAAATGCAGGCAATGACACATTTATCATCCGGTATTTAATATGGAACAAAAAGAAAGACTCAGTTTTAAGAAGGTATTATAATGATGCTTCCCTTGATACGGGATGGGAAAAAGAGCAATGGCAAAATAACACCGGCCTTAAAGAAGAAACAATTAAAAGGAATAGAAATTCAGAATTGTGGCCCGATACCACCCATGTTACAGGCAGCATGCCACCAACAGGTAAGGAAAACTACCTGAAAACCGACAAATATTTTTTGATGCAGAAGTATGACCTGGATTCCAATTGTGTTAAGGTTTATAATTCCGGGCTAAGAAGCACCGTCTTTACGATCGGGTTGGTAACAATGCCCCTGAAGTTGCGCTTAGGAAAAAACTTTGACTTCCAGGGCAATTTATCATTGGGCACCACCGCAGGCGTAAAAGTAAGGTTGTCAAAATATAATTCCAACTATATAAACTTTCTTTTGGGAGCTTCAATTTCAACCATATCACTTGATAGTTTTAGTACCAGGGGCAAAGTACCTTCACAACCTATCAATGACATTGCTGTCTTCTCGCCCTCCCTGGGAGTCGTTTTTGAATTTGGAAAAGCACAAGGTGGGATATTTTACGGAATGGATTTTCTTAATAAATCGACGCAATCAAGATTTGCCTGGATCTATAATAAAAAATCATGGATATCGATAGGATTTGGGTTCTCCATATTCAACGTCGATAGTAAGTCCAATAATTCAGCATCACAAAATCAATAATAAACCTAACCCGGGTAAGTGCCGAAAGCTGTAGCATCTCCCCAGCCAATGAACGCTGACTATACCACAGGCATTTTAATATAATCGGAGGGAAAGATGGATAATAATTCTAATAAACATAATACAGGTTTTATCAAAGTTTGGAGAAAACATACTTCCGGAAAAAAGAAGGTCAGCAAGATATTGCTAACCATAGCTGTTATTTGGATCATTGCAATGTTATTCCTGGCTGTAGTTCACCGGCCTGATAAAACGGGCGGCTCCCGTATAGGAGCCAGGGATATTCGTAAAGACGTGAGCCATGTGAAAAAAAGCGCCCTGGGAAAAGAGGAAGGTATGAATGCTATTAGTGAAGAGGCCGTAAAAGTGAAATTTGGTTTTTATCCTGTCGGTATTTATGACCTTGATCCTTCTAACGGATCATTCGTTGCTGACTTCTATGCGTGGATGATATATCCGAAATCAGTCCCAAATGAATACCGCGCTACTGCATCGAAAGTTGATTCACCTATCCCTATCGAACGCCTTGAAGCCGTCAATGGAGAAGGCCTTCATCTCGGCGCTGAAATCGACAGGGAAGAATACACGCTTTTAAAGGACACCACCGATTATGGGGTTTGGTTCAGGGTGAGGGGGAAATTCTATCATAATTTTGATATTCATCAATATCCCTTTGATAAACAGGAACTTGAAATTCAACTTGAAAACCCGGTTTATCCGGCAAGTAATCTTAAGTACAGCATAGCAAATGCGTCAAGCTATGATTCGCGCCATAGTGATACAACTGCCCTGATCAATGATCCAAAATCATGGATTGCCACCAGTGGTTGGGATTTAGACAAGATCGAACACCTTATAACAAACCATACTTATAAGACTGACTGGGGTATTGAAGATCCAATTGATAATTATTCTCAAAATGTTTTAAGGATCACTCTCAGGCGTCATTCATGGGAACAACTTTCAGATATTTTGCTTCCACTCATCGCTACTATGATTCTTACAACGCTCATTTTTTTTCTAAGCATCGAAGACCTCGCTTCGGCAATCGAAATCTGTGTAATTATGTTTATAGGCGTTGTTGAGCAACAGTACGGTTTTATCGCCCAGGTGCCTCACATCGGCTATTTCATGACCGTAGATTATTATTTTCTGGGAACATACTTTTATATCGCCCTTTGTCTTATAATGGTACTGGCTGCCAATTATTGCTCAAAAAGGATTGGCGGTGAAAACCGTGTGAAATTAATCTATGGATGGAGCCGGGTACTGCTGCCTGTTGCTTATCTCATCTTCATCGCGATTGCTTCTTTCCCGATGTTTTAGAGATCCTGGCTATACCCCGAATATCAACCAGCCTTCAGGCTTTAGTTGCAATTAAATTGCAACTGATTTTGTCGGGATGTCTTAAAATATTCGAAACTTATTTTCCAAATTCATTAGCCATCCCATATCAACCCGGCGTCATATGTTTCCCTCTCAGGGCCGGGGACAGCTTCCCACTTTTTTCTTTCTGTAAATATATACTACCGGAAAATACTGTTTGCTGTTCCAGGTGGGAAACACGCAAACCACCTATTATTAATATGTCCCTAAATTATCTTTTTATTACAATGGTATCTCTGCTATTTTTGCGGCAATTAAATTTCTATAATGTTTACAAATAAAGTGGTAGTTGTTACCGGCGGAAGTGATGGGATTGGAAAAGCATTGACCGGGGCATTGCTAAAGGTGGGAGCAAAAGTAGCTACCTGTGGCCGCAATGGACAAAAGCTTCAAAATCTTTCCGCCTCAAATACAGGATTGCCTTTATTTACAATGATAGCCGATGTAAGCAAAGAAGGAGACTGCAGGAATTTTATTAATGGGGCTATCGAAAAATTTGGCGGTATTGATATTTTAATTAATAATGCAGGCATTTCCATGCGTGCGCTTTTTAAAGACACGGATCTTTCAACATTAAGAAGCGTGATGGATATTAACTTTTGGGGCACTGTATATTGCACCAAATACGCACTGAATTCTATCATTGAAAGAAAGGGAAGCATCGTAGGCGTTTCGTCAATAGCCGGGTATCGGGGTTTACCGGGCAGAAGCGGCTATAGCGCCAGCAAGTATGCAGTCATTGGCTGGCTCGAGGCATTACGCACCGAGCTGCTGGAGACCGGTGTGAACGTGATGTGGGTATGCCCGGGCTTTACAACTTCCAACATAAGAAATGTCGCTCTAAATAAAGAAGCAAAGCCACAGGGTGAATCCCCCATGAATGAAAATGAAATGATGAGCGCGGAAGAATGCGCCAGGCATATTCTGCATGCCATTGAAAAAAGAAAACGCACACTTGTCTTAACTTTCAACGGGCGGCGCACAGTACTTATTAATAAATTATTTCCCGGTCTTGCAGACAAGCTTGTAAGGAAATTTTTTTTTAAGAATGGCGAGCTTGTAAAATAAAATGTATTTCACAATTCATCGCTTTTTGTATTGTTTTTGTTACTTCTTTTTACAATCGCATAATTTAATCTGAATGCCTTTAATTACACTCATATCTGATATTGGAAGACAGGATTTTTTAACAGGGGCCATTAAAGGACAGTTGCTGACGGTTAACAGCAATTTTAATATTGTTGATGTTTCACATGAGCTGTCTCCTTTTAATTACCCGCAGGCAGCATATGTTTGTCGCAATGCCATAAAAAATTTTCCCCCGCTTACGTTTCATATTGTACTCATAAATCTTTTTGATAAGAAGCCGGAGCATTTATTACTGATCCGGCATAACAATCAATATATAGGTTGTGCCGATAACGGGCTCATAACAATGATCCTTGAGGAGACTCCTGAAAAAATTGTTGCGTTGCCGTTAAGCCAGTCAGCGCAAAGGAATACGTTGTACTGTGTATCTGTTTTTGCAAACGCTTACCAGGAAATCCTGGAGGGAAAAACTATAGAAGAAATAGGGGACAGTAGTGTTTCAATTGAAGTAAAAAATCCGCTGAGGCCTTTACTGGGACCCAAATATATCGAAGGCCAGATCATCTTCATCGATAATTTTGAAAATGTTATTATCAATATCACGAAAGAAGAATTTGAGGAGCAACGCCGTGGGAGAAGTTTTAAAATTGTTTTTAAGAGAGATGAAATAATTGATAAGATAAGCGAAACCTACGCTGACGTTAACGAAAGTGAAAAGCTTGCATTATTCAATTCAGCCAATTATCTTGAAATCGCTGTGAATAAAGGAAATGCTGCAGGGCTGTTCGGCCTGGAAGGTTATTCTGAAAAGCTAAATATGCAAACACAATACATGCAGAACAGGCTGTTGTACCAGACCGTAAAAGTTTATTTTGAATAAATTGTAATGTCTTATCCTTCGAACAGGAACATGAGGCCAGGCAGGTTGAACAATATTGCTTTTACAATTCAACCTGCTTCATTGGTGAACCGTTTTTCGTTTTCATAAATACCTGTAAAGCATATCCTAATATAATTACAAGAAGGGCGCCTATTACATTCAGCCACAGGAAAGAAATCACATTTGCCCTGTAAATGACAAGTACACAAATTTCCGCGACAACAGAAGCGAAGAATGTTGCGTTGGCCTTTATATACCTGAACCAGAAAGCCACCAGGAAAATACCCAGTATTACGCCGTAAAATAAAGAGCCGAGTTTATTAACAGTTTCAATGAGGCTGTTGCCAAGGTTAATTGCAAACTCTGCAACCGCTATACAAAAAATACCCCAGCATAAAGTATAGATTTTAGAAATGCGGTAATCCATTTCGTGGGTAAGGTCTTTCCTGAAAAAAATTTTATGAATATCTACAACCGTGCATGATGCCAATGCATTTAGCGCGGCAGCAATACTTCCCCATGAGGCCAGGAAAATTACGGCAATCAATAAGCCAACAAGACCCTTTGGTAAATAATCAATAACGAAACGTAAAAAAATAAAGTTGGTGTCGCTGATATCATCGTTTGGCAAAGCCCTGGACAAAATAACTTTATACTGCTTATTTATTGAATTTTTTTGTGCAGTGTCAGCCTGTGGTACTTTTGCATAAATAGATTCAAGTGCAATAAGTGAATCCCTGTAGGGTGTTTGCTTTGCCTGGGTTACCTGTGTTTCATTGAAGTAAATCGGAGCTTTATGAAACTGGTAAAATGAGAATACAAGTACACCCAGCATAAGAATGAAAAACTGCATAGGAACTTTTACAAAACCATTGATAAGCAATCCCAGTTTACTTTGGCGGTTACTCTGTGCCGTTAGATAGCGCCCCACCTGGCTTTGATCGGTCCCAAAATAAGAAAGCGCAAGAAAAAATCCCCCAATCACACCGCTCCAGATATTATACCTGTCCTTCCAGTCAAACCCCGCAGCAGTTCTCCCGGAAGTAATAATATTCATCTTCCCGCTTTTGCCGCCAATGTGAAGTGCTTCGGTAAATCCAACATTTTCCGGCATCAGGTGCACGACAAAATAACCCGCAATCAACATGCCTGCAATAATAATCATTAGTTGCAGTTTCTGTGTGTGCGCCACTGCTTTGGCGCCGCCACTAACAGTGTAAATAATTAACATGCCTCCCATGATGATATTGGTATAGTAGATATTCCATCCCAGCAATGAAGTAACGATCAGTGATGGTGCACAGATACTAATTCCTGTCGAAATTCCGCGGGACACCTGGAAGAGGAATGAAGCAAACGTTCTCGTCTTCAGGTCAAAACGGTTTTCGAGGAATTCATAAGCTGTGTAGACTTTGAGCTTGCTAAAAACGGGCACGAACACAATGCATATAACGATCATGGCTAAGGGCAGCCCAAAATAATATTGAACAAATCGCATACCGTCGGTGTAAGCCTGGCCGGGAGCGCTTATAAAAGTAATGGCGCTCGCCTGTGTGCCCATTATACTCAGCAGTACAAGATACCACGGCATATCACGGTTACTTAAAAAATATCCGTCGAGATTTTTTGTGGTACGGCTTTTATATACGCCATAAATAATGATCGTACAAAGTATTACAACGAGTACTATCCAATCAATACTGCTCATGGAAATGTTTAGTAATGAAATAATAGAGAACAATCTGTAATACCAAAAACACAAGCAGGGCGATATACCATTTAATCCAATATTTTTTTTCGTTCTGCATCACTATTTGATGATTTGTGTTGGAACAGCGCTATATTCTATAATTACTAGGGTTGCCACAACATCCTTCGCACGGTAATTATCTTGTTAACAGGTTCTCTTGTCGTGCCGGCCTATCATTTATTTTTAGGTAATGCAATAAGGTTGGCCATTAACCTGTAGGCGCCCGGCACGCCTGCCGGCAATTCCCGGAAGAAAACAAGACCTGCATATACAAAATTTCCTTTCCCATATTTTGCAATGATCAGGCTGCCATTACTTTCGGGCTCACCTGTATCATGCATACCCAAAAGGGCTTCGTAATGATTATCTAACTGAACAGCCTGGTAGGTACTTCTTTCCTGCACCCAACCTTCAAAATCCTTTTCTGTTATCTTGTTGGGATAATTTAAAGCAGGATGGTTTGGCAGTAAAAAGTTCACTTTGGCATCTTCTTCTGTAATCCTGGAGCTTCCGTTAATCAAAAACGGATAGGGTCCCGCTTTTACCTTTTGCTGTCCTACCTGGTTGCTCTTTAAATATTGAACTATAAGATTGCCTCCATTTTTAACATAGCGCATGAGGATATCATTTTTATCGCTCAGGTATGCAAAAATGTTATACGCCCTTATCCCTGTAATGATCGCATCGTACCGGTCCAGGCTTTCATCGTCCAGGTCACTCTCCGTCAGGATTTTTACCTCATAACCCATTTGCTCCAGTGCCTGTGGTACTTTATCACCCGCACCAACTATATACCCTATTTTTTTCCCATCTCTTTTAGTGCTAAGTTTTACCAGGTTTGCTTTTGCCTTAGGAAAATAAGTAATAACCGGGATGTGGTCATATGCGATTGTTTTTGTATAACCATCGTATCCGTCGCTCGTTTTTAAATGTACCTCTTCTGTTGTATTTTTTTCATTCGATCTCGATATGAAAATCCCTGATTTATAATCCTCCTTATTATCTTTCGTGTCATAAATGAAAGAAGGATAATTATTCGTCCAGTTGTTAGAATATTCCTGGATAATTGTATATTTCCCCGAGTCATTTAAATTGGATTTGAAATGTACGGTCTCTTTTACAGGAACGCCATCCAATGAAATAAAATTATCTTTTGTAAAGCTTAGTTCAATTCTTGGCAATACGGGTATCGGCTCATACAAATCGCCTTTTACCGGATCAATAAACCTGTATTGCACAGGACGTTTGATCGTAAAATCTTCTCCGCCGATATTTACGACAATTGTTGCTTCAAACGACGGATCGTTCTGGGCTTTGCCAATCATCAGCTGGTCTCTTACTTCAAATGTCCCTCCCTTCAAAGGGTATTCCAGCCAGTAAGGCTGCGATATTTTCTTATCTTTCGCAACAGCCAGTGTTTTAGTAATGGCTAAATTTTGATTCACCGGCAATGGCGCAGTAAAAGTTGAATCAAAATTTTCAATGTTTATGCTTTTTAATATTGCCGGTATGTCTTTTCGTTCATTAAGAACAAAATCTATTCTTAGAGAATCGCCCTGCACCACCTGGGATTGTGATGAAGTTGCTTCTACAAACAGGGCGCTGCATGCAATAATCATTTTCTGCACTTCATCCAGCTTTTTATTTCTCCAGGTGCTTTCGGGTAATGCTTTTACAGACGCAAATAATTTTACCAGGGCGGGAACGGATAATTGCGGCTGATCAATTTTGTAATCACTGATAATTGCATTGATCATAGATTGCATGGCTTCGCCGCCCGGGATCCTTTTCCAGTCAGTAACAACTCCATCCATTAAATCATTTTGCAGAGCTTCACCGCCTGTTGTTGCAAAATATTCGAAAGATTGTCCTCTTCTTTTCGGCCTGCCCTCGCCCTGGCTTTTATGCATCGTTCTTGCCTCTCCGCCCAGTTCGCCATAACTTTTTCCGGTCAGGGGGTTATAACCGCCGATATCAATTTTTAACTGGTCTTCACTGGTGGTATTGTTCCCTCCAAAATTATATGTGTTCCATAAAATTCTTTTAGCCTGCCATGGCTGTACCCCATATTTTAATTGTTCCGGGAATTTATTTGGATCAGCCGCTGCAGTAAATGCCTCGTCGGCTAATTTTGCAGAGGCTGCATGATGCCCGTGTCCCGCCCTGGCATCAGGAGGAAACCGTTTGATTATTATATCCGGCTGAAACCTGCGAATTACCCAAACCACATCGCTCAAAATTTTTTCTTTGTCCCAGATACGCAATGCTTCATCAGCGCTTTTACTAAAACCAAATTCATACGCCCTTGTGAAATATTGTTCTGCACCATCAATCCTCCGTGCAGCTAATAATTCCTGTGTTCGTATCAACCCCAGTTCTATGCCTTGCTCGTCGCCAATTAAATTTTGCCCGCCGTCACCACGGGTTAAACTTAAATAACCGGTACGGTATAACTTTTCTTTTGCAAGCCAGGGAAGAAGCGCATTATTTTCATCGTCAGGATGTGCTCCGATATAGAGTACAGAACCCAGTACGCCCAGTTTTTTTATCTGCTGAAAAATTTCTGATGATGTATACGTTTCCGGAGGCTGGGCAACACAGGATATAGTAATTGTGAAAAATAAAATGAACAAAAAAACCTTACGCATAGAGTATAATTATTTTACGAAAATAAGGTAATGTAATTTTGAACTACCTCCGCTTAAATAAAAAGACCGGAAAGATCTTTTTAAAACGCCTCTATGAAAGATTAAATTGACAAAAGGTACATCAACATTAGTGGGGTTAAAATGCTGGTAATATAAGGAAAGTTAGAAAGTTCCTTTTGGCTGAAAAACATAAATTCGATAAAATTTTAAAATGAAAAAAATACGAATACTTTCCTGGATGTTTTTCTTTTGTTGCTTTGTTCTGTTTGCAGGCGCCCGGCAGCCCTCCCGAAAAATGCATAATGAAAAATTTAATCCTTATAAATATAAAACCAACAAAAATGTAATATGTGGTAACGGCGCCGTAGTCTCCGCTCACGCCCTTGCAAGCCAGGCAGGTGTTACTATTTTAAAACAGGGAGGAAATGCAATTGACGCAGCCATTGCGACGCATCTTGCTTTGGCCGTGGTATACCCCGGGGCAGGCAATATCGGGGGTGGAGGATTTATGGTAATACATTTAAAAAACGGCAAAAATATTTCCCTGGATTATCGCGAAGTAGCTCCCGGGGCAGCCTCGAGAGATATGTACCTCGATGCTAACGGTAATGCCCAAATGCACTTATCGCAGGACGGCCACCTTGCCTCCGGGGTTCCCGGAACCATTGCAGGGTTATTTGCAGCCATGGAATATGCAAGGCTTCCTTTTAAAAAGTTAATACAGCCGGCCATTGACCTTGCAGACAATGGATTTTCTATTACTGAAAAACAGGCGGAAAGCTTCAACGAAACAAAAGACGAATTCATAAAATTGAACACCACCGTCCCCGTGTTTGTCAAAAATACTCCCTGGAAAAAGGGAGATATACTTATTCAAAAGGACCTCGCCAATACTTTAAGAAGAATAAGAGATTATGGAGCAAAGGGATTTTATGAAGGCGAAACCGCCAGGCTCATTGTGCAGGAAATGAAAAAGGGGCATGGCATCATCAGTGAAGATGATTTAAAAAATTATGCGGCAAAATCACGCGAGCCTTTAGTTTTTGATTATAAAGGAAATACGGTTGTGACAATGCCCTTACCAAGCAGTGGAGGGATCATTATTGAGCAGATGTTGAAAATGAGCAGCTACCTGGGTCTTGCCGATAAGAAATTTGAAACCCCCGAATCCGTTCAGATCATGACAGAAGTAGAACGCCGTTCGTTTGCTGACAGGGCAAAATTTTTGGGTGACCCTGATTTTGTAAAGGTTCCGGTCAAGACTTTAGTGAGTAATGAATACCTCAAAAAAAGATTAAGTGACTATAAGCCTGGCAAAGCCGGTAACAGTGAGGATATAAAAGAGGGCATAGTAAATACTGAAAAGGAAGAGACCACTCATTTTAATATCCTGGATAAAGAGGGCAATGCAGTATCGGTTACAACCACTTTAAACGGGAGCTATGGAAGTAAAACTGTTGTGACGGGTGCCGGTTTTTTATTGAATAATGAAATGGATGATTTTAGCATAAAGCCCGGAGTGGCCAATATGTATGGTGCCGTGGGCGCAGAAGCCAATGCAATTGCTCCGGGAAAAAGAATGCTCAGCAGCATGACGCCCACTATTGTCCTGAAAGATAACAAGCCATGGATAATAGTGGGCACACCTGGGGGTACAACCATTCCCACCAGTGTTTATCAAACTCTTGTTGATATTATAGATTTTAAGATGACTCCGCTGGATGCGGTCAATAAGCCCAAATTTCACCATCAATGGCGTCCTGATGAAATTTTTGTTGAAAAAGATTTTGATAACAATGTGATCCTGCAACTGCAGAGAATGAATTATAAAATTACCAAGCGGGAAGCGATTGGCAGAACGGAGGTTATTATGTTAAGGCCGGATAAAAGAATCCAGGCCATAGGTGATTATCGCGGCGATGATGCAGCCGTGGGCTACTAAGTTGTGTAGCCGTCATGTCATTTATTTGTAGTTCGTATATTTAGTATACTTCATGATAAAATCTGCATTCCTGATCAAATAAAAAGAAGCATAAAGGCCGCCGCCCGGCAGACTGTTACTTTGTAGTTCGTATAATTCGCATAAATTCGTGGAATTCGTGATAATTTTTATTTAATTCGTGATAGAAAAATCCGTGTTTAAAATTCGTGTAATCTCATTTAAAATTTGTTTTATATTAACGAACCTTGCATTTGGCTGACGAAGCGCTTTGTTTATTTTTGCCACTCAACTTCTGTCCCTGAAAAAAGTCTATAATATATTTCTCAAGGTGTTGCTGGTAATTTTTATGCTTATCCTTGTGCTATGGCTTTTACTTCAAACAGCTTTCTTCCAGAATTTTATTGTAAAAAAAGTGGCTGGTCGCTTATCCAGGGACCTACACGCAAAAGTGTCCATCAAACATGTTGACCTGGAACTTTTTGATAAAATGTTGCTGCAGGGAACACTTGTTCTTGACCAGAACAAAGACACCTTACTTTATGCAGGCGCTGCGAAAGTAAACATAACGGACTGGTTCTTCTGGAAGGATAATATTACGCTCAAATATATAGGACTTGATGATGCCGTCATTAATCTCAGGCGCTCAGATTCAACCTGGAATTACCAGTTTCTGGTTGATTATTTTTCGGGTCCGAAAAAGAAAACGAATACCACCCCGGATGAGATTCAGTTACACCTGCAGGATATTTCGTTAAACAGGGTTACCATCCGGCAACTGGATGAATGGAAGGGGCAAAACATCCAGGTGTCTTTAAATAAACTCTTTTTTAACGCTGATACATTTGACCTGAAGAATAATATTATAACTATCAGTTCGGTTGTTATTGATCGCCCTTTTTTTTCACAATATGACTATACGGGCAAAAGACCGGAAGATACTACTTCATCTAATTCTTCATCTACTTCGCAACAAGTTACGGATACCAGTACGGCGATGCAATGGAATAATGACGGATGGCGTATTTCGATCAAAAAAATTCAAATCAGTGATGGGGGAGTTGCTGTTGAAAAACAAACAGACAGGCCGGTATATGCAGGCAGGTTTGACGATAAGCATATTATATTATCAAACCTTAACGGCACTTTCAAAAATTTCCTTTTTGTAAAAGATACATTACTGGCACAAATGCAAATTTCGGCCCTGGAGCGAAGCGGCTTTACTATAAAAAATTTGTCAGCCGACTGTAAGTTAACACCCGGCATGTTAGAGTTCAACAGGCTGGATCTTGTCACCAATAAAAGTCATCTTACGAACTACTATTCCATGCGGTATAATAGTTTTAATGATGACATGCAAAATTTTTTCCACGCTGTAACTGTAGAAGGGCGCTTCGAAAACAGTGAATTGAGCAGTGATGACCTTGCTTTTTTTGCGCCCGATGCTGCAGCGTGGAAAGAAATGTTTTCACTAAGCGGAAGTGTAAAAGGAACAATAGATAACCTATCTGCCAAAAAAATAATCCTGAAAGCCGGCGCGAACAATTACCTGGATGGCGAAATAAGCTTGCGGGGACTTCCCGATATTGATGAAACTTTTATTGATTTCAGATCAAAGTATCTTCTTACAAATTACACAGAATTGGAAAGGCTTATTCCGGCTCTTAAAAATATCACCAATCCGAATCTGAGCAGCCTGGGGAAAATAAAATTTACAGGAAGTTATACAGGGTTCATCCACGACTTTGTAACATACGGAACCTTGTCGACAGATATAGGTTCTTTGCAAACTGACCTGCGAATGCAATTTCCGTCAGACCAGAAAGCTGCGTATAGTGGCAAGGTCTCAACAAATAATTTTCAATTAGGCAAATTCATAGATAACAGCCAGATCGGGGATATTGCATTTAATGGTAAAATAAGCGGTAAAGGGTTCAACGCAAAAGATGTTGACGTTGGCATCGACGGTAATATCAGCCAGGTGACCTTTAATGGATACAGGTACACTAATATTATTACCCATGGGAATTTCAGGAAAAAGCTATTTTCAGGAAACGCCAGTATCAATGACCCCAACATCAAAATTGATACACTCGAAGGATCCATTAATTTCAGTAAAACGAATCCGCAGTTCAATTTGAATGCCGATGTGTCCCGCCTCAATCTTAAAAATTTGGGATTTACCAACGACAGCATTTCTTTAACCGGTAAATTCCGGCTTGATTTTATAGGAAACAATATTGATAATTTCCTGGGCTCGGCAAAACTATATAATGCTATTTTACTTGATAAGGAGCAGCGCTTGTCATTTGATTCACTTGAAATTAATTCTTCATTTGCCGATGGAAAAAAATATTTGACTCTTCAAACCAATGAACTGGAGGCAGCGTTGAATGGAAATTTTAAGATCCTGGAATTGCCTGATGCTTTCCAGTTGTTTTTATATAAATATTACCCCGCATACATCAATAAGCCAAGGCGTAAAATTGAAAACCAGGATTTTACTTTTTTGGTAAAAACAAAAAAAATAACGGATTATGTGACGCTGATAAATAAAAAAATAAGCGGCCTTAATAATTCGGTGTTTACAGGAAATATTAATGTCGCAAAAAATACGCTTAATCTCCAGGCAGATATTCCTCAATTTAATTTCAGTAATATCAGCTTCAACAATATTCATTTTACAGGGAGGGGCACCCTGGATACACTTACATTTAATGGCGATATTGACGATGTAGTAATCAACGACAGCCTTCATGCACCCGGTACAAAAATCCTGGTGGTAGCCAACAATGATATTTCTGATGTAAGGATTAGTACTTCTACTAACAAAACATTGAATGCCGCCGACATCTCCGCACACATTCAAACAAACAAAAATGGTTTTCAACTATTGTTTAATCCATCTTCATTTACAATAAATGAAAAAAAATGGATAATAGAAAAAGGCGGCGAGCTTGAACTTAATAAAAACATGCTCCTGGCAAATAAAATAAAGTTTGACCAGGGTAGCCAGGAAATCTATTTGTCAACAGAACCTTCAGGAACCGGGTCCAGCAATGACGTTATTATTGGTATAAAAAAGCTGGATATTGGAGATTTTGCGCCGTTGTTTATAAAAACGCCTAAGGTAAATGGGTTTATGAGCGGCAATATCCGTATTAATGACCCATTTGGAAAATTGGCAGTAGAGTTTGACACCAAAACAGAAGAGTTCCGTTTTGAGAACGATTCCATCGGCGTGTTGTCAACCTCCGGTGAATATCTTACCCGGCCGGAAAGCGTAAAAATTCATGCCATCTCAGATAATACAATTTATAACTTTTTAGCTGATTTTTCTTATCACCCGGGCGATTCTTCGGCCCAGCAGATCAATGGAGCTATTGTACTTAATAATTCCGGCATCCATATCCTTGAAAAATACCTTGGCAATATTTTCAGGAATATTACGGGAAGGGCTACCGGTAATTTAAATATTTCCGGTACAGCATCAGACACGAAACTTACAGGAAGTGTTAAGCTTGACAGTACATCAATGACGGTTATTTACACCCAGTGCCGTTATATTTTAGACAATAATACCATAATAACTTTTAACCCTGATGAAATCAATTTCGGAACGATAAAAATAAGAGATACGCTCAACAACACTGCTACGGTAACAGGAAAATTATACCACAGTTTTTTTGATAATTTTTTCTTTAATGAATTGCATTTGAAAACCGACGACAGGGGTGATGCTCCTGCAAAATTCGTTTTATTAAATACTACCTCAAAAGACAACAAACAGTTTTATGGAAACCTTATTGGTAAGGCAGAGTTATCCCTAAATGGTTTTGTCAGTGATATGAAAATGAATATCAGCGGTGAGCCTACCGATAGCAGCCATATCTATTTGCCCACCGGTGAAACGGCAGAAACAGGCAAGCTTGATTATATTGAGTTTACAAAATTCGGGAGGGAAATGAAGGCTGATCTGTCATCAAGGATCAACTCAAACATTAAGGTAGAAATGGAGATAACTGCAAATCCCTACGCAAAAATTGATGTAATACTTGATGAAACCACAGGTGATGTAATAAAAGCACAGGGTAGCGGAAAGCTGAACATAACTGCAGGAACAACGGATGACCTTAGTATTAGAGGAAGATTTGAGGTGGCGGAGGGCGAGTACACTTTTAATTTCCAGACGTTCTTAAAAACCCCCTTCAATTTACAACATGGCTATATTGAATGGCAGGGCGATCCATATCTTGCTAACCTCAATATTGACGCTATTTACAGGGCACAGCAGGTAGATCTCAGCAATATTCCCACAAGTATAGGCCCACGAAGCATAAAGGGTGATGTTGATATTATTTTTAAACTGAGAGGCACTTTAAAAGATCCGCGCCCCGAATTTGAGTTCCAGTTTCCTTTTGATAATCCGTTAAAATCAGATCCAATCGCCAATGAATATTTAAAAACATACCAGGCCGATCAAAATGAGTTAAATAAGCAGGTAACATCTTTACTCCTGTTCAATACTTTTATGAGCGGTTCGGAAAGTTTATTGAACAGCAACAATACAGCAAATTTTGTGACAAGAAGCGTAGGCCAGTTGCTATCTGCCACTCTTTCATCATCACTGAACAGTTGGTTGCAACAACTTCTGAATACCAATTCAGTAAACCTGTACACGAATGTTAATACTGCAGACTTTAATTTTCAAAGGAGTGGTACTCAAAAAGAATTTCAGAACGTCGGAAATTTTGGGGTAAAAACTGCTTTCCTTAAGAACCGCCTGCTGGTTAATTTCGGGGGTAATGTCGATTACAGGCTGGTAAGCAGCGCTAATTCCAACTCTAATTTCCTTTTCACGCCCGATGTTTCTTTTGAGTATTTAATTTCCCCGGATGGAAGGCTCAGGGTGATTGGCTTTAACCGTAGTGACGCAGACCTTGGTGACCTGTCGGGTATTATACGCCGCAACCGTACAGGTATCCAGCTTTCTTACAGAAAAGAATTTAATTCGTTTACTGAATTCTTTATCAATGAAAAAAGAAGGAATCGGAAATTTATAGCAGATGCTTCCTCATCAGGATACTGAGCCACCCTATTAATTCGTATAATCCGCGTACCAAATTCGGTTGTAGTAAACCAACCAAATTCTTGTAATAAAAAAAATCAAATCTTTCCTGTTTGCAGGATCTTGTGCCCGAGTTTGTCTCTTTTGGTAATAAGATATTTCTCGTTATGGGAGTTCGGTTGTATTTCTATAGGCACTGTTTCCACAATCTCAAGACCATAACCCAAAAGGCCGGCTCGTTTTTTAGGATTATTGCTTATGAGCCTGATTTTTGAAATCCCGAGGTCCCGTAATATTTGCGCACCTACTCCATAATCTCTTTCATCCATCCCGAATCCGAGGTCAAGGTTCGCTTCTACAGTGTCCCTTCCTTCTTCCTGCAGTTTATACGCCCTTAATTTATTCAGCAATCCAATGCCCCGGCCCTCCTGGTTCATATATATTACAACACCTTTGCCTGCAGCTTCCACCATTTTCATCGCCGCATGCAATTGCTCGCCGCAATCGCACCGGAGAGACCCTAAAATATCTCCCGTCATGCAACTTGAGTGCACCCTTACCAGTACCGCCTCATCTTTTTTCCAGCTTCCCTTTTTTAGAGCCATGTGCTCTTCGCCGGTATTCAACTGCCTGAAGGCTATCAATTCAAAAGTTCCAAACTTTGTCGGCATTTTTACCCGCACATCTTCTTTTATGAGCGATTCCATCTTAAGGCGGTATGCAATGAGGTCTTTGATCGAAATAAGCCGCAGACCATGTTTTTTCGCAATTATTTTAAGTTCGGGGAGCCGGGCCATAGTGCCATCTTCATTCATAATTTCCACCAGGATACCAGCTTCGCCGTGGCCGGCAAGTTTTGCAAGATCTATTGTCGCTTCTGTATGTCCGGTTCTCCTCAATACACCACCGTTTTTGGCACGCAGAGGAAAAATATGCCCCGGCCTGGCCAGGTCTTCCGGCTTTGTCCCGGGATCGATCAATGCCTGAACCGTTTTAGCGCGGTCATGTGCGGATATACCTGTAGTGCAGCCATTTCCAATGAGATCAACGCTTACGGTAAAAGGTGTTCCGTGCAGGGCAGTATTATTATTGACCATAAGGCCAAGCTCAAGCTCATCGCATCTTTTTTCAGAGATCGGCGCACATATGAGGCCCCTGCCATGCTTGCTCATAAAATTAATGATCTGCGGGGTAGCATTTCTTGCTGAAGTAATAAAGTCTCCTTCATTTTCACGGTCTTCATCATCAACAACAATTACCAGTTTGCCATTTTTAATATCCTCAATGGCGCTCTCAATAGAATCTAACATATGTTATTTTATTCTGCAAAGATAGTTTATAAACATTTACTGTTTCATACCTGGTTAAGGCTTTGGTTCTCAAAATATAAAGTCAGGTACTGATATAAAAAATTAATGCATGCATGAATATTCCGGTTCCACTTCATAATTTCTTAATATAATATATGCAGCTAAAACGAAAAAAAACATGCCCTAGGTTTGTTAATAAATGTTAATAATTATTAATGATTATTGGCTTTCTTTGTCACGTAAAACAAAATCACATGAATCCTAAAAGACTTTTTCCTCTATTCTTTACAACATTCATTGTCCCTCTCTTTATTCAGGCCCAGGTTACAACCAGTAGCATTGTTGGATTTGTAAAATCTGACAACGGAACTCCACTGGAAGGTGCCACAGTTACGGCCGTCCATCAACCTTCGGGCACTAAATATCTGACCCTTACAAAAAAAGACGGGAATTTCACGATCCCCAATACAAGGATTGGAGGTCCATATCAACTGACTGTAGAGTATGTTGGTTATACCCCGCAAACGGTTAACAATGTATCGCTGAATTTGGGTGAGCCATTTTCAGCAGATATTACGCTTTCGACAAACGCTACAGCATTAAAGGAGGTAATTATTACGCCCGGCGCCCGCAGCGCGGCTAAATCCAAAACGGGCGCCAGCACCATTTTTGACGCCAGGCAAATTTCAACCTTACCTTCTATATCAAGAAGTATCACTGATTTTACAAGACTTACGCCGCAGGCAAGCAGCAATAATAGTTTTGCCGGCAGGGACGGAAGGTTTAATAACCTGCAGATTGATGGCGCCAATTTGAATAATAATTTCGGATTGAGTACGGACCCACAGCCGGGCGGTGGTGCCAGCCCTATTTCAATAGATGCGTATGATGAGATTTCAGTAAATATTGCTCCTTATGATGTACGTCAATCCGGTTTTACGGGAGCCGGTTTAAATGTTCTTACTAAAAGCGGCACCAATACCTTTCATGGCACCGCTTACGGCTTTTACCGGGATCAAACTTTTAACGGTAAACATGTGGGCGACATAGACCTTACTCAAACACCACAAAAAAATAAAGTTTATGGTGCAAGTTTGGGTGGGGCTATTATAAAAAATAAATTATTCTTCTTCGTAAACGCTGAATGGGAAAACGCCTCGAAGCCTAATTCAAATACTTTTATCCCTGCTGGATCTACCGCCGCAGGTACCCCCTCGGCTGCTCCAATTGATTCATTAAATAAATTTAGAGATGTTTTAAAAACAAAATATAATTACGACGCTGGCGTGTATGATAACCGTCCTAACTATGTGACCAAAAACCGGAAATTTTTGGGAAAAATAGACTGGAATATTAGTGACAGGCAAAAGTTGGTATTGAAATACAGTGATTTTAAAGGTTCAGATCAGTCACCGTTAAATGGCAGCAGTGTACCAAACAGCGGATCAGGTGGCTTTTTTGTCGGCTCCGCCGCCTCACAGTCAAGATTACCAAATAACAGGAACAGCAATCAATCAATAGGATTTTCTAATAGCGATTATGGAACTGACCACATTGTACAATCCGGCACTCTTGAGTTAAACAGTAATTTCAACAGCAGGGCATCTAACCAGTTATTATTGGCCTACACTCATATTAATGATGTGAGAACCAGTCCGGGTGGGATATTTCCCACTATAGAAATTTTTGATACCACAGGTTTAATCCCTGGGGTCACAAAAAACAGGAATTATATGAGTGCCGGAACTGACCCCTTTACGAGGAATAATGAAATTATCAATAACATAGCAACCATTACAGACAATTTCACCTATTTAGCGGGCAGACATACCATAACAGCGGGAGCAACGTATGAATACCAAAAGGTGGGAGATGCTTTTATGGGTGGATCGGAAAGCTACTATATATACAACAGCCTGAATGATTTTGTGACCGATGCGCCGCCCGCATATTTTTCCTATACCTATTCTTTAATTCCCAGTCAGCCTAAAGTGTTCTCCGCAGATTTAAAATTAGGCCAATTAGGAATTTACCTTCAGGATGAATTTAATATCAACAGGAATTTTAAACTTACTTATGGAATAAGGGGCGATATACCAACATATCTCAAAAAGCCGATTGCAAATCCAGCAATTGATGCACTACAGTTTCCGGACCAGGACGGCAACCTTACCAGTTACAGCACGGGAAAATGGCCTAAGTCGAAAGTGCTTTTATCTCCGCGCGTAGGTTTCAGGTGGAAAGTTCCTGATGAGCAAGGCCTTGTTATTCGGGGTGGCACCGGGGTCTTTACGGGTAAAATACCCTTTGTATTCTTAACCAACCTGCCGAGTAACAGCGGCGTATATCAAAGGGGGTCAGTCCTCAATAAAAAAGCTGACCTTGCAAGTATCACCTTTAACCCTGATCCCGATGCATATCTTTCCAAGTTTCCTACTTCTGCAACCGCCACGGCCCCGGGAAGCTTCGTCCTCATTGATCGCAATTTTAAATTTCCACAGGTGTTCAGGACAAATCTTGGCATTGATAAACAATTAGGTAACGGCCTTGTAGCTACCCTTGATGTATTGTATACAAAAGACATTAATGCCGTTAAAATGCGTAACGCTAATCTTATAGAACCCGAAGGAAATTTAAGCGGCCTGGACAACAGGAAATATTATCCTTCTTCACAAACCGGCGCCGGCAAATTTGTTAACCCGAGCGTAGGCTCAGTAATTGTTCTTGAAAATACCAAAAAAGGCTATTCCTTCTCAACTACTGCGCAATTATCCAAGGCATTTTCAAATGGATTTTATGGTTCACTGGCATACACTTATACATTGGCAACCGAAATTAGCTCTAATCCTGGTTCACAGGCTACATCCGCCTGGCAGTCTATTGTAAATAAAGGAACGCCCAATGACCTGGAATTATACAATTCTGCTTATTCGATCCCTCATAGGGTGGTAGGAACAATTTCTTACCGGATAGAGTATGCTCATCATTTTGCCAGCACTTTGTCTCTTTTCTATGAAGGGAGTGCCCAGTCACGTTTTAGCTATATAACAGGAGGTGATGTTAACGGGGATGGCAATAACGCTTCGGATTTAATGTTTATATATGCCAAGGGGTCTGATGTTCCTTTTGTAGATGTGAAAAACGGGGACGGTTCTGTAAAATATTCAATAGCAGCTCAACAGGCAGCATACGATCAATTGGTAAGCCATGACCCTTACCTTAGAAAGCATAAAGGTCAATATGCCGAAAGAAATTCAGCAGTGACTCCATGGTATAACAGGATCGATATGCGTTTCCTGCAGGATTTCTTCCTTAGGACCGGTAGCGTAAAACATACCCTGCAGTTCAGTGTTGATATTTTAAATCTTCCAAACCTGCTTAACAGGGATTGGGGCGCCAAACAATATACTGCCCTGGGTTCTGCAACCAATTTTATAAACAACCCGCTATCTTTCAAAAGCATAGTTGGCGGGGCGCCCACTTATACTCTTGCCGAATTTAATAAAGCTTTGATAACAACACCTTTCCAAAAAGATATCTCCACGTTCAGCACGTGGGGAATGCAACTTGGATTGAGGTATATATTTTAATAAGTTCATGTAATCCCTAAGGAACGCCCTGGATAAGCAGGGCGTTTTTGTAGTTTTGGATGAATAACAGAACTGTTTGATACCAGGCATTGATCTCCGGTAATTTTTATTAATGGCTCGCCCGGGTGTCAGGCGGGTGAGGAATAAAATCCGGTCGTTTTATCCTTCCCGGAATATTCAAATTCATAAGCAAGCTTCCTAAATCAATGGATAATAGCCATTCCCATCCTTCGTTCTCAGACAGGCTTTTCAAAGAAGTGGATAACAGCCCGCTTATTGCATTCAGAATTATACTTGGTGCCCTCTTATTGTACCATATTACTGACGCTCTTTTAAATGGTACCGTATACAACAATTTTATTCAACCCCCTTTTACTTTCAATTTTATCGGGTTTGATTTTTTACAGCCTCTCCCTGGCCCGGGGATGTATTTTTACTTTGGGCTAATGGCCATATTGGCTTTGCTGATAATGGCGGGGGCCTGGTACCGGTTATCTATGGCCGGGTTCACACTTTTATGGACAGGTCTATACCTGATGCAAAAATCAGGTTATAATAATCATTACTATCTCGTTTTACTGGTATGCTTCCTGATGATTTTTATGCCAGCCAACCGTTATTATTCACTGGATGCAAAAAGAAATGTGGTTGGCAAAAAGCTATCATGTACTCAATGGATTCCGTGGATATTTATTGCGCAGGTAGCGATCATCTACTTTTTTGCAGCAACCAGCAAACTTTCGGCAGATTGGTTTTCAGGGAAATTCATAGCTATCCAATTTACAGGGCTGAGCACCCGGCATATATTCGGTATATTATATAGCCAAAAGTGGTTTCAATTATCAGTTTGTTATGGAGGTTTTGTTTTCGATCTTTTAATTGTCCCCTTATTGCTTTGGAGAAAAACGCGGTATGCTGCATTTCTGCTTTCCTGCCTGTTTCACCTGTTTAATTCATTTACATTCGGTATTGGCATTTTTCCTTATCTCTCTATTGCTTTGAACCTGTTCTTTCTACCACCGGAAAAAGTACGACGATTCTTTTTTAAAAATAAGCCGCCATTTGTTAATCACGGTAATCATGTTATTCTTAAATCAATCAACAGGCAACTGGTAATGTACGCTTTAAGCGTCTACCTTTTTATCCAGGTTCTTTTGCCTCTCAGGTCATTGTTTTTTCCAGGAAATGTGTTCTGGACAGAGGAAGGCTATAGGATGAGCTGGAAAATGATGTTGCGCACAAAAAGCGGGAAAATTCATTTTAAGGTAATTGATCCCGGTTCAGGAAAAATATGGATCATTGACCCTTCAAAAATATTCACACCATCTCATGTTATGTGGCTTGCTATTTCTCCCGATATAATATGGCAATACGCTCAGCGAATTAAAAAAGAGTTTGCCGGAAGAGGTCTGACTCACGTGGAAGTGTACGCAATAGATTCCGTAAGCTTAAACCGGGGGCCTTACATGCCCCTGGTAAATCCTGCGGTAAACCTTGCTGCTGTAAAGTGGCACCCATTCAGCCATTCAGAATGGATCATACCCTTTAAACAGAGTAAGTAACTTTTTATTGAATTGTCCCAAAAACGAAAAGTCATAATGCAAAAAAATTACTTAAATAAAAGATTTTGCGATACATTCGTGCATATCCTTTGATCCGTTCTATATCCTTTAGACAACCCGTATCCTTTAATTCCAAATCCTTGCTCAATACCACACGGTCAATTCAATAAATCCTTGCTACATCCCTATATCCTTTGATAAAGTGTCATCGGCCCGTCCTGGCTGATCGTACACTAACTTCTCCAATATATAATATCAGCCAAAACTTAAGTTTTTGATATGGAAATGAATATTTTTCAACGGGTCGTTTTGCTCTTCCTCTTTTGGCCGTCAATTTCTTTTGCCCAGGAAAATTGCAATTTTTATATTAGCAACAATGGGAATGATTCATTTCCCGGTACATCCGAATTGTTGGCAAAAAAAACTATTGCCGGGATTGCCCCCGTTCTTAAAAACTTCGCTGCAGCCAACGGAAGCGTAAAAGTTGGCCTGAAAAGCGGGGATAGGTTCGAAGAGAATTTGGTAACATCTTACCCGATACAATTAAATACATATGATAACTCCACTCAAGGCGACTTCGCAATTTTAGATGGTTCAAAGGAATTTAGTACAGGATGGGTAAAGGAACCGGGCACCAGCAACACTTTCAAGCAGAACATTCCATATACCGGTTTTGTGGGGTATGGAATAAATAGCATCGGAAGCTATAGCTTCATTTATGTCATTGAAATCGATAAAACACTTGAAAAAACGGCGCCTTTTACGGCGAGGAAAATATTGAAATTCGTTACCTCGCTGACAGCCGTGGAAAATACACCTGCCTCATTTTACACAGCGGTCAATACCCATGAAAATCCAATACCCGTTTTCATTCATACCACGGGCGGAGGCTCTCCCAATGCAAATGCAAAATACCGGTACGAAGTAACAGTAAGAGATTGGGCTGTAAACAGCACCTATCAGAAGAATAATAAGTTTGAAAATTTGTGGGTGCGGGGGTTCGGGGCAGGTAACGGGATGCTTCCGGGGGGCGACAATTCATATTATAACAAGATTGTATTTGGTCCCGGAGCTGCAATTCACCATTTGGGAGTCCGCAGCGGAACAATTAACCATTCCCTCTTTTTACCGGGACCCGAAAACACCGGCGCGTTTGCCGTTGTCTTTTATGATACAGAGGGGTTGGGAAGACATTGTACTGTTGCAAATTCCATGTTCCTCGATATCAGTACACCACTATATGCCCATACAAGCTCAGGAACAAATTATGGAGCAGTTGAATTGGATAATATAGTAGCCTTTGCCGATAAATCAGCCCCTGACGGATTTATGTTTACTTCTAACAATGATTCAGTTTTTCTAAATAATGTGTACACCGATGGCTATACATCCGGTTATAATTATGGAACTGCGAAATATGCAGCTATCCGCAATTCTTATTTCAAAGATGTAAAGTTTGGTATTGGCTATAGTCAGAAAAACGCGGTGAACTCTTCTGTAAGTAACGTATTTATAAAGACCAGGGGCGCCTCCTATACGGCCGGTATTTACATGCAAGCCAATACTTCTCTTACACTAACTAATTCCATAATACATCTTGCTAATAACTACACCTCATATTTTGCCGACGCAGGATCATTTATTTACGGCGCCGGAGGACCGCCTGGAAGCATCGTTGCATCCGGAAATATTTTTATTTGTGATATTGATCCCTCGGCAACGCTTGTAGCAAATAGCAATAACGGCAACAATGGAACAACAACTTCAACAGACAGCTGGAATAATAATGTGTATATTTTATTGAAAGGGAATAAGATTGCCTGGACCACAACCGGCGTTTCTGCAAATGGAGGTTACCCGGCAACTTATAATTTCGATGAGTGGAAGAGAAAATCCGGGCAGGACCGCAACAGCCTGTTTTTTGACCTGAGAAATGACCCAAGGGGTTTACAAGCAATTTTTACCGACCCGGATAATGGTAACTATGAACTGGCCAATACCAAAGAAGGCAATCAAATAGCTGCATTGCATGCAGGCATGACTTCTCCGCTAACGTGTTTTTTACAAAAGCCGACTTATGAAGACGCCGCAGCTCTTATAAAGACTAACCAGGTTCTCTCAGTCAATACCTGTAGAAACCCGTGTCAGCAAAACAGTATACGAATAAATTCCACATTTGATTTGATAGCGATAAACAACCGGCAGGTTAAGTTGCAATGGAATATTTCGGAACAACAAAATGTAAATCATTATGAGATAGAGAGATCAACAGGAAATTTTAATTTCAAAAGAATTAGTTCCATACCTGTTTCTTCAGATTCGTTGTATTCCTTTGTTGATGACCTGGAACCAGGCATCCCTTACCGCTATCGCTTATTGATAGCGCCACTGGCCGGCGGTAAATGTTTTTCAGATATCCGTGCTATAAAAATTAATGACAATAAAACCTTCACCATTTACCCCAATCCATCGACAGGCAAACTTTTTATTTCAATGAACGGGTATATTGGCCGCACCAGTTTTATTGTTTCAAATTCCATGGGGGAAATTATCCTGAAAAAGGAAGTGTTTAGCCTGTACAGCGCGCATCAGCTGGACCTTACGAACCAGCCAAAAGGGATTTACTACATAAAAGCGCAAACCGGTAATGGTAATTCTGTTCAAAAATTCTCACTGCAGTGACCTGCCTGGTTTCTAGGCACATTGTAATGCCGGAATACTAACAGCCCAAAAATGTTTGGACAATAAACAACCCGGCGCATATAAAAAGCGGCCCGAAAAATCAGGGCCGCTTTTCTACTTAATTTTCAGTTACTATTTTACAAACTTGAATGTTTTAATCTCATTATTATTTTCTACCTGTAGCATATACACTCCTTTTAGCAGTACTGCCGGCAGACTGACTTGTCCATTTACGCCTTCTAAAGATTTAATGTAAATCATTTTTCCGTTTATATCACGTATCGAAAGCTGAACCTTGCCTGTGGTGCCACTCAGTATTACATTTACGTTATCCTGAACAGGATTTGAAAGAAGACGTACATCCCAGTGACTGTTACCCCTCAGCTTTAAAGAAATCACATTTGAATTTTGATATTTCCCGTCTTTATCTGACATAAGTAACCTGTAATACACAACGCTTTTACCGCTATTAGCAATATCAGCATCGGTAAACAAATAGGCATGCCTGTTAGAAGAGGTGCCTGTAGCGGGCAGGGCACCGATATTGTCAAAATGCTGTGCGTCATAGCTCCGCTGGATCGTGAAGTTTTTAGTATTTAGTTCCTGCGCAGTACTCCATTGTAACAATGCATCCTTATTTTTAAGGGCAACTGTAAAGTCCGTAAGTTTCAACGGCAACGGAGTGAAACTCCCATCGACAGCAAACAAATCAGTCTCTGTAGCATCATCCCCATCAGTCGCTTCAAATAATATTTTACCGTTTACTAAATAAAAGTCAAGAAAAGGATTGGCATCGTCTATAACAGGATTAATATCCTGGACCATAAAGGTGCCTGCTGATGTGCCATTACTTCGCCATAATTCCACTCCATTCGTCCCATTATTTGCCGGGAAGAATAAATCAGTGGTTGTATAAAAATAAGAACCAGGAGTACCAGGGTCACTATTAGCGGTGCCCGGGTTAATGTCTTTAACAATATGGGTATGACCAACTGTACTGTCAACCCCGTCAGATATCCATAATTCAGTACCTTCCGTTGCTGTGCCCGCGCTAAGGAAAAACTTATCTCCCTGGAACAGTGGATTGGTAAGAGTGCCGGTAGAAACGTTGAAGTTGAAGGTCAGGAGGATAAAAGGAAAACTACTTGGATCTGCCGGTGAAAATGCTTTAAATAAGACAGTCCCACCCGGCGTACCATCTGACTCCCATAGCTCAGAACGCCCTGCCTGGTCTGAAACAGGAAAAATAAATTTATTGGGTAGGTTAATCGCATCTGAGAGAAGAATTAATGGTAAGGGTGTTGTTGTAGCCTGCACTATATTTTTTACAAGAACTGTGTTTGCCGAGGTTCCATCTGTACTCCAGAGTTCTCCGGCACTCGTTCCGTCGTATGCAGTAAAATACAGGTGATTATTAAAAATATGAAAGCCCTGGAAAATAGGAAAACTAATTCCGAACCCGGGTACTATTTCTATAAATACTTTAGTTGAGCTGTCAGTACCGGGGTTAATATCCTTTAGCAATGTGGTTCCGGCTGGTGTACCGTCTGTTTTCCATAATTCATCTCCATGAGTTGCATCAGTAGCTTCGAATAAAACTATGTTATTGAAGAGAGTAAAAGACCGGGCATTTGAGGAATCCGCACCTGAATTTATATCCTTTAATAAGACAGTTCCCGCATTTGTTCCGTCTGATCTCCACAATTCCACACCTGATGCAGGAGTACGGGCCATAAACAAGAGGTAATTTCCGCCTGTAGTTAGCTCGTATTTTTCAGGGTAATTGCTGTCGCCCGGGCCTGGTACGATATCTTTGACAAGCGTGGTACCAGCTGTCGTTCCATCTGTTCGCCAGAGTTCGCGGCCCTCTGCCGCCGTTTCCGCTATAAAATATAAAAAACCACCCATAAAAGTCACCTCACGATCTATTGCAGAACCGGGAACTCCGGGATTAATGTCTTTTACAAGCGTAGTACCGGCGGGAGTTCCGTTTGTTTTCCAGAGTTCTTCGCCTTCGGCTGCTGTTTCCGCTGTGAAATAAATAAATCCGTTCCACGTAGCCAGAGGCCTGGGAAACGAACTTGCTGCGTTTGCGTTAATATCTTTCACCAGGGTTGTTCCTGCCGGGGTTCCATCGGTTACATATAACTCTGTACCCAACGCCACTGTGTTACCGGCAAAAATATACTTGCCATCTAAAGGTGATATGCTGCCAAGACCATTAGCAAATAGGATGACAGGGGATAACTGGATGGTCCCCGCGGGGGTTCCATCCGTAGCCCAAATAGTTGATGCAGAGCTGGAAACAAAAATTTGTTTTGTATTGCTAAGGATGAAATCAAACCGCAGACTGTGGTTGTTATCGAGTTGGGTAACCTGTGCCTGTAAATTTAAAACGGAGATTACAGATATGATCAAAAGTAGAGTTCTTTTCATGTTTAAAATTTATAAGATTATTGAAATTTTATTTCGGCAGTCTGGAAGTGAATTTCTCAATGAATTTCCGTCCATAAATTATACCAAAAGGTTAAAATAAATATACTTGATGATTAAATATTGTTGAAACAAACAGGAAAAACACCTGAAGAGGCAGGATTTTCAATAAGGCATTGGAAAGGTATTTTACCCCGCTGGTATGATTCAATTGGTTAGGAAAATATTGATAGCATGATCGAAAAATCAAGGATGCTACCCGCCAAATCACGAACCAAACTTATTGAAACTTTTGTATTAAATCAAGAAAAAACAAAGATCATTTCAGAATCAAAAAAGTAAATAAGGGTGAGCAACGGCTATCCATAAAATAAATAGAATTAATCTTACTCCCTTCCACACACAAAATTGAAAAACTATAACCGGCTTCGCAAACTGAAATAATAGAATTGAATATCTTTTACCCGTTCTTTTAAAATGCTTGCATAGATTTACCTTTAAAATTCCGGCAGCATAAACATCACCGTTTTTGCAAAGTTTACATTTGGAATTCAACTATAAACCAATTGATGGCATTTATATGTATTTTGAATTATGAAAGGAAAGAATAAATTTTTCACCATACTCATTCTTGGCCTGCTTTCCGCTATTGGCCCATTTTCCATTGATATGTACCTTCCGGGCTTTCCTGCAATTTCAAAGGATTTTCATACAACCGTGGCGCGCGTGTCTCTTTCTTTATCGAGCTTTTTTATAGGGATCGCCTTCGGGCAATTATTATATGGGCCGCTGCTCGACAGGTTTGGAAGAAAAAAGCCCCTATACATCGGCATGTTTGCCTATCTTCTGGCCTCTGTAGCCTGCGCTTTCTGCAAAACTGCTGATGCACTTATTGCTATCCGGCTGTTGCAGGCGTTAGGCGGATGTGTAGGCATGGTTGCTGCCAGGGCAATGGTCAGGGATCTTTTTCCTGTTGAAGAAAATGCAAAAATATTTTCTTTATTAATGCTGGTGGTGGCTGTTTCTCCGATAGTAGCGCCTACGCTGGGGGGCTATGTTACCGCCGCATTTGGGTGGCAATCCATTTTCATTATACTTGCGGGTATCGCCGCCTTTACTTTAGTGGCAATATATTTTTTCCTGCCGCAGGCAAGGTCCGCTGATGTATCTATTTCACTGCGGCCAAAGCCTATTATCAAAAGTTTTTTGCAAATTTCCAAAGTACCGCAATTTTACACCTATGCATTTACAGGTTCAATTGCTGCTGCAGGGCTCTATGCCTATATCGCAGGCTCCCCGCATGTATTTATGGAAATTTACGGAGTAAGCGGGAAACAATATGGATGGATATTTGCCACAATAGCTATGGGCCTCATAACTTCAAGCCAGATTAATACACTACTGTTGAGAAACTTTACAAGTGAGCAAATAATTCGTGTCGCCTTACTATGCCAATCTGTTACAGGAATTCTTTTGTTCCTGGGTACCTTGTATCACTTACTTGGATTATTTTCCACTATTCTCCTGATATTAATTTTCCTGAGTTGCCAGGGCTTTACTTTTCCAAATTCTTCAGCATTGTCCATGGCGCCGTTTACGAAAAATGCAGGCTCTGCTTCAGCCCTCATGGGCGCTATTCAACTGGGAATAGGCGCTTTCACTTCTGCATTGGTGAGCTTCATACACAACGGGACGGCATTACCTATGACTGGCGTGATGGCATGTTGTGCTTTGTCAAGCTTTATTGTTTTATTATTAGGAAGAAAAGCAATTTACAGAACCGACATTGAATCAGTGCAGGAAGAAAGCGCTGAAATGATAATCACTTCCTAATCTCCGGCTACCGCAGCATCATTCACATTTACATTGAAAACGCCCATAGATGCCCTCACATCCTCATGGTATAGGACATTTGAGTGTATTAATCTTCCATAAAAAAAGCCACCTGTAGTAAGTGGCTTTGAGCAACAGATGTTATGCATTCATTTTTTCTACGATCCTTTTTTTGGCCCTGGCTTTTTGGAAGAACTGCTTTTTGATGCCGATTTTTTAGGTGCAGATTTTGACGCGCCTTTCTTTGGGGCTTTTGCGCCTTCTTTCCTCGCTTCGGAAAGTCCTATCGCAATAGCTTGTTTACGGCTGGTAACTTTTTTGTTGCTTTTCCCGCTTTTGAGTTTTCCTTCATGCATTTCATGCATTGCTTTTTCAACCTTTTTCCCGGCGCCTTTTGAATACTTTGCCATAATTTAAAATTTAGGATTAGTAAATAATTTTATACACTAATTTTTGTGCCAAAAACATTTACGAAATTTTTTTAGCGCATATCTAATTGCTTAATCTCTTTTTTATACTGCGCCGGAAGAATCAACGATTTAATAGCTCCATCCAATTTAAACACACGGCTGATTTTATAAAAGGGCAGGACAGGTGTCAGAAAAGACAATTTCCTTAAATGCAATAAACACCTTACTTCATCCGGCACTACCATAATCTGCCCTTCGATTAAAACCCGGTAGCGAAAATTGCCAAGATGCTTTTTATATTGTTTATAAAGGTCGGACGTATAAGTGCTTTTTTCAAGATCGTGCTCCAGGTCATGCTGCCTCACCAGCAGCCATGCTGCGTAGTTATCCGGAAGCCCTTCTAATTTCATACGTTTCCCGAACCTAAAGAAGACATCAAATACTTCTTCCTTTTCCACGGAAGAAAGTTTTCGCTCCAGCACCTCAAAAGCTGCAATGCTGTAATGCACCAGCATAAAAAGCACATCACGGTAGGCCCACCCAGGTATCGCAGCGCCCCGCTGATTTTCCACTGTCCTGTGGATAGAGGTGATTCGGTCAATTGTTTTTAAAGCTTCTTCATGCTCAGCAAAAACGATCTTCCTCGAATAACTTATTGTTGAGAACAACCTTCCCAGTGGATCTGAAGGAAGTTTTCCCGTGAAGTATAACCAGTCAACTGCTTTATTTAAAGCAAACTCAGCAGCAGCGCCGGCAAATATGAAGAGTATTGTATCACTTTTTCCCCATATCTGCCTGACAATAGATTTTTCGTCAACAAAATACTTCATACAAGAATTATTATCAAAAGAGCTTACCTGCGCTTCAATTTGCTGTAATAAAGATAACCGATAAATGCGCAGGCACCTGCAGGGAAAACCTATAAAAGACGTTTGAATATATTTATAACAAGAGTTATTATAATACTAACAACAATCATCGTTACAAAAGGAAAATAGAACCGGTAATTTTCTTTTTCAATCCTGATATCGCCGGGAAGCCTTCCGAACCACCTGAAATATCCATGAAAAAAATAAATGAATAATCCTGTAATTACAATAAGTACTCCCGCTGCGATTATATTTCCCTGTTTGCTGATCCATAATTTATTAACTTACCCCGCCGAAAATATATTTTCCAGGCAAAGCCTTATTCCTTTTTCTTTTTCCTTTTCTTTTCTGCTTTTTTTATATATCCACTGAAGGAAATATTATCCCTGGCGATGCTGGTCACATTCAGACTGGCTGTTCCATTATCAAAAATCGTAAATAAAAACTGTTGGATATCTGTTTTATCGTAGGGCTTGACCGCAACATCCCAGCCATTTTTTTTGCGGGGCGTAACGGTATATGAAAAGTTCGTGGATGTAAAACTAAGTGCTGATTCTGCCGGATCCAGGGGGGCTACGGTAGCCCTTCCAAAATAAGGAAGATAACTTACCATTGTATCCTTCGAAATGGTAACATCATAGTCTGATGTAATATTACGAAAGCCACCTCTTAATGGAGTAACTGATTGTGCCACAAAAACAAAACGCTGCGAATCAACCATGTCTTTAACAGCCGATTTTTTAGCCTCACTTTTATTACCTGCGGTAGTCTGAGCAAATGAACATTCAGAAGAAATAATAACTGCCATGCATATTATTAAGATTGTACTACAATATTTTGCGTATTTCATTTTTTTTATTTTTAGCACTACAAAATTACACCGCGAATATTTATAAAAATGTGAAAATGACTGACTAAAAAGATATTGATTGCCCGGTAATCATTTTACCGGTTATAAGTAGATGCCCACAATCAAGAAGAATGCACACAGCACAAAAAGGATGATCAGCAGCGGGTAAATAAATTTCCACCAGGCCTTCAGGCTTACATTTGCAAGGGCAAGCGAGGGCAATATCAACCCTGTAGGTGTTATAAGCCCCATAATGCCCATCCCGAACAAATAGGCGTTTACAATTTCTCTTCCCGGGACATTTACAATTACCGCCAGCCCGCCTATAATGGGCATTGTCAATACGGCCATACCTGAACTGGATGAAATAAACAAAGTAAAAACCATGTATAATAATAGCAATACAACAATGAAAAGGGCAGGCGGCATTCCACTAACCAGCCTGGCAGAATAAAATAAAATAGAGTCGCTTATATGCCCGTTATTCAAAACCAGCGTAACACCCCTTGCAACGCCCACAATAAACGCTACGCCCAAAAGGCTTTCAGCTCCTTTAATGAATTGGCGAAGAAATTCTCTTTCATTAACCCGTTCAACCAACGCAACAAGAATAGCTGAACCCAAAAATAACGCAGACATTTCCATAAGCCACCAGTCAAACCAGACGACACCCGCAATCATCACGAGGAACGTAAGCAGGAAAAGCATAAGGAGGAATCTTGTTTTCGATGTAAGTGATTCAATGTTTACGCTTTTGGCATCAATTTTTTCATAAGGAGAGGTTACGGCGCCATCAACGCGGTAAACAATAGATTTGGAAGGATCTTTTTTTATCTTTTGAGCGTACCGCACCAGGTACCAGATAGTGACAGCTGTAGAAGCAACAAACATTAGTATTCTTTCAGTAAGCCCGTCAGACCAGTTTACGCCGGCAGCGTTGGAGGCAATGATAGTGGAAAAAGGGTTACTGAATGAGGATAAAGTACCCAATTGCGTCCCTGCAAATATCACAGCAAGAGGAACCAGTAAATCATACCCGGCAGCTAAAAAAAGAGGAACCATAACAGGGTAAAACACCAGGGCCTCCTCTGCCATGCCGTAAGAAGAACCTGCAAAGGAAAATAAAAAGGTAAGTATAATGATGAGCCACGCCTCTTTTCCTTTCATGTTATACGAGAGCGCAGTAAGTCCTTTGACCATTGCACCGGTTTCATGAAATACATTCATAAAACCGCCGATAACAAGGATAAATAAGATGATATCCACAGAATCAATTATTCCTTTCAGAGGAGCTTCAAGAACTTCAATAAAGCCCTGTGCATTCTTTTTAAGATGATGAAAAGTGCCTGGTATCGCCACCGGTTTTCGAATAGCTCCGGATTCAAATTTTTCTGTAGTGATAAAAATGTGCAGGCTGTCAAGAGTGTGTTTTGCAAACGAAAGGGAAACCTGGCTGCTATCAGTATTTACAACGAACGACTTCTCATTATAAACAAGCGTATCATACCGTCCCGCTGGCACCAGCCATGTTGCAACAGCTGCAATAACCACTACGATCATTAAGATAGTAATGGGTGAGAGAAGTCTTTTTTTTGTCATTTTATTTAATAATTACTCAATGTAATGTTTTTGAAAATATAAATTAATAACTGGCAGCCGTTGTATCATTGAATTACAAATGTGCTTTTTTCATCCGGGGCAATACCGGTAAAAATTAAAGGCATATACTAAATGAAAGGCAGCCCCATACAGTATCCTCTGGCGTTGACACACATTGATAACATAAGCTGGCTTTGGATAAAATATTGCACATATTTAAATTTTTTATTGCCTCACTTTTTTGTAAACGCAAACCTTTTGGGTTGTATTTAAGTTGGTAAGTTGAAAAATTTATGTTTTTTTTTCAATGTAAAGAATTTATTTTATGTTTGTATTCCCTTTGAAACTGCTTTATCCTTTTCCTTAGAAAGATATCCCCTTCCCTTTATCCACTTATTACAAATAATGTAATTCTGAAGAACTATAAATCCAGGTCTTTTAGTTCTTTATTTTAACATACACACCTAAAACTTTTTTATGGAAAAAAAATCTACTTTCTTTCAAAGAATGGTTGCATGCACCGTTCTAATCCTAGTTGCATTAGCTATAAATTCGTTCACAGCAACAACCTATGCCCAGAACAACTGTGGGAGCACAAGAAGTTTATTCTCAGAAGACTTTGGTACAGGAGTAGGCGCCGTAAGCAACCCGGATGTAGTGGGTTTATTGTTTGAACCAACCGGTCCGTTGGCAAATGAAGGTACTTACCGGGTTATAAACAACGCGCAGCAAAAGCCTGAATGGCATGCGGCAGAAGATGCCACACCCAATAATATAGACGGAAGGATGCTTGTTATCAACGGTCAGGCAGGTATTTTTTACAATCACCGGGTGGATCGTCCCGTGGGTTTTGAACCTGGTGATTATCCTGCAAGCTTGTTCGCAATGAATTTAAACACCCCGGGTACCTGCGCGCCAAACCCGCTGCTTGCCGTTATCACTATAAGTGTTGAATATCTTTCAGAGGCTAACACATGGATACCGTTAACAGGATCGCCATATACAGGTCCTGCAGTAGGGCAGTCTATCGATCCCGTATGGGGAGGAATTGGATCTACGTTTAACTTACCTCTTACAGGAAATTTCCTGGTTAAGAGTATGAGGGTGGTTATTTCAGATGCAAGTCCGGGCGGTTGCGGAAATGATTTCGCAGTAGATGTTATTTCATTATCGCAATGTATCGAAACTGGCCCGACACCAGTGACATTCTTAAATTTTAACGCCCGCCAAAAAGGTAGTGGTGTAAATCTTGATTGGTCTACTTCACAGGAATTCAACAGTAAATCATTCGCAATTGAAAAAAGTGCTAACGGTAATTCGAGCTGGAATACTATTGCTTCAGTGAATGGAGCCGGGAACAGCTCAGTTGTAAAAAATTACACCGCATACGATCCGCAGCCGTATAAAGGCCTCAACTTCTATCGTATTAAGCAGGTTGATATAGACGGAAAATTTAAGTATTCCAAAACAGTGAGTGTAAAATTGAATGCCGCTAACAATGCGGGAATCAGCGTATTGGAAAATCCTTTCCATAATTCACTCACCGTTAATTTCTCAAGTTCCACCAACCAGGTAGTTTCTGTAAGGCTTATGGATATTACAGGCAAACAGGTGGCTCTTGAAAAATGGACGATTAACTCAGGAAATATCAGGAAGGGTTTCGCCAATGTAAGCAGCTTACAAAATGGCATGTACCTGCTCACTGTCTCCAATGCCCGCGGGGAAGTTCTTTATAATAATAAAGTTATCAAACAATAATGTACTAAGATTATTTACACAGGCATCTAGCCAGAAAAAGGGGCCCAATGGGCTCCTTTTTTATTGCGCAAAAAAAGCGGCGCAATCAATATTTTGTTCAGATGATAATGATGTTACCGATATTTACCAGATATGAAAGCAGCATCTATACATGAACTTAAGAAGGAGCTGGAAGGCAAAAACCGTACTCAACTGCTTTCTTTCTGCCTGCGTTTGGCGAAGGCTAAAAAAGAAAATAAAGAACTGCTTACTTTTCTTCTTTTTGAAGCAGATGATATTAACACTTACACTGAAAATGTGAAAAGGGAAATCACCGGATTGTTTAGTGAAATAAATACTTCAAACATTTATTATATAAAAAAAAGTGTACGTAAAATTTTACGTCATCTAAATAAGCACATAAGATTTTCGTCATCAAAACAGGCAGAAGCAGAAATGCTTATTCACTTTTGTAACAGCATCATCGGCTTTTCAATACCGGTGCGTAAAAGCAAACCGCTGCAGAAAATGTATGAAATGCAAATAAAGAAAATTGACGCCTGTATTTCCACACTTCATCCCGATCTTCAATATGATTTAAAAAGGCAACTTAACGCCGGCTAGGATAAATTATTTGATTTGAATTTATTCACTTTTTTACTAACTTTATCGCTCATCAAACAAAAAGGAGGTATTCATGCAATCTACAGATAGAACATGGACTCCGCTGCTGAAGATTTGTTAGCAGGTTTCCATCAAAATAATCTGTGGCGCATTGCTGCGCCGATAAACCACCGGGTAACCGGTGGTTTTTTACAATACACAAACCTGTGTTTATTGTACATTTTAAGTGCCATTAATTTGTCATAGTCACGGCAAATTATAACAGCAAAATATTTTTTCAGGTGTAGAATATTTTTTACCTGAATACATTTAAATTTACATATTAGCAATTTATTTAACCCCAAAAACCTATCAAATGAGACTAAGAAAAATTATCCCGTTACTGGCAATGGCTATGTGCCTCACTATTGTAATGCCCGCCCTTGCATCAGATGAAACACCCATAACAAATAGCGGGAAGCCGGCCAATGAAGAACGTGCCCAGCAACTAATGACCCGCCTCAAAGAAATACGGGATATGGATAAGAGCCATCTTACTGCATCTGAAAAGAGAGCACTTAGAAAAGAAGTGAGACACATAAAAAGGGACAACACCAGGGGAGTTTATCTATCCATAGGCGCTATTATTATCATAGCGGTACTTTTGATTCTTCTTTTGGCCTGAGAATCTAAACATACAATAAATGCCTGGTTCATGAGCCGGGCATTTGTATGTATGACCTACATGCCACAGGATGTATAACAATAAAAATAATTTTATTTTTTCTTATCAGTAACTACAAGTACAAGACCGATAACGGCAAGTATACCACCCGCATAAGTTGGCCAGCCGATCCATTTATTTTCGGTTTTATTTACATGAATGGGTCCCACATCAATTACCTTTTTTTCAACCGGTACTGAGAACCCTTTAATTAATATCATTGCAATTCCAATAACGAGTAATATCCATCCTGCTGTTTTCATATCATTTATTTTTTTATTGATTTGCAATATAGAACAAAATACCAAGGTACCCGCCGGTGTGCGTGATTCAATATCCGGATTTGAAAAGGTAGCGGCAATCTGCCGGAATCCTATAACTCATGCAATCTATAAAATAATTTTTCGCATTTTTCCGGCATCTTTGACAAAAAGTATTTAATGGCTTTAAACCGTAATGCCGCTCTTGGTTTTATTTTCCTTACCCTTCTTATCGATGTAACGGGGCTGGGAATAATTATTCCCGTGTTGCCAAAACTTATCGAAGAACTTATTCACGGGAACATAAGCGTGGCCTCACAATACGGTGGCTGGCTAACTTTCGCTTACGCGATAATGCAATTTTTGTTTTCCCCGTTCCTGGGTAACCTGAGTGATAAATTCGGCCGCAGGCCCGTTCTTTTATTCTCATTATTTGGTTTTGGAGTGGACTATGTATTTCTTGCATTTGCCCCTACGATAGGCTGGTTGTTTGTAGGACGCATCATCGCCGGTATTACCGGGGCAAGTTTTACAACGGCAACCGCCTACATAGCAGATATAAGCGCTCCCCAGGACCGGGCAAAAAATTTCGGACTCATTGGTGCTGCATTTGGTCTTGGCTTTATTATCGGGCCGGTTGTTGGTGGTCTACTGGGACAATACGGTTCCCGGATTCCATTTTTTGCTGCGGCAGCACTTGCATTCCTTAATTTCCTCTATGGTTTGTTTGTTCTTCCTGAATCCTTGCCTGTTGAAAACAGGCGCAGTTTCGAATGGAAGAGAGCCAATCCCTTCGGGGCATTCAAACACCTGAGAAAATATCCGGCTGTGGCTGCGCTGGCAGTTTCCTTTCTTTTGATTTATATGGCCGGCCAGTCTGTGCAAAGCGTTTGGTCTTTTTTTGGTATTGAACGCTTTAAATGGAGCCCAAAAATTATAGGCATTTCTCTTGGCATGGTAGGCTTACTGGTTGGCCTTGTACAGGGAGTTCTCATCCGTTATATTAACCCTAAGCTGGGAGACATAAAAAGCATCTATATAGGTTTTGGCTTGTACGCGTTGGGGTTGATTTTATTTGCCTGTGCAACCCGCGGATGGATGATGTTTGTCTTTTTAATTCCGTATTGTCTTGGCGGAATTTCCGGACCCGCTTTACAATCAATTATTACCGGGCATGTTCCGGCAAACGAGCAGGGTGAGTTACAGGGAGCTCTCACAAGCCTCATAAGCGCTACTGCTATTATAAGCCCGGTGATAATGACGGGCCTCTTCGCACATTTTACATCAAAACACACTTCAATGTATTTCCCCGGGGCGCCCTTTATTTTAGGCGCAATACTGATGGCTGTCGCCGGGGTTGTGGCTTACAATGTGCTGAGCAAGGAAACAGAAGGAACGGATTATCTTTTAGCAAACCGTGAGGGATGAATGGTGAATAGCAAATTATGAATGGCTTGCCCGGTATAGTTTAACCATCGACTGTAACGACAGTCAGTATAGGAGCAATGTGAATGACCGGAATTACAGATTGCGGAACGTCAAGCTGCCTGATGGCAATAGCTGATCGGCTACTTACTATCGTCCTGTCCCGACACATCAGTTTTTTATTTGCTTCAGGGCCTTATCAACTTCTTCTACCGGCAGCTGGCATGTTTTGTTTTCACAAACGTAGATCATGGTTTTTCCGTCAACCATTTTATTTTCCAATAGCGGAAGGGCTCCCTCGGTGTTTCCGCCCAGGTAAATTGCATTTGGCAGATAATGCTTTTGAAATTCTGATAACTTTTCTTTCCAGTTATTTCCTGCGATGGCTACTTCGTAAGGAGATTTTATTTGCAAAGCCATTGTCTGCGCCCAGTTACTGTAATATCCCAGGTTTTTTTTCACATCATCCAAAACGTTTTTTACAAGCTGCATCGATTGATCCCCGTAATTTTTGTTTTCAAAATAAAGTCCAAGGAGTAATAAATTTTTGGCCATTTCACTGTTGGAAGATGGAATTACGTTATCAGATATTTCCATTTTACGGGCGATTAAATCGCTATACTGGTCATCGGTATAAAAGAACATACCCGATGCGTTGTCGAAAAAATGTTGCCCGGTATACCCCGCCAGGCCATTAGCTTTTTGCAAATAATTTTCTTTGAAGCTTACCTGGTAATAGGCGGTGAGAGCGCTTATCATAAAAGCATAATCATCAAGGAATGCAGGAATGGTCGCCTTACCGTTTTTATAATTCCGGTACAATCCATTATTATTTGTTGAAATGTTTTTCAACAGAAAATCAATATTGGCATGGGCCATTTCCAGGAAATCATTTTCGCCGAAAGCCCTGTAAGCATCAATCAAACCCTTTGACATCAGCGCGTTCCAGGAGGTCAGTATTTTATCATCGGTGTGAGGGCGTACGCGTGTGTCCCTTGCACGTAATACGATAAGTTTCAGGGAATCGATTTTTTGCAGCAGTTGTTCGCCGGAGAGGGTGTATTTTTTTCCTGTGTTTTTATTTCCCTCGTTAATGTCAGGTATATTTTTACCCGGCTCCCAATTCCCTTTGCTGTTAATTCCAAAATAATCAGAAAAAATTGCTGCGTCACTTCCCAGAATACTGTTGATTTCATTTTCAGTCCATACATAAAATTTTCCTTCTTCGCCCTCACTGTCGGCATCAAGTGAAGAAAAAAATCCACCCTCAGCAGAGGTGAGCTCACGTTTTACAAAAGCAATCGTTTCATAAACTACTTTTTTATACAACGGGTTTTTGGTGCGCTGGAATGCGTGGCTGTATAAACTTACAAGCTGGGCATTATCATAAAGCATTTTTTCAAAATGCGGTGCATGCCAGTTAACGTCTGTAGCATAGCGGCAAAATCCACCTCCCACCTGGTCGTATATGCCGCCCCAGGCCATGCGGTTAAGCGTTGTTTCAACAGCTTTAAGTGCATCCGTATTGCCGGTTAAATAATTATACTGCAATAAGAACTCCCATATTGATGGCATCGGAAATTTCATCCTTTCTTTGGTACCTCCTTTCTCAGTGTCAATTCGTTGCCTGAAGGTTGTAAACATCTCATCCATAGTTGCGGCATTGAATGAAACCATATTTGTATTCATAGGTACATTTTCAATGTCTCTTATTCCTTTCGAAAGACTGTCGGCCTGGTCATCGAGTTTGTGCTTTTCATTTTTGTATAATTCAGCAAAGTATTCAAGCAACTTTATCCAGTTTTCCTTTGGGAAGTAGGTGCCGGCAAAAAACGGTCTTCCATCGGGCATCGCCAGTGCGTTAAGCGGCCAGCCGCCATTTCCATTTACCAGGTATGCTGCATTCATATAAACCTGATCAACGTCGGGCCGTTCCTCCCGGTCCACCTTTATACATATAAAATGCTCATTCATTACATTTGCGACAGCGGTATCCTCGTAACTTTCGTGTTCCATTACGTGACACCAGTGACATGCCGCATACCCTACACTTATGAGTAACATCTTATTTTCTTTCTTCGCTTTGGCAAGAGCCTCTGCTCCCCATGGATGCCAGTCTACCGGGTTATGGGCATGTTGCAACAGGTAGGGGCTTGTTTCATTTATAAGCGCATTGGTGTACATAAATTTTTCTTTTTGGGGAGTTGATTTTTTTTGACCGCATGAAGAGACGTTAAGAATAAGAGCAACAAAAATGAGCGTGTTAAGTTTGTTTGGAAACATAAATTTCATAGTTGTATGTATCCTTCGTGCTTCCTTCAAATAAGTGTTTAAACCCTTTTACAAATTAGTATCTTTTAAATTACCGGCAGGAACTTTTTCATAATATACTATCAAATCTTAGCGGCTTACTTATCCCGGTTCCCGGGAAAAGGATTTGTGACGCCATTTTTACATAAATTAGCGTTCAATGGCCTCGCAAATATTTACAGATATCAGCCTGATTGCCAATACCAGGGAGGACACAATACTCATACGCGGAAAAGAACTTGCTCATTTGCCCTGTGTTCAAAATGCCTACATTGTCATTGAAGACGGTATTATTGCAGAGTATGGTGTCATGGCAAATTGCACATACCACAGCACAGGATCCGTGAGGGTGCCGGGTAATTGTATTGTATTGCCCTGCTGGTGCGACAGCCATACGCATATTGTTTTTTCCGGCAGCAGGGAGGATGAGTTTGTTGACAAAATAAAGGGTTTAAGCTATGCCGATATAGCGGCAAAAGGCGGTGGAATTTTGAACTCGGCAAAAAAACTTAATGCAGTTTCTGAGGACGAATTATTCATTGATGCGTGGAAGAGACTGGAAACAATAAGTTTGCAGGGTACGGGGGCTGTCGAAATTAAAAGCGGCTACGGGTTATCGTTAGAAGGCGAATTAAAAATGCTCCGGGTAATTAAAAGGTTAAAAGAAAAAAGCCCGCTTAAAATAAAATCAACCTTCCTGGGGGCCCATGCCTTCCCCGCGGAATACAAAGGAAACCACGGGGATTATATCCGGTTGATGATAAATGAAATGCTTCCCGTGATTGCCAAAGAAAAACTGGCGGATTATATAGATGTCTTTTGTGAGAAAGGTTTTTTTTCTGCTGAAGAAACCGAAACTATCTGTAAAGCCGGAAAACAGTATGGACTGAAACCGAGGCTTCATGTCAACCAGCTCAACAGTATTGGAGGTATTGAAACCGGCATAGCGTTAAACGCTATCTCTCTTGACCACCTCGAAACATTAACGCCGGATGAAATCAGGATGCTTGGTCAATTTAATGGCTGTTCGACATTGCTGCCTGCAGCCGCATTTTTCCTGCAACTGCCATACCAGCCCGCGCGGGATCTCATAAATGCAGGCGCTGCCGTTACGCTGGCATCGGATTATAACCCGGGCACCTCACCATCCGGCAATATGAATTTTGTTGTATCGCTTGGCTGCATACAAATGAAAATGCTGCCCGGAGAAGCGATCAATGCTGCAACAATTAACGGTGCTTTCGCAATGGAAATTGAAAAAGACTATGGAAGTATAACCGTGGGCAAAAAAGCAAATCTTATTTTTACAAAACCTGCTGCCAGTGTAGCATATCTTCCATATTCCTTTGGCAATAATTTAATTGATAAGGTGATGATAAACGGGTTATTCATCTGAAGCGGGAATTAACTAAACCGTAAGTTCTTAAATTAATAATTTTAACAGGATGCCTTCACATTTTAAGCAATATAACAAGACAGATATCCTTTCGCTTACGCATGTCCGTAAGTTTGAAACAAAAATAGGGGAATGTGTACGGTGCAGCCTTGGCCACGCACCCCTGGAAGAGGCTATTGCACAAACAAAGGCCGGTTACATTGTAATTGGTGTACCCGAAGATATTGGCGTGAAAGCAAACCTGGGAAGGGGCGGCACAGACTCATGCTGGTTCCCGTTTCTTGATTCTTTTTTAAATTTCCAAAGCAACGATTTTTTTAACGGGGAAAATGTTTTTATTGCCGGTCATTTTGATTTTACCGATGTAAAGAACCTCATCAATATTAATGCTGCAACGGTAGACGAAAAACTGGAAGCCTACCGTCATGCTGTAAATATGATAGATGATGAGGTTGAAGAATTAGTGAAGCTGGTTACTCAGTATAAAAAATTACCAGTGATAATTGGCGGCGGCCATAATAATGCCTACCCCGCCATAAAAGGCGCAGCTAAAGGCCTGTTTAAAGCTGAAGTACTGCCGCTCGCACAAATCAACTGCATCAACCTTGATGCGCATGCAGATTACAGACCATTGGAAGGGCGGCATAGCGGCAACGCATTTCGCTATGCCGACGAAGATGGCTATCTCACTAAATATTGTGTAGTAGGAATTCATGAAAATTATTTACCGCAAAATGTATGGATCGATATAGCGAACAATCCTTTTATTGATTGCATAACTTACGAGGATATCTTTATTCATGAAAAAAGAAACTTTATCCAGGCGATCGCGCATGCCACTGGTTTTACCGAAGACAATTATACAGGCATTGAGCTGGACCTGGATTCTATTGAAAACGTTTTGAGCAGCGCTTCTTCTCCCAGTGGGATAACAGTGCTCCAGGCAAGGCAGTTTATGAATTTTGTAGCCACAGATTCAAAGGTCGCTTATGTTCATATTTGTGAAGGGGCTACAACTTTGGAGAACGATGAAGTAAATAGCAGCACTGGTAAACTTGTCAGTTACCTTGTAAGCGATTTTATAAAATCTCATTCAGGGATAACCTCCCTTTTATAACGGCAGTATAACAGGGAACCCATACCCGGCAACCGTGGGTATGGCTAAAGGCAGGCGAGTCTGCCGCCATCTACGGGCAAATTTATCCCGCTTATGTACGAAGCGGCAGGCGTGCATAGAAAAGCAACCGCAGCCCCAAATTCTCCAGGTGTCCCGATTTTTCTCAAAGGGATTCCCGACAAAAAAATTGTTTCCATTTCTTCTTCTTTTTTGTGCAATTCCACCGCTTTACTTTTAAGGACCGATTCGTATCGTGAAGTTCTTGTATACCCCGGGAGAACATTATTAACTGTTATACCAAACTTTCCTAATTCATTCGCCAGGGTTTTCGACCAGCTTGCTACCGCGCCACGTATTGTATTGGAAACAGCAAGGCCTTGAATAGGTTCCTTCACAGAGGTTGAAATTATATTTACAATGCGTCCGTAACCGGAAGATTTCATCGAAGGCAATATGGCCTGTACCAGTATTTGATTGCAAACCAGGTGGCTGTTGAATGCCTGTAAAAAATCTTCAGGCGTTGCATCCATGGCATTCCCTGCCTTTGGCCCCCCGGTATTATTTACCAGTATATTTATCTGCTTCTTTTTTGCAAGGTACCGGTCAATTGCATTCTTTACAGTTTGTGGAATTTGAAAATCAGCAACAATATATTCATGGTGTTGGCCTTTTCCTGCATCCAGGGTCTTTACCACTTCTTTCAATTTTTTTTCATTGCGGGCCATTAATGTTACGGTTGCGCCAAGCAACGCAAGTTCAACTGCAGTAGCCAATCCCAGGCCCTGGGTACTTCCGCATACAATTGCCTTTTTGCCGGTTAAGTCAAGATCCATTTCAGATATTTAAACTAAATGTATTAAAAATTTAAATGGGTTCGTGTGTAAAGGGTTAGTCGGTAAAAAATTGCACATCACTATGATAAACAATCCAGAGGGACGCACGCTTTTTATTTACCTGTGGGCACGGGTATGGTTTACCATGTGATGATGAATATGTTTATGATGTTTGTGCCTGTGGTGTTTATGAGAAGGCTGCGCAAAAGTAGCAGCTCCGGCAAAGAGTATAGTTGTGGAGAGAAGAAATAGTTTTTTCATGATAAATTTTATTTGACCGGTAAAATTAAATATTTGCACTAATCCCCTAATATTAAAAATCCGGACGTGAAAATAATTTGACAGTAACGAGACATACATTACTCCGGGATCGAATGTTTTTCGAAATAACCCGTTACCAGATATTAACACCTGTTTAAAACATTCGCATTTTTTTGCTTTGCTGTTTAAGTATATTTGAATTAATGCGTATACCGAAGGAAATCAGGCTTGCGAAATAAAATCACAGCCACTCAAACTCAAAAATCCGCAGAAATAAAGTGTAAAAAAGCTTTTCTGTTGCCAAAAAGATAAAAAATAATGGCTGATAAAAACCTATTTGACTATACCGAAGATTCCATTAAAAGTCTTGACTGGAAAGAGCATATACGCCTGAGGCCGGGAATGTATATCGGCAAGCTGGGTGATGGAAGCAGTCCCGATGACGGTATTTATGTCCTTCTCAAAGAGGTACTGGATAATTGCATTGATGAACACACAATGGGTTATGGAAAACACGTGGATGTAGCAATAAAAAACAAAACGGTAACCGTCCGTGATTATGGGAGGGGTATTCCTCTTGGCAAAGTAGTGGATGTGGTAAGTAAAATAAATACCGGGGCTAAATACGATAGTAAAGCATTCCAGAAAAGTGTAGGTCTCAATGGGGTGGGCACAAAAGCGGTCAACGCATTAAGTAGTTATTTTAAAGTAAGTGCTTTTAGGGAAGGTAAACAAAAAACTGCCGAGTTCGAAAGTGGATTCCTCAAAAAAGAGTATAAAGAGGAAAAAACGACAGAACAAAATGGTACGGAAGTAACTTTTATTCCGGATGAGAAGATATTTAAAAATTACCATTACCTCCAGGAGTTCCTTGATAACCAGTTCTGGAACTATTGTTTCCTTAATGCAGGCCTGGTTATAAACTATAATAACAAAAGATATGTAAGCAAAAATGGCTTGCTTGACCTGTTGCAGCGCAAAACAAATGAAGATGAAATGCGCTATCCGGTTATCCATCTAAAAGGCGACGATATTGAAGTAGCCATAACGCACAATAACCAATACGGAGAAGAATATTACAGCTTCGTAAATGGCCAGTTCACTACCCAGGGGGGCACACACCTGGCTGCCTTCAGGGAAGGTTTTGTAAAAACTATCCGCGATTTTTATAAAAAGGATTATGACGCTTCAGACATCAGGGGAAGTATATGTGCTGCAATAAGTGTGCGGGTGCAGGAGCCTGTATTTGAAAGCCAGACCAAAACGAAACTTGGTTCACAGGTCATGTATGAAAACGGCCCGGGTGTTAAAAACTTTATTACAGATTACCTGGGAAGGGAACTAAATAATTTCCTGCATAAAAATCCCGCAACAGCAGACGCCATTAAAAAACGGATCGAACAGAACGAAAGAGAACGTAAGGAACTTGCAGGCATAAAAAAACTTGCAAATGAAAGAGCTAAAAAGGCAAATCTTCACAATAAAAAATTGCGTGATTGCCGGTTCCATTTTAATGATATAGCGGAAGGAAAAAATAAGGATGAAATAAATTCGAGGCGGATGGAAACGACGATTTTCATTACTGAAGGTGACAGCGCCAGCGGCTCCATAACAAAGAGCAGGAACGTTGAAACCCAGGCGGTTTTCAGTCTTCGTGGCAAGCCCCTGAACAGCTTCGGGCTTACAAAAAAAGTGGTGTACGAAAATGAAGAGTTCAACCTGCTGCAACATGCATTGAATATTGAAGAAGGTTACGAAGACCTGCGGTACAACAATATCGTAATCGCCACCGACGCAGATGTTGATGGCATGCATATCAGGTTGTTGCTGATGACTTTTTTTCTCCAGTTTTTTCCTGATCTCATTAAAAACGGGCATGTGTACATATTAGAAACACCGTTGTTCCGCGTGCGGGATAAAAAGGAAACTATTTACTGCTATGATGAAAACGAAAAACAACAAGCAATCGCAAAGCTCGGAGGTAAACCTGAAATAACCCGTTTTAAGGGACTTGGAGAAATTTCACCGGAAGAATTCGGAAAATTTATCGGGGATGATATACGGCTGCAGCCTGTAATGTTATTACCCGAGGTACATATTCAACAATTGCTGGAATATTATATGGGTAAAAATTCTCCTTCACGGCAGGATTTTATTATCGACAATTTAAAAGTGGAGCTGGACCTGGCAGAGGTTTCAGGAATGTAGCGAATTAAAGAAATTACCGGCTTCTATAAAAAGAAAAGCAGGAGCGTAATTCATAATTTTTAACTTAGGACATGATTCATATAGTATTCCAGGAGGCTGACGTGCCGGCACTTACAAAAAGCTTTGAACTGGATGAAACACTCACAGGCGAAGTCATTCAGATTAAGGATGATTTTGCGGCAGGGCCTTTATTAAATATTTATTCTGAGGAAGGCCGGGAATTGCGCAAACAATGGTGGAGGGATGTTTTGAAAGGTGGAGATTATGACGGCAAAGTTGATAGCGGGGAGATCGATGACCCAAAAACAGTTGCTGAAATTATTGAAAAATTGAAAGCAGATGAAAAAGAAGTTGCCTGGATATGGATCGCATCAAACCAGCATGATGTTTCGGGATATTATTGGCTTATGAGCCAGTTGAAAGACTTCCAGGGAAGAATTTTCATCCTGCACCTCCACAACCTTCCTTTTATAAATGAGAAAGGCCATATATTTTATCCTGCCAATATATTTGAGATCCAACCAAGGGAATTTGTAAAAGCAAAAAAATTAGCAAGGCCCATAACCCCAGGTGAATTTGAAATCGATCCCGATGAATGGACAAAAATATGCAATGAGAACAAAGGTATAAGAATACTTGAAGGCGGGAAAAAACTATTACAGCAGGATTATGATTATTATGATCCTGAGTTATTGAAATTGATCAGTCATGACTGGCAGAAAGTGAATAAGCTCATTCATACCTTTTATTCAAAGCACCGAAACACTACCGGTGATGCTTACCTGCTGTGGCGTCTTAAATTAATGATAACAGAAGGGAAGATAGATGCACAGGGAGAAATAAAAAATATGAAAGACTTTGAAGTAAAAGCAAAAAGCAATACAGCCACAAACAGCACGATTTTTCAGATTCCGGCAGGTTAATAGAATGTATATGCCAATTCGTGAAAATTCGTGTAATTCGTGGCAAAAAATAAAGCGATAGCTTACACAGATTCCGGCAAGTTAATAGAGATGTATATTCCAATTCGTGAAAAATTCGTGTAATTCGTGGCAAAAAAATAAATCCGGGGCAAAAAAATAATTTGTGGTAGCAAAGAAGAAGGAAAAGCAAAATGGCTAAATCAATCAAAGAAGATTACGCACACAGCGACGCCGGTGTTTCCGGCCAATATAAAACATGGTTTTTGGATTATGCCAGTTATGTAATCCTGGAGCGGGCCGTACCCGCGGTTGAGGACGGTCTCAAGCCTGTTCAGCGGCGTATTTTACACGCTATGAAGGAAATGGATGACGGTCGCTTTAATAAGGTCGCCAATATTATCGGGCAGAGCATGCAATACCACCCGCATGGAGATGCCAGTATTGGGGATGCACTTGTAAATCTTGGTCAAAAGGAATTACTGATAGAGACCCAGGGCAACTGGGGCGACATGCGCACAGGAGATGAGGCTGCGGCGCCACGGTATATCGAAGCAAGACCCGGCAGGTTTGCTTTGGAAGTGGCATTCAATAATAAAACCACCAACTGGCAGCTTAGCTATGATGGCCGGAAGAATGAGCCGGTCACGCTTCCGGTGAAATTTCCTTTATTGCTGGCGCAGGGCGCCGAAGGGATTGCAGTGGGGCTCGCTACAAAAATCCTCCCTCACAACTTCTGCGAACTCATTGAAGCATCCATAAAATATTATAAAGGAAGAAGATTTGAGCTCTTTCCCGATTTTATTACCGGTGGAATGATTGACGTTACCAACTATAACGACGGAATACGGGGTGGTAAAGTACGGGTGCGTGCAAGGATCGAAGAGCTGGATAAAAAAACGCTGTTAATAAAAGACGTTCCTTACGGTACCACCACCACGCAGTTAATAGAAAGCATCATTAAGGCAAATGAAAACGGCAAGATCAAAATAAAAAAGGTAACCGATAATACTGCGGCAGATGTTGAAATAAGCGTTGATCTTGCGCCGGGAATTTCACCTGATATTACCATTGACGCTTTATATGCTTTTACTGACTGTGAAGTATCCATATCACCCAATGCATGCGTGATCAATAAACAAAAGCCCGAGTTCCCGGGAATAGGGGAGTTGCTGAAGATTTCTGCAAACAATACAAAAGACCTGCTGAAAAAAGAGCTCGAAATAAAACTAAAAGAGCTTCGTGAAAAATGGCACTATACTTCCCTGGAAAAAATATTTTTTGAAGAAAAGATTTATAAAGAGCTGGAGAAAAAACACGAAACATGGGAGAAAGTGCTTACCGCCATAGATAAGGCTTTTGTGCCTTTTAAAAAGCAATTAAAAAGAGCAATTACAAAAGAGGATATCCTGAAACTAACGGAGAAGCCTGTACGCAGGATTTACAAACTTGACATTGCGGAATTAAATGAACAGGTAAAAGCGCTCGAAGCGGAGATCAAACAAGTGAATTTTAACCTGGAACACCTCACAGAATATGCAATTGCTTATTATGAGGACCTGCTGAAAAAATACGGCAAAGGCCGGGAACGAAAAACTGAAATCAGGCTTTTTGATACTATCCAGGCTAAAGCCGTTGCTATCGCCAACACGAAAATTTATGTAAACAGGGAAGATGGCTTTGTGGGAACCGGTTTGAAAAAAGATGAACTTATCGGCGATGTCTCGGATCTTGACGATATCATTGCTTTTACGGAGGAGGGGATAATGAAAGTCGTAAAAGTACAGGACAAGATTTTTATAGGAAAAAACATAAAACATGCCGCCGTTTTCCGGAAAGGAGATGAGCGCACGACTTATAACATGATTTATACGGATCTTAATACAGGTATCAGTTACGCAAAACGCTTTAATGTTACCGGTATTACAAGAGACAAAACATATTATTTAACCAAGGGCGGTGAAAAAAGTAAAGTGCATTATTTATCAGTTAATCCCAACGGTGAAGCGGAAGTAGTAAAAATTATCTTAACTCCCGGCAGTTCTGCAAGAAAAAAAGAATTTGATTTTTATTTTGAGAATTTGGAAATCAAAGGCAGAAACAGTATAGGCATACAGGTTACAAAACATAAAATAAGTAAGGTAAAATACCTGGAGACAGGCAGGGCGACCCTCGGAAGCATAAAACTTTGGTTTGATGATAAGTTTGGAAGATTGAACCATGATGCAAAAGGACTTAGTCTTGGAGAGTTTGATGCAGAGGACAGGATATTACTAATTTATAAGGACGGAACTTACGAGCTCACCGATCAGGAACTGACACAACGTTTTAATCCGGATGAAATAATGCTCATAGAAAAATTCGATCCAGAAAAAGTTATCACTGCAGTATATGCTGATATGGAAAAAAAACAATTTAACGTTAAGCGGTTTAAAATTGAAACTTCTACTTTACACAATAAATTTTTCTTCATTAAAGAAGGCGACGGTAACTACCTTGAAACTGTAACCACAGCCGCAGACCCACTCCTTCATTTTGAGAAAGGCCGTGGCTCCCAGATAAGAAGCCTGAATTATAAAATTGGAAAAAATGTAGAGGTCACGGGATGGAAAACTGTCGGGACAAGATTGGACGATTACAGCAAATCCGTAACCATGCATTGGGTTGAACAAAAAAGTGACGGTCAGCAAACAAAATTATTTGAATAAGAAAGGAGGTGATAAAAAATCATTTTTTATCCCTGATGAAAGCAGGTGGGCGGCGTTAATTGTGATCCACCTTCTTCCCTTTCACCGGTGCCTGAAATTCCTGTAAGTGTTGCGGAGATTTCAGGCCTTTTCTTTGAAAAACATTTACAAATTAATCCGGAATATTTTTATACCTGCTTTTTACAATGCAGAGGTACTCCAATAAAATAATGTACGCCCATAAAAGACTGTCTTTTGATGTTGGGGAAAAATTCCGGTAACTTAATGTCCAAACCTTTTTTCTTTCGCACTATTAATAGTATATTGTTGAATATTCCTTTTTATCTATCCGTATCTACATAGATTCAACCTTACCTCCTGATTAGAATTTACCTATAGGGTCCGGCTAATTTTTTGCAAGACATATTTCTTACCGCGAACAGGATTCCACCGAAAGACAATTTTTGCCTGTGAAATGTAGTAGTAATAACTGATCTCTTATAACCTGGTCTCTTATGAATAAATTCTTTGTGTTACCAAACGCCATACTACCTTTTGTTGTGGGATTTGCAATGAATAGTTTTGCGCAGGTGGCCGGGGATTTTCAAACTAAAAGCGCAACAGGGAACTGGAGTGATTTCAATGCCTGGAACATTTATAATGGAAGTGTATGGGTTCCCGCGGTCCCGGGTCAAATACCTACGGCCACTTCAGGCGTTTTTGTGCAAACAGCGCAGGTTATTTCAGTAGACGATGCATTTGCGGTTTGTAATAATTTGAATATAACAAATACCGGCGGCGGTAAGGTGGCATTTACAACAGCCACAAGTATTTTAAATGTAAAAGGTAATTTTTTGATAGCCGGCACTGCAAATTGTTTTGGTACGTGGTCGCCCGGCGCGAAGATCATTTTCTCAGGTAGCGGGGTTGAAAGCCTGCCGGACAACTTAGGTACTAATTCGGTTTTAGACCGGGCCGAGGTAAATAAATCTGCCGGTACGCTCACCAGTGGCAATAGCTTTAAATTTAATAGTTTCACATTAAATGCGGGCGATTTTAATATTTCAAATGGGGCAGAAGTAAGGGGTAACTCTTCTGCCGCAACAATAAATATCAATGGCGGCACCTGGACACAGGTAACAGGCACAACCAGGATCTACAACGCCGCTTTGGGTAATACATTTCCGGTTGGAGCAGTTATCATTAACGGCGGCAGCATGGTGCTTGCAACCAGTACCGGTGTTGGTGGTTTCCAGTTTTCCAGCATCAATGTATCAAACGCGGGAACGCTTTCATTTAATAATTTTTCGGGTAATATCACTATAGCAACATCAATAAATGTGGATGCCACCAGTACGTTCAATACAGCGCTTACTGGCTTAACACTGCCAGCCCTGGTCACCTTCAATGGAGTTGTAAACTACAATAATAATATTAGCACGGGCGCCCAAACAATAAATGCCGTGACGTATGCCTATTTAAAAATAAGCGGTATAGGTATAAAAACTTTACAGGCTGGCATAACAACCATTCCTGCTAATGGAACGCTTGAAATGTCTGGTGTGGTAACATCTCCAACATTAGTTTCAGGAGGCACTTTAAATATATCTCCCATAGGCACAACTTTAATATATTCTTCCGCGGGTACCCAAACAGCCACTGCTGTTGAATGGAACGGCAACTTTCAAAATGTAACTGTAGATAATACAGCCGGGGTTAGTATGACTGGCCTCACAAAAGTTATCTCAGGCAATCTGAATTTAACAAACGGAACTTTAAATATTGGCGCCGCCGGCAATTTGACACTCAATGGCGCTCCGTTAAACAGTACAAATGGTTTTATGGCGGGCACCGCAACAAGTGATTTTAATATCACCGGCATCACGGGTGGCACGGTCCTGCTGCCTCTTTCGGCTACTATCAGCCTGCGGAATATTACAGTTTCCGGAACACGCACCCTGTCAATGAACGGTATAAACAATGTTGACCTTAGTGGCGTGTTCAATATTGGCTCAACCGCAACTTATGATAATAACGGGGAAAGTCAAATTACACAGGGCGGCGGCGGCGCTGTTGTGATAAATGGGAAATTTATAAACCGGGATAAAGATAATTTTACCGGAACACTTGGAGCTATACCGGGCATTATTCCTGCACTTAACATTGGTTGTATTGTAGAATATGGTTTAACAGGTAACCAGGTAGTAACTGCAAGAAGTGATTATCAAAATATTATTTTTTCAGGCAGTGGGATCAAAACACCTTCGTCTGCATTTACGCCAACTGGTACTTTAACTATTACCGGGTCTGCCATTTTAGATGCTACAAATAATAATATCGGGGATGGCGTAGCGGGTAAAACAAATTTAACGATGGACGCAGGAAGATTAATTTTAGGAACGACCGGAACGCAGCCCATGATGAACGGCGTTTACAATATGACGGGCGGAATTGTTCAATTTACCAATACAGCAGCAACCACACAAACAATTCGAAGCCCGGAAACATATTATGCCATCGAAGTTACCGGTACCAATGTAGGCAACTCGTCAGGCAATATCAATCTTGCCGCGGATGGTTCATTTACCATTAAAACGGGAGGCCGGTTTACTATTAATGCTGACCAGATAACCGGTACTACAGGTACACAAACTGTTGCAGTGGAAGCAGGCGCTGAATTTAGATGTGGTAATGCCAATGGTTTTTCAGGTGGTGATGGTTCCCTGGGAAAGAGTACGTCTATAAAATCTGACGTGGAAAGCATTTCCCTTGTCCCGGGCTCGACTGTAAATTATATGAGAAACGGGAACCAAACTATCACCAATCAAATCGCGTATCAAAATCTTACCTTATCCGGCACAGGTAATAAGATCGCTCCCGCGGGGATACTTACTATCCAGGGAAATTTAACAAGTGCCGGCGCAAGCAGCTTTTTTCATAACGGGGGAACAGTATTACTTAACGGTCCGGCTACTCAAAGTTTTGCCGGGCTTACATATAACAACCTTATTTTATCTAACAATACTAAAACTACTTCAGGTAACAGTATAATTATTGACAGCATTAAAATCAATACGGGTAGCACCCTTTCAATAAGTTCGCCTGATACAATCACGCTCCATTCTGATGCAGTAAAAACAGCCAGGATGGCAAAAGTTGATGGGGTCATTACCTATAATTCAACCGGCCGGTTCATAACAGAGCGGTATATCTCTGCAAAAGCAGCATGGCGCTTTTTGTCTGTTCCCATTAATTCTTCACGAACCATAAAACAGGCATGGCAGGAGGGAGCTTTAAATTCAGGTTCTGATCCGGCACCGGGTTTTGGTACGCAAATTACCAGCGACAGGGTCACATGGCTGGTTGATGGTTTTGATATATTCTCGGCAGGAGGGCCTTCCATGAAAACCTATAACCCTGTCACCAATAACTATAATGGTATTAGCACAACAAATGCCTCATTTATTCCCGGCCTTGGTGGTTACATGACTTTTATAAGAGGCGACAGGACAGCAATAACTTTCGGATCACCGCCTTCAGTCACCGTGTTGCGGTCAACCGGCAGCCTTTTTACCGGTAACCAGCCCGGTATAAATGTAATTTCGGGACAAATTATTCCGGTTAATAATCCCTATGCTTCCGCACTTGACCTGCGCAAGATATCCGCGTCCTTCAATGTCTTTTTCTATGTATGGGATCCCAATAGTGGCGGAACTTATGGCTTAGGAGCCTTCCAGACATTGGGATGGAACGGAGCCGATTATGATGTGGTGCCGGGTAATAGCGGTAGTTATGGGGCTACTAATAATTTCATTGAAAGTGGCCAGGCCTTTTTTGCCTCAACTCTCGGGGCAGATACCAGCCTGCAATTAAACGAAAATGCTTTCCAGCACAGTGGGATCCGAAGCTTGGAATTCACGTGACTTGAAGTCGCGG
>JADMIO012610639.1_pt1 | contig 62365 bp, 51 predicted proteins | sample 8958161 | NCBI WGS metagenome assembly JADMIO01 (sample SAMN16585339, study PRJNA669376) | soil metagenome | isolation source: Crop rotation soil | place: USA: Cullars Rotation, Alabama | collected 2011 | reverse complement strand
GCCGCGACTTCAAGTCACGTGAATTCCAAGCTTCGGATCCCACTGTGCTGGAAAGTACGATGAGGAATGGCTTCAATGAGGGCTCGAGGGGTATTTTTAGACGCTCTTTGGGGTGCTTTTTCCCTCTCAAAATGAGGGGTGTTTTGGGTCTCTATTTCGGGGCGTTTTGACGGACATTTCTCCCGCGGAATCCTCCCCCATTTCCATCGCCGGTTCTGCGAATGCCCATCACGGGTGCGGGTGGGGAGTTATACCTCCAGGGTAAAACCGGTGATCATCGAGTGCGCCGTGTACGTCGAAAATGTTCTCGATGCGATGCCTGGCGAGAAGAAATTCCAGGGGCGAAAACGGTGGGAAAACGCAGGGATTTCTCTCCGGAATTTCCAGGCATGAGAGGGTGGCTCTCGGTGGAAAAAAACACGACTGCTTTTTCTTCGTCGTCCGTGTCCATGGAATGCCGTCATCCGAGCGAGGGCGAGTGATGCCATCGAGTCGGCAGGAGTTCATCGTCATGCATGATGACGGAATCGATTCGCGACATCATTCGCACACAACATCGTCGGAGAAGATTTCCCCCATCAGAAACATTCGCGGCGGACATCATCCTTCATCCCTCACTCTTCCGCGCACGCGCGTTCGCACATCGCGAATGTTTGATGGGATGTGCATTGGCGCATTCAGCGAGTGTCGAAAGCATTCGACGTGTGGATAACTCACACAATGTTAAAAATTCTTTACGTTGTAGGAGAAAAATCGCCGCATAGAAAGGCCCCTAGGAGAGGATTTCGGCGCAGAGGGTGACTCAGTACACCTCTCAGAGGCCTCGAACGCTCTGAAGGCCTGTTTTGTGAAGAATGCATTCTAATGTTAACTTTTATTAACATAGGGTGTAGTCCACCCTAAGGGGGTCTAAAGAACAGTATTTTTAACACCATGAAAAACGAAGTTAGGCAACATGATTCTGAAACGTCTCAAGAATCGTCATAACCCGGAAATGCACTGACTATTGGCGTCAGAAAGTTCAAAGCGATCAAAAATTTGTAACAGGTTCGCCAAAAGAATCATCGGCGAAACGTAACAGACCTTGGGGCGGGGCGTTATCTGTAATGCGTACGGACAGCAGCGGCTCCTTGCCCCTCGGCAAGCGCCGTCGCTAGGATCTCCAAGATCCCGCTTCTCTCCGAAAGGGGAGATAGTGCGATCCGTAAGTACGGCCCTTCACAGACCGGCACCTCGCCTTTTGGGTCCTTCCCCGACGACGAGTTCTCCACATCCTCTCCTTCCTTATATATATAGGGATGAGAAGGGTCGTGAGTCCATGCACGTCCAGCTTTGCCTTTCCGCTCTGACAACAGATGTTTGAACGCTGTGTCATCTCTCTTTAGTTTTTAAGGAGGAGGGCAGGCCCGCCTGATCAGTGGCACCTGCTCGTTCCCGCCACACGGAAAACATGGATGGCAGAAGCACCCGACGGTGCATGGGTGTTAACTCAATGCATAGAAAAATAGACAAGAAGTTGTTTACTACTTACTTTTACATCCCTATGGATTTTACTCGTGCGAAGAAATTGCTCGCAGGAGTGTCCGTTGCTGCGATGATGCTCACGAACGTGAGTGTCGCTGTCGCTGCATACAGTGACGTCCCTGCGGGTGTCTGGTACGGCGACGCAGTGCAGTCCCTTCTTGAGAAGGGCGCACTCGATGCCACACAGGCACGCTTCCGCCCGGAGGACCCAGCCAACCGCGCTGAGTTCTTCAAACTCGTTGTTGAATTGTCGGCTGGATTGCTCGGAACCGAGTTCTCCACGCCGTCTTTTGACGACGTCTCTCCCAGCGCTTGGTACTTCAACTACATCGAGGAGGCCGCGCAGGATGGCTACGTCCGTGGTGACGGAAACTGCTACGGCAGCCACCCCTGCTACGCTCGCCCCGCTGCGAAGATCAACCGCGCTGAGGCTGCTGCTGTCATCGTCCGTGCTTGGGGTCTCGATCCCACGAACGACGCTCCGATGTTCAGCGACAACTCCTCTGGCCAGTGGTACACGGACGTCATTCAGACGGCCGCTGATCACTGCGTTCTCCAGGGAGACGCCTCCACGGGCCGCGTTCGCCCTGGCGATTACATGAACCGCGCTGAAATGGTGGTTATGCTCGACCGCGTCGATCAGGGCCTCTCGTACGGCATCGACTGTGGATTCGACAACCCTGTTGAGGAGGCGGGCATCCGCTCTGTGAGCTCGATCGACGGCACGACCGTTGAGGTTGAGTTCACGGTTGCTGTTGACCCTTTGTCCGCTGAGACGGCTGGCAACTACGCCATCACGGCTGGTTCCTCGTCCATCGGCATCTCCAGCGCAGTGCTCGTTGCTGACAACGTTGTGGAGCTCACGCTCGACACCCCGCTCAGCATCGACACGACCTACACCCTCGCTGCTTCCGACATCATGGCGGAGGACGGCTCGGTGTTCTCTGATTCCGGCACGTTCGCCTTCCAGGCTACGCCGACGGGCAATGGAACCCTCGAGGTTGTGTTGTCCTCGTCCAACCCGGTTGGTGATGACGTTCCGAAGGGAGCTAACGGCGTGAGCCTGCTCTCGCTCGATCTCTCCGCTTCTTGCGACGATGACGTTGTCGTGACGGACATGACTGTCCTTCACCAGGGTCTCGGCGTTGAGACGGACATCGAGGGAATCTACGCTTCCGTTGATGGCGGACGCCTGACGCGCAAGCGCACGATCGATTCTCAGTCCCAGACGGCCGACCTGCACTTCAAGACAGCGCTCGTCGTTCCCCGATGCCAGACCAAGACGATCGATATCCTCGCTGACTTCAACTCCACGTCGACGACGGCTGCCAAGCACATGCTTGCTGTCGAACTCGCTACGGACGTTGATTCCAACGCTCTCGCTACCACGGGAAACTTCCCGTTGCGTGGCAACACCTTCTCCATCGCTGGAGTGACCAACGGCAAGCTGACCCTCAGCTACCGCACGGTTTCCCCGAGCACGGTTAAGGTTGGCGACAAGAAGGTCGTCGTCGGCAAGTTCGAGCTTTCGACCGATGCCGTCGAGGATCAGACCATCTACGCAGTGACCCTTCACCAGAACGGTTCTGCGAACGATGGTGACATGACGAACATTGCTATCCGCAAGACGGACGGCACGGTTCTCACGAACACTGTTGCTACGACCCAGGGTGATTACGTCACCCTCACCTTCAATCCTCCGTTCACGATCCTCCAGGGTGATCGCATCACTCTCGAGGCAATCGCTGACATTGAGGGCGGCGCTGGAGACAACGCCAAGGTGGAAATCGAAGAGTCGTCCGACATCTTCTCCGTGGGCTCGCTCTACGGATACGGTGTGAACGGTCAGCTCTACGGTTCTCAGATCTGTGTTCCGGGCCAGTGCTCGGGTAACACGGGTTCCCCGACCACCGTCACGATCGATGCAGGTCAGTTCACGCTCGAGATTGACGGACCGGTTCAGCAGAAGTTCAAGCGCGATGCTAAGGATGCAGTTCTCGCCAACGTCATTGCGACGACCGGCGGTGAGGCCCTCAACATCCGCAAGATGTTCATGCTCGTCCAGGCTCAGTCCGCCACGGGCGCTGGTCTCACGCAACAGTGTGACACCACGACCGATGATGTGAACGAGATCCTCGAGGGCGTTGACATCCGCAACACGGTGACGGGCAAGACGGTTTCTGCCGTCGAACTCGGCTCCGGCAACTTCGCGACGGGCCTCACCAGCACGTCCACCTACCAGATCTACCGCTTCGACGACTTCAACGTCTCGGGCAAGCAGACCTGGCAGGTTCGCGGTGACTTCATCAACAATGGAACCTCCGCAGGCAAGTGCCCCCGCAACGGACAGCAGTTCCGCGTGCACATCTGCACGCAGACCAAGTCCACGACCGTGGGATGCACCTTCGGCGGCGTGATCTCCTCCACGGACACCTACAACATGGATGTCCAGGGTCTGAGCACGAACGACCAGGTTGATGACATCCGCCCGGGTGGAACCATCACGGGTAACTTCCACCGCATCGCTACGCCGTCGTTGGCAGTCGCCGTCAAGGGTCTTGGCGTCTCTGACACCACGGTGAAGAATGCGAAGAACGTCACCCTGTTCCGCGCTGAAGCTCGCGCAGGCGAGGCTGAGGACATCCTTCTCACGAAGATGATCTTCGACTCTCAGTCCGGAGCAAGCGCATCGCAGCTCCAGAACGCTCAGAACTACACGCTCTGGGTGGACACGGACGGCGATCGCGTCGTTGATACGAAGCTCGAGAGCGGCAAGTCCGTTCAGAGCAGCCAGGTGACCTTCGACCAGCTTGCTGGCGGCGGTTACATCATTCCGAAGGAGCAGACGGTTGTCTTCGAGGTCCACGCTGATATCTCGGCGTCCCTCAACGGAGATGATCTCGCTCTCAAGTTTGCTACTGGCACCAGCGTTACCTACATCGAGGCTCAGGAGGCACACAATGGCTCCAGCCTCTCTGGTATCAAGACGGGCACGACCGCTTGCAGCTCCTCCACCTGTGACATCTCTGTCACGGTTGAGCGCTCCAAGAACTGGCTCCTCACGAACCAGGGTAACCTCTACGTCACGAAGGACACGTCTCCGCTCCGCGCTCGCCAACTCCTTGGCGGCACGCTCGGCGATCCGATCCTCCGCCTGCGCTTCCGCGCAGAGAACGAGGACGTCGACGTGACGGACATCCAGTTCAACTCTTCCGGTTCCACCACCGCTGGTAACAACGTCGACTCGCTCGACCTGTACCTCGACGGTGCTACGACGCCGTTTGCCTCCGCCACCGTTGGTGGTTGCGGCAGCGACGACACGCAGGGAACGGTGAACGGTGCAGCCTCCGCTGTCTTCTGTGCAAACATGGAGAGCCACCAGTTCGTCGTTGCGAAGGGCGTTGATAAGCTCATCAACGTTCGCCCGCGCATCAAGTCCGATCTCGCAGGTGCAACGTCCAACCAGACGGTGCAGCTCGTGGTCGTTCCGGATGTGAACCCGGCAGGATACAACTACAACACGGGCTCCGGCTCCGTGCGCGCTCGCGGTATGCAGTCCAGCAACAACCTGAACGGCAACACCTCGGGCACGGCTAACGGCACGATCTTCATTGGAGTGAACTCGGCAACGACGAACTCCTTTATCATCGGTTCCGTTAACAAGACCGTCCTCGCGAAGCTCGACTCGATCACGGATGCCAACCCGGCAACCGGAACGAGCCCGGCAATCCCGTCCGGCGTCACGCCGTTCGGACAGTTCAAGTTCACGGCTCTGCCGAACACGAACTCGCTCGGAGGTCTCAACAAGTGGACGCTCTCTGGCGTGATCTTCAACGTTAACGCCAGCAACGTTCGCTTGAACGGTGCAAACTTCAAGATCTACAACAAGGCAGATCAGTCCAACAAGGTCACCTGCTCCACGACGCTCAGCGACGGCACAGCCGGCGCAGGCTCGTCTGCATCTGGCGCCTTCTTGGTCCACTGCAAGATGTTGAAGACCACCAACGGATCCGCTGGATCCCCGATCAACACCCAGCTCGAGTCTGGTGAGTCCGCCACCTTCGTTCTCGAAGGCGACGTCACCAACCCGAACACTGGCTCGAGCGGCTCTGCAACGCTGCAGGCTTCGATCCAGAACTTCAGCAGCATGTCCAACACGACCTTCTCCGCAACGACCAGCCACATTGACTGGCTCGATGAGGACACGGACGTCGACGGCCGCTTCAAGTGGGTTGAGTACAGCGATACTGTTGTGAACTCCACGACGTACCGCAGCTAATGATTCGGAGGTCTATCCCTCCGTCTCACTCGCACGAAAGGCCCCCCAGCAATGGGGGGCCTTTTGTTATGTCTGCAATTGTGCGGTCAGTTCTATCCCACCAAGCGTCGCTTGAGTGCGAGCGTGGCATGCGTCACCGGCCGAAGGACGAGACGCTGTTCCGGCGGATAGGTGATGACCGCTCCGCCGAACTTCCGTTTAAAGTCCGTCACGCCTGCCCACGGGTGATGATCCCCACTATCAGGTGGAGCGATACCGAGGAGGTCGTACCGTTGTGCCCCCAATCGGCGGCATAGCCGCATGGCCTCCCATTGCAGGGCATACGGCGCCATGAGGTTGCGGTGTTCGCTGGACGAGGCTCCGTAGTAGTAGATGCCCGTCCCCTTCCATAACACTCCCAGGAGGCCTGCAATGGGCCCAGGGCGCGTTTGAGCGATGGAAGCCGGCGGATAGGCGAGAAGAAGGAAAGACCCCTCCAGTGTGTCGAGAAACGTCTCCAATTGCTTCTGGGATGCCCCGCGAAAACCGTCCCGCTGCGCCGTCTCGCGCGCCATGCGCACGTACGCGGGGAGATTGCGCGACTGTTCCACCCACACTTCATGCCGCTGAGCGACGCCGATGTTGTAGCGACCCTTCGGTTTCATCTGCGCGAGGAGCGCTTCGTCACTCAGGGCAAGGTCGAGCATGACCGTCGCCTCCGGCTGCTCATGACGGCCGGAAGGTCGAAAGCCTTCGTTGCTCAGCGCGGTCAGTTCAATGCTCGGTGAGGCATACAGGGCGATGGCCCGGGCTGCTTTCGCCTGTCCTCGGAGGAAGGCGAGGAACGCACGTTGCTCGGGCAGGGGAAGATCGGCCGCGAAGAGCGGGCCACGCGGTACCTGCCAATCGGTTCGCTTCGCCGCCCCCACCTCGATCACCAGTGCCGCAGCCATCACGGTGCTGCCGGTGCGGCCCACGGCCCAGCGCACCGTTCGACCCAGGGCGCGCTGGTAGCGTGCCCATGCAGCCGATTGCCAGAGCGACCCGTGCGGGTGTCCGTCCATGAAGGCGGTGATATCCGGTGTCGGATCAGTGTCGATCAACTGGCAATCCACGGCGGTAGTATACGCGAACGGGGCAGGTGAGCGCCGAATCCTGCAACGTTTCTTGGTCCACCCCGTCATAAAGCGTAGACTCTGGCCCATTCCCCTTCCCTATGGCTTTCACGCTCCCAAAACTCCCCTACGCCTACACCGCCCTTGAGACGTCCATCGACGCCCAGACGATGCAGATTCACTACGAGAAGCATCATCAGGCGTATATCGATAAGCTCAATGCGGCGGTGGCCGGAACCGAGTGGGAGAACAAGACGGTGGAGGAGTTGCTCGCGAACATCAAGGATGTGCCGGAGGACAAGCGCACCGCGGTGCGCAATCATGGGGGCGGACACGCGAACCACTCGCTCTTCTGGACGATCTTGAGCCCGGAGAAGACCGAACCTTCGAAGGACTTCGAAGCGATGATCGCGAAGGAATTCGACAGCATGCAGGATTTCAAAGTGAAGTTCTCCGAAAAAGCGACGCTGCAGTTCGGTTCCGGCTGGGCATGGCTCACCGTGAAGGACGGCAAGCTCGAGGTGTCGAATGCGGCGAACCAGGACAGCCCGATCATGGACGGCAAAACGCCGCTGCTCGGACTCGATGTCTGGGAGCACGCGTATTACCTGCGCTACCAGAACAAGCGCCCCGATTACATCGCGGCATTCTGGAATGTGGTGAACTGGCCCGAAGTGGAGCGCCGCCTTGCGGCAGCCGCTTAACTGTTCGGCTTTCGGAAACGCGACAGGAGACCGCCGAGCGACCAACGCGACTGCGTCATGGTGGCGGCGGGATCCGGCTTGGGCGGCGTGGGGCCGGTTTCGTGGAGACGGGCGGCTTCCGGCTGTGCGGGAAGCATCGGTTGTGGATGCACTTCCATCTGCGTGCCATCGAGGAAGAGCTCCAGATCGGGATTGAGCTGCGCGAGACTGTCGGGCGTGATGCCGTACCAATCGCCGCCGCCGACATCGACGACGAACCTCTTTGCGAAACGCCCCTCGGTTTCATCGCCGTAGAACAGCAACTCCCCTTCCTGCAGATGGCCCGTTTGCGGCGACTGCACTTTGCTGCGCTTCACCCACACGCTCAGCGGCTGGGTTGGCATGTACTTTCCACCCTGGAAAAGACGCAGATGTACCTGGCGGAACTCCAGTGTTTTCTCCGGTCGCAGATCGAAGTGCAGCTGAGGATTGAGGGCCTGGATATCGGCGAGAGAGAATTCACGCGACTGGCGCCCCTCCTGCATGGCTTCAGCCTGATCTTCGGTAGGGGATTGTTCGACGATGGTGCACGTTCCCTTCGTCGGATAACACTGCATGATGACACCGGTATTGTTCGGATTACCCGGAGTGGGGAAACGAACGTACATGCCGTAGCGGTTGTTGAGTGGCACGAGGACATTTGGCGTTTGCCGATCGAGAGCGACAAACAGAGCGCGCTGCGTTGCGACACTTTCGGGCTGTTCGGGTGCTCGGTCGAGTGGGTCCATAGGGGCGGGAGAATACCTGCAGCGTGCAGTGTATATAATGAAATAATAAAACATTATTTCAATATGTAAAGTACGGAGGAAGAAGAATGGGGAGCGGGTTTCGGCGTCTACATTCAAATTGGCTAATACATGCCAAAAATTGAGGTTTTTCGGTCTTGACGGTCAGGCGAAAGCCTCTAGCATCCCCGCCTTTGTCCCGAACCATCCGTTGCCTCTCCATCGGCCTGTTGTTTCTCCTGATTCCCTTCACCGGGAAAGCCGCGATCGCGACCGAGGACGAGAAGAGTGAATGGACGGCGCAAGTGGGTGATCATGTGATGGTCGATACCGACGCGTCGATCATCTACCTCGTGCATACGGACGGGACGTCCCTCGCGCTCGATGGACTCACCGGACAGCGCCGCAACGTGTACTACCTCGGTCTGTACTACTTCGCGGGCACGCCCGAAGCCGAGTGGCAGGTGACGAGCGTCGAAAAGAAAGGGCGTTCGACGACCTTCGGCGAAGGACGCTTCCTCCGTCTCTTCAAAGTGAAGGGGGACGACACGGAACGCACGGCCTATGGATTCCATAGTCACCGACAGTTCCAGCAGATGCTCGATGACAAGCATGAGAAGAACGCGTACGACACGGAAGGCATGGGCCACCGCAGCTACGGCTGCATCCTGCTCTCAGAAGACGACCTATCGCTCGTCGTCGCAGCACTCGATGTGAACGGGGGCAGTCTCACCATTCACAGCGGTCCGGGGCTGGCACCGCCACCGGTGGAAGAGGTGAGTGGCAGCATCGTTCCGAGCTGGCTCGGCTGGTGATCACTTGCCCACGCGGATCGTTCGCCCGCTGAGTGTGCGCTGTGTGTGCGTGCCGTTGCGGATCAAATTGCCGAGCGTTAAGCGCAACTCGCTGTCATTTGCATCGGTCGTGTCTTCCACGCCGAGTGCACCCGCTTTGATCAGCACGACGTTGCCCGAGCGGCGAACGTCGATCAGGTTCAGCGGGACATCCGCACCCAACAACACGCGCAGAGCCGTGAGTCGGTATACGCGCCCGTCCAATGTCAGTCCTTCGCGACTGAAGCTGACCGTGTGGTCGGCACCGTCGAGTCGAAACGTGATGGGATCGCGGCCCATGAGGTTCACGTTTTCGGGCAGCATGGAAATAGAACTGTCCGGTGTCGTCCTCACCTCCGGTCGGGAAAGAGGCGTGGATGGGGGCGGCGGAGGAAGGTCCGTTTGAGGAAGGGGCGATGGCGCGGGTGGCTGCTCCTGAAGGACCTGTGGTGTCTCGACGCGCGGAAGCGGAGCTACGGGTGGAATCGGATCGAGCTGCGGACGCGGCGGAGGAGTCTCTTGCAGGGGAGTAGTGGGTTCGGGCGTCGGCGCGGGCGGGACGCCATCGTCCGTATCGGGGAACGGCACGTCGATAGACGGCATGCCGAATGCGTGCGCGATCGTTTGGAAGAGGGAACGCAGCACGTGACCGCTTGCCCGTCGTGCATCGGGCGTGGTCGTCGTCGGGTCGTGCGCACGCAGCACCTGACGGATGCCTTCGAGCAATTCGTCGTCTTGCACGGTGGGTTCATGTGCCAAATCGCTCAGCCAGGACCCCAATCGCGCAATGCTATTGGCTGTTTGTTCCCCCAGAGGCACCGAAGGACGGGGTTCTGGGTGCTCCGACGCTGTTTCATGCGTGGAGGGCATAGAATAGATTATTTTATCATATTTTGATCGTTATGTACATTTCCTGCAGGATCGGGAAAAGGACGAGAAATCTCTTGTTTTCAGCATCGTTCTCCGTAAAATACCCCCGACGCAGCTGGCTTCGATTGTGTTCTGAGCGCTGTGCCGGTCTCACCGTGCCATCGCGCGGTCAGCTCCCGGCGCACTCTTTTTTCTCTGTCCCCTTTTCCGTCCTATGGCCAAGAAGCCAGTGAAGAAACCTGCCAAGAAAGCCGCGAAGAAAGTTGCGGCGAAGCCAGTGAAGAAAGCAAAACCCGCCCCGAAGAAAGCGGCTCCCGCAAAAAAGGCCGCGAGTAAGCCGGCAAAGGCCGCAAAGCCTGCGCCGAAGAAGGTCGAGGCCGCGAAGCCGGCACCGAAGGCTGTTGCCGCTGCCCCCAAGCCGTTGCCGAAGAAGCGCATCCCTGCGCCGCACGGCTACCGCATGGATGTGGAGAAGGAAATTCTCCCCGCACTCATCCCGCACATCACGCCGGCGAACGGACGCATTCCGAACTCCGTGAAGGATTTCACCGCGCCGATCGCTCCGAACAAGGTGCTCGACGGACGCGTGTACCTCGTCGACGATCAGGGAATCTCGCAGGTGCCGAGCCTCATCGAGATGCAGATCGAGAGCTACAAGTGGTTCCTCACGGACGGTCTCAAGGAACTGCTCGAGGAAGTCAGCCCGATCACGGACTTCTCCGGAAAGAAGATGGAGCTGCGCATTCTCGGCCACACCTTCGATCCCCCCAAATACGACCCCGAGACGTGCCGCCGCCGCAACCTCACATTCGAGGCTGCGATGAAGGGCAACGTCCAGCTGATCAACAAGGAGACGGGGGAAATCAAAGAGCAGGACGTGTTCCTCGGAAGCATCCCGCTCATGACGTCCTCCGGTACGTTCATCATCGGCGGTATCGAGCGCGTCGTGGTGCACCAGTTGGTGCGCTCACCGGGTGCGTTCTTCTCCGTGATGCCGGACTACCCGAAGTTCCACGCCGCCAAGATCATCCCGAAGCGCGGAGTATGGCTCGAAATTGAAACGGATCGCCGCGGTGTCATCACCTGCAAGATCGATCGCAAGCGCAAGATCCCCATCACGCAGCTTCTGCGCGTGTTCGGATTCACGACCGACGATTCCATCCTCAACCTCTTCAAGGACGTGACGACGGGCGAGCATGACTTCATCCTCAAGACGCTCGATAAGGACACGGCACACAGCGTTGAGGATGCCTACCAGAGCATCTACCGCCGCATCCGCCCTGGCGATTACGCCACGCCGGAGAACGCGAAGCAGCTGATCGATGGTCTGTTCTTCGACTTCAAGAAGTACGACATGGGCAGCATCGCTCGCTACAAGCTCAACCGCCGTTTCAACACGGAGACGCCGAGCGACGAGGCGCACCGCATTTTCCAGGTGAACGACTTCATCGGCATCCTCAAGGAGCTCATCAGCCTCAACAACGGCGAGGGCACGCCGGACGATATCGACCACCTCAGCAACCGCCGCGTTCGTTCCGTCGGAGAACTCGTGCAGAACAAGTACCGCGTGGGTCTCGTTCGCACCGAGCGCATCGTGAAGGATCGTATGACGGTGATGGACCTCGAGACGGTTACGCCGACACAGCTCATCAACTGCCGCCCGATCACGGCTGCCATGCGTGAGTTCTACGCCAGCTCCCAGCTGTCGCAGTTCATGGACCAGACCAACCCGATCTCCGAACTCGCACACAAGCGTCGTCTCTCCGCGATGGGTCCGGGAGGACTCTCCCGCGAGCGCGCGTCGTTCGACGTTCGCGACGTGCACCCGTCTCACTACGGACGCATCTGTCCGATCGCCACGCCGGAAGGACCGAACATCGGTCTCGTGGTCCACTTGGCTGGATTCGCACGCGTGAACCAGTACGGCTTCCTTGAGACGCCGTACCGCGAAGTGAAGCACACGGTGGCCATGGATGCGGACGCCCTCATGGGTCGCATCATGGATATGGATGTGAAGGATGGTCGCAAGGTCATCTTCCACGAAGGCAACACGGTGGATTCCAAGGATACGGCGCGCAAGATCGTTGCCGCCCTCAAGAAGGAATACAAAGAGATTCCGGTTCGCGCGTACGTGACGGGCAAAGTGAGCTACATGGATGCCGAACAGGAGCGCCGCCTCGTCATCGCTCAGGCGCAAGCATTCGAAGAATTTACGGAGCACAGTGAATTCCGCCAGACACGCGTCTCCGCCCGCAAGGGAGGGGAGCCCACGCTCGCGCACGTCCGCGACGTGACGCACATCGATATCTCGCCGAAGCAGATCCTTTCCGAGACGACGGCTCTCATTCCGTTCTTGGAGCACGACGACAACACCCGTGCGTCCATGGGAACGAACATGCAACGTCAGGCCGTTCCGCTCATCAAGCCGCACGCACCGCTCGTCGGTACGGGTATGGAAGGTATCTCCGCTCGCGCTTCGGGCCACGCGCTCATCGCGGAGGAAGACGGCGAAGTGACGTACGCAGACGCACAGGAAGTGAGCGTCGTGTACCGCTCCGGCCGCAAGCAGACCTACAAGCTGCACACCTTCATGCGCAGTAACCAGGGCACGTGTTTCCACATGCGTCCGGTGGTGGAGCGCGGAGAAAAGGTCCACAAGGGTGACACGCTCGCCGACGGTGCATCCGTCGAAGGCGGAGAGCTCGCTCTCGGTCAGAACCTCCTCGTGGCCTACATGTCCTGGCAGGGATACAACTTCGAAGACGCCATCATCATCTCCGATCGCGTGGTGCAGGAAGGCTACTTCGATTCGATTCATATTGAGTCCTACATCACAGACGTTCGCGAAACGAAGCTCGGACCCGAAACCGTCACGCGCGACATCCCGAACGTGGGCGAGGCGAAGCTGAAGGACCTCGACACGGACGGCATCGTCCGCATCGGCGCCACGGTGCACGAAGGCGACATTCTCGTGGGTAAGATCACGCCGAAGGGCGAGACCGAGCTCACGCCGGAAGAGCGCCTGCTCCAGGCCATCTTCGGCGATAAGGCCAAGGACGTGAAGGACAGCTCGCTGCGCCTGCCGGGCGGAGCCGGCGGAAAGGTGGTCGACGTGCACATCTTCGACCGCGCACAGGGCGACGAACTCTCCACGGGCGTCATCAAGCAGATCGAGGTCTTCGTGGCCCAGACCCGCAAGGTCCAGGTCGGAGACAAGATGGCTGGCCGCCACGGAAACAAGGGTGTCGTTTCTCGCATCGTTCCGCGCGAAGACATGCCGTTCCTCGAGGATGGCACGCCGGTCGACATCATTTTGAACCCGCTCGGTGTGACCTCTCGTATGAACATCGGACAGATCCTCGAGACGCACTTGGGATGGGCCTGTGAGAAGCTCGGCATCAAGATCGCAACTCCCGCTCTCAACGGTATCTCCCCGGAGCAGATCGAAGGATTCTTGAAGGCTTCCGGCCTGCCGGCCGAAGGAAAGGTGCAGCTCTTCGATGGCCGCACGGGCGAGAAGTTTGCGCACAAGACGACCGTTGGAATGGTGTACATGCTCAAACTGCTCCACCTCGTTGAGGACAAAATTCACGCACGCTCCGTCGGACCGTACTCTCTCGTCACGCAGCAGCCTCTCGGAGGCAAGGCGCAGCATGGAGGACAGCGCTTCGGAGAGATGGAAGTGTGGGCACTCGAGGCATACGGCTCGGCCTACACGCTGCAGGAAATGCTTACGATCAAGTCCGACGACGTCATCGGCCGCTCCAAGGCGTACGAAAGCATCGTCAAGGGCGAAGGCATCCAGCGCCCGTCCATCCCGGAATCCTTCAACGTCTTGGTGAAGGAACTCCAGGCACTCGGACTCAAGGTCGAACTGCTGAAGTTCAAGGAAGAGGTCGACATCGAGGAGCGCGTGGCGATCGACGCCACCGAGGTCGAGACGGTCGAACTCCAGAGCCGCATCGAAGCGGAGGCGGAGGCAGACGACATCGTCCCGACGAAGGACAAGATCGCCGAACTCGAGGAGATCTCGAGCGAGACCGAGGCCGAGGTAAAGGCTGGAGTCGAAGAGGGGATCTCCGACGCTGCCGGCGAGACGCAGAAGGAAGAACTCGAGGAGGCGGAAGTCATCCGCGAGAACGAAGGAGACTGATCGACAGAGTCGTCAAAAAAAAGCCCGCCGGGAAGGCGGGCTTTTTTGTTCTCAAATCACCACTTCTCCTTCGTTCGTCAGACTCAGCGGTCCGCGCGTCGTTTCGGTATAGCCCAAATCGCTGGAGCTGCTGCGGCGCACGCCCGGATTGAGACCGGAATACACCTGTGTTCCGCGGTCGGCGAGCATGTGGGCTTCACCGTACGCTTTGCCCTGACCGATGTAGTACTCGAGCAACTGGTCGTAGACGCCGCCCGTGATGTTCGGGGCTTGAGGAATTGAATGCGTGATGACCGTAATGCGTCCTTCGGCGGCACCAGGAACGTCGCGCAGCACGCGATACGGCATCGTTCGGGCATTCTCCTGGTCCTGCGACGGGCGCAGGCGCCAAGCGCCGTAGCACGCTATCGTATTGAGCGTGAGGTGCATCTGGGGATAGCGGCGGAAGATCGACATGAGTTGCTCGTAGCTGAGCGTCCAAGCATCCGAGAAGTCCGGACCTCCACCTTCTTTCGCGCGCTTGGGGAACGCGAAGTATCCGTCATCGCTGCCGTGACTGGCGATGTTGAGATACATGTCGGTAATGCCCAGTGCGAGGTTGGCGCGCACGGCGTCTTCGATCATCGCCGTCGGTTCACGGTCGACATTCTGCGTCATCCGTCCGGATGGCGGGACCATGTGGTACCCCTGCTGCGTCATCGTATGCATCAGCGACTCGTAGTCCCCCTTGGCGCGCTGGAAGTTGTCGCTGTCGTGCTGCAGACCGAAGAGCTGCAAAGTGGCGATGGGGCGGTTCTTGGGCAGATCGAATCCCGGGCGGCCCTCGCGGGGTGCCATGCCCGCGGCATCGCGGTCCTCATTGCGACGGTTGAACTCGGCGATACGGCGATAATTGTCGAAGGTTTCCGTCCATGCCGTGGCCATGCGCACGGATTTCAAGGCACCGGGCCGGTTCGCTTTGCGGTCCGCCTCCGTACGTTGTTCGCGTTCGAAGGAGAAGATGCTGTTGCCGTCGATCGATGCCTGCGTCAGGCGGTCGCATGACCCGTCCGCTTTGGCCTTCCAGATGATGACCGACTCCGGCGAGCGCAAGGCGCTCAAGTTCGGGCGACTGACGTACCACGTTTCGCTCGTCGAACCCGAACGGACGACGATGCGATACTTGAAGTTCGACGGTCCGCCTTCCGGCACCGCTTCGAATGTGTAGTTGCCGGAGGTCTGTCTGCCCATCTCTGTGAGCAAGCGGTCGATGGTCTCGCCCATCGACGTCGATTGCTGTCTTTCCAGATACGAGACCGCGTCTTTGTTTCGTGCTTCGCGCGTTTTATCGAAACCTTCGGGAACCCGGACGAGCGTCAGGTCCTGCACCTTCACTTCTCCCGTCCGATCATCGCCCATGTACGCGATGAAGAGCGAGGGCTTGGCCATCACGAGTTGCGACTCCCAACGAGGGGAGAACCGCCCGCTCGCGGCAGCGCGTGCTTCCACGATTGCTGCATTCACTGCGGTGACCTTTGCGCGAATCGCGGCGACGTGCGCGTCGACGCCGTCGGCGGCCACATCAGCTTTTCCGGCGAGTGCCACGATCTCTTTCTTCAGTGCCTCGATGCGTGCGCGCGGTTCTGCCTCGCCTCCTTCGGGCGGATTCTGTGGAGGAGGATTCTGTGCGGTATCCACGCGCTGCTTGAAATCTGCTGCGGCGCGCTGGGCATATTCGGCAAGCTGCGGAAGTGCCACGGCGAAGACGTCCACCTCTTGCATCTGGTCGCGGTAGCGCAAGCGCCAGTTGGGCTCGGTGTCGCTGGCCTCGACGGTCATGCCGGCCGGGAGCGCCAGCGTGCCTCGCGTATCGACCATGCGTTTGTACAGGTCGGCGCGGAATGCTTCGGCACCGGCGCGCACCGCGGCTTGCACTGCTGCGGCATCGCCTTCCGGCACAACAAGATCTTGCTCGTTCAACCCGCATCCCAATGCGATCGTGCGCCCGACAATGCGGACAACGGCAACGCGATCCGGCAATTGCGCGCCGCGTACCTGATCTTCAAATTCCTTCTGTCGCTGCTCTGCTTCGTTTGCGGGAGGCGTCTCCTGCGGCGTGGTATCGACACGCTGTTTGAATTCAGCGGCTTTGCCTTGTGCGTACTCGGCAAGTTGCGTGAGTGGCGCGGCGAACACGTCGACCTGTTCCGTCTGATTGCGGTAGCGCAGGTTCCAATAGGGCGGCGTCTCTGCGGCTTCGACCGTCATGCCGTCGGGCAGAGCCAGCGTGTCCCGCGTTGCATCGATGCGACGGTCGACGTTGTACCGAATGACACGCACGCCATCCGTGATGGTCTGCGTCACATTCGCATCGTCCGCCGCCACGGTGACCGTCTGCTCTTCGCCTTGGCAGGTGAGTACGACGGACCGTCCTTCGATGCGGGCGATGGTCACGTACGGCAGAAGCGTGGCCGCGCGCACCTGCTTTTCAAATTCTTCCTGCGACATCTCGGGGTTCTGCGGCGGGGTATCGGGATTGCTCGGAGGATTTTGCGGCGGCGTCTCTTCTTGCGGCGGAAGGGGAGTTCCATCGACGCGACTGACGAGACGCTCAGCCATTTGCGGCAACGACGTGCGGATGCTGTCGACATTGCCCGGCTGCGTGAGCCACACGTTTTCCGTGTTGTTCTTGTAACTGATGATCACCACTTCCGGCGTGCACAACGTGATCGTCACGCCCTCCGGCAAAGGAATGGCGCGCACCTGCTCCTCAAATTCTTTGCGCTGCTGCTCCGGCATTTCCTGCGTCGGCGGAACCGGGACGTTCGGCAGTTGCTGCAACGGCGGAACCGGGACGTTCGGCAGTTGCTGCAACGGCGGCACCGGGACATTCGGGAGTTGCTGCGGAGGCAGCTGGGAGACCGGCTGCGTGGTCGTGGTGTTTGTTCCGTGGAAGAAAGCGCGCAGACGATCCATGAACGTCTGGCCGTTGTTGCCATCGAAGAGTCCGAACAGACGGCGGAAGAATGTGTCTCGCGTCTGCGGATTATCGAGCGTCTCCTGAATGTGTTGCAGGATGTTGTACTGACGTTCGCGCAGCGCAGCCGAATCGCTCAAGTGACGTGTCTCCGGCTGAGGAGCATCAGGCACTTCGTGCTGATGGAGGAGGCGACCTTCGCGTTCGATGCGCAGGATGTGTGTCATGGATGTGTGTTAAATCCCCCTATTGTAGCAAATTTTGCCTTTCGATGGAAGATACGATCCTGTCTCCGGCACTGTGGTCGACAGAGAACGCGCATTGGAGCCTGTTTGGGCGCTCAGAACAGACTTCTCTGTATAAATGGCTTCTGCAAGCCATTTACTCTGATGCCGTGTGCCGTCTGCCGGCTCGTGTTGGGGCGAAAATTTTCCATGTACACCCAACTGGACAAGACATGAATTCTCCCATCGGGCGGCCAAAAACTTTCGCCTATTTTCTTCTTGACGATGCTTTTTCCGTGAGTAGACTCCTCACACGCTATGGTCAACTCGCGAGCACCCGTAGGATGAGACGTAGGTAGGTCGACTCATTCTGCGGGTGTGCGTGAGCCACCCGCTTTTTTTGTCTCTAGGGACAGGGAAAGTCAGGAGAGGTTGTGGAGTTGGGGGTGGGCATGTCGCCCCGATCGTTCACAGCATCGGATATCGAGTCACAATTTGTATGAATAATTAATGAACAAGTATTCACGAGTCCGCCTGTGAGCATTTCCTGCTCGCTTCGCGTGACGCGTGAACAGTACGGATGACGATCGCAAGATCTCATCCAAAGGAAAAACGTTACTCAGCGCATCACATGGATGCCTCGACTCTGCATTCCGACGAAGGACGTGGCCAGCTGCGATAAGCTTCGGTCAGCCGCTAGGCAGGCGATATCAGCCGAAGATCTCCGAATGGGGAAACCCCTTAGAAGTGATGTTCTAAGACCCGTATTTATACGGGAGGTCATTCCGTGAACTGAAACATCTCAATAACGGAAGATAAGAAATCAACACAGAGATTCCCCTAGTAGTGGCGAGCGAACGGGGAACAGCCCAAACCGGTAGTTTACTATCGGGGTTGTAGGACCGCATACGTGACTCTCTTCTTATAGACGAACGATCCTGGAACGGACGGCCATAGCGGGTGAGAGCCCCGTAGTCGAAATATGAAGAAGCACAGCGGATTTCCTGAGTAGGGTCGGACACGTGTAATCCGGCCTGAATCTGGGTGGACCACCATCCAAGGCTAAACAGATGCAGAGATCAATAGCGGATAGTACCGTGAGGGAAAGGTGAAAAGCACCCCGGAAGGGGGATGAAATAGTCTCTGAAATGTGATGCGTACAAATAAGTCGGAGCCCAGGCCGCAAGGCCGGGTGACGGCGTGCCTTTTGCATAATGAGCCAACGAGTTAATTGTCAGTGGCGCCAGGCTAAGACAATATCAGTCGAAGCCGTAGCGAAAGCGAGTCCGAATAGGGCGACAAGTCGCTGGCATTAGACCCGAAACCGGGTGAGCTATCCTTGAGCAGGATGAAGGGTATCGAAAGATATCTGGAGGTCCGAACCGGTGGATGTCGCAAGATCCTCGGATGACTTGAGGATGGGAGTGAAAAGCTTACCGAACCCGGAGATAGCTGGTTCTCCTCGATATGCCTTTAGGGGCAGCCTCGTAGTACACCCTGGGGGGTAGAGCTACTGTTTGGATGCGGGGGTCTTCTAGACCTACCAAATCCTGACAAACTCCGAATACCCAGACTTTGACTACGGGAGTGAGACAGTGACAGCGAACTGCCATTGTCGTGAGGGAAATAGCCCAGATCATTGGCTAAGGTCCCCAAATAGTGTTCAGTGGAAAAGGAAGTGCAAGTGCTTCGACAACCAGGAGGTTGGCTTAGAAGCAGCCATCCTTTAAAGAAAGCGTAACAGCTCACTGGTCGATGCACCTGTGCGCCGAAAATGTATCGGGGCAAAACACTATACCGAAGCCGTGAATGTGCATTGAGATTCGTCTCGATGTACGTGGTAGAGGAGCGTTCTATGCAGCAGTGAAGCCGCAGCTGTGAAGCACGGTGGAGCGCATAGAAGCGAGAATGTTGGCATGAGTAACTACTAGGCAAGCGAAAATCTTGCCCGCCGAATCCCCAAGGTTTCCCACGCAACGGTAATCGGCGTGGGGTTAGTCGGTCCTAAGGTCAGGCTGAAAAGCGTAGCCGATGGATAACAGGTCAATATTCCTGTACTTCGTAATGATCGCCCAGGATTCCATCATGAGAATCCTGCCGGCCTCTACTCCCTTCGGGGAGCATGTCAGCGGGAAAGGATTGGTGGCGTCTAGGTGCGGCGTGACGGAACGGGAAGACCAGAGCGTCTGCATTGACTGGACGTAGAACACGTAAGGCGTTGATTCCGGGAGGCAAATCCCTCGGAAGAGCTGAGCGTGGATCTCAAATACCGCCCGCGAGGGTGGCAAGTCTGTCTCTTTCTATTCCCAAGAAAACCGTCGCAACCGAGAGCATTACGAAACCGTACCGTAAACCAACACCGGTGGGGTGGTCGAGTAGACCGAGGCGAACGGGTAACTTGTCGTTAAGGAACTCGGCAATACAGCGTCCGTAACTTCGGGATAAGGACTGCCGTACACGCAAGTGTGCGGCCGCAGCTAAAGAAGTCTGGAGACTGTTTACCAAAAACACAGGTCCCTGCGAAGCCGCAAGGCTATGTATAGGGGCTGATGCCTGCCCAGTGTCAGAAGGTCACGGGAGAGGGTGTATGCCTTCGACCTAAGCCCTGATGAACGGCGGCCGTAACTATAACGGTCCTAAGGTAGCGAAATTCCTTGTCGGGTGGTCGGTTAAGACACTTGCCCGAACGATCAGCAATGATCGGCACGAGGGAATTTCTGTGGAATGGTCAGTCATCAAATCTTTAGCAAGCCAAGTTTCTAGAATTGAGTGTCGGGGTCTTCTGTATGACCCACGCACTTCGTATGATCGTTGAGAAGCACACGCCATCAAAGTGTGCATCGTGAATAAACGTCGCTATATGCTGGAATCTCCGAGTATGCCGTGGTACTTTCTTCGGCCTTATGGGCCCTGAAAGTGACAATCCACCGGTTGCGGACAATCAGCAGGAAACTCATCAAGAGCACGTGGAATCGGACGGCGCAACGCCGACGGATCCACCTCTCACGCCGTACGGCCCACTGGTCGACGTCGTCGGGAGGATCGGTCCCGAAAAGTTCGATGACATTCCGCTCTTCTGAGGCTCCTCAGAGACTACACGCGACACTCCTCTTCACTGGAGGAACATGAGATAGTCCGATCCCTATGGCGACATAGGGTGCGATGAATGCATCGCAGGTAAAAAACACGCGGTTCGCTTCTCTGCGAACGGTTCAGTGCGCTTCATCTAGACTCATCAAAGTCGAAGTGGAGTTCGTGGCTAACCACCGCGAGGAACCTTGAAGTTCCGACCCGCACGAATGGTACAACGATCAGACTACTGTCTCAACGACAAGCCCGGTGAAATTTCATTGACGGTGCAAATGCCGTCTTGATCACGGAAGGACGAAAAGACCCTATGAAGCTTTACTATAAGCTGACATTGTTTCGTTGGTCTGCATGCGCAGAATAGGTGGGAGACTTTGAAGCCGGGGCTTTGGCCTCGGTGGAGTCATCGTTGAGATACCACCCTTGCATTCCGACGCAACTCACTCTGTCTGTGAAACGCAGCAGAGGACCGTGTTTGCTGGGTAGTTTAACTGGGGCGGTTGCCTCCTAAAGTGTAACGGAGGCGCACTAAGGTCGACTAGCGCCGGATGGAAATCGGCGCGGTAGTGTAATCGCACAAGTCGGCCTGACTGTGAGGCCAACAAGCCGAGCAGGGACGAAAGTCGGTGATAGTGATCCGGCAACCATGACATGCTTTACCGTGTGTCACACCACGTGGGTGGGTTGTCGCTCAACGGATAAAAGTTACTCTAGGGATAACAGGCTGATCAGTCCCAAGCGCCCACAGCGACGGACTGGTTTGGCACCTCGATGTCGGCTCATCGCATCCTGGGGGTGGAGAAGCTCCCAAGGGTCTGGCTGTTCGCCAGTTAAAGCGGTACGCGAGCTGGGTTCAAAACGTCGTGAGACAGTTTGGCCTCTATCCTCCGTGGTCCCATGGACATTTGAAGGAAGCTACTCCTAGTACGAGAGGACCGGAGTGGACGAACCTCTGGTGTACCTGTTGTCACGTCAGTGGCATTGCAGGGTAGCTACGTTCGGACGGGATAACCGCTGAAGGCATCTAAGCGGGAAGCCCCTCCTAAGATAGGATGTCCCCATAAATCCGCCGGTAGACTACCGGTTAGATCGGTCGCAGGTGTACACGTAGTAATGCGTTTAGCCGAGCGATACGAACGGATAATTGAACGTTTTTCCTTTATTGCTGTTTAAACAGCGTACTGTTCACACGTCATCGGCGAGCAGGATATGCTCATACGGTGCGGATACAGATTGTGTGCTCTTTCCAATGCGATTCTTCTGTCTTGGTGCCTCGAGCGGCGGGGAAACACCTGATCCCATACCGAACTCAGCAGTTAAGACCGCCAGCGCCGATGGTAGTGAGGTGATACGCCTCGTGAGAGTAGGCCGGTGCCAAGACAGAGTAATTGCGCAGAGAACAGCCATTAGGGCTGTTTTTTTGTATCTGGCGGCATCAGCACGCCATTTTTTGTGATATTGCGAAATATAGAAAATAGTGTATAACAGGACAATATGACCGAACCCACGACCCCCGCTGGTCCAGATGGTGACGAGGATTTTTTCGACACGATTCATCGACTGTCCACGCCTGTTCCTGCAACCGGAGACGTCCCAGCGGAACTCCCAGAGGAGGGCCCGGCTGTACCGCGAGTGCCGAGCGCTCCGCAGCGACGGGTTCTCACCTGGCGTCGCGGTGTCGTAGGAGCTCTTGGTCTGACACTGCTCGGGACGGGAATCGGCTATGTCCTCAAGCCTTTGCCGGGCTCAAAAATGGACAATTGGATGGCGCGAACAGGGCTGACGCTCTCTGAGCGCTCGGCCAAGCTCCGAGAGCTGCAGAGTGCCTTTGCGGCCCAAAAAGAGGCCTTCGCACGTGCCACGGCGGAGACGGGACGCATCGATCCGGTCGCGCTCAATGCGCTGGTCCAAACCGCGGAGTGGATTAGCTATCTGCAGGACGTGCCGTCGCAAGAAGTGCAGCCGCCAGAAGAGTTTGCGCAGAGGCACTACGGCTCCTTCCGCGATTCAGTTTCCGTCGCGGTGAAGGTGGGCGATCAGATGGAGGGTCTCGCCAAGGCGGAGCCGAGTTTGGCCCCCTTGGTGCGCATCAAACTCGCCATGGATGCGATCTTGGGGGACGACGTGAAATACAATAAGGAAAACAGCGCCATGCCGGACGTCGTGATGAACAAACGCCTGCAGTGCCAGTCGGGAACGCGCACCTTCATCGCTCTGGCGATGGACCTGGCACGTGTGGAGATTGAGCAGTCGGGAGGCACGCTGGTTCATATCTACACCGAAGGGCATGTGCTTCCCGGTTTACTGACAGCCCAAAACAAGCTCTACGGCATCGAAATGACAGCGAAGGGCGTATCAGTCTGTCAATTCGGCGTATTAGGTAGCATTACCGTCCCTATGGTCGTAGCCATCGCGGACCGTGAATTGGCGGAGAGCGCGGGAGGCGTCACGTTACCTGGCAAGACGGTCGTCCTTGATACTTCACCGATGGAAAAAACGGGTGGGTCGTGGTTCGCAGGCCAGCGCGGCTTATCAAGTAAAAATGCCTTCGGTACGGCAAAAGTTGCCGCCGGAGATCAGGCGATGACGACGAACGATGTGGTCGTGCCGTCGATGTATCGCGGCGGCGCTCCGATGGAGAAAGGTGATGCAGCGGCGGACCTCAACAAGCTCCCTCTGACGCTCGACGAGCGGAAGGTGATCGACGCGTACGCGATCGACGCTGCGTTCTTCATGCGTCTCTACAATCGCCACGCGACGATCGTGAATCGCGTGCAGGAGAATCCAGCGATGTCAGCGGACGAATTCCAAAAACAGATCGACGAGATCATCGTCATTAGCAAAGATCTCCTTGCCTACATTGATCAAAATCCGCAGGTGATGGACACATTCACACGTGCCAACGCCATCCTGCGACGGTATGGAAAGGCTGCCACCATGGACCCGCGCGAAGTCGGACGAGTCATTGGGCATAACGGCCTCGTTCTCATCGATCAGCGGTCGAAGAAGTGATCAGTCCATCTTATGGTCCATGCGATCTGCGGCTGTTTTAACGGCTCTGTAGGCTTCGTAGACGGTGCGTTCTCCGTTATCGATGAACTTCCAGTCCTGGACGTGGAGCGCGGGAATGCCCACAACATGAGCGCGCAGGCTGTGATGGACGATCGCCTCCTCCCGTTTGTCGGGAATGGGGAAGAGCATGGAGACGCGCGTGACGGCCCCGACATGATCGCGTAGCCCCTGATGCGTCCATCCCTCCTTTTCGAAATGCGTCACGGCATCGCGCACGACGAGATGTTCATCGCGTCGCCGAACCTCCTGCACGATGCGTAGGTCGTTCAATGTGTAGCGCATGCGCTCTACGACGTCGTGCCGGTTGTGGCCGATCAACGGAAGCTGGGAGAAGAGCGCATGCTCACACCACTGACGTTGGGACGGCGTGAGAGCGGCTGCGACTGCTCGGGCGGTGAGTGCGCGAATGGTCGCTCGCCCCAAATCCACTGCCAGTGTCCGGGCGGACGCCTCCAAGAGGCGGTAGCCCTGTTGCATATCGCGATCGTGCTGCGCCGCGTCCACCATCGATTGCGCGTCCTGGATAGGACCTGTCAGGCAGGCGCGTAAGCCGTTGAGGCGCTCGGGGCGGAAGGGCATGGTGGGGGACTATACCCCCACTACCTGTTTGCCGCAGCCTCAACGCGTTCCTGGAGCCCGTCGATGCCGGCATTCGTCACGAGAACCTGCAGATTCTCGATCATATTTGCGGTCAATTCGGCTGCTTCGGTCATGCGGCGGCAGTCGGCCATCCCCCGTTGGCACGCGTCGTGGAGGTGCTCATAGAGCCGGCGGCTCTGCAGCTGCTGGCGCAGGATGATTCCATCGACGGAGACCCCTTCCTCTTTCAGCACTTCGAGTGCGCGCGAGAACTGGACCTGGAGCTTGTAGATGTAATTGTCCATGCTCTGGAAGACGATCCAATCCACGTCGCTGGGCGGCGTCACGATGGCGAGGTCCGTGTGCAGTTGTGCCAAACGTTCACGCACGGCCTGAGCGGCGTCATGCACCTGTTCGATGGTCTGTGGCTCCGTGCTGATCTTCTCCATGATGTGCAGCCAATCGGCCGTGCTCTGGATAAGGAGAAGTGCGTTGGGATCGGTTTCCATATCCCTCAACTGGTCCAGGCGAGATGTCGATTCCTGCAGGACGGCAAGCAGTTCCTGCTGAGACCCTTCAATGCTGGGCTGGCCGACAAACCATTCGTTGAGCGTATCGTGCAGTACCTCCGTTTCCTCTGTGTTGGCAGGAAGGGGAGGCGTGGAGACGATGGTTTCGAGCATCGCTTCGGGGATATCGAGCGGTGCCGTCGCTTCCTCTTCAATCATCGTGCGCACTTCATCGATGTGGCTGTGCTGGTCCTCGTCGCAGGATGCACGATCCGTCGACCAATGTCCGTCGACCGCAAAGCATCCTTGGGATCCCGGAGTCGTCCAGTTCTGCTGCACTTCGATAATGTTCTGTACGGCTGCAGCAACGTTGACGACGGGGGCCGGAACCTCAATGGGCGGAAGCACAGGGCGCGATTCAGGCGTCGTCGCGCTGCCACCAAGCGTGGATGGCCACTGCCACTCTGCGGGCGGCTCCGTGATGAGCGGCGCCGACGAGACGGACGAGGAAGAGGTGGATGAGATCGACGCGATCGATGCCGCTGCGCTGGACGAGGAAGCAGAGGCGGACGCCGATGCTGCCGCGCTCGTGGTGGACGAGGCGCTGCTGGGCATAGTCGACATCATGGCGCCGCCGGTCGGCATGCTGGAGGAACTGCGGCTGCTGCTGACGGCCGCGCTCGAAGGCATCGCTGCGACAATGGACGTGCTCGACGAACTGGACATGGACGGCATGCTTATGCTGATCATGCTGAGCGAGCTCATACTGGGAAGCGACGACATGCTCATCATCGATAGCGAGGAACTTGATGCGGGAATGGGATTCGCGGAGAAGCCGGTGTAACTGGACGAACTGCTGGATGCGGGAATCGGATTAGCCGAAAAGCCGGTGTAGCTGCTCGACGAGCTGGCAGTGACGTACGTGTGCGAAGACGAGCTGCGCGAGGACGAGGCCCATGCTCCGGGTCGTGAAGACGATGATGGCAGCATGTTCAGCTGCGCCGCCAAAGGCCCGACAGGAGCTGATGGAGGAGTGACCTGCGCCTGGAACAGAAGCGATGTCGTCACGACGGCGCTCGCCGCTGCCATACTTCCAAGAAGGACGAGGAGACGAGGTGTGTGTTTGCGCATGTTCTTATATATTATAGAACATTTATCGCAATTTGACCATAGGACCATCTACCCTCCAACGAGGCAATTAGCCTCGTTTTTTACGGCAGAACGACCGCGTTGTCGTACGCGAAATACGGCGCAGTACCGTCGAACACGGGCTTCTTCTCGCAGTCGCTGGTGATGCTGCCCGTCAGGCAGTGCAGCATGAACACGGATGCTTCTCCCTTGTAGCCTTCCTGGCTGAGCACGAGCGTGTCTTCGTTGTTGAGCGGGATGAGTTTGCCGCCACGGTAACTCTCGAATGTATCGTCACCCGTCGCGTCCCAGCTGCCGACAACCACGCGCTTTGCGATGTCGATTTCGGTCACCTGCGATCGACCATTGTCGCGGTCTGATCCGAAGTTGTCGAACACGATGAGCGTGCCACGGTCCGTGATGCGCGGACTGTGCTGACGCTTGGTGAGATTCGTGACGGACCATTTGATTTCGCCCGTGTCGCGGTCGAGCAACATGAGGCTGTTCACTTTGCGCATCGAGACGAGGATGTCGCCAATTTTTCCATCGGGGAAATAATCGGCGTGCTCCTGCGTGCGGACGATTTGAATGTCGTTGAGATGTAGAGGATCGGCGCAATCGTAGATCGCTTTCTTCATGTCCTCGGCATCGGATGCGGCCAGCATGTCCATGAGGTTGATGGAGCGGACGATCTCGCCCGTTTCCGTATCGAAGATACGCACGATGTCGTCGCTGGAATTGTCCGTAGCGCAAGCCGCATAGTCGTGGCCGATCTGCTGGCTTTTATTGTTGGGAAGCTGGACGAAATCTTTGCCCGGCTGATACGTGAGTCCGTTGAAAGAATCACCCCAGTGATGGAGTGCGAGACCCGGTGTTTTCCGCGTCCAAATTTTCTCCAGTTCACCATCGACGAGTTGCGCCCGCGTGAACGTCGATCGGTTGGATGCGGTGTAGTAGAAGAACGTTCCGTCCGGCAACAACGACAGTGATGCGAGTCGCACCGGCTTGCCGGAGACGTAGTGGACTTTCTTGCCCTGCACGACGGCCAATCCGTCGTGGAACGACACGAGCATCGGCTTCTCCAGGACATTCCCCGCCAAGTTCAAACCGGTGAGACGCTTCTGGAGCGTCTTGCGTTGGCTCTCTGTGACAGCAACGCGGCCTTCGTTTCCATCGAAGTACTCCACGGGGAACAGCGCAGTTTCGATGTACTGCGTCGAATTATCCATCCACGTGTTCATATTGAGGATGTTCTGCGATCCGACGGCGAATCCACCTGCCAGTATCAGGGCGATCACGGCGCAATGGGCGCCGACGGTGCGCATGCTGCCGCGCCAGAGGGACGAGGTCCACAATCCCGCGGATCCCGCGCACGCGGTCGCCGTCTGCCAGGCAAGGCCGTAATGCGCGGCGGACCAGCCAGCAAAGAGCGTAATTGCGCTGGCCGAAGCCAAGAACCACAAGCGGAATAAAGCGTCGAAGACAGTGGGAAATGACATGTGTGTGAGTGTTTAAATCCGCCAATTCTAGCAATTTTTGGCATTTTCTTCAATCACGGGCTCTTGCGATATATGTGAAGTCACGTATGACGTATGCCCTCCTGGTCGACAGGAAGCCAAAATTTCGCTATACTGTCTAGAAACCCATACCATGCCCGCAGAAAATTCCTCACCGTCAGGAATGTCGCCGCTGCGCCGCGTCACGCACATCGTGTGGGCGCTGCCGTTCCTCTTGGCGTTCTTTCCGATCGTGCTCTTGAGCGTGTATGCGGAGCGCATTGCGTCGGGGTCCGTCTCGCACCTCGTTGAAACGCAGAACATTTCCATCACGGAAAATCTCTCACGCCTTCTCGTGCAGGAACTCGGTCGCACGACGATGCTCGCCGACGCAGTCGCATCGCTGCCGGGAACGGCGCAGGCGATCCGCGACCGCGATGATTTCTCTCTCGCCAACCGTCTCAAGGCGATCATCGTGACGGTCCCGGAGATCGAGCGTGCGTACGTCACGGACGTTCATGGCGCGGTGCTCGGAGGGTTTCCGTTGGAGTCCACGCGACCGGGGCAAAAAGAGGTCCACGATCCCTGGTATGACGAGATTCTCGATCGCTCACGCACCACGGTTTCCAGCGCCTACATCCCGCCCAAATCCCTGGGGCAACTGGTAGTCGGTATCGCGTCGCCAGTGGTGGAGAGCGGCGCGCTGCGCGGATATCTCGTCTTCGAATATCGTGCGCGTGACATCGCGCGGTGGTTGGCCAACATCGAGTTGCCGAGCGGCGGATCGCTCTTCGTCGTCGATCATTCAGGTCGTTTGGTCGCGGACTCGGCGGTGGATGCCACGCGGTCCGTCATCTCCGATTACGCCGTTGTGCCGGAGATTCGCGAGGCCATCGAGGGGCGTTATCAGACCGCGGAATACGAGGATCCAATCGAGCAGCAGCGAATGATCGCCACCTTCTTGCCGGTGACCGTCGGGCACAACAACTGGGTCGTCGTCGCGCAACGTCCGGTGGACATCGCGTTCGCCGAACTGCGCCAGGTCCGACTGAAGATTGCCGTCGCAGGCGCTGCGCTCACACTCGTGACGCTGGCCATGGTCATCGCCCTCGCACGCTTCAGCGCACGGAACATCCGCTTGAACCGCGCGCTCGAATCCTCCAACCAAGCGCTCCGCGAAGTGGCATCCATCGTCGAGTCATCGAACGACGCCATCGTGGGCACCCACCTGGATGGCAGCATTCACAGCTGGAACAGCGCGGCGCAGGCGATGTATGGCTACTCTTCCGAAGAAGCCATTGGGCATGACATCAACACGCTCCTGATTCCCGAGGATCAGCGCAAGGATCGTGCGGATGTGCTCGATCGAATCCTCAACGGTCAGACGACGCAGAACTACGAAACGGTGCGTCTCAAGAAAGACGGCGAAGCGATCCCCGTATCGATCACCGTTTCGCCGGTACGTAACGCCGCGGGAAAGATCGTCGGCTTCTCTTCGATCGATCGCGATATCACCGAACGCAAGAAGATCGAGCAGATGAAGAACGACTTCGTCTCGTTCGTCAGTCATCAGCTCAAGGCGCCGATCACGGCGATGAAATGGATCCTCGAATCCATTATGGATGGAGACGACGGCGAAGTGCCGGACGGCATGAAAGAATCGATCCAGCAGATGCAGGATTCGGCCAATCAGTGCAGCAACCTCATCAGTGACATCCTCAACGCGTCGCGCATCGATCGCGGCGTTATCGCCGTCGAGCTCAAGCCGGTGCCGCTCGCGGAATTGCTCGAGCGCTCGGTGAAGGATTATCGCGTCAGCTGCGAGAAGGCCGGACTCAATCTCGTTCTCGAAGGAACCGATCAGAACATCATGGTCATGATCGACAAAGAGAAGTGTGCCGAGGCGGTGAGCAACTCCGTGAGTAATGCCATCAAGCACACGCCAAAGGGCGGCACGATCACGGCGAAGATGTACAGCGAGGGCGCGTACGGCGTCATCGATGTCACCGACAATGGGGAGGGCATGCCGAAGGAAATCCTCGAGAAGCTGTTCACCCGCACGGGCATCGTGGGTGCCGGGGCACGTCCGGACAGGAGCGCCGGCCTTGGGCTCTACATCGCCAAGAACTTCATGGAGCTGCAGAAAGGGGATGTCACCGTCACCTCAGAACTCGGTAAGGGGACAACCTTCAAATATCGCGTTCTCCTTGCGACCCCCGAGGACCTGCAGAAAGCCGCTGAAATTGCCAAACAAGATAAAAAATGATATTATAATCATTAAACAGACATGAAACTTCTCCGTCAGTACCTCGCGGCAACACTGCTCACCGTTCTGTCGCTGACAGTCGTCGGTGCGAAAGCATTCTTTGATGATGCGGCTCTTTTGCGTGCGGAACTGGCGAGTTATGAGCAGGAGCATGCGACAGACGTATCCGACGTGGTCGCACGACTCGATAACCTCACGGGCACCGTCTTCCAGGACGTGAAGAGCACGGACTGGTTTAACGCCTACGTCACATCGCTCGCGGAGTGGGGCATTGTCTCGGGCTACAAGAATGCAGCGGGCGAACTCACCGGCTTCTTCCAACCGGGCAATCTCGTCACGGTCGCGGAGGTCCTGAAGATGACCGAAGAGGCGGCGAAGATCGATAAGACAACGTGTCCTGAGCCCGCCTCACATCCCGCGGCGCTCACGCACTGGGCAAAGGTGTTCGTCGGATGCGCGGAAGGTTTGAACGCCCGTCTCCTCGCAGCCAGCGCAGATCTGCAACTCGATCGTCCGGCGACGCGCGCCGAGGTGCTCACGCTTGTGCACGATATCTTCGGACAGAAGCCGAGTCCGATTTTCGCCCCGTTCTCGGATACCCAAAATCATCCCTTTGAGGCCGATATCGGTCTGGCCGTCGTCGAGGGCATTGTCACGGGCGACAAGGATGCCAATGGAAATGCCACAGGGACATTCCGCCCCGACGCGCCGATCAATCGCGCGGAAGTGACCAAAATCATCTACGAGCGACTGAAGATGGAGGCAAAGAAGGATTTCGAGCGCAATAAGAAGAAAGGAGCATAAACGCGCAATGGCCTGTCGAGCCGTCCCGCTGAGCTCTATAGTCCTCCCGTGCCTTTCGTGTACGCCTCAAAGAACGGCCAATTGATCTCGCCCGAGGAGGCGACGATCAGTGCGTTCAACGTGGAGTTCACGTATGGCTTCGGTGTGTACGAAACCATCCGCGTTGTGAAGGGGATGATCTTCTTCCTCGAGCAGCATCTCGAGCGCCTCGAGCATTCGGCAAAGATTATCGGTCTTGTTCATGGATCGACGAAAAAGGAGTGGGAAGAATGGGTGCGTGCGCTCGTCACGGCGCTTCCGCCCGATACGTACAACCTCAAAATTCTTCTCATCGGGGCACAGAAGCCGAGCGATGTGCAATTCTTCGTCCTGCCCCTGAATACGGTCTTCATTGATCGTGCGATGCAACGCGACGGTGTGGTCGTAGGCACGACGCGCTACGAGCGACTGCTGCCTCAAGCCAAAACGCTCAACATGCTGCAAAGCTATTTGGGATACCGCGAAGCGGCGGCCCAAGGCTTCTACGATACGCTGCTCGTGGATTATGCGGGCATGGTGCGAGAGGGGACGCGCACGAACCTCTACATGGTTCGCAACGGAGCGATCGTGACCGCGCCGGATGAGTATGTCCTCTCGGGCGTGATGCAGCAGGTTGTCTTCCGGGTCGCGCAAGAACGGGGGATCCCCATTGAACGTCGTCTTTTTCCGCTCCAAGAATTGCTGGATGCGAGCGGCGCATTCCTCAGCAGCACGTCGACCAAAGCCCTCCCGATTCGCGGCATCGAAAAAATGTCCTACACCGAGATTCACCCGATTGTCGCCGATGTGCGCGACGGTGTCGCAGATTTCCTCGACCGCTGCGAGGGACGATTGTCCTAATATATTGTGTCTCAGTGGTTGGTTGAATACCATATGTTGTGTATGGAGAGAAAGGTCGCCGCACCGCGCATCTTGAAAATTGCCCTGCTCTGGCTCGGCTGCATCGGTCTTCGCGCCCTTCCGTGGCGCATTCCGAACGTCGAGCCAGTGATGGCGGCGACCCTCCCTATCGGGGCGACGTCCGGAGTCATCGCGTCCGTGGTGTTTCCTGCCACGGTGATGGTGGCGTTCGACGTGATGGGCGGAGCCGTTGGCATTTGGACGCCGGTGACGGCGCTCGCATATGCGGCGATCGGGCTCTTGTCTTCTCGTCTCTTCGCAGGAAAGACGATTCGCTTCCTCTCCGGCGCGTTCTTTGCCGTCTACGCGACCATCCTCTACGACGTCGTGACCGCCGCCTTGGGCCCGCTCGCGTTTGGCCAGGGGTGGATCGAGACGTACGTCGGGCAAATCCCGTTCACCGTCAATCATGTGCTCGGCAATGTCGTGCTCTGCGGCCTGCTGTCACCGCTATTGCAGCGATGGTTGGCAGCCGCGGCCGATCCGTCCTTCGGGAGGCGCAGGTCGGTGCGGATGTGATACGCTCGGGGCGTGAAAGAGCGCCTTCAGAAGATTCTCTCTGCTCGTGGCATTGCTTCGCGTCGACATGCGGAACAATTCATCGAAGCCGGACGCGTCACGGTGAATGGCAAGACGGCAGTCGTCGGTCAGCAGGCCGATCCATCGGTTGATGACATCCGGGTGGATGGCGTTCCCGTGAAAGGGGAGGTGTCGTACGTGTATTACCTGTATAACAAACCGTTGGGAGTCGTCGTGACGAACGCTCCACAAGCCACGCCGTCGACGAAGCCGTTGCAGCGTGATAGTACGATGCCACGGAAGATGACCCTCGCGGAAGCGTTGCCTCCCGCTATGCGCGGGAAGGTCTTCCCCGTAGGCCGTCTCGATAAGGATACGACGGGCCTCCTTCTGCTGACGAACGATGGCGAGCTTGCTCTGCGCCTCACCCACCCTCGCTACGATCATGAGAAGGAGTATGAGGTTATTCTCGATGCACCGATTTCGAACGGAGCCCTAGATAAACTGGAAAAAGGCGTGTCGATTGACGGCGAAAAAACGAAGCCTGCGGGCATCGAACGCCTCACCGATTCGTCGTTTCGCATCACCATCACAGAGGGCCGTAATCGCCAGATTCGCCGCATGTGTCAGAAGGTCGGGAGCTACGTCAAAGACCTTCGTCGCATCCGTATTGTCACTCTCCGGGACGACCATTTGCCGATTGGCGCCATTCGACCGCTGACGGAAGCCGAACTGCTCGCCATCAAGGCGCACGTTGGGCTATAATAGAAGCCGTGAAGATCATCACGCACGGCGCTGCCCGTGAGGTCACAGGCACCTGCCACGAAATACAGACAGCCGACCACCGCATCCTGCTCGATTGCGGTCTTTTCCAGGGCCACCGCCAAGAAGCGGCGACGAAGAATGTAAATTTTAACTTCGATCCTGAGAAAGATATCGATGCGATGATCCTGACGCATGCGCATGGAGATCACGTGGGACGGGTTCCGTTGCTCTGGCGCCGCGGATACCGCGGAAAGATCTTCTGCACGCATGCCACGCGCGATTTGGCAGAAGTGATGCTCCAGGATTCCGCCTATCTCCAGGAAAAAGATGAGGAATTCTTCCAGAAGTACCTCAAGGAATCGATGATCAAGGTGGAAGGCCCGCTCTACACCGTAGCCGACGCGACGGGGTGCATGGAGCTCTTCGTGACGCGCCAGTACAATGAATGGTTCGACGTCTGCCCAGGCATTCGCGCGCAATTGCTCGAAGCAGGACACATTCTCGGTGCGGCGATGGTTCTCCTCGAAGTGACGGAGAATGGAAAAACACGGCGCGTGGGTTTCTCCGGCGATTTGGGCCGTAACTCTCTGCCGATCATCCGCGATCCGGCCAGCATGCCGCCGGTCGATATCCTCATTTGCGAGAGCACCTACGGCAACCGCACGCATGAGACGATCCAGGAGGCGCGCCAAGAGCTTGCGGGCTACGTTGTCGAAATCGCGAAGCGCGGCGGGAAAATGATGATCCCTGCCTTCTCGCTCGAGCGCACGCAGGAAATCATCTACGACCTGCACATGCTCTGGGATGAGAAGCATATTCCGCCCGTACCGATCGTCATCGACTCGCCGCTCGCGTCACGCGTGACGGACGTTTTCATGAAGCACCCCGAGTGTTTCGACGAGGACATGTACAAGGACTTCCTCAGTCGCGCGCACAACCCGTTCCAGTTCTCGCTCGTCCGCTACACGGAGAGCGTGGAAGAGAGCAAAGATCTCGTTGGCATCCCCGGTCCGATGATCATCATGGCCGGCAGCGGAATGTGTGAGGCCGGACGCATTCGTCATCACTTGAAGAACGAGATCGAGAATCCGAAGAACTCCTTTGTTGCCGTCGGATACATGGCCGCTCATACGCTTGGCGCACGCATCCTGGATAAGGAGGAGTCGCAGGTGAAAATCTTCGATCGCTTCTACCGCAAAAAGGCCGATATCCACTATATCAACGCCTATTCCGGTCATGCGGATCGATTTGATCTCGATTCCTTCGTGCAGAATATCGAAGGCTTGCAGCAGGTGATTCTCGTGCACGGCGATCCCATCCAGATGGATCCATTTGCAGAACGGTTACGTGAGCGCGGGCTGCTCGTGATCACGCCGGAGAAAGAGGACACCATTGATTTGGGATAGCAAGTCCGAAGTCGGAAATTGTCTAGGTGCTCGGTGACGTTTTTGGTTCAATAGCAAAAGATGCTTCGTTATACGCGCGGACGGCTTGCACTCAACATTTTCACCTTCGTCATTGCTCTCTTCGCGGTGACGTGGTGGTCTGACGGGGCACTGCGGGCGGTACCGACCGCTCATGCGCAGTATTGTGGCGACGGAGAGATCGATGATGGCGAGGAGTGTGACGACGGAAACGAGATAGATGAAGACTACTGCAATCACTGTTTCGAGAATGGTTCCTGCACAGATGGAATACTGCAGTCAGCTGTCGAAGACTGTGACGATGGAAATGGGTTCGACGATGATTACTGTCACAATGATTGCACCAATAACGGCGAATGTGGCGACAGTACAGTGCAGAGTGATATTGAAGTGTGCGATGATGGAAATGCGGATGATGGCGATTATTGTTCAGGGGACTGCACGGCCGACACAGGTTTCTGTGGAGATTCTGAAGTCCAGAGCAACGAAACCTGCGACGATGGCAATGCGGAAGACGGAGACTATTGTGCGGGAGACTGCATGTCGGAAACGGGATACTGCAGCGACAATATCGTGCAAGGCAACGAGGCCTGCGATGACGGAAACCAAGACGACGGCGATTACTGCAACTTCGAATGTACGTCCGAAACAGGTTTCTGTGGCGATAATGAGACGCAGACCAACGAAGCGTGCGATGACGGAAATACCGACGACGGAGACTACTGCAACAGTGACTGCTCTGCTGAGACAGGCTATTGCGGCGACAGCACCGTACAGAACAATGAAGTGTGTGATGACGGCAATACGGAAGACGGTGATTACTGCGCGGGAGATTGCACGAGCGAGACTGGCTCCTGCGGCGATTCCGAAGTGCAGGGGAACGAAGCCTGCGATGACGGAAACACCGACGATGGTGATTATTGTTCCGGCGACTGCACGGCTGATACCGGCTACTGCAGCGACAGTGTTGTTCAATCGAACGAAGCCTGCGACGACGGGAATGAGCTTTCCGATGATTACTGTTCCTATGATTGCAGCGAGGAAACCGGATCCTGCGGCGATGGCGAGGTGCAAACGGGCGTGGAAGACTGTGACGATGGCAACAGCGAAGACAATGATTACTGCCACAACGATTGCACTGACAATGGATCGTGCGGCGACGGCATTGAGCAGGCCGGTGAGGAATGCGACTACGCCATTAACGCCGAGTACTGCGACAATTCCTGTATTTTGCAGCCTCCCGGTGAGGGAACCCTCGATGGGGATTCGGATACCGGTGCCGCCAGTGACGACAAGATTACGAGTGACCAAACGCCGACATTCAATGTGGGATGCTACCCGGGCAGTACGGTAAAACTGCACACCGCGAATGGGAGCCCCGGTGATTTGCAGCACACGCAGACATGTACCGTGAATAGCACCGTCCAATTGACGGCTACTTCAGGAGGTTCAACCTACAACGTGACACAGGAAACAACATACGGTCCGCAGACGAGTTATACCGTCACGGAAACTATTACGATTGATACAACGGCACCCAACATTTCTGAAACGTCGGCTGTTTCAACCCTCACGAACGACGCTACGCCGAACTACACGTTTTCAACCGATGAAGGCGGCACAGTGCAATATGGTGGCGACTGCTCGTCCGATGTGACGAGCGTGTCTTCGGGAAGCCAGACGATCACGTTCAATGAACTCGCAGACGGCACGCATAACAACTGCACCATCGTCGTGACGGACGCGGCGGGGAACTTTTCAAGCACGCTGAATGTTTCTTCCTTCACCGTTGACACGCGAGCCCCTGCCCTCAGCGAATACACCGCCATTGGCACGACGAATGACTCGACACCTGACTACCAGTTCACCTCAGACGAAGCGGGGAATCTTCAGTTTGGCGGGTCCTGTTCGTCGGGAAGCAGCGGCACGTCTGGAGGGGTGATAACGATTACGCTTTTTGCATTGGATGACGGAACGTATACCGATTGCACCATTACCGTCACAGACGACGCGGGCAATACGTCCGACGCTCTCACGATTTCGTCATTCACGATCGATACAATTGGTCCGGAGCTGGCAGAAGTCACGCCGGTGCCGAGTTATACGAACGACACCACGCCGGATTACACGTTCAGCGCATCTGTCGGAGGGGACATCACGTATGGCGGAGACTGCGCATCAGGCACGACGTCCATTTCATCCGGAGACAACACCATTACCTTTAATGCACTCAGTGATGGCACGCATAGCAATTGCACGATCACAGTGACCGATGAACTGGGGAATGCGTCTGAGCCGCTGTCAGTTCAGTACTTCACTATTGATACTGACCCACCGGGTCCGCCGACCATCAATGAGCCCATCGATTCGAGTTCAATAGAATACAACTATGCTCCAATTACCGTGTCCGGAACGGCGGGTGGGGATGCGACGGTAACGGTCAAAGAGGGGTCCACGGAACTGTGCGTCGCGACGGCTGATGGATTTGGCGATTGGAGTTGTGATGTCACATTCGCGTTGGGTGATCATACGATCTATGCCATCGAAGAAGATTTGGCGGGCAATGAATCCACCAACAGCAGCGATGTGAATTTCCGCCTGGAAGACACGATATCGGCGAGCGTGACGAACGTCACGTCGACCGTCGCGAACGGAACCTACAAAGTCGGCGACGTGATTCCGATTCAAGTGACGTTCAACGAACCCCTGTATGTGACAGGCACCCCCCAATTCACACTCGAGACCGGCACGACCGATCGAGTCATTAACTACACGAGTGGTTCGAGTACTGCGACCCTGACCTTCACCTACACCGTGCAAAGCGGCGATGTGTCATCCGATCTCTCGTACATTCTCTCTACCTTCGTGACGAATGGCGGAAGCATCAAAGATGGTGGCGGGAATGACGCGTCGCTGAATTTCCCAAGCACGCTTGCGGTTGGATCCTTGCGAGTGAATAAAGACATCGTCATCGACGGCGTGGCGCCGACGGTCTCGAATGTTACGGCATCGACGAGTGATGGCACCTACGGCGTCGGCCAGACGGTGAACGTGCAGGTCACTTTCACGGAAGCGGTCACCGTCACCGGTACGCCGCGACTGACGCTCGAGACGGGAACGACGGATCGAGCCGTGAATTACACCTCGGGAAGCACGACCACGACCCTCGTGTTCGCCTACACCGTGCAGTCGGGCGATACGTCCGCGGATCTCGATTACGCCGCAACCTCGGCGTTGGCGCTCAATGGCGGCACGATCAAGGACGCCGCAGGGAACAACGCCACCCTCACGTTGGCCACGCCCGGCGCCGCCGGATCGCTTGGCGCGAACAAGGCTATCGTCATCGATGCCGTCGTGCCGACCCTCGTGTCGGCCGTGGCGAACGGCAACACACTGACATTGAATTACGATCAGACGCTCGACGGCACGTCCGTTCCCGCCCTCTCGGCCTACAGCGTGACCGCAAACGGCAGCGCGATCGATATCTCCTCGGTCGCCGTGTCGGCCAGCAGCGCAACACTGACCCTCAGTGAGACTATTTACGCAGGCCAAACGGTCCTGGTGAGGTACGTCGTTCCCGGCAGCCATGCCGTGAAAAACATGCTTGGCAATAACGCGCTCGCGCTCGATGGTCAGTCGGTGACGAACACCTCGACGGCGAGTGCGCCGACCAGTTCTTCAGGGGGCGGGGGTGGAGGTGGCGGCGGAGGAGGCGGAGGCAGGCCAGTCGGTCAGACGAATGCTGTGCCGCCCCCATCATCGACCGCGGGATCGACACCGAGCTCGACCATCCACGGGGACGAGACGCCGCACTACGCGCCGCCGATCATCGGACCATCCGCATTCGTGGATGTTCCGAGCAATACCTGGTTCTGGTCGTACGTATCCGATCTCTTGCGCGCCGGAATCGTCAGCGGTTACCGCACGTCGGATGGCGACCCCACGGGATTCTTCGGTCCGGGCGATCCTGTGACCTACGGCCAAATCGCAAAGATGACGCTGATCGCCTCCCACACCATGACGGAAGTCGTGACGCCGGGGAATTGGGCGCAGCCGTACCTCGATACCGCGCGTGCGCGCGGCTTGTCGATCTACAAGACCGACGTCCGCATCGATGAGCCTGCATCACGCGCAGCGGTCATCCTTACGGCGCTGGAAGCGTTTGGTATCCCGCTCGAGCGAGGAGTGCGTAACCCCTATAGCGATCTGGAGGATGATCATCCTGCAGCACTGGCAATTCTCACTGCCACGCACCTCGGCCTTATAACAGGCGACAAAGATGCTCAGGGGAATCCGCTGTTCACCGTCAGAGCAGACGAAGCGATCAATCGTGCGGAAGTCACGCGTATTCTCGCCGTGCTGATGGGTCTCGCTCCCTACGAAGCCATCACCACTGATTCGCTCGATCCCGCGGAATTTATTCATGAAGAAGAGGCGAGCGTGTCTTCTTCGAGTGCTCCGAGCGAAGGCACGTACCGCGTCACCAGTCCGTTCCTGCATGTTCGGGCCGATGCGCGCATCAACTCCGACAATCTGTTCGATATCTACAAAGGCGATACCGTGACCGTCCTACGAGTCGTATACGGCTTTTGGGCCCAGATACAGTTAAGCGACGGCAGGGGCGGCTATGCGGCCGTGCAGTACCTCGAGCAGGCGAAGTAATCAGAGACCCATCTCGCCTGCGACCGGTTTCATCGCTTCGAGGACGATGCCGACAAATTCGTCGAGCCCTAGTCCTAGCAGTTCTTCGCACTTCTTGATCTGCTCGCGGTCCACCTGGGCGGCAAAGGTCTTGTCCTTCAACTTCTTCTTCACGCTTGAGACCTCCACATCGGCGATCTGCTTGCTGGGGCGTACCAGGGTCACGGCGATGATGAAGCCCGTCAGTTCGTCGACGCAGTACAGGCTCTTGCGCAGCATCGTGTCGAGCGGGTAGTCCGCTCCGTACTTATGGGCATAGTGCGCGCGGATATCTCCCAGCAATTCTTGCGGCGCTTTGATCGTCGCGAGCAACTGTTCCAACGTTTTACCACAGTGTTGCTCCGCGTCCTTTTCCAGCTTGTCCCAGTCCAAATCGTGCAACATGCCCGCGACTTTCCAGGTGGCAGGGTCGCCGCCGAAGCGCTTGGCCAATGCCTCCATGGCGGCTCCCGTTGCAACGAGATGAGCCTTCGTTTGGTTCGTGTGCTCCTGCAGCAAGCCATGTGCACCAGGCAGCAGGTGTCCGTACTCGGCATGCTGAAGCAGGAGCGGGGCGGAAGCGGACGGGGTGGCAGGGGCGGTCTTCTGGAGGACGGCATCAGTGGCATGTGAAACCGTCTTCTGATGGGTGGGTTTCAAAATCGGGAAGAGGACAACATCCCGCAGGTTCTCTTGTTGCGTCAGGAGAGCGAGGATGCGATCGATGCCCATGCCCCACCCGGAGCACGGGGGGCATCCGTAACTCAACGCTTGGACGTAGTCGTCGTCCTTGCGGTGCGCATCTGCATCGCCGCCCGCGTTGGCCTTGGCCTGGTCTTCGAAGCGCTGTGCTTGGTCCATCGGATCAACGAGCTCGCTGTAGGCGTTCACGACCTCCCATCCGCCGACAACCAGCTGGAAGCGATCAACAATCGACGGGTTATCGTCGTTGCGGCGAGCGAGAGGCGAGAGGTCTAGGGGGTGGCGCGTGATGAACGTCGGTTGGACGATGTCGGGACGGCAGACCTTCTTATAGAGCTGGTCAATCAGGTTGCCGCGACCAAGAGCATCGATGTTCACCTCCAGTTTTATACCCTTGGACTTTATGGCTTCCCTTAGGGCTCCAGCTGAATCATGCTGCTTCACATCAATGCCGCACGAGGCCTCAATGGCCTCATCGAGCGCCCACTCCTTCCATTCACCAGCGAAGTCGACATCGACGAGCTTTCCTTCGCGGTTGGGAATCTTCACGACGCTCGTTCCAAAGGTCTGCGGGATGATCGTCTCGAACATGTGCCGGGTGAAGGCCATGTTCGCGCGGTAGTCCCAGTAGGCGGCGTAGTGCTCGCACATGGTGAACTCCTGCAGATGGCTCGGGTCCATACCCTCATTGCGGAAGACGGGTCCGAGACTGAACGTCCGATCGTATCCGCCGACGAGACATTCCTTCTGGTGCGTCTCGAGTGCAATGCGCAGATACACGTCCAAGTCGAGTGCTTCGTGATGCGTGACGAACGGCGTAGCGAGTGCTCCGGAAGCAGCATTCACGAGTACGGGCAGATCGACCTCGACGAACTCGTGCTTCCAGTAAAACTCGCGCATCCGACGGATGAACAAACTGCGGAGGAAGAAGCGTGCGCGCGTTTCTTCATTGCTGATCAAATCCAGGTAACGTTGACGGTAAGCGGTCTCGCGATCCGCTATGCCATGCCATTTTTCCGGAGGCTGCAGGAGGGCTTTGCTGAGCATCATCCACTCGCGCACGGCGACGGAGGGTTCGCCCGTCTTCGTCGCGAAGCGCGTTCCGTGTGCACCGATGAAGTCTCCGCGGTCGAGCAGCGCGAGCATTTCCTTATAGGCATCCGCGCCGACATCCTCTTCGCGGAACACGAGCTGCAAACGTCCCGTGTGATCTTGCAGCGTGACGAACGTCATCTTTCCCATATCGCGGAAAAGCATGATGCGGCCTGCAACGCTGACAACGGTGTCGTCCGCTTCAGCGCGTGCGCCCGCTAGCGTGTGGCTGCGGTCGAAGGTTGCGGCGTAGGGGACTTTTCCGCTCGCGCGCAGTGCCTCTGCTTTCTTCACTCGGACGGGATCCATCGCGCAGAGCGTACAGCACGATGCCGTTGTGGTGTAGCGCAGTCGGTCAACTGCATGCGCGTGCATTCGGCAAAAGCAGCGCTAGACTCTTCCCGTATGGCAACGACGTTCTACGTCACTCCCATCGAGCGCAAACTTCTCGGCACCTTGCCGGCGGAGCTGACACAGTCGTGGGAGGGACATATCGAAGAGGAAACGCTGACGAGTTACGAGACCCAAGAACAACTGTCGGAACGTGCGGCGTCCGTCACCTTCGACGCGTATCCCGCGGCGAAAGAAGTGGCAGACCGCTGCGCAAAGGCGCTCGAGGCAGGAGAGGGTATCGACACGCTCTCACTCAAAGGATTTCCCGAAGAGGCCATGCCGAGCTTGCTCTACATGATCGGTGCATGCGGCATCGAAGCCCTCATCGAATTGTCTCTCGCCGATGCATCGCGTCTCACGCCGAAGGCGATGGAGGCGATCGCTGCGATGAGTCGTGCCCGTCATCATATCCTTGCCGATAACGCTTCCGCCTAACCCCATGCCGCACCGTCAACGCATCGAACGGTTCCGTGAGCGACTCCCCGAGGAGGAATCCGGCGGCATGCTCGAATGGATTCAGGACAACCCCGTCCTGAGCTCGGTCTTGGGCGTCACGCTCGTCGGCGGAGGATTGGCGGCGGGAAGTTACAGCGGGCTCTTCCAATCCGCCTTCATCCAAAAGTGGGCTCCGTGGCTTGATACAGCGGGAAAGTTCATCGGACGCAATGCAATGACGTTCTGGAACTGGCTCATGCTTACTCTGGGCATCCGCAAGCCAGAAACACCAGATCCCAGCATCGATCCGCGCCTCATGGGGAATAATGGCGCTGGCCCGAACCGCCGGGTCAGTCCACCGCGGCCGTAATCACAGACTGTACGAGAAACGTGCGTTGTGCTATGATATTTTGATATGCACACCATTTCCCTCACGCCCGCAGAGCGGGACATTTTCCGCCTGTTACCCGACGCGGTGACGCAGGGCTGGACCGTCGACGTCGAGATGCGCTCGTACCATGACACTCCAATGGACGTCCGCGCCCGGCAGGTTGTGGCGAAACTCGACACGCCTGCACTGAAAGATGTTCATGAAAAAATGAACGATGTTACGACGCTGGAGCAGATGCAAAATGCGCTCAAAAATATCCATTTTGAAACGCTGCCTGCAGATGATCAGTACGAGATCCTTTTCGTATTGGGTCCGAGCGTATTGGGATCGGTGATTGAAGAAGGTCTGCGTCTGGCCGAAAACGAACAGGACATGCAAGACCTCGCCGATACGGCTGCAATGCGCGGCGCACTGCTCGATTCTTTCCTCTCAAATTAATATGACCACAAGCACTGATATTCAGAATTTGGAGGGCGGATCCGATCGGATGCGCGTGTCGCCGGATGCGGTGAAGCGAGCCTCTGCGTCTCGTGAGAGTTTTCGCAATCGCGCTCGCACGGTCGATAGCGGCGAGCGGTCCCGTTCAGGCGGAGTATGGAGCACGATTCGAAAAGTCTTTGGTACAGCCTTGGTCGCAGGAGGGATTGGCGCTCTTATTTGGGCGCTTTTCTGGCGCAATGCCGGTCGAAATATTCCCATCTTCGACCCGGCTCCCGGTGCCGCGCGTGTTGCGGCAGAAGGCGCCCCTGTTATGGGTACCACAGTTCTCCCGGAACATATCCCAAATCCCGAAAGCTCGTTCCCTGCCATTCCTCCAGCGAATCGCGATTTCAATTACTTCCCGCCGCCTAGTAACCCAAGCTGACGTATGCCTCCCTCACTCGAACAAGACAACCAACACCTCGAACGGCTAGAGCGATCACACGGGATTGTGACGGAAGGCGAGCGGTTCCACCGTCTAACGGGCGTATTTCAACCAATGCCCACGGGCCTCACGGATCCTGAATTGAACGAACAAGCCGTGGAGACCATGTTTCGTCAGATCAACGGTCGACCGTTGAGCATGCATGAGCTCATGCGCTTCCAAGCGATTCAATATCGACGCACATCGATTCAGCAGCTCAATGCTCGTGATACTGACCAAGTGGTGTTCCGAGGGATGCATCACGCCGAGCACGTGCTCGCTAACCAAGGCGTCTCCATGAGCCTCTACATGAGTGCGGCCATGGAACGGTTAAATCAGTCCACACAAGGAGCGCTGAATATGTGGCGGACGACGGTGCCGTCATTGCCCCCGAATGAACGTCAGATTTTAAACAACGAACAAGAGCGCACGCGCGTCTATCTCCAGCGTTTGAATACCACAGGCAACGACTACCTGCATTTTTCGAATTACCGAATGATGCAGTTGGCGTACGACGAACTGACGAGCCTTCTCGGCATCGGTGTTTCGCGGCAACTTCCCAGTCTTGTCGTGTGGCGTGCTCGCCCAAATGCGAATCAGAATGCTACATCGCAAACCGAATGGGCCGCTCTCATTCGGGATTACGATCAAGTCAGGCGCATTGTGGAAACGAACAATCTCGTCGCGAATCACCCGAATCTACCGGATCGTCTTGAGGCTTTAGAAAAGTTGCTGCGAGCCGAGCGTGAGCGTCTCGTGAAAGATCGCAACAACGAGCTGCCGATGATCAGTCGCACTGGGCCTCAAGGTCCGCTCAATGCGCTGGCACTCGCGGCGGTGAACAACCCGGCCAAGTTGGCCTATTTGCGCGGCGTCGAAACGTATTTGGTGGGTGAGGACGAGCACGTACGAAAACTTCTGGCCGCCTTGCCGCAAAACGAGCAGAACTCCATGGTTCGCAGCACGCTTGTTGCCCAAAGAGATCAGCTCACTCGTCGGATTGCCCGCGTGCGTCAATTGCTCGCAATGAACATGCAGCAGTTGAGCCTTTTCAATGCGTTCGACTTCCATGAACATTTCCTCAAGCAGCAGTACGTGAATCTCTTGTCTGGTCACGCGGAGAAGGAGGGCGCGACCGCTTGTGCATGGCCTCAGCTGCTGGAAATTCAAGCACTACAGTTCCGTGCCACGCAGATCTTGCGCATGCAGGAAGCAATCGCGCGCGATGAGCGCATGGGCTCCTCCGAGAAGGTGCGCCGGCAAGAAGAGCTCACGAAATTGCGCACCGATATCATGGCCCGACTCGTGAGTCTCACGGACGAGCTTGGCCGCTATCACTTGGACATGAATCGCATCTCGTCGATTCAGGAACAGTTCGGCGAATTTTTGCCGTTGCGCGGTGCTCGTGCGCCACGCCGAGGAAGTGCGACGGAAGAGCAGATTCGTCAGGCCTTCGAGCGCTTCCATGACGACGAGCGCAAGTTCCACGCCGATCGCGTGCTTGCCATGGTTTCAACCGCCAAGACGCAATTCAATCCGAATTCCGTAGATAATTTGCGCGATGCGGCGCAGATGGAATTCGTTGCGTGGATGGATAGCGTGAGCGAGTGGTTCGGCGAGAAGGTCGACTGGGTGGTCAACAATAGATTCATCCCCACTCAGGCACTGCGTGATCGCCTGCGTGCGACGTTGAATTTGTCGCTCAAGGACGTTCTGAAATCCGAGGCTGATGCGAAGCTCATCCAGGAAGGTGCGCGTGTAGGAGGGGAGGTGCTGACGCGTGAAAAAATCAGAAAGATCGATGATGAAGGTGCGCCCCCAGGCGCCCCGGAGAGCAAGAAAAAACTCTGGAACGAACTGAATCAACTGCGCCGCACAAAAATCCGCGACATGCTCGCCAGCATTCGCGAACCGATGCAGCAATTTCACAACGCACCTGAAATCCCGAGACTTGAGGAATCGATCGCTGCACTCAAAGAAATGCCGCCGGCCTCTGAGTTCGCGGATGGTCAGCCAGTATCCGACGCCGATTTGCGAGCTGCCGGATTACTCGGTGCCGATGGGGTCGTCACTCGCGCACATGTCACCGCACTGCGCGCGAAGCCCACAGGGGCCTTGAAACGCAACCAAGGCGCGAGCTTATACAGAAAACTTCTTGAGCAAGCGAATGCAGCCTGGGGCACGCTCGGGGCAGGCAATGCCGAAGGCACCGGCTTCATCGGCAAATATCAGAAAATGCTCAAGGCGTTCGACACGATTACCGGAAATCGCCTGCGGCTCATCGATGCGTGTTTCTCTATCGCTGAGGGGTGGCAAGCAGTGGGCGTAACGATGCTGGGTGTAGGGGCGGGTTTGCTCTCGTCCCCCCTATGGATGGGGTCGGCGCTTGCAGTGACGACAGCGCTACTGACGCCTCCTGGTCGTTTGGCTCTTCGTGCTGCTACGTGGCCTGCTCGCGCAGCAAGTCGCTGGGTCGTCGGGAGCTTCACGCAAGCGTCGTGGACGGGCCGCATTTTAGGCGGCGCTGGCGTAGCGGTGCAGGGATATCGCACATACGAACACGTTGCAGAAATGAATGAGCGCAGCAGAAACACCGAACTCGAACGCATTGCTTTCATTGATGCTCTCTACCTCTCCGGATTCCAGGGGTATTACTTTGAAAATGGTGAGCACAAGTGGACAGATAGTCGCACTGCCGCACCGGACAAGTATCAGAAACCCACCGCCTTTTACTACAACAGCAATCCCAACCGTCCGTGGGCAGATGGCACGCCGCCTCCTGGCGACGATGTGCCGCGCATCCAGGCTGATCAAATCAGTGAAATGGCCGCGAGTACGACCACGCGCATCATGCGCACGGGTGGTGACGTGTTGGAGTTGGCGGGCATCCTCATTGCCATGCGGGTCGGCAGCCGCGCAGTCCCGTATCTTGGCGCAGCAATTCTCGCGATCGAAGGGGCAAACTGCTTCCAGCAGCACAACGAAATTCTGACGTTCCTCCGTACCTGCAAGCCGTCGGTGCTCGCGCACATCAATCCGATGGCGACGTTCAAACTCAGTCACTACGAGTTGCTGGAACTCTTCTCGCGCGACGCGTTCACCGCTCTCGCCGAACGCGACAGCGTCCGAGAGAAATTGTACTTCTCGCTCTTCTACCAGGAAATCAGCAAGTTCCCCCAAATGATGCAGGCGGTTTTCCCCAACGGGGGACACTTGTCCGAGCTCGATGCGTTTTTTGAGTCATCGAATGGAGGATTCAAAGACATCGTCCTTCCGCTCATTCATCTCCGACTCAACCGTCGTCTGGGAGAGAACAACGTGTCGTGGGAGGCAATGAAGAAGAGCCGCATCAACAATTTCAACGTCCTGCAGTTCATGTCCTCTCCCGTTGGCCGTGTGGAAATCCAGGCGGCAATTCGAGAGGCGATGATTCTTGCGGCGGAAGATCGCAAGGAACGCAGCTTCCGCGATCTGACAGCACTGTTGGCTCGCCTGGAGGCACGCGGACCAAACGACCGCCACCCACGCCATGCGGAAATGCTCCAGCTCGTTCGCAACATGCTTACGACTGCAGGCGAGCGAAGTGTTTACGGACAGCGGCTCTCACAAGCAAATCTTGCCAATGTCCCGGAAGGAAAAACGCGAACGACGCTCTTAATCGAACAGTTGTTCACGCGTTTGAACGGCAACGCGAGCGCCAGCCACAATGTGACACCGGCACAGGTAGCCGGTCTGCCAGGAAACCTCAACCTTGATGATCCGATGGCGATCTACAACCTCGTCACGGATCCGGTCCTTCGTAATGAGTTGATGGTTGCCAGTCAGTACCGCACCGTCGGGCGTATTCAATTTAACTTAGGGGGGCGGCGCAATGCCGTTGAAGACAATGGCCCGCCTCTTCCTCAGTACGATGGATACCAAGTGCCGCTCATTAATGGAATCCCGCAGGGCGACATTGAGCAGGAAGCCGCTCGCGGTTTCCTTCGTCCCATCGTCTCAGCTCTCGACGCTCGCGCAGTTGAATACGAAGGGGAGGCGCTGACGGCGCAAGATCGCACTGCACACACACGGACGATGGGGGAAAGCCAGGCGCTGCATCTTTTCACGGGATATGGAATGCGCCTGTTTGCAACGCATCGATTGCAGGCGGAGCGTCAGGCCCAAGCGCAGAACCGCGCGCTACCACGCAGTTATTTCCGATACCACACGCGCATTACCGACCCGCGAGTTCGCGATTGGCCGCGTGGAGCAGGCATGCCTCAAGTACGCGAGTTCGGCAATTACGTCGACAATGAAGGTCGAGGTCGTACGTTCGATCCTGACTGGAATGAGATTCGTCGCCATCACCCTGAGCTCACAAGAGAGAGGGTCCTGGCCATTTTCTCGGAGAAGCTGCCTGTCGATGGCAAGGATTTATTCGGTACAACCATCATTTTCGGTGACAGCAATGGGCAGAACCTACAGGTCCTGCAATTCGTGGTGTACGAGACCAGTCCGCAGGAGCGTCGCATGGGTGCGATCGTCCTCTCAACGCCGGAGCAATTCATCGCACGCCAGTCGCACGGTCGCATCATGATTGATCTCGCGACCAAGCCCGAACATCAACCGACGGTTGGGCGTCCAGGCGGAGAAGAAGCCGGTCCGCCGCGCGTGCAACAGGTGGCTGGCCAGCGTCTTGCGCAAGCTCCGGCGAATGTGAATGCACCGCTCGCCGCCTTGGGGCCGCCAGCTGCTGGTCCCAATGCGAATGTTCCGAATGGAGTAAACGTCGTCCGCCAGGGGAACGTCCTGCGCATCAACGGCGTGCCCGTTCGTCCTTTGCCCGAGCGCGTTCCGCGCACACGCCCCAATCCGAATGGCGGCGATCCGATCGAGTTCACCATCACGCGCGAAGAGCACGTGGCCGAGTTCGATCGCGTGGGACGCGAGATCTACGATCGGATGATGGGTCCTGCCGGTGTGAACCGCCGCAACACGTATTGGAATTTTGGTTGGCGACCGGGTTTGGTTACGGGAGACACGTACTACGGTTCCGTCTATCAAGCTGCCGACGGAAGCACGAATGGCATGATCCTGCGCACGGATCCGTACAGCCGCATGCACATGACGGGGCAGCCCCCAAGTTCGTCGCCGTACCTCTCGCCGGGTTTCGGCACCATCGTTTCACCGTACTACACGCAGGCTCAAATCAATGGAACGAACGACAACACGGTGGTGCAGTCGAGCAATAACTTCCGCAACTTCTTCACCTTCTTCTATTGGGACGCGGCTCAGAACCGCGGTCACTTGGCACAACCGCCGTTCCGCCTGCCAGGTAACATCCCCAATGCGTATGGTCCGTTGCTGCCGTGGAGTTTGCGCAATATCCGCGATGTAAACGCGGCCACGCTGCACGGTGCCACGATTACGCCGGCACAGCGCGAGATGTTCATCACTGCACTGAGCACGCCGTACAACGTCCGCGAAGGAGGGGATCACAGCGATCAGTCCTTGAAGGATGTGTTGAACCTGTGCGACACGGGCTCGCGTGCCAATGGCAACGCGCGTCGTCTGTGCACGCAGGATGTCTTCGACTACCTCGCGCCGATGTACCGCGCCTTGGGTCGTGCCAACACCTCCGAATCGCGCCAGCGACAGCAGCAGTTCCTCCGCCACCTCGTGGAGACCCTGCTGGGCACCCAGGTCAACGGCACGCTCCGCGGAGCTCCGCCCACTCCGGCGCAACTCTCCGCTGGGTTTGAACCGGCAGCGAATAACAGCGTCCAATTCACCATCAGCGCCATGGCAACGTGGTACCGCACCCGAAACGGCACCCCGCCCGCCCCGCTTGAGCGAGACGCGTCAGGCACCGAGGTGACCCGGTAAAGGCACCTCGGCGTTCTGGCTGCATAAAATCGTGTAAAAAGGTGTTGACGCGCCCGATGGGGCATCCGTACACTGCCCGCACTCGTACGTCTCGTTTCGAGGCGTGCAACGCTGTCTTGCGTTCGAGTCCGCCTTCGCCATGGCGAATAAGCGGACCAGAGGAACCTCCAAGCCCCTCCTTTTCAGACTCATGTCTGTCGGTCTCATCGCTAAAAAAGTCGGCATGTCTCGCGTCTTCCTCGCTACTGGCGAGGCGGTTCCCGTGACGTACCTCAAGGTTGAACCCAACGTCGTGGTTCGCACCAAGTCCAAAGAGAAGGACGGCTACGATGCCGTCGTTCTCGGCATCGGTGCCAAGACCTGGAAGTCCCGCAAGGGAAAGGAGCATGTTCGCTACGCTGTTCAAAAGGAATGGAAGGTGGATTCCCTCGATGGAATGGAGATGGGCAAGAAGCTGACCGTTGAGGCCGTTCCGGCCGAGTCCATGGTCACCGTCACGGGTATCACGAAAGGAAAGGGATTCCAGGGAGTCGTTCGCCGCCACGGATTCCACGGCGGTCCGAGTTCCCACGGTTCGCACTTCAAGCGCGAGCCGGGATCCGTGGGTATGCGTGCCGATCCGGGTCGTATCTTCAAGGGCCACCGCATGGCCGGACACATGGGTGATGAAAAGATGACCATCCGCAACCGATCGATCCTCGTCTCCGATGCGGAGAAGGGGATTTTGGCTGTCAAAGGCCCAATTCCGGGTGCAGCAGGTTGCCACGTTTACCTCACGCTCGAGCAGTCCAAGTGACGCTCTCCTCCTTATAGACCATGACGATTACCGTCTACTCCTCCACCGGCGCCAAGAAGGGCACCCTCGACCTGCCGCTCGATCTGTTCGGTGGTCCGGTCAACCAGGGCCTCATGCACCAGGCTGTGTTGATGCAGCAGGGCAATCGCCGCGGACCCGTCGCTCACGTCAAAGTGCGCGGTGAAGTAGTGGGATCGACCAAGAAGATGTTCCAGCAGAAGCACACGGGTAATGCCCGCCGCGGACCGATCCGTTCTCCGGTTATGAAGGGAGGAGGAAAGGCATTCGGACCTCGCTCTGTTGCGAACTTCACCCGCAGCATGCCCAAGAAGATGCGCCATGCCGCCGTGCGCTCCTGTCTCGCCTTCCAAGCGAAGAAGGGGACGGTGATGGCCGTCGAAAGCTACCCGGAGGAGATCAAAACCAAGTCCGCTGTCGACCTGCTCAAGAAGCTTCCGATCGAATACGGTCGTCCGGTTCTCGTCATCGTGCCGGCAGCGCACAAGGGCATCTCCCTCTCCATGCGCAACATCCCGCGCGTGAAGACGGTGCTGGCCACCTACCTCAACGCCGAAGACATCGTCCATGCTCGCGCGCTCGTCTTCGTCGGTGATTCCATCGAGGCTGCCCGCAAGGTGTTCGTCGATGGACTCGAGAAGCCGGCCAAGGAGCCGAAGGCCGAGGGTGAGACTGCGGAGAAAGAGCCAAAGAAAGCCAAAAAGACGACCAAGACCGCCACGAAGAAGTCCCCTTCCTCTAAGAAGTAATGGATCTCTCCCGCATCATCATCGGCCAGGTCATGACCGAGAAGGCAGAACGCCAGAAGGCCGTGCGCAGCGTCACGCTCCGCGTCGACCCGGCTGCCACGAAGGTGGATGTGAAGAATGCTCTCAAGCGCTACTTCGATGTCGAGGCTACCTCCGTCCGCGTTCAGCGCGTCGGCGGCAAGAGTCGCGAGCTGGGAGCGGGACGCCAGATGCAGAAGCGCGCTCCGTATAAGAAAATGACCGTCACGTTGCACCCGAAGAGCAAGCAGCTCGATTTAGCCCAATTCAAGGTTTCCTGATCCAGCCATGCCGATGAAGCACATGAAACCAACGACCTCCGCCCGCCGTCAGATGACGGTTGCGGACTTCTCGGACCTCTCCAAGAAGCGGCCCGAAAAGAGCTTGGTGCGCGGCAAGCAGCGCATCAGCGGCCGCGACGGCAAAGGACAAGTGTCCGTGCGTCACCGCGGCGGTGGACACAAGCGCTTGATGCGTAAGATCGATTTCCGCCAGACGGACAAGATGGGCGTTCCGGCAAACGTTGCCGCCCTTGAGTACGATCCGAACCGCTCCGCTCGCATCGCATTGCTCCACTACGTTGATGGCGAGAAGCGCTACGTGCTGGCTCCCCAGGGCCTCAAGGCAGGGGATCAGATCGTCTGCGCCGAGCGCACGAAGGTCCGCACGGGCAACCGCATGCAGCTCCAGCACATCCCGGTGGGATACAAGGTGTTCAACATTGAGATGCAGGCAGGCAAAGGCGGCGCAATGGTGCGCTCCGCCGGTACGTCGGCCACGCTCGTCGGCATCGACGGCGACTACGCTCTCATCCAGCTGCCGAGCAGCGAACTGCGCAAGGTGCGCAAGGAGTGTGCAGCAACGATCGGCACGGTTTCCAACCCTGATCACAACCAGATCACGATCGGTAAGGCCGGCCGCATGCGCTGGCTCGGACGCCGCCCGCAGGTGCTCGGAAAGTCGATGAACGCCGTCGACCACCCGCATGGAGGAGGAGAAGGACACAGCCCGATCGGTCTCAAGGCCCCGAAGACCCCGTGGGGCAAGAAGGCCCTCGGCGTCAAAACCCGCCAGAAGCGCAAGAACTCGGAGATGATTATCCGCCGCCGCAGCAAGAAGCGCCGCAAGTAAACCCCCTATTCGCCCCTATGTCACGCTCTCTCAAGAAAGGCCCGTACGTCAACGAACGTCTGCTGAAGAAAGTGATGAAGCAGATCGAAGCTGGCGAAAAGAAGATCCTCAAGACGTGGGCTCGCGACTGCGATATCCCACCGGAGTTCGTTGGATTCACCTTCGCGGTTCACAACGGCAAGGAATTCATCCCGGTCTACGTGACCGAGCAGATGGTGGGTCACAAACTGGGCGAGTTCTCCTGGACCACGAAGTTCAAGGCTCACGGCGGAAAGGCCGCCGCGGAACCCGCCAAGCCCGCTCCTGCTCCCGCCGCCAAGTAACGCACCTCTCTCCCTCCCATGAAAGCTCACCTCCGATCAGCGCGCATTGCACCCAAGAAGGCGAATATCATCGCCAAGATGGTGCGTGGTATGCCCGTTTTGGAGGCGATCTCCGCCCTCGAGCGCACGCACAAGAAGGCCGCTCGTCTCGTCGAAGATCTGCTCCTCTCGGCCGTCGCCAACGCCAAGCACAATGATCGTCAGGATGCGCAGCACCTGGTGATCAAGACGATCATCGTCAACCAGGGCATGGGTCTTCCTCGCGGCGTCCCGATGGCTCGCGGTCGCGTCCGCCCAATGACGAAGTTCTACAGCCACATTTCCGTCACGCTCGGCATCGCCGATGACGACACTCCGACGGGAAAGAAGCCTGCCGCCAAGAAAGCCGAGAAGAAGGATTCGGGCACTTCCCAAAAGCCCCGCGCTACTGCACAATCCTCCGGCTCCAAGGCGCCCGCCAAGAAAACGAAGGCGAGTGCCGATTCTGCTACTCCTTCCGCTCAATAACCACTATGGGTCAGAAAGTTAACCCCAACGGCCTCCGCATCGGGATCACGCGATCCTGGCCGTCGACGTGGTTTGCCAAGGGCAAGCGCTACCGCGACCTCCTTATTCAGGACGTTCGCATTAAGCGCCACATTACGGGGAAGTCCCAGGAGTCCGGTATCTCGAGCATCGAAATCGACCGCGGCAAGAAAGTCACCGTCACCATCCACACCAGCAAGCCAGGTATCCTGATCGGAAAGCAGGGTGCTGCCATCGAAGAGCTCCGCAAGGAGTTGGAGCGCAAGTTCGGCGGAAGCTTCGAAGTGCAGATCCAGGAGATTCGCACCCCGGATACGGATGCCGAGGTGATCGCCGAAAGCATTCAGGGCCAGATCCAACGCCGCATGCCGTACCGCCGCGCCTGCAAGATGGCCGTCGAGAAGGCAATGCAGGGTGGCGCACTCGGAGTGAAGATTTCCGTCTCCGGTCGTCTCAATGGTGCTGAAATCGCCCGTGATGAAATGTTCAAACAGGGCAACATTCCCCTGCAGACCCTCCGTGCCAACGTGATTCACGCCAAGCGACACGCTGTCACGAAGTTCGGAACGATCGGCGTTCAGGTCTGGATCTATAAGGGAATGGTGTTCAAGAAGGTGGAGCATGCACAATCCGCTGCCCTTACCGCTGCTCAAGCCGCAGCCTCCTAATCCTCACGACGTTTCTCCTCTCCCATGTTAGAACCCGCAAAGCTCAAGTACCGCAAACAACACCGGCGCCGAGGCGCCTGGGCCGGCAAAGCTGGCCGCGGTGCCCAGCTGGCATTCGGCAACATCGGCCTGAAGGCGATCGTGAGCGGCGAGCTTACCGCTCGTCAGATCGAAGCCGCTCGTAAGGCGATGACGCACGCCGTCCAGCGCGGGGGAAAGATCTGGATCCGCGTCTTCCCGCACACCCCGGTTTCCAAGAAGGCAGCAGAAGTGCCGATGGGAGCTGGAAAGGGAGGACTGGAGTACTTCTCCGCCGTCATCCAGCGTGGAACCGTGCTGTTCGAGATGGATGGACTCCCGGAGGCCACCGCCCGCGAGGCGCTGCGCCTGGCCGGTCACAAACTGCCGTTCAAGACCCGCATCATTACCCGCCTCACCGCATAACCATGGCACACAAGGTTTCCGCCATCGAGCTGCGCCGCATGTCTCCGGAAGATCTCTCCCGCGAGATGAAGGACAAGCAGGCGCACATCGCCAAGATGCGTCTCGGTCTCCAGATCGGCGCTGAGAAGGATATCGCCAAATACCGCCGCGAGCGCAAAGAATTCGCCCGCATGAGCACGGTGAACACCGAGCACAAGAAGGCGGCTCCGGCGAAGGCACCGGCGTTGAAAAAGCGCTCTTCCTCCGCTAAAGTCTCCGCTCCCGCTTCCAAAGAATGAAGACCCTTACAGGCACCATCACCGGCGCCAAGATGACAAACACTGTGACTGTCACGGTGCACCGCTCCATCGTCCACCCGCTCTACAAGAAGCGTTTCCGCGTCAGCAAGAAGTTCCTCGCTGATACGAACGGACAGACCGTAGGTATGGGTGACGAAGTGGTGATCACGGAGTGCCGCCCGCTCTCCAAGCGCAAGCACTTCAAGGTCACGGAGATCACGAAGAAGGCCCCGGCAGTCAGCGAGATCAAGATGGAGGCCGCAGTGGAGAAGTTGATCACGAAGCCCGAGAAGAAGGATGAAGATACTTCCACCCCCGCAGCATGATTCAGCAGCAGACCTACCTCACCGTGGCAGATAACACCGGTGCGAAGGTGTGCATGTGCATCCGCGTGCTCGGTGGCACCCGCCGCCGCTACGCACACATTGGTGACGTCATCATTGTCGCCATTAAGGATGCTGAGCCCCGCGGCACCGTGAAGAAGAAGGCGGTCGAGCGCGCCGTTATCGTCCGCACGCGTGATCTCACGCGTCGCAAGGACGGATCTGGTATCCGCTTCGACGACAATGCGTGCGTCATCATCCAGGAGGACGGCTTGCCGAAGGGCACGCGCGTCTTCGGCCCGGTCGCCCGCGAACTCCGCGGCAAGGGCTACCAGAAGATCATCTCCCAAGCCCCCGACGTTTTATGAAGATCCACACCGGCGACACCGTCGTCGTCATTACCGGCAAGGATAAGGGCAAGACAGGCACGGTCATCCGTGTGCTGCCGGCCGACAACCGCGTCGTCGTGGAGGGCATCAACATGCGCGTGAAGCACATCAAGAAGACCACGCAGGGTGCCGGTCAGCGCATCAAGTTCGAGGCCGCCCTGTCCGCCAGCAACGTGATGCTCGTCGATCCGAAGACGAAGAAGCGCACGCGCGTTGGATACAAGGTGAATGAGAAGGGCGCCAAGACCCGCATCTCCAAAAAGAGTGGCGAGGTCATCAAGACTGTCTCCGCCGTCAAAGCGAAGTCCACGAAGAAGACGGACAACGCCAAGAAGGATGATGGAAGCCCGGCAAAGGTGACCGAGTCCGGCGACAAGTCGCCGTTCTGGAAGCGCATGGGCTTCGGTTCACAGGCCCAGGCCGATGCAGCCGGCGCAGGCGGAACAGACGCCAAAGATTTGAAAGCAGCTCCCACCCAGCACCGCGCACAAGGCGGCTAAACCCCTATGGCATACGACACTCTCCACCAGCGGCTCCGTGGTCCGATCACGAAGGCTCTTAAGGAAGAGCTCGGGATCGAGAACGTCCACGCCCTCCCGCGCCTCGACAAGGTCATCATCAACGTCGGTATCAACCGCACGAAGATGGAAGGCAAGGAAATGCAGGAGTACATCGATGAGTGCCTCAAGCTCATCACGGGCCAGAAGCCGGTCTTCCGCAAAGCCAAGAAGGCCATCTCGAACTTCAAGATCAGCAAGGGCCGCATCGTCGGCGCTGTGGTTACCCTCCGTGGCAACCGCATGGAGGAGTTCCTCGATCGCCTCGTCAGCTACGTTCTCCCGCGCATCCGCGACTTCCGCGGTCTGCCGACGAAGCTCGATGGAAAGGGCAACTACGCCCTCGGTCTGCGCGATCAGTCCGTTTTCCCGGAAATCCCCCTCGCCGATGTGAACCGCAGCTTCGGCATGCAGATCCAGATTACGACCACTGCCGGTTCCGACGCCGCCGGCAAGGCTCTCCTCAAGCACATCGGCGTTCCTTTCCGCCCAGAGAAGCAGCGCAAGTAATTGCTTCGCAACGCTTTTCCCCCAATACTGCCCCGCATCCGCCCCTATGGCTCGCCTGTCCATCACCCTCAAGCAGCAGAAGCGACTCAACGCCTTCCTCAAGGCGAAGGCGGAAGGTCGTAAGCCGAAATTCCCGACCCGCATTTACAATCGCTGTAACCTGTGCGGCCGTCGCCATGGATTCCTCCGCTTCTTCGGTATCTGCCGCATCTGCTTCCGGGAATTGGCTTCTAACGGCGAGATTCCGGGCGTAAAGAAGTCCTCCTGGTGATTCCACTATTCTCTCTCCCATGACGTTCACAGATCCCATCGGCGACCTCCTCACCCGGATGCGCAATGCGCAGTCCGCCCGCCGCGCCAGCTGCCGCGCTGCACACTCCAACATCAAGAAGGAGCTGTGCGAGCTGCTCAAAAAGAACGGCTGGATCGAGGACGTGATCGTGCACGGCGACGCGCCGAAGCAGGAGATCGAAGTCGTCTTCAAGAAGGGCGCACAGCTCGACGTCCGCCGCGCCAGCAAGCCTGGTCGCCGCCTCTACGCCAAGTCCACCGAACTGAAGCCGATCCTCCGCGGATTCGGCATCGCCATCCTCACCACCAGCCAGGGCCTCATGACCGACGAGGAAGCCCGCAAGAAGAACGTTGGCGGTGAAGTACTTTGCACCATTTCCTAAACCTCCTTCTCTCCCATGTCCCGCATTGGACGCAAACCCATCGGCCTCCCCTCCGGCGTCACTGTCGAAGTGAAGGGCAACGTCGTGCGCGTCAAAGGCGCGAAGGGCGAACTCAGCTACACGTGCCTCGAGCAGGTCACCGTGAAGCAGGAGGAGAACAACATCATCATTGAGCGCAAGAGCGACGATTCTCGCTCTCGCGAACGTCACGGTCTCACCCGCGCCATCGTGGCGAACATGGTGAAGGGCGTGTCCGACGGTTACGACAAGAAGCTCGAGATCATCGGCGTCGGTTACAAGGCCGCTATCAAGGGCCAGACGCTCCAGCTCCAGCTCGGCTACAGCCACCCGATCGACTTCACCATCCCCAAGGGCATCGAAATCACGCAGGACGAGAAGAACAAGAACCTCCTGACAGTGAAGGGCATCGACAAGCAGCTCGTTGGCCAGACCGCAGCCCAGATTCGCGAACTGCGCCCGCCTGAACCGTACAAGGGCAAAGGCATTCGCTACACCGACGAGTTTGTCCGCCGCAAGGTTGGTAAAGCCGCTACAGCCAAAGCCGCCTAACATTCGCACCCATGCCGTCCACCTCTCTCGCACGATCGGCCCGCAAGAAGCGCATCCGCAGCAGGCTGCAGGGCACCACCGCGCGCCCTCGCCTCAGCGTCACGCGCTCCCTCACGCAGATGTCCGTTCAGGTCATCGACGATCAGACGGGCAAGACCATCGCGTCTGCCTCGACGAAGCACGTGAAGGGCGCAACGCCCAACAAGGACAGTGCCGCCAAGCTCGGAAGCCTCATTGCAGAGCGCACCAAGGCCGCCGGCGTCACCACCGTCGTCTTCGACCGCAATGGCTACAAGTACCACGGCCGCATTCAGGCCTTGGCCGACGCCGCCCGCGAAGGCGGACTCACGTTCTAACCTCCCTCTCGCATCTCCCTTTCTATGGCTAAGACCTCCAATCCTGACCGCCAGCGCAAAGACCGTCGCTCCTCCGAGCCGAAGGAATTCGCGGAGACGACGCTCTCGATGGACCGTGTCACCCGCGTGGTGAAGGGAGGACGCCGCATGCGTTTCCGCGCTGTTGTCGTGATCGGCAACCGCAAGGGTAAGGTCGGTCTCGGTTTGGGAAAGGCGAACGAAGTCCAGGTTGCCGTGCAGAAGGCCGTGAAGGATGCGCGCCGCCACATGGTCCGCGTTCCGCTCACGAAGGGAACGATTCCGCACGAAGTCGAAGTGAAGTTCAAGGCCGCCAAGATCCGCCTCATCCCGGCAAACGAGGGTACAGGCGTCATCGCAGGAGGCGCACTTCGCGTGGTATTGGAGCATGCTGGTGTGAAGAACGTTCTCTCCAAGCGCTTCGGCACGGGTAACAAGCTCGTGAACGCTCAGGCGTCCATGCTCGCACTCAAGAAGTTGACAATGACTCGCAAGAACGGTTCCACCGAGGGCTTGCCCGAAGAGGATCCGGAACCGGCAGCAGCCCCGATGCCGGGTGCAGCACCGACCAAGGAGCAAATCCAGGTCCGCGAAGTCACCCGCAAGGAGGTCGAACAGCAGCAGCAGATCAACCGTCAGGCGAACGCTAGCTGAGGATACTGTTCATATCCCTCCAAAATCAGGTTCGACGATATCAAGCAACTATACCAGTTTTTGCATGTGAAATCAATAGCCTGTTTTTTGGCAGGGTGAACCGGTGCCGCAGGGCACCGGCTCGAAGAGGAAGACGAGGCTTACGTGAGTACGCCGTAAGCGACAACAAACGCGATGAGGGTGACGATGATGGCGACGATGCTGGCCCAGGCTTGGTACTGCTTGGTGCAGACGTACGCCAGGCCGATGCCGACGATGGCCCAGACGATCGCCCATCCGGTATCGCCCTCGAACTGTCCGGCAGGCTGGTGTTTCTGGCCCGTCATCCCCGAGCCGACTAAGGCTGAGACGAACGCCAGGATCACCCCGCCGCACAAACTGATGCTGATGATGGCTAGGGGATTGGCATCTTCGCCGCCCCCGTGACCGCCACCATGGCCCCCGCCGTGGGAGCCGTGTGAATGGTCTGTCATTGTGTCCTCCGCTGTGAAGGTCCTGAAACGTGTCACACTGCAACAAAATAAATATACAATAATTTATATTTTAGTCAATATTTGGATTCTCCCATTTTCTCTCCCCCTGGCCATTTTCCGTGGGGGTATACTCCGTTCCATGAAGCGCGTGCTGATCGTCATCGCGCAAGAGGGATATCAAGACCAGGAGTTCGCTGGTACCCGTGACGGGCTGGTGCAGGCGGGTTTTGATCCCGTGGTCGCGAGCATTCAAAAGGGCATGTGCGTCGGTAAATTCGGCGGAACACAGGAAGCGTCCATCGCGTTGCAGGACGTACACATCGACGATTACGACCGCGTTGCCTTTATCGGAGGTCCGGGAGCGAAGGCTCTGGCGATGCACCCCGATGCCATTCGCATTGCTCAGGCATTCGTTAATGCGGGCAAACCCGTCGGGGCTATCTGCATCGCGCCGACGATTCTCGCAGCCGCGGGCGTGCTTGTCGGCAAACGTGCGACGGTATGGAATAACGACGGTGTCCCGGCACAGATGCTCGCCGAGCGGGGAGCGACCTACGTCGCGGAACCCGTCGTGCAAGACGGTCGCATCATGACAGCCGATGGACCCCAGAGTGCAGAAGCATTCGGCACGGCGTTTGCGGCAATGCCCTCTTAACGGCTGCTGGAACTGCTGCTTGGGTAGCGTTCCTGCACGCCGACGAATTGCTCGACCCAGTAGTTATCGCGCCATCCCACGCCCATGCGGGTGTAGAGCGGCTCGAGGAGGTTTTTCTTATGATCGGGACTGCGCATCCAGTCCTTCATCGCTTCCTCGGGGGAACGTTGCCCCTTGGCGAGGTTTTCGCCGGCGGAGAAATCTCGGTGGCACGCGCATGCCGGCAATTGCCCCATGTAATTGAGGCTCAAGATGCGCTGCTGGAATGTGGTGCCTTCGGGCGTTTCATGACTGAAGAAATTTCGTGACGACATGTCCTCGGCGTAGTTCTGGGCCGACATGTTCAGTGTCGTATCGAGCATGACAGGAGCAACTCCTGCCTTCTCTCGTTCATCGTTCACGATGCGGAGGATGGCTAGGCGCCGGTCGCGCACCTCCTGTTCGGCTTGGCGTTTCGCTTCCTGTTCCTGCAGGACTTTTTCCCGCAGTGCGGCATCCTGTTCAGCCTGCTTGAGCCGGGCTAAGCGCTCCGCCTCAGCTTTCTTTTTCTCGAGTTCCAACTGGTGCATGCGGTACTCGTATCGCAGACGGCGAAGCCGTTGAGAGGGTGTCTCGTACGACGGAACGTACCGAGGCAGACGGACTGGGGTCGAAATGGAGGTTCCGCTGCCGGCCGCCAAAGCACTTCCTGCGGAGAGAAAGCAGAGTGCCGCTGTGCCGATGGATAAGCCGAAACGTACGCGCACGAGATACATATAGTTCTCTGCTGCGGGATTTGCCAGCAAACCGCGATCTATAAGCCCAAAAGCGGTTGATTTTCATTGGGTTGCTGGTACCGTGTGCAGGCCCGCGCGGCTTTTTATCGACCGCGCGACGGGCATTGCCGTGGGAAACTCTGTCTTGAGCTCCCCCGCACCGCCCAGTACCATGCCCCTCCCATGTTGCACACTCTCCGTCCCGCACCGGGTTCTCGCCGTCCAGCCAAGCGCGTTGCGCGTGGTAACAGCGGCAAAGGCGGTACAACCGCCGGTCAGGGAACGAAGGGTCAGCAGGCTCGCACCGGAAAGGGCCGCCGCTTCGGATTCGAAGGAGGACAGACGCCGCTTCTGCGCCGTCAGCCGAAGCTCGGTGGTTTCACCCGCCCGCGCCGCGTCCATTATCAGATCCTCAACATCCGCGATCTTGAGTCACGCCTTCCGGCCGGCACGTACGACGTTGCCGCACTCCGCGAGAAGGGCATCGTCTCGAGCAAGCGTCCGGTGAAGTTGCTCGGAATGGGGGAGATCAAGAAGAAGTTCGTTCTCGCTGTTAACGCCGCGTCCAAGTCGGCACGCACCGCCGTCGAGAAGGCAGGTGGCACCGTCACGGTTGTCGGTGTGCGCACTCCCGCCGCCTAATCGTGTTTTCATTCCTCCGACAACTCTGGCGCTCCGATGACCTGCGCAAGCGCATCCTGGCAACGCTGGGACTGCTGCTCATTTACCGCATCGTCGCGCACATCTCCGTTCCGGGATCCAACGTCGATGGCCTCAGCGCCTTCTTGGAGAATCGTGGTGCCGGCGGAGCCATCGGTATCTTCGCTGCTCTTACGGGAGGTGCGATCGATAACTTCTCGGTGGTGCTCCTCGGACTCTCGCCGTACATCAACGCCTCCATCGTCATTCAGCTCTGCACCGTCATCTTCCCCAAGCTCGAAGCGTTGAGCAAAGAGGGCGTGCACGGCCAGCAGCAGATCAACCGCTACACGCGCTTGCTCAGCTTCCCGCTCGCATTCTTCCAGAGCTACGGCTTCCTCATCCTGCTCTCCCGCAGCGGTGTGGATATCGTCGACACCAGCTTCCCGCTCGTGCTCCTGCCGATGCTCTACGTCACGGCAGGTTCCATCTTCTTGATGTGGCTCGGTGAGCTCATCACGGAGAAGGGAATCGGCAACGGCACCTCGCTCATCATCTTCACGGGTATCGTCACGGACATCCCGGGTCGCGTGAACGCGCTCATCCAGGGAGGCGAGCAGGCCGGATTCTTCTGGCTCTTCGCCGTCATCTCCGTCGCGATGCTCATCGCGGTCGTGCTCTTCACGGATGCGCACCGCCTCATCCCCATCACGTACGCCAACCAGGGCGCCGGTCGCGGCGTGCAGGGAGGCATTCCGATTCGTCTCAACCAGGCGGGCATGATTCCGATCATCTTCGCGGTGTCGCTGATCACGTTCCCGTCGATCCTCGCGCAGTTCCTCCAGTCAGCACCGCGCTTCTCCGGTCTCGTGTCGTTCATCGGCACGTACCTGAGTTCGTCGTCGCCGTCGTACGCCTACATCGCCATCTACTTCTTGCTCGTCATGGCCTTCACGTACTTCTACGTGTCGGTCACCTTCAAGCCGACGGACGTCGCGGAACAGATCCAGAAGCGCGGCGGCTTCATCCCGGGTGTCCGCCCAGGTCCGCAGACGGCCGAAGTCCTCACGCGCACCAGCAATCGTCTCAATCTGTGGGGCGGTATCTTCCTCGGCATCGTCGCTGTCGTTCCGTTGTTCTTCACGAAGTTCACGACACTCAGCAGCCAGGACCTCATCGTCTCCGGCTCCGGATTGATCATCATCGTCGGCACCGTCCTCGAGTTGATCCGTCAGATCAACGCGCAGATGCTGGCGCACGATTACGACAAGCTCGTCTAACCCCTTCTCATGGATCTCGTCCTCTTCGGTATTCAGGGTTCCGGAAAAGGTACCCAAGCCAAGAAGCTGGCCGCAGAATTCGGGTACGACATCTTCGAGACGGGAGCGGAGCTCCGGCGGATCGCCGCGACGGACACCGAGATCGGGCGAACGGTGAAGGGATTTATCGATAACGGCAAACTCGCCCCGATTGAAGTCGTGATGCAAGCCGTGGAGCAGGCGATTGTTTCGCGCCCGGCAGAGACGAAGATCATCTTCGACGGCATCCCTCGCAACATGGATCAGAAGGCAGGATTCGACGCGATCATGGCAGGTGCCAACCGCCAGTTCTCCGGCGTGCAAATCGTCGTCGATGCCGAGCTCTGCGTGCAACGCATCATCAAGCGCGGCGCGGAACAGGGTCGTGCGGATGATGCCAACGAAGAGACGATTCGCCGCCGCATGGGCATCTTCACGGAGCAGACGGTTCCGGTCATCGAGGCCTACCGCGCAGAAGGAAAGATGACAGACATGGATGGCGAGGGAGAGGTCGAAGAAGTGTACGCACGCCTCAAGGCTGCGATCGGCGCCTAATCGGATGGGATTCCATCGACGCTTCCGTTACAGTGGCCGGCATGTCGAGCTTCCAGCTCTTCACCGACGACCAACTCGCATCACTTCGCATAGGCGGAGCGATTTTGCGTGATTGTCTCGAGCACGTTGCCGCGTTGGTACGGCCGGGCATTACGACCGGCGAACTGGATGCGGCGGCCGAGGCCTTCATTCGTGGCCGAGGCGGAAAGCCGGCATTCAAGGGATATCACGGATTCACCGGCACGCTCTGTATTTCCATCGATGAGCAATGTGTGCACGGTATTCCCGGCTCACGTGTATTAGAGGAAGGGCAGGTCGTGTCTCTCGATGGCGGTGTGATCTTCGATGATCTCTACACGGATGCGTGCGTCACCGTCGGTGTAGGACACATTGATGCGAAAGCAGAGAACCTCCTGCAGGTGACGCAGCAGGCGCTGGCATGGGTCACCGACAACCTCAAACCGGGCATGCGAGTGGGGGATATCTTTCCAGCACATTGGGATCCTAAGCTTAGAATTCCACGTGGACAAGTTGTCGC
>JADMIO011475768.1_pt1 | contig 62374 bp, 47 predicted proteins | sample 8958161 | NCBI WGS metagenome assembly JADMIO01 (sample SAMN16585339, study PRJNA669376) | soil metagenome | isolation source: Crop rotation soil | place: USA: Cullars Rotation, Alabama | collected 2011 | reverse complement strand
CGACAACTTGTCCACGTGGAATTCTAAGCTTAGGATCCCAATGTGCTGGAAAGAACCCGAGATCGAAGAAGCCGCTCGCGATCTCTACGCCAGCACGTTCGACGTCGTGCGCAAGGTGCTGCTTCCCCTCATCGCCCCCGGCATCGTCGCGGGGGCGCTTCTCGCCTTCACTCTTTCGCTCGACGACTTCGTCATCAGCTTCTTCACCTCCGGACCGGATTCGGTCACGCTGCCGATCTACATCTTCTCCTCCCTCAAGCGCGGCCTGTCGCCCGAGATTCACGCGATCTCCACGCTGATCTTTCTCACCACGACTTTCCTCGCGGTCGCGTTGCAACTATTCTCCACCCGCGCACGACGATGAAATACCTGATCCCCCTCCTGCTCTTTTGCTCCTTCTCCGCCGCGGCTGAGATTCACATGCTCACCTGGTCGGATTACATCGACCCGGAAATCCCAAAGCAGTTCCAGAAGCAGACCGGCATCGAGGTGAAGATCGACGTCTATGAAGAAACCGAGTCGATGCTGGCCAAACTCCAGGCCGCTGGCGGCGATGCGCAGTACGACCTGGTCATCGCGACCGATCACGTCGTCCCGGTGCTCGCCCATCTCGGCCTAGTTCGGAAACTCGACTTGGCGAAAATTCCCAACGCCAAAAACGTCGAGGAACGTTTCCGCAATCCGCCTTACGACCCGAAAGGGGATTGGAGCGTGCCCTATCAATGGGGGACGATGGGGATCATCTACCGGAAGAACCTCGCCGGCTTTGAGCCCAGTTGGAATTCCATCTTCAAGGCCCGCGGGCGATTCCTCATGCTCGATTCGATGCGCGACGTCGTTGGCGCTGCGCTGAAGCTCAGTGGCGGCGACATCAACACGCACGATCCGCAGCAGCTGAAGAAAGTGATGGAAACGCTCCTTGCCGCCAAGCAGAGTGACAAGTTCCTGGGCTTTGACGGCAGTCCCAGCTCCGCAAAAAAGGTCGTCGCGGGCGAGGCGGATCTGGCGATCGTCTACAACGGCGATGCGCTCAACGCGATCAAAGAGGACAAGAGCAACAGCTGCGATTACATCGTGCCGAAGGAGGGGTCGATCCTGTGGGTTGATACGATGGTCGTGACGGACAAAGCGCCCAATGCTGACGGGGCCCACCAGTTCATCAACTACCTGCTCGATGCGAAAGTCGGCGCGCAGCTCTCGAACTACATCAACTACGCGACGCCAAATGCCGCATCGCTTCCGCAGATTGCGGAGGAATCGCGGAAGAATCCGCGCGTTTATCCGTCGTCGGATGACTTAAAGCGGATGAGCTATCTCCAAGACGTGGGCGATGCGACAAATCTCTACGATGAAGTCTGGACGGCAGTGAAATCACGTTAAATACGAACGCCAAGACGCCTCAGCCTCACGCTGAGCGCAGTTCCATCAGCGCGATCTCCGGTGGCACATTGAATCGGATCGGCAGGATCGTCGTTCCGATTCCGCGCGACACATACACATCGCACGCCGGGCCTTTCACCAGGCCCAACGCGTATTTTTGCCCATATCGTGACGGCACGATCATCGACCCGACGACGGGGAAACGCACCTGTCCGCCGTGGGTGTGGCCGCAGATCATCAGGTCGATGCGCGGTTTCATCGCGAGCAGGTCCGGGTCCTCGGCGGCGTCGGGATTGTGCGAGAGGAGCAGGCGCGGCATCGACTCGGGCACGAACGCCAGGGCGGCGTCGAAGCGGGTGTAATCCTCGAGATAATCGCCGACGCCCGCGATGCACAGGCCCTGGGAAGCATCCGTCGCGAGCTTTCGATCAGGCGTGACGAAAATCCGGCTGTTGTCGATCAGCGGAATCCCCGCCTGCGCGAAGGCGCTGCGCGTCATCGTGGCGTCTTCCCACCAGTCGTGATTGCCTAGCACACCGACCACGCCAATGCTGCCGCGCAGTTCTGCCAACTCGCGCACGACCGGCACGATGTAGCGCGGCGAGCGATAGACATAATCGCCCGTGAGCAGCACCACGTCCGGCCGAAGGGCGTTCGTCGCGGCGATGACTTCGCGCACGTAATCGAGCGAGAGATTCGGGCCGTGGTGAATGTCCGTCAGTTGCACAACCCGCAGCCCATCGAGCTCCGGACGCAGACCGCGGAGCGCTTGGAGACGGCGCGTTATTTCAAATCGCCGCGGCGTATAAAGAAGCGAATATCCGCCGACGCCAAGCGCCCCAACCGTCGCGACGCGCAACCCGCTGGTCAGCAGTGCGCGGCGCGACACCCGCTCGGGCGGCGGTGCCGCTATGTCGGGTGCAGGCTCGGCTGATTCCCTGACCGGCTGACGGCTGGGAAAGAGCAACGCAACCGCGACCCACCCCGCGATCACCCACAGCATAAAATTGGCCGCAAGCATTCCAAACCACAATTGCGGCGTCGTGTGATGCCCATGGCGGAATCCCAGCCCGATGACCGTCGCCATGCCCGGCACCTGCAGCACCGCACTGATCCCATCGAGGAACCCGAGCAGCCCCTGAACCACCCCACGATGATGCATGGCCACCAGCCCCCAATCGGCGGCGGCGATATAGCCGTTCACGATCAGGCTCAGCCCAATCGCCCGGCGGAAGTGTTTGTTATGAAAGAACCGCCCTGTCACCAACGCCTCACCATCCCCGGCGGCAGCAATCGCCCGCGCAAAAGTTGCATTTTCTGGCCAATTCCTCGGGCAAATCGCCTGAGCCGACCGATCCTAAGTCCTTTATCACCCAACTTCCCCTTGAAACTCCACCCCTTCGGCGTTAGATTGCCGGACTTGGCTCGCCAAGAGCCGACCGCGCGCCCGTGTTTCCCATTTCGGGGAGTTTTGCAGGCGGCGGGGATCGTTTTACAATCTCGTTTTCATTGTTAAGCCCCATGCCGTCAACGGCTCCTTGGCCGCCGGTGTCGCGCCGGGCTGAATAGGAAAGGATTTACGGTTTGCGATTGCTGATTTGCGACTGAAAAGCACTGATGCCATCTTGCCTTTCAGTCGCAAATTGCAGATCAGAAAATCGAAATCAACTCGCATGGCTCAGTCTCAGCAGCAGGCAGAAATCGTCAAAGCGCTCGTGGACGCAGGCGTCCACTTCGGTCACCGCGTATCGCGCTGGAACCCGAAGATGGCCCCCTACATCCACGGCAAGCGCAACATGATCCACCTGATCGACGTGCGCGAAACCATGAAGGGCCTCCTCCTGGCCAAGCGACTCATCGCTCAGACCGTCGCCTCGGGGCGCGATGTTTTGTTCGTCGGCACCAAGCGACAGGCGAAACACTCCATCGAAACCGAATCGCAGCGCGTCGGAATGCACTATGTCTCGGAGCGCTGGCTCGGCGGAACGCTCACCAACTTCCGCACCATCCGCGCTCGCCTCAACCGCCTCGATGAGCTCGAAAAGCTCTGGGAGACCGGGCAGATCGAATCGTACTCCAAGAAGATGAAAGCGACGCTTCAGCGCGAGATGGACAAGATCAAGTCGAACTTGTCCGGCATCCGCAAGATGGATCGCGTCCCCGGCGTGATGTTCGTCATCGACACCCGCCGCGAGCACATCGCCGTCAAGGAAGCCAAGAAGCTCGGCGTCAAGACGATCGCGCTGATCGACACTGACAGCGACCCGGATCTGATCGACCTCCCCATCCCCGGCAACGATGACGCGATGCGCGCCATCGAGCTGATCGTTCACGAGCTGGCCGAAGCCGTGATCGAAGGCAAGTCGGGCCGCGCGGATAAGGGTGACAGCCCCGCCGGCGCGGATGCGCCCCGCCGCCGCAGCAACCGTGCCAGCTTCAAGGCGGACGAGGGCGGAGCCGCCCCGTCGGTCGAGATTCCCGCCGAGGGCGGACCGGTCGAGAACGCCCCCGCAACGGCGGAGCAAACCGGCGAACCGGTGGCTGCCCAGTAATCGCTCGGCCTTAAAATCTGTTAGCAACCGGGCACCGTTTTCATAACGGTGCCCGCTTTATCGAAGCACGCAAATTCAAAATCTGAAATCTGGAATTTGAAATCGCAAATTCCAGATTCGACGATCGGAGAAATCATGGCAGAGATCACCGCAAAGATGGTCAACGAACTTCGCGCCAAGACGGGCCAAGGGATGATGGAGTGCAAGAAGGCCCTGGCCGAAGTCGCGGGCGACATGGAGAAGGCGGTCGAGTACTTTCGCAAGAAAGGCGTGAAGGCGTCGCTGGCCGAGCGCACCGCCGGCGAAGGCCGCGTGTTCGGCGCGGTGTCGGATGACAAGAAATCAGCGGCACTGGTCGAGCTGAACTGCAACACCGACTTCACCGCCAAGAGCGACCCCTTCAAGGCCCTCGGCGAAAAAGCCGCCCGCGCGCTGCTGAAGAACCCGAGCGGCGATGTCGCCTCTGACGCCGACGTCGCCGCCGGCGTGACGCAACTGGCGCAGACCACCGGCGAGAACATCCGCATCGGCAAGTCCGCCCAACTCAGCGGCGAGCGCGCCGGCGTCTACCTCTACGGCATCACCGGAAAGATCGGCGTGATCATGTCCTTCACCGGCAACCCGTCCGATGAAACCATCACCGACCTGGGCGGCCACGTCGCCTTCTCCAAGCCGATCGCCCTCACCCGCGAAGGCATCTCCCCCGAGCTGGTCGAAAAAGAGCGCGCCCTGGCCGTCGAGCAGGCCAAGGCCACCGGCAAGCCCCAGCAGATCGCCGAGAAGATCGCCGAAGGAAAGCTCAACGCCTTCTTCAAGGAGCAGACACTTCTCGACCAGGACTTCTTCAACGCCCAGAAGTTCAAGGGCTCCATCCAGCAGATGCTCAAGCAGGGGAACGTGACGCTGACGAAGTACGTGCGGATTGAGGTCGGGCAGGGATAAGAAAACCCCGAATCCGTAATTGGGTTCAAACGCCCACTCGTGTCGGAATGAATTGCTCAACCAGGTGCTCGGCAATCGGCCGCGCCACCTGCGCCGCGTCATTGCGCCCGTGCACCTGCCGCATGATCAGCGTTCCCTCGACGATCAGCGCATATTGATCCGCGAACAACTCCGCGTCGCCCGGCTCCGCGCCCGCGGCCCTGGCGGCGTCACGCCAATGGTCCCGGCAGCGCTGCTTATACTCCGCCGCCGCCTGGTGGATTGGATCGCTGGGGTTGGGAAACTCGGCGGCGGTGTTGATGAAGATGCAGCCGCGGAAGTCCGGGGCGTTGAACCATTCATCGAGCACGTCGAAGAGGACAAGCAGCCGGGCGCGCGGGTCATCCCCCGCCGCCGCTGCGATCGCCCGGCCCCATGCCGCCCCTTCCCACTCATCGCGCTGCTTCACCGCCGCAACCATCAGATCGTCCTTGCTCTCGAAATGCTTGTAGAACGTCGTCTTGGTGACGCCGGCGGCGTCGATGATCTGATCGATCCCGACGGCGTTGAAGCCGTGCGTGTAGAAGAGCTCAATGGCATGCAGAACGAGCCGATCGCGCCCATTCTTGGGCGGATCGGGAACTCCCAACAATTCCACGGCGGTTTTGCGCATATTCCATATTTGCCACAAGTGAGCAGCGCGAGTCAACCGTCCCTGATCGGGGGGATACGCCCTGCTGCGGGTAGACTCTCCGATCTCATGAAGCTTTCGGTCAGCACCTACAGCCTGGCGCGGTGGCGAAAAGAAAACAACCGCACGCTGGAAGATTCGCTTCGCTGGATCGCCGGTGCGGGCGTTGCCGGGGTCGAGTTCTCGGGGAGCTTTTCCGACGACCCGAAGCAGTCACGAAAACGCGCCGCGGCGATGCGCAAGCGATGCGAGACGCTCGGCCTGAAGATTCCCAGCTTCTGTGTCGGCGCGGAGTTGCTCGTATCACCTTCGGAACAGCGAAAGGTTGTCGAGCGGCTGAAACAGGAAGTCGATGTCGCCGAGGAACTGGGCGTCGCGTCGATGCGCCACGACGTGACTCGCGGGAATGGTGCCAGCTCCTTCGCGGCGGTCCTCAAAATCGTCGTCCCGCCCATCCGCGAAATCGCCGACTACGCGCAGGCCAAAGGGATCAAGACCTCACTGGAGAATCACGGGTTCTACATGCAGGCCTCAGAGCGCGTGAAGAAGCTGATCGACGCCGTCGCGCATGAAAATTACGGCCTGACGATCGACCTGGGGAATTTCCTGTGCGTCAATGAAAACTGCACCGACGCCACCCGCCGACTGGCGAAATATGTCGTCATGGCGCACGCGAAGGATTTCCATGTGAAGCCGAAGAAGGGAATGCCCCCGACCGGCTGGTTCGCCACGCCGACGAACATCGCCCTCCGCGGCGCCATCGCCGGGCACGGCGTGCTCGATCTGCCGGCACAACTCAGGCTCCTCAAACGCGCCGGATACGATGGATTTCTCTCGCTGGAATTCGAAGGAATGGAAGAGCCAACGCAGGCGATCACGCTCGGACTCGACTATCTGGGAAGTGTTCTTGCCGCCCTGTAACGTTCTCAATGGCCTCTATCGGAGTCGAACCGATACGCCCGTAAGGGCACAGGATTTTGAATCCAGCGCGTCTGCCAATTCCGCCAAGAGGCCGCGGATCATCAGGATAGGGCGCGTCGCCGAACGGATCAATGGTCGCGGCCCGTCGGGTGCAGTCCGGTGAAGGTCAACCCGCCCGAGTGGCGGTAGACATTGGGCGACATCTTGAACTCGCGACGGAAAGCGGTGGACAAGTACTCGGCATTGCGGAACCCCGATCGCCGGGCGATGTCCGCCAGGGGCAGGCGGGTTTCGCGGAGGAGCTGTTGCACGCGCTGGAAGCGCACGCGGGCGATCTCATCGTGCGGGGTATGGCCCAGGAGCTTGCGGAAGCGCGACTCGAGCACGCGCCGCGAAAGCGGAATGTCGTGGAGCAGGTCCTTGACCGACAACCCCTCGCACGCGCGCTCGCGGATCAGGCGCACCGCCGCCGATACATCCGCATCCCCTACCGCCAGCACTTCGGTCGAGCGCCGCGTCACCACCCCAAGCGGCTGGACGAAAATCGCCTGCCCCCGCTGCCGCTCGCGCCCCGACATCAGCCGATCCAGCAGCGCCGCCGCCTCGTAACCGGTCCGCCTGGAGTCCGGTGCGACGCTGGAGAGCGGCGGATCGGAGAGGTCGCAGAGGAACTCATCATTATCCACGCCGATCACCGCGACATCATCCGGCACCGCCAGCCCAACTCGCCGGCACGCATCCAAAACGTGCCGCGCGCGAATGTCGTAACACGCCATCACCCCGATCGGCCGCGGCAGGGACAAAAGCCACCGGGCGATTTCGTTTTCGGTCGCATCCCAATCCCGGCGGGCGCGGGCGGAGGGCTCGTAGATCGAGCAGGCCACGCCGGCGTCCGCCGCGAGGCGGCTGAAGTGTTCACGCCGCCAGTGCGACCAGTTGAAGCGATCATCTCCGCAGAACGCCAGTTGACGGAAGTTTCGCTCCAGCAGATGGCTTGCCCCCGCCTGCGCGATCGCGCGATCGTCCGTCTCCACCCAGGGAAGCTGCGCCACCTTCCGGGCCGCGCTGACATCGACGGCCGGCAGGCCCGACTCCACCACTGCTTTGGCGATCCGCTCATTCTCGATGCGCGCGATCACGCCGTCCCCGCGCCAGCGCCGCAGCCAGCGCGGCGGATCATCCCCGCGCCCGTGCTCCCCGAGGTAGACCGACCAGCGCTCGTGCTCGCGCATGTAGGCGATGATTCCATTGAGCAGCCCGCGCGCGTACCCGTTGGAAGTTTCGACCAGGAGAGCAACCTTCTTGCGGGGACGCGGGCGTCGGGAGGACAACATGTTCGGCATAACTCCCCCTCGTTGGTGGCTGGTCAAATATTATAGTTTCTTCCGCGCAAAATTACCGTGCATCCGGTCATCAATCGTTCATTATAGAACCTCGGGGTGTGCCCTATGCGTCGCCGCTGGATGGGTTTTACATTAGTGGAATTGCTCGTTGTGATCGGGATCATCGCCGTTCTGGTGGGGATCCTGATTCCAGTCCTGAGCCGCGCGCGGGAAAACGCCAATCGCGTCGCCTGCATGAGCAATGTCCGCCAGGTCGCCAACGCATTTGTGATGTACTGCGGGGAGAACCGCGGGTGGTTCCCCTCCCCCGCCGTCTTTGGCGGACCCAGTCCCACGGCGCTCGGTTACGGCAATCAACCCGCCCCGACCGGTTATCCGGCCGATTGGATCGGCTGGCCCGAGGATTGGATCATCTGGCGCAACAAGACCCCCAACGATCGCCTGCTCGGGTCCATCGTCAAGTACCTGGGCAACCCCTCCTCCGGCAAAATCATGATGTGCCCATCGGATGATTCGCTCTGGCGCAAGATTCCCTCCGATGGATCGGTCTACCCGTACAGCTACGTGATGAACTCCTACATGTCCTTCGGCACGAATCAAAATCCCCACGTGCCGGGCACCGTCACCTCGCCCAAGAACAACCTTGTCTTCAAAGACGAAGCCGCCTGGAAGATCACGCAGGTGCGTCGGTCCTCCGACAAGATTCTCGTGTACGAGGAAGACGAGCGTGCCGTGCGCGACGGGCGTGGACAATTGCAAAGCCCGGCCATTGGGATGAACCCGGACAACATCATCGGGATGGTTTCAATCCGTCACGACAACAAGCGGCGCATGCCCGACGACGTGCCGGACCCGATGACCAAGGGAAAGATCGAAGACCAGGTCAACCGCGAGAGGAAAGGCAACGTCGGCTTCGTAGATGGGCACGCCGACTACGTCTCCCGACTTTACGCCAGCAGTCGGGAGCACTACTCCGCGCGGTTCTAGGCTCAAGTCAAGTCGAGAGTGAAACTTTGCAGACCCCTACGAGGGGCGGGAGAGCAAGCGTGAATCAGGCCAGTCACATCCGCCGAGCGCAATCCAGGAAGATTCTCGCCGCAGCGGTCGCGTCGCTTGCCGCGGCGCCGCTGCTCACGCTGCTCCCCCAGGCCCGGGCCGCCGATCTCTACTGGGATATCAACGGCACCACGCCCGACTCCGGCCCCGATGCGCAACCTTCAGGAACGTGGAACGGGGTCAACACCTTCTTCAACACCGATCCAACCGGCGGCGCCGGCGGGTCGCTGACCGCCGTCACCACCGACGCCGACCAGGTCATCTTCTCCGCCGGCTCCAACGCCACGGGATCATTCACCGTCGCGATCACCGGAACGCAGACCGCGGGTTCGCTCACGGTCAACACCGGAACGATCCAGCAAGCCAACGGCACGATCAACGTCGCCAACGGCGGAATCAACGTTGCCACCGGAGCCTCCTGGAGTGCCGCCGGCGGAACCGGCGCGAGGATCGGCGGAACCAATGGCATCGCCAAGTCCGGCGGCGGAACCTTGTTCCTTGGAGGAACGCAAACCTACAGCCGGACCGGCCCCGGAGCCGTCCTGGCGATCACCGGCGGCATCGTCGATTTCACCGGCGACTTCGCCCTCGGCGCTGTCCCCACCTCCCCCAACGGTGCCGCCCTCACCATCGACGGCGGCACCCTTCGTTTCAGCAACACCGTGGGCCTCACACTTGCTGCCAATCGCGGCATCACCATCGGCGGGAACGGCGCGACCTTCGACGTGCCCATCCTTCCCTCCATCGGCGGATTGCAAACCAGCGCCAGCGGCGGCGCGACCACCAGCCTCGTCGGCAGTGGAACCATCACCAAGATCGGCTCGGGCCGACTGACCTTCAATGTCACGCAAACGACTTTCACCGGGAAGTGGCGCATCCTCGGCGGACTGATCGGCGTGCCGGGCGACGCACGCCTCGGTGCGATCCCCACCGCACCCCTGTCCGATGCGATCTTCATGGACGGCGGCGGAATCCGAAATACGTCCAGCTCCGCCTTCACGCTGCAAACCAATCGCGGAATTACGCTGGGAGCCAACGGCGGGAAAATCATTCAACCCGCAGCCACCGCGAGCACCCCGCTCACGTTCACCTACGGCGGCATCCTCGCTGGCTCGAACGGCGGCGGGCTCACGATCGACTGGCAGGATCCGACATCGACCACCACTGAAGGCGGCGTCCCCGGCGGGACCGTCTTCTTCACCGCCGTCAACACCTACGACGGACCCACCACCGTCAACGCCGGCGCGACGCTCCAGCTCGACGGCGACGCCACGCCCGGCAATGGAACCGGAACGTTCACCCTCGCCGGCGGAAGGCTCAACTTCAGCGCCAGCCGTAACATCACCACCGACCCGATCAAAAATCCCATGGTCTTCAGCGGTAACACAACCGTCGCCATGGCCGCCACTTCCGCAACCCCGACGCTGAATTTCACCAATAGCTCGATCGGCGGAACCGGAACCATCACCCTGCGCAACGAGGGCCCGACCGGCACCGGGTTGTGGGACCTGCGCTTCTCCGGCGGGAACTTCACACTCGCCTCGAACATCGTTATGGCCCCTGGCTTGAACGATGTGAACCGTACAACCCGCCTCAACTCGTTCAACGATATTGGCACGACGCAAACGTTCTCCGGCGTCATCTCCGGCCCCGGTGGCTATCGCCGGTCCAACAGCACCGCCAACAACGGCGGCGATGCCGTCTTCACCGGCGCGAATACGTTCTCCGCCGGAACCACTCTCACCGAAGGCGGCATCGGAATCGGGATCGATTCCGTCGGCGTCGGCGCGGGCGTGACCTCCGGCGCTCTCGGCACTGGATCCATCACCATCAGCCCACAAGGCAGCAACGCCAAGCTCTTCGCCTTCGGCGGGCCGCACACCCTCGGCAACAATATCGTCATCACCGGCTCCCCCGTGGTCATCTCCGGCAGCAATGACCTCAACCTCGCTGGAAACGTCGATCTCTCCGGTGGGAATCGCATCCTCCAGATCGATAACACCGCCGCGACCAGCTTCTCCGGCGTCATCAGCGGCTCCACCGGTATCACCAAGACCGGCGCTGGCGCGGTCACCCTCGCCGGCGCTAACACCTACCAGGGCCAAACCTGGTTCCTCAACGGAACAGTCCATGTCGCCAATTCCGCCAACCTCGGCGACGGCAGCCCGACCAACGGCCTGCTCTTCAACGGCGGAACGCTGCACAACACCGGCCCGCTCGCCAGCGCCGCACGCAACGTCCAGCTCACCGGCCTCGGCACCGTTGACGCGGGCGCGACAATCGCACTCGGCGACGTCGCGGGCACCGGCTCTCTCACCAAGGCCGGCACCGGAACGCTCACCATCAATTCCATCCGCGCCAGCAACCTCACCGTGAACACCGGCGTGGTGAAGATCGCCGACAATGGCGGCGCTGCCGGGGTCAGTGTCCTCAACACGCTCTCCACCGGCGCCGCCCAGCTCGATCTCTCCGACAACCACCTGATCGATCACGCCACCGGCACCGGGACCTGGACCGGCAGCAACTACACCGGCATCACCGGCATGATCGCCTCCGGTCGAAACGGCAACGTCTGGAACGGCCCCGGCATCATCACCAGCCAGACGCAAGCCGCCGGCGGGAATCTCACCTCCATCGGCGTCGCGCAAGCCTCCGATGTCCGCCCCGCTACCGCCACCGCCACCGATCTCTGGGCCGGTCAAACGATCACCGGCACCGACACTCTGGTCATGTACACCTACGGCGGCGACGCCACGCTCGACGGTAAGATCAACATCGACGACTACGTGAAGATCGACAGCGGCATCGCGGCTGCTTTGACGGGTTGGTCCAACGGTGACTTCAACTACGACGGGAAAGTCTCGATCGACGACTACATCACCGTCATCGACGCAAACATCGGGAACCAGAACGGTGTCTTCTTCACTTCGGGTGGAGCGGGAAGTGGAGCAGGAGAATCGGTCGTTGCGGTCCCCGAACCCGCGACCCTCGCGTTGCTCTCAGTAGCCGCGACGCTACGCGTCGCGCGTCGCCGTCGCAGAACGAGCTGATGGTCAAAAATCGGGAAATAAAAAAGTCGAGGGTTGAAGAAGGAGGGGGGGAACCTTCTTCGGGGAGTACCCTCGACAAGCAATATCCTAGCACTCCCCCTACCCCTGTCAACTTAGAACTTGTACCTAGACACCCCCAACTGACCTATTGACAAGACCGCCGTTTGCCGATTTAATAGCAACAGCAATGCAGCGTTCCTTCCTGCTTCCGGTTCGACTTTCTCTGGCCCTTCTGGGCCTCGGGAAAATCCGCGCCTGATCTCAGGGAAACGCTGCCTAGATGAATTTTGACGGCCCTGCGATCAGTGATCGCGGGGTTTTTTGTTTTGGTAAATCGCTCGGTCTTATGTGGACATCTTTCAAGAGGAGCCGGTATGGAAATGGTACGAATCTTCGACACGACGTTGCGCGACGGGGAACAATCTCCCGGCGCCACGCTCACCCGCCCGGAAAAAGTCGAGATCGCCCGGCACCTCGAACTGATGGGCGTGGACATCATCGAAGCCGGGTTCCCCATCGCCTCCGATGGCGACTTCGACTCGGTGCGCGCCATCGCCGCCGAGATCAGCCGCTCGGTCATCTGCGGCCTGGCCCGCTCGACGCCCAAGGACGTCGCCCGCGCCGGTGAAGCGATTAAACACGCGGCAAAAGGACGCATTCACGTCTTCTGCGCCACCTCCAAAATCCATCGCGAGCACAAGCTCAAGAAAGGGCCGGAAGAGATCATCAAGATCAGCGTCGAGTGCATCAAGCAGGCGCTGGAGTACACGAAGGACGTCGAGTTCAGTCCGGAAGACGCGAGCCGCACGGAGCTCCACTTCCTGGAAGAAGTCGTCGCCGCCGCGATCGAAGCCGGAGCAACGACGATCAACATGCCCGACACCGTCGGCTACGCCACGCCTAAGGGCTACGGCGAGATCTTCGCCCACATCCGCCAGAAGCTGAAGACCGACGAGCGCGGGGTGATCCTCTCATCGCATTGCCACAACGATCTGGGCCTGGCCGTCGCTAACTCACTGGCTGCGGTCGAAAACGGCGCACGCCAGGTCGAGTGCACGATCAACGGCATCGGCGAGCGCGCCGGCAACGCATCGCTGGAAGAAGTCGTCATGGCCCTGAAGACTCGCGCCGATTTCTACAAGATCGGCACGCGCATCGACACGACGAAAATCTTCCCGGCCAGCCGAATGGTCTCCACCCTCACCGGCCTGATGGTCCAGCGCAACAAGGCGATCGTCGGCGAGAACGCCTTCGCCCACGAAGCCGGCATTCACCAGGATGGCGTCCTGAAGCTGCGCGAAACCTACGAGATCATGGACCCCGCCTCCGTCGGCATCCCCGCCAACTCCCTGGTCCTGGGCAAACACTCCGGTCGGCATGCGTTCAAGGACCGCGTCACCCAACTCGGCTATCGCCTGGATGAAAAGCAGTTCGAATCCGCCTTCGTCAAGTTCAAGGCATTGGCCGACAAGAAGAAGGAAGTCTTCGATGAGGACATCGAGGCGATCATCGACGATCAACTGGAGCTCTCCGCCGGCTTGTGGGAGCTGGTCAGCTTCCAAGTCGTCGCCGGCTCAACGACGATCCCCACTGCCACCGTTATCCTGCGCGACTCCAGCGGCGAGGAAAAACGTCAAGCCAGCGACGGCGACGGACCCGTCGATGCCATCTACTCCGCGATCCAGCAACTCACCGGCGTAAAAGTCGCCCTCAGCGACTACCGCATTCGCGCCGTCACCAGCGGCAAGGACGCGCAAGGCGAAGTCCAGATCGAACTGGAGCACAGCGGCCGCAAGATCCGCGGCCGCGGTCTGAGCACCGACATCCTCGAAGCCAGTGCCCGAGCCTACATCGCCGCCATCAATCGCCTGCGGTCGCTCACCAACCGCGAGAAGATGGTGACGCAGCACAGCGGCGTCTAATTCATTTGAACCACGGATAGCACGGATAGGAGGATGAAGATTGCATTTTTGTATTCATCCGTGTCATCCGTGTTATCCGTGGTTCTTCCTTCTTTCCAACGAAACTTGGCTCGATTGAACGCGTCCGATACGGTGTCGCCTTAATCCTTCGGAGACACCCCATGAAATTCGCCTGCCTCGCACTATTGCTCATCGCCGCCCCACTGCTCGCGCAATCCAAACCGGCTGAAGATTCGAAGTTTTCCTTGACGATTTACTCCACCGCCGACCCTGCAACCTTCGATCCGCAGGACCTCGCCCAGCAGCGTTTGATGAACCCCTACAACGCCTGGCAGATGAAACTCCCCGGCTACGGCGTCGTGCGCGAGACGCGCCCGATCGATCTGAAAGACGGCCAGAACGAAGTCCGTTTCAGCGATGTCGCCAGCGGAATCGATCCCACGACCGTCGCCTTCGCCGACCTCACCAACCCCGGCGGAACTTCCGTCCTCGAGCAGAATTACGAATACGACGTCGTGACCGCGAACAAGCTGCTCGAAAAATACCTCGGCAAGGACGTGAGCGTCGTCCAAAAGATGGGCCAGAATGTGAACACCGCAACTGGCACGCTTCTCGCCTCCGATCCCTCGAACGTCGTCCTCAAAACCAACGCCGGCGTGCTGGTGATCTCGCGCGGCGACGTGGTCTCGGTGCAGCTCGCCGAAGCCGGTTCACTGGTCACCAAGCCCACGCTCGTCTGGAAAGTCGCCGCCGACAAAGGCGGGAAGCATGATGCACAAGTCACGTATCAGACCGACGGCCTGACTTGGCGCGCCGACTACAACATCGTCGTAAACAAGACCGACTCCGCCGCCGACATTGGCGCGTGGGTCAGCATCCTCAACGAAAGCGGCGCCAGCTATCCCGAGGCGAAGTTGAAACTCGTCGCCGGCGATGTGCAGCGCATCCAGCCGCCGCAGCAGGTCTACGCCGGCGCGATGCTCAGTCGGAGAGCGATGGCGAAGGACGAATCCGGCGGCGGATTCCAGGAAAAAGCCTTCTTCGAATACCACCTCTACACCCTCGGCCGATCGACTTCTCTCGCCAACAACTCCACCAAGCAGATCGAGCTCTTCGAAAACAAGTCCGACGTCCCCGTCACCAAGACCTTCGTCTACTACGGCCTGCCCGAGCAGATGCGTTACTGGATCTCCCCCGAGCCCAACCAGGATCGCAACCTCGGCACGCAATCCAACAAAAAGGTGGACATCTATCTTCAGATCAAGAACTCGGAAAAGAACGGCCTGGGCATCCCCCTCCCCGCCGGCCGCTTGCGCGTCTACAAAAAGGACGAAGCCGACAACACCAATGAATTCATCGGCGAAGACGTCATCCAGCACACGCCCAAGGACGAGGAGGTGCTGGTCAAGCTAGGCACCGCCTTCGACATCGTCGGCGAGCGCAAGCAAACCGACTTCGCCGCCGACTACAACGCCCACTGGATCACCGAGTCCTTCGAGATCAAGGTGAGAAACCACAAGAACGAGGCCGTGAAAGTTCTGGTGCGGGAAAGCCTTTTCCGCTGGACGAACTGGGAGATCACCAGGAGCAGCGATAAGTGGGAGAAACAGGATTACCGCACGATCCACTTCCCCATCGAGGTGCCGGCGGAAGGGGAAAAGGTCGTCACATATACGGTCAAATACACGTGGTGAAGGGAAGGATGGAAAATGGGAGATGGAAAATGGCAAATGTGAAGTACAAAACGCGATCCGGCTTCGCCTCCTCCATTTGCCATTTTCCATCGCACCACCCCGCCCGTTTTTTGTTGACCTCCCAAGTCCAATAAAGTATTCTCATCTTCGCAGTAAGACGTACCATGTCTTCGCAGCAGGAACGAACAGATCTGCAAGCGGACTGACCGAAAAACGTGGAACGGAAGAGGTGCCCGAAGCTGTGCCGGGTGCTTGACAGCGCTGAGCGTGCGCGGACGTTGATCAGGCTATGCGCGTCCCCGCACCGGCGAAGATCAATCTCCACTTGCGCGTCGGCCCGCGGCAGGCGGATGGGTTTCATCCCCTGCTCACGTGGATGACCACGATTGGGCTCTTTGACACATTGACACTCGTACGCCGACCGGTCGATTCCGATCCGACGGCGTCGCGATTGGGATCATCGCACTCATCGCACCAGTTCTCGCTCTCGTGCAGCGATCCGGGTTTGCCGGTTGACTCCAGCAACCTGGTCACGCGTGCCGCGAAAGCATTGGCCGACGCTCTTGTGCACCATGGCAGCCAGGTCGGGGAAGGCCTGACTGCTCAGCTGACTCGGAGGGAAGAAGCGTCGGCCTTTTTAGTCAAACGGATCCCGCGCGGCGCCGGCCTGGGTGGTGGCAGCAGCAACGCCGCCGCAGCCCTCATCGGATTGAACCGTTTGTGGAAACTAAATTGGCCTGTCGAGCGTTTGATGAGTATCGCGGCTGACCTCGGAAGCGATGTGCCGTTTTTCCTGAATGGAAACAGCAGCGTCTGCTCCGGTCGCGGCGAACATGTCCGGCCCATCGATCCGCCGGGAATGCCATGGGCGACGCTCATCACGCCGCCGTTTGAGCTGGCAACCGCTGCCGTCTATCGGCAGTTCGATGAGATGAATCTCGGCATCGACCAGCCGCTTCGCGATGAGCCCGATTGGTCGGCGTGGACGAGATGTTCGGCGAAGGAACTGATGCCGCAGCTGGTCAACGACCTCGAGCCGGCGGCATTTGCGCTTCGGCCGGAGTTGGGTGAACTCCGGGCCAGGCTTGAAGGAGAGCTGTCGCAGCCCGTGCGGATGAGCGGGAGCGGCAGCAGCATGTTTGTGCTCTGTGACGATCGCGACGAAGCCAGGTCGCGAGCGAGCGTTGTCCGTGAGAAGCTGGGTATTGGCGCGATGGACGTACAAGTCGCGCCCGCGCGGGTGTCGGACGTCCCCGCCTGATCGCACATGCGACAAGCGCGCGTCCGAAATCAGGTGAAGGGGTAAGGACCGGGAGAAAAAAGAGTCGCCGTTCGCAACTCGGAGGTTGCGAGCGGCGCGCGGAAGTAGTGGATGTATTCAAAGCAGTAAGACAAGTGCATTGACGACGCGAGCGCCGCGATCAATCAGCGCGCCCCCACGATCACATCCGCGGGCGCCACAAGCGGGAGCGGCCTTGCCCGATCGATCAAGTCGTGAGTCGTTTTTGTTGTCACGTCTGATGGTTTCGCAACTTGGGGTATGCCATGCAACTGACGGAAGTCCGTGTCAATCTGTGCGGCGGGCAGGCCGGTCGTCTCAAAGCCTTCTGCTCCCTTACCTTCGACGACACCTTCGTCGTCCGCGACGTCAAGCTCATCGAAGGTCCCGACGGCCTCTTTCTCGCCATGCCCTCGCGCAAGCTCTGCGACCATTGCCCGCGCTGCGGCGAAAAGAACCACCTCCGCGCCCGCTACTGCAACCATTGCGGCGGCCGACTCGATGAAAACCGCTCGAGCCGTAACCTCACCAGCAACGGCCACGGCCACAGCTCGCAGGGGCGCTTGAAGCTCCACGCCGACATCGCCCACCCCATTAATGCCACCTGTCGCGCCTCGATCGAGCGCGAAGTCGTCGAAGCCTTCCAGCGCGAGCTCGAGCGCAGCAAGCAGCCCGGCTACGTCCCACCCAACCTCGATCACGAGGACATCGACTACCAGTTGGAAGACGCCGCCGCGCGCTTAGCCGCGGCATCGGCCAACCTGCGCCTCCGCCCCACCGGGACCGCCGGACAATCCGCCCACCCCGTCTAAACGAACCACGCGAGGGCGAAACCTCCCCGGGAACATGGAAGGTGCGCCAGCTTCTAGCCGCGGGCGGGAGCCCGCGGTCCTCCGCCGCGGCTATCGATCAAACCATCCCGTGCGGAAAACCTTGATCTATGGTAGGGTAAACGCTGATGGCTGCGGGAGCGGCGCTTGTCGAAATCTTAATTGGGAGGGGCCGAGAAATGGGCTGTTGTCTTCGTTTCGTCCGCTGCGGGTTGGTTTCGATTCCATTGTTCGCCGCGATCTTCATGATCGCCGCGCTCCAGTCCGCGGCTCGCGCCGATGTTTCCGTGAACAGCCTGGACATGGGGTGGTACGACAAGCTCGGCGGGCGTGATCTCGGCAACAAGAACTACATCGCCGGCGAGGTGATCGACATCACCACGCAATCGCCGATGCGGAATTTCTTCGTCTTCGATGTTCCTGCCGGCCCATCGATTCCCGCCGCCCGATTGCGGCTCTTCAACCCCAGCTCGCCCAACCCGGGATATCAGAGCGCCGATCCAACCGAAACCTACACGCTCTTCGACGTCACGACCGCCATCGCATCCCTGCGCGGCCAAGGCGGCGTCGCCGCCTACGAGGACCTCGGCACGGGCACCATCTTCGGCAGCGTCGTCGCGTCGGCCGCCGACAACGGAAAGTTCATCTCGATCGATCTTAACCCCGACGCCCTGGCCGCGCTCGACGCCGCCCGCGGCGGACAGTTCGCCGTCGGCGGAGCTATCACCACCATCGCCACCTCGCCCTCCCGCCGCACCCAGTGTCTCTTCGCCTGGACGCCCCAGGCGGCCGTCCCCGGCAACACCACCCTGGAAATCGTCGTCCCCGAACCCGCCACCCCCACCGCCCTCGCATTGCTCGCCGGCACCGCTCTGCTGCGCCGCCGTCGCCCCCAACGCAGTGGGCGATTGTCTCAAGATCCGATCAAGCAGTGATAACGCCGCATCGCGGCAAAGATGGGGACGCGCAAAGAGCGGGGACACGGACGCCGACATCCCTCATTTAGATGCGTCGTCGTCCTCCGCCGCCAGCATCGTCAGGATTTTCTGGGGATCAGTCTTGCTTGCCGAATCGGCATGGCCGACCAGCTCGCCCCCGATGCGATACCCGCCGCCCGCTTCGCCCGAGTGATCGCAGCACCGCACCACGTACAGCAGCAGCAGCCAACGCGCCATCTTCAGCTTGAGAAGAAAGTGCTCCCCCGGCTGCATCGGCTGCTGCACGACCAACCCGATTCCGCTGGCCGAGCAATCCACCAGCTCCGCCGCCTCAAACTCAAAATCGTTGTTCGAGCGACACGGCAGGATCTCCACCGACTTCTGCGGCAGATAGCGCGGCTCGCGACGCTGCTCCCCCTTCTCCGGAGGCGGCTGCGCCGGAACGGGCGTAATCGTCGGCCTGTCTTTAACCAAACGGCTCACGATATCTGTTATCGGCGAGATCGAGGCGGCATCTGAGCGCGGGGTGGCGGCGCCGGACAAGCCCCAATTCACTCGCCCCGCTTCGTTTTTATGAGTCGCTCCAAACGTCTGCTATTCCCCTACGACGCCTTCGCCAGATCCAGCTCATTGGGCATTTTCGAATCGCATGCGGCCACGGTCGGGACTTTCGCCGTTCCGTCTCTCGCCGCATCCGCCTATCGTTCGCGTGCCGTGGTATACGACATCGCCGCCGCCGTGGCGCTCGTCATCGTCGTGGTCCTCCTGTTTCTCCTGCTCTTTGAGCGCGGGCTCGCCTATTGCGTGAAACCGCCGAAGGCGGAGTTGGGCGAGGAAAAATTCCTCCGCGTGCTCGCCGCCTTGAGCGATGCGCAGTTCTTTGGCCAAAGCCGCGTTGAGGTCCTCGCCAATGGCGAGAAGTTCTACGACGCGATGCTCGCCGCCATCCGCCAGGCACAGTGCAGCATCAACCTCGAGGCTTACATCTTCGCCAGGGGCGACGTCACGCAGCGCTTCATCGACGCCCTGTCCGAGCGCGCCCGCGCCGGCGTGAAGGTGCACGTGGTCCTCGACGCCATCGGCTCATTTACCACCTGGGATTCCTATCTCCGCCCCCTGCGTGACGCCGGCGGACGCGTCCACTGGTATCAGCCCATCCGCTGGTACACGCTCAAGCGCTTCAACAACCGCACTCACCGCGAGCTGCTCATCGTCGATGGAAAAATCGGCTTCATCGGCGGAGCGGGCATCGCCGACTTCTGGCTCAAGGAAATCGACGGCAAACCCCGCTGGCGCGACACCGTCTGCCGCGTGCAAGGTGACCTGATTACCGGCCTGCAAACCGCCTTCGCTGAAAACTGGCTCGAAGCCGCCGACGAAATCCTCACCGGCGAGCATTACTTCCCCACCCGCCAGGAACTGCGCGATCTCGAACCCGGCTCGGAAGAGGAGAGCAAAGGCTTCGTGGTCATCAGCGCCCCCAGCGCCGGTCGCTCGTCGCGCTCGCGCGTTCTCTTCCAGACGCTGCTGGCGTCGGCGAAGAAAAGCATCCACATCAACTCCCCCTACTTCATGCCCGACCGCAGCGCCCGCCGCGAGCTCTGCCGCGCCGTCGAGCGCGGCGTCGAGGTGAAAATCATCACCCCCGGCGAACACGCCGACCACCTCCTCACCCGCCGATCCAGCCGCCGCCGCTACGGCGACCTCCTCCGCGGCGGTGCCCACATCCACGAGTATCAGCCCGCCATGATCCACGCCAAGATCCTGATCATCGACAACCTCTGGAGCGTCGTCGGCTCCACCAACTTCGACAACCGCTCCTTCGGCATCAACGATGAGGTGAACCTCGCCGCCGCCTGCCCCGCGCTGGCCCGCGAGCTCGAATCGGATTTCCAAGCCGACCTGTCCCACAGCCGCCGAATTACCCTGGAGGAATGGCGCCGCCGCCCCCTGCGCGAACGGTTAGTCGAATGGCTCGGCGTGATCCTCGAACGCCAGCAGTGAGCGTGGCAAGGGAAGACCGGGCCGATTCCAAGCAGCGTCATTCGCCCGCGACCTACTCCCTCTCCCCTCGTGGGAGAGGGCAGGGGTGAGGGGGAAACCGTGCAGACTCCGAGGAGCATTCGTTCGCGTGCGACCTACTCCCTCTCCCCTCGTGGGAGAGGGCGGGGGTGAGGGGGAAACCGTGCAGACTCCGATAGACGACGTGACGCGTGCGAAGTCTGCACATCGCACCCCTCTCCCTAACCCTCTCCCACAAGGGGCGAGGGAACCGGAAGAGCAAACCGACGCGCGCGAAGTCCGCAAGGGGCGAGGGAACCGCCAGCACCCTCAATACCCGTCCCACGTCTCCCACATCTTGTCCTGCCGCATGTTGTTACCGGGGACGTCGTTGCCGAACGTGAACGTGCAGGCATCCACCAGCGTCTTGACCGCTTTGTAGTCGACCCACTTCGCGCCCCCGTGGCCGTAGAGGACGTTGGTGCCGGTCTTGTGCCCTTCCTTGATCCGCTCCGGTGAGGCGGCGATGTCGGAGATGACCGCCTTGTTCTTGATCTTCGTCAGCCGCTGGAACGTCTTGGGCCAGTTGGGATTCCAGTCGCCCATGAAGTCGATCGGCCGCACGCCGTAACCGATGCGGCAATGATCCGACCCCGTCTGCGCCTTGTCGGGCGGCCAGACATTCTGCGGGACGTTGAACTGAAAGAACGGATCGCTCTGCGCGGGACAGTAAAAGGTCTGCGGCGCTTTCAACAACCCCGCGCGATAGACCAGCCCGAGCATGATCGGCCCGGTCGCGCCCTTCTGCCACAGCGCGTAGTTGTACTGATGCTCCGTCCGCCAGTACCCCAGCGGCACCGCGTCCTTGTTCGTCATCGCATAGAGAATCAGAGCCGTATGAAGCTGCCGGAGATTGCTCAGACACTGCGTGCGCTTGGCCGCCTCCCGTGCCCGGTTGAGCGTCGGCAGCAAAATCGCAATGAGCACGGCGATGATTCCAATCACCACCAGAAGCTCAACCAGCGTAAACCCCCGGCGGCGACAACAGCGAGGGCGACGAATTCGGGACATGCGCGGGTCTCCCTGCAATCGCGGAAATGCGCTATCTAACATACGTTAGATCGGCCCGCTGTCAAGTTTTTCCCCGCGTGACGCGCCTGAACGCCAAGTTGCTTAGGGAAAATAGGGACGGGAAAATACGGACAGTCATGCTCTGTCTCGACCCTCGCTTTTGTAGGGGCTTGCCTTAGCATTCGAATTTGAACAGGAGCACGCAGAGGACGCAGAGAAATGCGCGGGCTTATCGCTGCACGCTTCGCGCCCCGCGCCCCGCGCTGTTCTCTGCGATCTCTGCGGCCTCCTGTTCAAAAGCGGCTTCGCCTTCCCCAAAGAAGCTGTTCAGGAGTGACCTCTTGTCCGTGTCCGTGATGCTATCATGCCCGCCCATGGTCCTGGCGGAGGTATCGGACAAGATCGTCTCAACCGGCGAAGTCTGGGCGGTCACGGCAGTTTTCTCCGCAGTGGTCGGCGCGATCGCGGTTGCGTCGCGATGGTGGGCCGCCATGCTGGTTGCCACGACGATCTCATTACTCGTTTGTTTGTTCACCCTGAGCTTCCTGAACGACCCAATCTTCGGTAACGCCGTTCTGCAGGAAAACGGCTGGTCATGGTTCGTTACCAAGATCGCCGCCTGCCTTTTGCCGATCGTGACATTGATCATCGTTATGCTTTGCACGAGTCGTCCCAAGGGCACCGGATTCGAGGTGGTTCGGCCGGGCGCGAGCGGATGAGGGAGCGAGAACGGAGACGTAGCTGACCGCTAGCTACGCCCGCTTTGTCCGGGCAATGGGGCAGCCGTGCCGCATTCCGGGCAGCAGTCGGGAGAAGCGCGGAGGTCGTAGCCGCACGCGGGACACAAACCGCGATCAGCGCGGCGCCTGCGGCGGCGGGCGCGAAACATCATCGTGAGCCAGGGAATCGACAGGGCGAGCATCAGCGCCCAGTGCGGGAAGTAAAACCAGTCGCCGAGGTAAAGTTCGCTGCCGACCGGTGGCGCGCCGCTCTCGGCCGGCTCATCGCCGTTCACGTCCACACGGCCCCGGCCGCGAGCGCCAAAATCGGCGCGGAAGAGATACAGGCCTTCCCACCGGTCACGGTGGTCGTAGTATGTCCCGGGTTTCGCGGTGATCCAGTCGAACGCCTTGCGTTTCGGAAGGGCTGCCGTGTACCAGTGCCGCTCCCACCGCGCGATCAGCCCGCCCCGCGATGACCACAGCTTAAAGTGCCGCCACAGGATGGTACCGTCGGCCTGTCGATCGAGGGTAACGCGGACATCGAATGCGTCCGCCCGCCAGTAGCTTCGCAGCCACAGACCTGCGGTGGCGATGAACAAGGCAAGCGACAGGACTGCGGCGATCTTGGGGAAAGTCCGCTGCATAACTAGTGGGACACGAGGACGCGCCTAGTTTGTGATTGTAGTAAACCCGATTAATGTTCTCGCTCACACGGTGTCCAGCGACCCGCGCGGAGCTTGTTAAACACCTTGCGGGAAAATGGTAGACGTTAGACCTACATTTGGTATGCATTCGCACACATTCCGCGGCGTTTTTGCGGTGGATTTCGCAAGATTCCGTCAGGAAAAAATGCGTTTTTGATGTGGGGCGAGGGGTGGAGAATGGAAGCGATCACTCACTTGTCGCGCGCGGGGGCACAGAGAAGCTTGCCGCGGGAGACCGTTTGTCGGTGTTAGGTGGAAGTTCTGTCGTAGTGCGACGCGGCGTCGGGTCGCCATAAGTCTAGTGTTTTCGCCAGGAACTCGCTGCCCACACGCCCAAGTGTTGGCCGGGCCGGGAGTAAAAAACGGTTCGGCAAAGGGGTCGCCCAGCCGTTGGGCGAGGGTGGGGAATACCGAAACACCTCGGCGACTTGGACGCGGCTAATGCGGGCCGGCGACGTTTGGCGGGGGTTCCGGCTTTTCACTGCTGTTGCCCCGTCCGGCGATCTACGGTATAAATCCCCCATGAGCTGCGTTCGACTTACGGTCGTCGTAACCTTGGTCGGCCTCGATGCCGGCGGACACCTCTCCGCCTAGGCACAGCCGACCCCCTTCCTTCGCTGCATCGTCTTGTTCCTGCTGGATTTACGAATAAAAGGTTAACAATCGCCCGCGGATGGGGTACATTCCCGGGCTATCACAATAGGAAACGCCATGAGTGCCATTCAATCCGAAATCGCCAAGTCCCCCGCCGCGCCGGCTTCCAAACCTCGGTTCAAGGGGAAGTCCGGGGCTCAGATCGTTCACGAGATGCTGGTGAACGACCACAAAGTGGACACGATGTTCGGCTACCCCGGCGGAGCGATCCTGCCGATGTTCGATCAGCTCTTCAAGACGCCGGCGAAGTTCATCCTGAACCGGCATGAGCAGGCGGCGGGACACTGTGCCGACGGCTACGCCCGGGCGACCGGCAAGCCGGGCATCGCGATCGTCACCTCCGGCCCCGGCGCGACCAACACCGTCACGCCGCTCGCTACCGCGCAGCTCGATTCCATCCCGATCATCGTTTTCTCCGGCCAGGTCGCAACGAAAGTGATCGGCAACGACGCGTTCCAGGAGGCGGATGTCACCGGCATCACCCGTCCGTGCACGAAGTGGAATTATCTGGTCAAGGACATCCGCGAATTGCCGCGCGTCATCAACGAGGCGTTTTTGATCTCGACTTCCGGTCGGCCCGGGCCGGTGCTGATCGATCTGCCGAAGGACGTTCAAGTCGCGACGTTGAATGAAGAAGTCGATGACTCGCCGCGCGAGCACATCTTGAAGCGGAAGAAAGTCGCGATGACCGGCGGATCGCAGAAGCAGGTCATGGATGCGGCTGAATTGATCAACAAATCTGAAAAGCCCGTCCTCTACGTTGGCGGCGGCGCGATCATCGCCGGGGCACATGAAGCCCTGCGCAAGGTCGCCGAGAAGGGAAACATCCCCTGTACGACCACCCTGCTCGGCCTGGGCGCGTTCGATGAGCATTCGCCCCTGGCGATGTACATGCTCGGCATGCACGGCTCAGCCTTCGCCAACTACGCCGTGCAGGAATGCGATTGCCTGATCGCCGTCGGCGCGCGGTTTGACGACCGCGTGACCGGCAACCTCGCGACCTTCGCGCCGCACGCGAAGATCATCCACATTGATATCGATCCTTCGTCAATCAGCAAAAACGTGGACGTGGATGTCCCGGTCGTCGGCGATGCGCGCGTGAGCCTGGAAGCGATGCTCGCCTACATCGAACATCGCGACCGCAAGGATTGGTTCGCGACGATCGACGCATGGAAGAAGCGTTACCCCTTCGGCTACAAGGACGACAGCCAGCACGCCAAGCCGCAGTACGTGATCGAAGAAATCAACCGCCAGACAAAGGGCGAAGCCGTCATCACCACCGGCGTGGGCCAGCACCAGATGTGGGCCGCCCAGTTCTATCGCTGGCGCCGCCCGCGACAGATGATCACCTCCGGCGGTCTGGGAACGATGGGCTACGGCTTGCCCTCCGCGATGGGCGCGGCGCTGGGTTCCCCCGGCAAAACCGTCATCGACATCGACGGCGACGCTTCGTATCTCATGACCTGCTACGAGCTGGCGACGATCGCCGAGTACGACATCCCGGTGAAGGTCGCCATCCTCAACAACGATTTCCAGGGCATGGTCAAGCAGTGGCAGGACCTCTTCTACGAACGCCGCTACAGCCAGACCAAGATGAAGAACCCCAACTTCAGCAAGATGGCCGAGAGCTTCGGCGTGCGCGGGATCCGCTGCGACGCCAAGTGCGACGTCGAAAAAACCGTCAAGGAAATGCTCGCCCACAAGGGCCCGATCGTGGTCGATTTCTATGTCGAGCCCAACGAGCACGTCTACCCGATGGTGCCGTCGGGCAAGGGCTTGCACGAAATGGAACTGGGAACGCTCGCCTAACTCAAAAGGAGGCAACAACAGTGCGTCACCATCAACGCGCGGTGATCGTGGTATTGGGTCTGTGCTGTGCCGCACTGCTGACGCTCGGCGCTGCGCCGCAGTCGTCGGCGCCGCCCGCTCCCGCAGCGGCTTCCGCCAGCGGCGGAGCCTCCGAGCAGGAAGTCCATCGCTTCATGGAAGCCAGCGGCGCCGCCAAGCTCATGACGCAGATGCTCGACTCGATGATCAAGAGCATGAGCGGCTCCATGCACGATGTCCCGCCGGAGTTCTGGACCGAGTTCCGCAAGGAGATCAAGGTCAACGACCTGATCGACAAGATCGTCCCCGTCTACCAGAAGCATTTCACCTCGGCGGAGATGAACCAGCTCATCCAGTTCTATGAATCCCCCGCCGGCAAGAAGCTCACGCAGGAGCAGCCGGCGATCATGGACGAGTCGATGAAGATCGGCCAGGCCTGGGGCCAGGAAGTCGGCATGCGCGCGGCGCAGAAGCTCCAGCAAAAGGGTTACAAAGTTCAGTAACAACGTTGGCGTCCAATCACGCCCGAGCGAGCGATCCGTTCGGTTGCCTATCCGCGCTGGCGGAGGTGATGTCGGGTTGCGCGCTGGAGTGGTGGTTCGCCGGCGGATGGGCGATCGACCTTTCCCTCGGGCGGGTCACGCGCGATCACAGCGACCTGGAGATCGGACTCTTTCGGCGCGATCAACATGCTCTGCGCCGTCATCTGTCCGATTGGAACTTCTCGCGTTGCTCGGATTCGACCTGGATCCCCTGGGACGGCATCAAACCGATCGAACCGCCTGACTTCCAGCTCAAAGCGGAACATGCCACGGGCGATCCGCGCGAGTTTGATCTCTTCCTCGACGATGAGGATGCCCAAGGCCGATGGATCTGCCGCCGGCATCCGGCGATCGTCCTCCCGCGCGACCAATTCACCGTGGAGATCGACCTGACCGGGCGCCAGATCCGAGCCCTTCGCCCGGAGATCCAGCTCTTCTACAAAGCCAAGTATCACCGCCCGAAGGATGAATCGGACTTCGCAGCGGTGTTGCCGTCCCTATCAACGCCGCAGCAACATTGGCTGAGAAGAAACCTGAACCAATGTTACGGCGCTGATCCTTGGATCGCCCGTCTAAGCGCTCACGCTGATTGAATGAGAGAGCCGGACTGTGTCGGTCCGGTCCGCACCGCGCGATAGCAGCGCAAACCGGACCGATACGGTCCGGCTCCTTTTCATACGTTCTCAACGCGTGGGACTGTTTCGCGGATCGCGCTTGAAAGATACCCCGCCGACGCCGATAAACCCTTCGTGAGCCTTGCCTATGTCATCACCACTCACCAGTCGCATCAGCAGTTGATGCGGCTACTCCGCGCCATCGATTCACCGCTCAACACCTACGTCCTGCACGTCGACGTTAAGGCGGATCCGCAAATGCACGCGGCGGTCGGCGAGTTTACCGCGCGCCACGAGAACGCCTCGCTCATCCGCCCGGAAAACATCATTTGGGGCTCGTGGCGTCTGGCCCGCGCGCAGATCCGCGGCATGAAGGAGGCGTTGCGACTCTCCAACGACTGGGACTATTGCCTGAACCTCACCGGGCGGGATTATCCGCTCAAGACGCAGGCCCAGATGATGGCAACCCTCGCCGCCGGGCCCACTGGCGCAAACTATCTCGAGGTCCTCGACTTCGCCAAGGCCGGCGCGAATCCGCGCAAGCGGCTGGAGTACTTCTGGATCCCCTGGAAAGGCCGGATGCAAAAACTTTTCCGCCGGCGAGCGCCGAAGTTCGACGTCTACTGGGGCTCGAACTATTTCGTCCTCACCCGCGCTGCCTGCGAGCACCTGGTCAGCTCCGACACTTCCCATCGCATGCAGCGATATTTTCGATTTGCGCTGTGCGCCGATGAGCTCATCTTCCAGAATGCCCTGATGCACGGGCCCGCCGCGCTGCGCGAATCGATCGTTTCGAAAACCTTCCGCAAGATCACCTGGGACGGCGGATCGCACCCGCGCACCTACACGATGAAAGACCTGCCCGAGCTCCTGGCCAGCGACGCCTTTTTCGCGCGCAAGTTCGACGACAGCGTCGATCCGAATATTCTCGATGCGATCGATGAGCATCTAAAACGTCACGCCACCGCCGCCGCCTGAATCCATTTAGCCCCGGGCATGCCCGGGGCTATATTGTGGGGATGTTCGGTCGCGTCGCAGTGCTGGTTCTCGGTTTGGTCACGTTTTCGCTAGCCCAATCCCGGCCCGCCGGTCTTGAACCGGGCGAGGCCGAGGGACGAACCAAAACCCGCGCGATCGACTCCAATCTGAAGTTCACTCATCCGACCGTCGAAGCCCGCGGCGTCTGGATCGCCTCCAATGATCTCCTCGGCCCGCGCGATGTCCTGTTGCACAAGCTCGATCGCCTCAAGTCCGCCCACTTTACCTCCGTCATGATTGACTCCTGGTTCCGCGGCTACACCGCGTACCCCGGCAGCGCCATCGCGCCGGAGTACCCCGATCTGAAAGGCGAAGACACCCTCGGTATCGTCATCAACGAAGCGCACGCGCGCGGCCTGAAGGCGCAGGCCTGGATCAGCTACGGCTTCTACGCCTACTGGACGCCCGATGCGTTGAATGACCCTTCGATGGGCACGATCCTGGCGAACAACCTGGAGCTGGCTTCCTTCGACGCCGAGGGAAAGAAACTCATCCACCGCAACGTCGGCGATTTTTATTCGCTCTGTGCCGCCAATCCCAAATCGCACGAAATCCTCGGCCAACTCATGGTCGAGATCGCAACCAAATATCCGATCGACGCCATCCACCTCGACCGCATCCGCTTCCCCGAGGCCGAGTTCTGCTATTGCGATTACTGCAAGTCACATTTCAAAACCGACACAGGCATCGAGTTAAGGCCCTTCGGCAACGGAAGCGACGAGCAGAAGAAATGGACTCAGTGGAAGCGTCAACAAACCCTGGCGGCGGTGAAGCACTTTGAAAAAGTGATCCACGCCGCCAAACCCGGCCTGCCGATCACCGCATACGTCGTCGGCCCCGATGAAATGGACTCCCGCGGCCAAAGCTGGGACCTGTGGGCGAACCACGGCCTGCTCGACGCCATCGCCGTCAGCATGTACAGCGCCGACATCCACCCCGCCGCCGAAAAGGCACTGTCACGCCTGGACGAAAGTGGAAAATCTAGACTGATCTGTGCGCTCTCTTGCGACCACATCCCCACCCCCATCTACGCCGCCAACATCCAGGCCGCCCGCGACATCAGCCCGCTCGGCCAATACACGTGGTTCCTCGGTCGGCTTTTCGATGCGCTGGAGAAGGGACCGTATGCGCAACCGTCGACCGATCCAATCGTGAAGTGATCTGCGCCTCACTCCCTCTCCCCTTGTGGGAGAGGGCGGGGGAGAGGGGTGAAGCGTGCAGACTTCGCACGCGTCACTTCGCCGAGAGAGTCTGCACGGCTCCCCCTCTCCCCAACCCTCTCCCACAATGGGAGAGGGAGCAAATGCAGAACCGCCCATCGCCCCAGACGTAGCGCTCCTAGCGAGGCCATGCATGATCGCCGGCGCGCGACGGACGACATTTTCTTCAACCGCTTCCCCCCAATTCATCCGGGACTTCGCCGCCGCCCAGACCCGACAAAATCTGACAGAACCCGACAAAACCCGACGCAAATCACCGCGTTATGCAAAACGAACCCACGGCCAAACGCGCTCTGACATTTCGCGACATTGCCCCGCCCGCAACCCGACAGAATCTGACAGAACCCGACAGAATCCGACGCAAAACATTCGATTATCGAAAACGAACCCACGGCGGCGATTCCGTCGCGATTCCAAAGACCCCCACCCGATGGAATTGACCCGCGGCGCGCCTCTCCTCACAATCCGACCCACGATGCGCATTCTCAACTGGGCCGGTTATCTCGCGATCCCGTTGGCCTTCGTCGTCCACTTCTTCATCGGACGCGAAGGCGACCATCACAAGAGCTGGGAGCCGAGCGCGACGTTCCTGCTCGCCGCGCTGGGCGTGATCCCGTTGGCCCATCTCATGGGCGAGGCGACCGAGCACCTTTCCGAGCGCACCGGCCCGACCTGGGGCGGGCTGCTCAACGCCACCTTCGGCAACGCCGCCGAGCTGATCATCGCCATCATCGCGCTCACGAAGGGCTTGAACGAAATCGTCAAGGCATCGCTCACCGGTTCGATCCTCGGGAACCTGCTGCTCGTCGCCGGGGCGGCGATGGTCGCCGGCGGATGGGGACGGGAGAAACAGAAATTCAGCCGCGCCAGCGCCGAATCCAGCGCCGGCCTTCTCCTCCTCGCCGTCGCGGCCATGATCTTCCCGGCGATCTTTCATCTCAGCTTTGAACGAAGCGATCCGCACCTCCAACAGCACGAACACGCCGTCTCCATGGGGACGAGCGTGATCCTGCTCGCGGTCTACGGGCTGGGCCTGCTCTTCACGCTCAAGACGCACGCCCACCTCTTCTCGCCTCCGCCCCCCATGCATGATGAAGACCCCGCCGGTCTGGGAAAACAGGAGTCTTGGTCAACGAAAAAGAGCGTCGGGACACTGCTGGCGGCGGCGGTGGGAATCGGCATTGTCGCCGAGCTGCTCGTCGGCTCCGCCGAGGTCATGGCCGCGAGGCTCGGCTGGAGTCACATCTTCGTCGGCGTCATCCTCCTGGCGATCATCGGCAACGCCGCCGAGCACTCGACGGCTATCGTCCTTGCCCGCCGCAACAACATGGACACGGCCATGACGATCGTCCACCAGAGCAGTTTGCAGATCGCGCTGTTCGTGGTCCCGGTGCTGGTGCTGATCTCCGCCGCTTTCGTGGCGGGCGGGATGACGCATGCCCATCATCTCGATCTGCTCTTCACGCCGCTGGAGATCGTCGCCCTACTGGTGGCCGTTTTGATCGTGTCCTTTCTGGGGCTGGACGGAAATACCAACTGGTTCGAGGGGGTGCTGTTGCTCGCGCTATACGGTGTTCTAGGGATCGTTTTCTTTTATATCCCCACGACGGAGACGGGGACGCACTAGAATGCGAAAACGAGGATGGAAGATGGAGGATAGAAGATGGATGAACCGTGCTTTCGCCATCCTCTATCCTCCATCCTCCATCCTCGTCTTACTTCGATCGGAGAATGAACCCGCATGACGACCGGTGGGCGCGAATTAGCACGACGGATCGGAAGCAGGATCGAGCTGCGCCCCGATGCCCTCCGCGTCCGCCTGCGCCTGCGCGGATTCATCGCCGCCGACTCACACGAGATCGATTGTGCCTTCACCTTCAGCGTCCTCGCGCTCGATCAACCCGCCGAGAGGCAGATGCTCGCGGAGACTTTTCTCGACGCTGACGATTCCGTCACGGCCGAGGAAGTCGCCGAGCATTTTCTCCCTTCCATGCACGATGCGGCGATGCAGCTCATCGCCCGGCACCCGGCTGAGCATTGGATGGACGAGGCCAACCGCCAGCCGCTCATCGACGCGCTGCGGCAGGAGGGAAATTCCGTCGCCTTTGCCTGCGGGGTCGAGCTGCTTGCTCCCTTTGAGCTGACCGTCGAAAGCCCAACACTCCATCGCGAAAAGATCGAGGTGATGCAGCGCAAGCTGACCGAGCGCCGCGCCGCCGGCCAGGCGGAGCATGTGCAGAAGGCGGCGGAACTGCTGCGGCAGTTTCAGTCGCTGCGTGACGCCGCGCCGGCGGGATTGTCGCCGGGCAAAATCCTCGAGCAGGTCAGCCCCGCCGACCGCGGGAACATGCTGGAAACCTTGCTGTTGGCGAGCAGCAGCGGGTGCGAACAAATGCTCTGGGCGGTCGCCGGGCCGAACTTGGTCAAGATCGATCCCCGCGCCACGCCTCCCCGCGCCGACATAATCCCGCTCCCGGGCGACCTCGGGCCATTGCGCAGCGTGCAGAGCGAACAAGTAGATGGAACCAAAAAGCTGCTGGTGGGCGCGCAGTCCGGCGTCGTCGTCGTAGACCCGCAGAATCCCGCCGACGTACAACGCTACGCCGACCGCGCCATCACCTCGGCCATGGGGTTCAACGCCGTCGTCGCCGCGGGCGACATGATCTGGGCGACTCACGCGGAGGCGGGGACCGTGGGATGGCGGATCGGCGAGTTGGACAAGCCGGCGTTCACGCTTCGCCCGCAGGCGTCCGCCTCATCCCCCCAACCGGTCCAACCCCCGCCCATGCAGCCTCCGCCGCTTCCAGGCGCAGCCGGAAACGCCAGCATCATCACGAGCATGCGCGGCACCGGCGGCCCCGGCTCCAGCGGGAATTTTTCGGCCAGCACCTCGGGCCCACGCAACGCCGCCGCGCTGGACAGCCGCCGTATTCTCTACAGCGCCGGCGGCACCGTCTTCATCGCCGACGACACCGGCACCAGCGGCGTCGTCTCGGCTTCCGCCGCCACCGTCGTCTTTATCGCCGTCGAGGAGGACGTGGTTCAGATCGTTCGCGTTGATGGAACGGTCGATCGACTCGATGCGACGTCGCTCCAGCGCCTGGGCTCGGATCGCCGCTGCGGCGAGATCACCGCCGCCACGCCGCTCCCCTGGCTCGGCACCACTCGACTATTGCTGGCGACAAGCGATGGACCGATCTGCTGCGTCGGCCGAGATGATCCGCTGGTCACGCAATACGTCAGCCCCCACCGCGGCGTGCGCGCGCTCGCGGCGACCGATGACACGATCGCCGGCCTCAGCGCCGACCGGCAGCGAATTGTCCTCTGGAAAAGCTGGGACGGCCGCCAACCCGCCGGCGAAATCCACATCGCTCACATCGCGCGCCACCGGGCGGCGGATGTGTGCTTCGGATGACTGGTCAAACGTGAGGTGCAACCGGCCGGAGGGACGGGCCGGCTCTCCGTCAGACCCGGGGGGAGCCGGCTCGTCCTCGAGCCGGTGGTCCAGGAGTTACGGCAACACCGGCTGCAACTGCGTCTTGGGATCGAGCCACTTGGGGGCGCTCGCCTGGGCGGCGACCGAGGCGAAATCGCGTTGTGCATCGGCTTCGGCCTTGGCCGCTTCATCCAATCGCTTTTGCGCGCCAACCGGGTCGGCAGGTTTGCCGGCAGCTTGCAGCGTCTTGGCGGTGTCCAGCGCGATCTGTGCCGCCTTCTTGCGTCCCTGCGCCGCCTGGAGATTCTTCCCCGCCTGCTCCGGCGTCAGACCTGTCACCACGCTGCGCGACTTGCGGAATGACTGCACCTGCTCGGCGGGCATCCATTCCACGCCCCACTTCAACTGCCCGGGATGCGAGCCCGCGAGCCGATCGACGTAGGTGTCCCACGCCGTCCAGAGCGCTTCCATGTCAGCGCGCTTGACGCGCGGCATGGCCGACAGGCGCGCCAGCACCGAGCCGAACACGTCCACCGCCCGCTCGTCATCCGCCGGCGCGGAGTCGAGATACGTTTTCAACTCCGGCACCGCCGCGTTGAACTCCGACGGTCCGATCTGCGTCTGCATCAACATGGCGATTCCGCGGTTCAGCACCAGCGCGCGCGACTTGTCGCCGTGCTGCGTGAGAATGTTGAACTGAACTTTCGCCTCGTCCGGCTTCTGCAAGCCGATGTAGCTCGCCGCCAAACCGTTGTAGACCTGCGTTTGCTGCGGCGTGAGCGGCGCGTTGGGTGTGATCTTCCCGCCGAGCACATACTTCTTCCGCGCTTCCTCGAACGCATCTTTTGCCGCCTTGTAATCGCCTTGCTGGAGACGATCGATGCCGCGATCGATCGGATCGGCGTTGGCCAATTCCGGCGCGGGCGGAGCAGGGACCGCGGGCTTGCCGTTGTCGTTGAAGATCGTGTTGTCCTGCGGCGCGATAGCGACAGCCTGGGAAGTGGGAGCGGCCGGTTGAGTTGGCGTGGGCGCGGGCGGAGCCTCCGCTGCGACTTCCTGGGTCGCCGCCGGGGGGTGCGCCTCGGCCGAAGTCATTGGCGCCGTCGTCGTCATCGGCTCGGTCGTCGCCTTGGCCGCGCTGATCAAGCCCGGCTTGGGCTTGACCGCGTTCGCCATCGCCACGCCTTTCCCGATGGGCTTGGGATTGAACGAGAGATACATCTGGCAGCCGATCCAGACCAGCCCCAGGGCGATCGCCGCCAGGAACGCGGGCGTGATGTTGATCAATTTGGCGCGGCGAGAGGGGCGATAGTCGGCGGCCTTGAAATCGATCATCTCCGCGCCGCCCGCAGCCCGCGCTATCGACGAGCGCGCCCCCTTGATGCAGTCGCGGCACACGAGCTTGCCGTTGTCTTCGGTCAATTCATCGAACGGCGTCGGTCGGCCGCAAACCTGGCAGTTGGTGTCGAGATTGGGCAGATCATCCGGCGGCGCGGGCTCGCCGTGGAAACTCATCGCCGAGATGCTGCCGCCGGAAAGCGAGCTGTTCGGATTAATGGGCGATCCGCTGGCGGAAAGCTGGATCCCCGCCCCGCCCGCCGCCGGGTCTTTTTTCTTCACGACCAGCTTCAACCCCTTGCCGCAGCCCGGACACTTGACCACCTGCCCCGTCAACTGCGCGGGGATTTCAATCTGCGTCTGGCAGGTCGGACATTTGATCATCTTGGCCATGGCAATCCGCTTGAAAAACCCAGTGACGTGGCCGGCGAAGCGTCCCCCGTCGTCCGCCGCATCTTACAAAAATGACGCGCGGGTGTCGAAAAAGTTCCGATTTCCGCCCTACCGGTCCCGCTTGGCCTTGATGAACTTTTTGACCGCCGCCAAGGGCTGACAGTTGAGCACGTTGGCGGGCGTCAGCCAGGCGCGCCGGGCGACATCCACGCCCAGCGGAATCTGCTCGAACTCGCCCGGGCTATGGGCATCGGTATCAATCGCAATCATCACCCCCGCCTGCGACGCCGCGCGCGCATTCAGATCGTTCAAATCCAGGCGCGGGTAGCCGGCGTTGATCTCCATCGCCGTCCCACTCGCCGCCGCGGCGGCGATCACCTTGTCCATCTCCAGCGGCAAGCCCGGACGGCCATTGATCAATCGCCCGGTTGGATGACCGATGAGGTTCACATACTTGTTCTCGATCGCCCGGATCATCCGATCCGTCGCCTTCTTCGCATCCTGCTTGAGCGAGAGGTGCGGCGAAGCGATGACGATGTCGAGCTCTTTCAAAATGTCGTCTTCATAATCCATCCGTCCATCGGCGAGGATGTCCACCTCGCTCCCGGCGAGCAGCGTGATCCCCTTCAACTTGCCGCTGATGCGATGCACGTTTTCGATGTGCTTAAGCAGCCGCTCGGGCGAGAGGCCGTTGGTCATCGCCATGGCCTTGGAGTGATCGGTGATGGCGAGATATTCATACCCCATCGCCTTAGCGGCTGCGGCCATCTCTTCGATGGTTGCGGTGCCGTCCGATTCATTCGTGTGCGCGTGCAGGTCGCCCTTGATATCCTTGCGCATGATCAGCGTCGGCAGCCGCTTCTCGATCGCCGCATCGACTTCACCGCGATCCTCGCGCATCTCCGGCTCGATGTACGGCAACCCGAGCTTGGCGTAAATCTCCTCTTCGCTCTTCGAAGCGACCGCTTTGATCGGCGGCGGCTTGGCGACTTCCTTCTTGGCCTTGTCGTATTCATCCAGCTTGTACAAGCCCCACTCGCTCAGCGTCATTTTCTTCTTCAGCGCCATCGAGCGGATCTTGACGTTGTGCTCTTTTGAGCCGGTAAAGTACATCAACGCCGCGCCGAAATTCTCCTCCGGCACAAGCCGCAGATCGACCTGCATCCCGTTGGCAATCTTGACCGAAGTCTTCGAGGGCCCGGTGATGATCGTCTGGACGATCCCCGGCAGCTTCACGAAGCTGGCCATGATCGCGCCGGTTGCCGTCATGTCCTTGACGGCACCGACGATATCGACATCTGCGATGGTCTCGCGTTTGCGCCGCAGCGATCCCGCGACCTCCGCGCGAATGACGCCGGAAAGCTTCCTCACGCCCGCGACGAGTTCCTCGGCGGGAACCAGCGCCTCGAGAATCCCGACCCGACGATTGACTTCGCCCCCCGCCGCCTTCGCCTTGTACGCCTCGATCCCCCCCTTGATCGTCTCGATCTTCTTCGCCCCGATCCCCTTTACGCCCGCCAGCGCCCCACTGGCGATCGCCTTTTCCATCTCCTCCAGGGAAGTGATCTGCCGTTCTTTCCACAGCAGGTTGATCGTCTTGGCGCCCAGCCCCTCGACCTGCATCAGCCCCACCAACCCCTTGGGCACTTCCCGGGTCATCTCCTCCAGCACCGTGCTTTTGCCTGAGTTGATGAATTCCTCAATGATCGTCTGAGATGATTTCCCGATCCCCTCCACATCGCACAGCGTCCCCTCCTCCATGCACTTTTTGAAGTCGATATTCGACTCCCGAATGATCCGGCTGACTTTCTGGAAGGCGATCACCTTGAACTGATTTTCGCCCTTCAATTCCATGAGCGAGGCGAGCGATTGGAAGAGGTCGGCGAGTTGTTGATTCAGGGACATGGGAGGATTCTACGCCGCCACACGCGCGCTCGCACGGCTCGGGTTCGCCGCCCCACATTCGGGACAACGCTCGGGGCTTTCGCGAAGGTCATATCCGCAGGCGGGACACAATCCGGCACGCTCGCGCCGAGTGCGCCGCCAGGAAGTACGCTGGAGATGAAACCACATTGCCGGAAGTGCGGCGAGCAAAAGCGTGGCGAACCAATACGGGACGCCGACCGAATGAACCACAACGCTGACCGGCACGTTCTTACTCTCCTCGTGCAGCGAGCGCACCTCAAATCCATCCCACGGCCCGCGGAGGGGTGGGGATCGGGTGAATTGAAACGAGCGGAACCCCCGGGGTTCGGAATACCAACTGTCGGCCGCGCGGCGTGTCTGCGCGATCGTGCGATCTGCCGTGAAGCGAATCGCGCCGTTATCCGATTTGCAATAAACCGATCGAACCTGCACCGGCTCCCGGGTCTGGAGCCAATCGTAGAAAAGAAAGAAGGGATGTTCGTAGCTCCGCGCCCAGAAGACAGCCGACGCGATGCACAACAGGAGCGACAGAGTCGAGAGGATCGTAAAGAGATGACGAACGACGCGTCGCATTGACGTTTATCGTACCGCATTGCCTGCCGCGGAGGCGGCGGAGATAATCGCCGGACACAGGACTGCTATGAATCCGTCGCTCGCCTTGATTGCGTTTTTTCTCCTGGTCGCCGACACCATGAATGCCGCCACCACCACGAAGACCGGATACGCGCCCGTCAACGGGCTGAAGATGTATTACGAGATTCACGGCGAAGGGAAGGTTGCGACGAAGAGCGCCCTTCCTCCCCCGCCGCTCGTCTTGTTGCACGGTGGTGGATCGACGATCGAATCGACCTTCGGCCGAATCCTGCTGATGCTGGCCAAGTCCCGGAAGGTCATCGCCGTAGAACTGCAAGCGCACGGGCATACTAAGGACATCGACCGGCCGGAGACTTTTGAGAACGACGCTGACGACGTTGCGCAGTTGCTCAAGCAACTCAATATCCCCAAGGCCGACTTCTTTGGCTTCAGCAATGGCGGGACGACGTGCCTGCAGATCGCGATCCGGTATCCGACGATCGTCAACAAACTGATCGTCGCGTCGGGCGCCTACAAGCGCGACGGTTTTATTGCCGGGTTTTTCGATGGCTTCAACGGTGCGACGCTCAAGTCCATGCCGCAGCCGTTGCAGGATGCTTATTACAATGCCAGACCGGACGACGCGGCGGGTCTGCAAACAATGTTCGATCGGGACGTCGCGCGGATGAAGGCGTTCAAGGATATTCCGGACGAGCAGATCAAATCGATCGCCGCGCCGACGCTGATCCTCAACGCCCAGAAGGACGTGGTGACGGTCGAGCATGCGCTGGAAATGTCACATGCGTTGCAGCACGCAGAGCTGGCCATCCTCCCGGGCGGTCACGGAGAGTACATCGGGGAAATCTGCTCGCCCGACCGCGACAGCAAGATGCCGGCACTGGTGACGGAGATGATCTTGGAGTTTCTGGAGAAGTGACTCCGCTCAGGCCGATAAACGCGGTTGATTCCTATGACAACCGCACACCCCGACAAGCACCATTTTCGATTCCATCTGCCGCATCTGCATCTTCATTCCGTCTTCGGCGGCGACTGGTTCGGGCTGAAGGCGGAGGCGTTTGCGCGGTTCTTTGGCACGCCCGTCTTCCTGGTCGTCCAGACGCTCATCGTCTTTGCCTGGATCATTCTGAATGTCGTTGGAATGACCAAGTTCGACGTCTATCCGTTCATCCTGTTGAACCTGGCATTCAGCACGCAGGCCGCTTATGCCGCTCCGCTGATCCTGCTGGCGCAGACGCGTCAAGCCGACCGCGACAAGGCCCACGCCGAGGCGGACGCCCAGCACCGCGAGGACCTGGCCAAGGCGAGCGAGGAGCGGCAGAATCTTGCCTGCCATCAAACGGCGTTGCTGGTCGACCTGCTCCAGCAGAACACGCAGCTGACCGAAGTAGTGAAACAGCTCACGCAGCGGATCGAATCCTTGACGGCGGAGATGCACGCGAAGGTCGTGAAGCAAGCGGCGTGAGAAAGACCGACGCATCGAGGGGAATCTATCTTTTCGCCCAGCGTCGCCTGTCGCGTTCTGGCGAGCGATAGTGGCCGAGGTGTTTTGGTATTCCTCACCCTCGCCTCGCGGCTGGGCGGTACCTTTGCCGCGAAGTTTTTTATTCGTTGCCGGGCGAAGAGTTAGGCCCGGCGGCAGCAAGTTCCTGGCGAAAATACTGGACTTACGAATTACCACGACTTCCCGCCGGGCGGGCGGGAGTTGCGGCAACTTCCGCCACGCGTAGCGTGGCGGCTATTTGGGCAAGAGGCGAGAGGTTTTTGACTGCGCGGGCTGCCAAGATCGTTGGCGGCCGGCGCAGGTTTCAAGCGGATCGAGCGCCCAAAACATCTCCAAATGCGCGCCAGTACCTGTCAAACATCGGTCAAACATACACCTTTGCCGGGGAAAAGTGCTTAACTTGCCCAGCTTCATGCGACAGGGCGTCGTAGCGATCGCGTTTTGATTGTCTTCAATATTTTCAAATAACACGATGCACCATAGTGCCGGCACCTTCGAGGCGGCGACATGGAAGGGAAAAGGGTCGCAGGCTGTAGAATGGAGCGATGCTTCTCTTCGCCTCCCGCTTGCTTGCCGGGTTGTCGGTTTTTGCTGGTCTTGTTTCGAGCGCGCGCGGCGGGATTCAGGTTTGGACCGTTCCTTCCACGCTGAAAATTCTCAGAACCGAAAAGCCCCCCGGTGGGCCGAGCGCCGTTGCGAAGCTTTCCGCCGCCCGGCGCGAAGTGGGGGCGTTTCAGATCGCGGTGCGAAGCGATCGCGCGCTGCATGATCTGAAGTTGAGCGGCAGCGTAGCGGGCGCGAAGCTGGCCATTTGGCGGGAGCATTACCTTGCGACGACGGCGCAGGAAGGCGAGCGGCCGGATCCGCTCACGCCGGCGGCGGCGATGGACCTCGCGGCGAATACGACTCAGCCCTTCTTTGTCGAAATCGAATTGCCCGCCAATGCCACGCCGGGGGCACACAGGGGGAGCATCGAGATTCGGGATGCGGATGACATCTCAGAGGTGACGATCGAGCTGAAGGTGCACGATTTTGAGTTGCCGGTGACGCCGGGCTTGCGGACAGCTTTTGGAAATCAGCCGCAGTTTGCGCCGTTCGAAAAGATTCCCAATTCCGGGCCGGAGTTTGAGGAGATGAAGCGCAGGTACTATGAGATCCTGCTCGAGCACGGGGTTTCAGGGTTTGAGATTCCCGGGGGCATTACCGGCCCGGAGGCGGAGAAATTTCTGAACGACCCGCGGATGACCAGCTTCACTATTCCGTTTCCCGACAAGGATGAGGGGCTGAAGGCAGTGGTTGAGAAACTGCGCAAAGGGGGATGGTTCGCAAAGGGATATTTTTATCTCGTCGATGAGCCGGCGAAGGAGGAGGCGTTCGCGCAGTTGGTCAAATACACCGAGCGGCTGAAGCGCGTGGTCGGGCCGGACTACAAGCTGGTTACGCCGTACGCGGGGAATCCGCAGTTCAAGACGGACCAGGACATCTACGATCTGCTGGAGGGGAAGACGACGCTCTGGTGTTACCTGACGAGCATGCACGCGTATCATCCGGAAAAGCTGGACGCGATTCGGAGCAAGGGGATCGAGATCTGGAATTACGTCGCGTGGGTGCCGCACACGCCCTGGTGCAATTTTCTGATCGGCATGTCGGCGATGCAGCATCGGGTGCTGTTCTGGCAGGAGTGGAAATATCGCACGACCGGGCTGCTGTACTGGAGCACGGATTGGTGGGCGAACAACGAAGGCGGGACGATCGATCCGTGGAAAGACATGGCGACGGTGAAGTGGGCGAGCAAGGATGTGTTCGGCGACGGGTCGCTGCTCTATCCCGGCAAATCGGTCGGCCACGATGGGCCACTGCCGTCGCTGCGATTGAAAATGATCCGACAGGGGTTGCAGGACTATGATTACATCAAGCTGGCATCGCAGAGAGCGGGGAATGCGGCGGTTGATGGAATCGTAAATGAGCAGGTGAAGAGTTGGACGGAGTACCAGCAGGATCCGCTGAAACTGGAGACGGCGAAAGAGAAGCTGGCAACGTTGATTGCAGCGGGGAAGTGAACCGAGCCGGCGCAGGCGTTGACGCAGGCGGTTCATCTGGTACAAGCGAAACGGGCGAGCCAATGGACGGCTCGGCAGGATCGGGCACGGACGTCATTTCATTCACACAACTGCGGTCGCTCCAACCAGGGACGGTTTCATGCCCGGCCAGTTCGTTCACCTTCACGTTCACACGCACTACTCCCTGCTCGATGGCGCCTGTCGCGTTGATAAGCTCGTCGCGCGCACCAAAGAGCTGGGGATGGACACCATCGCCATCACCGATCACGGGTGCATGTTCGGCGTGATCGAATTTTACAACGAGTGCAAGAAGCAAGGGGTCAAGCCGATCCTGGGGATGGAAGCGTACATGGCGCCGGGCGATCGGCGCGATCGCTCGACGCCGACGGGGAACGCGGGGGAGGCGGCGTATCACCTGCTGCTGCTGGCCGAGACGCTGGAGGGGTATCGGAATTTGATGAAGCTCTCGAGCATTTCGTATCGAGAGGGGTTTTATTACAAGCCGCGGATCGATAAGGAAGTCTTACGCGAGTATTCGAAGGGGATTGTCGCGACGTCGGCGTGCCTCGGTGGCGAAGTCGCCTCGGCGTTCCTCAAGCGCGACATGAAGGCGGCAAAGGCAGTCGCGGAGACTTACCTCGAGATCTTTGGGCCCGATCGGTTCTTCATCGAGGTGCAGAAGCACATCAAGGAGCAGGATCAGGTCAATCCGGAGCTTTCCGATCTTGCAAAGCGGCTGGGCGTGGGACTGGTCGCGACGAACGATGTGCATTTCCTCAGAAAGGACGATCACTTCGCCCATGATGTGCTCTGCTGCATCAGCATGGGGCGGCTGGTCAATGACGAGGGGCGGCTGAAATATCCGAAGGAGCTATACCTCAAATCGCCCGATGAAATTCGCGAGTCGCTCGGCAGATTTGACCAGGCGATGGAGAACACGGTGCGCATCGGGCAGATGTGCAATGTCGAATTGGATTTCTCCAGGCGTTTCGCGCCGGTCTACAAGGTGCCGGCAGAGAAGCTGCGCTCTGAACGTGGCACGGGCGCCAGTGCCACGGAAGGGCAGGACGATGAACGCTATCTCCGTCAGCTCTGCGAAGACGGTTTGATCTGGCGCTATGGAACGACCGACGTCTCGAAGGAAATCCGCGAGCGGCTGGAATACGAGTTGAAGGTCATCGCCTCGAAGAATTTCTCCTCCTACTTCCTCATCGTCTGGGACTTCTGCAATTACGCGCGCGAGCACGGCATCCCGGTCGGCGCCAGAGGCTCGGCCGTCGGGACGATGGTGGGCTACCTGCTGGGCATGTGCAACGTCGATCCGATGAAGTTCGGGCTGCTCTTCGAGCGGTTTATGGATCCGTCGCGTAACGAGATGCCGGATATCGATATTGATATCTGCCAGAACGGGCGGCAGAAGACCATCGATTACGTGCGCGAAAAATATGGGCACGTGGCGCAGATCATCACCTTCGGCACACTCGCGGCGAAGGCGGCGTGTAAAGACGTCGGACGCGTTCTTGGTGTGCCGCTGGCGGAGATCGATAAGCTGACCAAGCTGATCCCCGGCGTGCCGGGCATGACGCTCGAAAAGGCGATGAAGCAGGTGCCGGAGCTGAGGGAGCTTTACAACGGCAACTCGACGATCAAGCAGGTGATCGATCTCGGGCAGAGCCTCGAGGGTCTCTGTCGCAACGCCGGCGTGCATGCGGCGGGCGTGATCATCGCCGATCAGGCGCTCGATGAGATCATCCCGCTATGCAAGGACAAGGACGATCAGATCCTGACGCAGTTCGAAGGCCCGGTAGCCGAGAAATGCGGCCTGCTGAAGATGGATTTTCTCGGGCTGCGGACGCTCACGACGCTGCAGCGGTCGATCGATCTGGTGAAGCGGATCAAGGGGATCGAGATCGACATCGAGCACATCGATTTTGCCGATCGCAAGGTTTTAGACCTCTTCTGCCGCGGCGAAAGCAAGGGCATTTTCCAGTTCGAATCCGGCGGGATGCAGGACCTGTTGATGAAGATGAAGCCCGACCGGCTGGAAGATCTCATCGCCGCCGCCGCCCTCTATCGGCCCGGGCCGATGGAGCTGATCCCGGTCTACTGCCAGCGCAAGCACGGCGTCGAGCGCGTGCCGGCGGTGCATCCGATCATGGACAAAATCCTGGAAGAGACCTACGGGATCATGGTCTACCAGGAACAGGTGATGCAGATCTTCAACCAGCTCGGCGGGATCGAGCTGGCGAGCGCGTACAAGCTGATCAAGGCGATTTCGAAGAAGACGGTGGATGTGATCGCCAAGTTCCAGCCGCAGTTCATCGCGGGGTGCCAAAAGAACGGCGTGAGCAAGGACAAGGCGGATGAGATCTTCGACTTGATCCTGAAGTTCGGCGGGTACGGGTTCAATAAATCGCACTCGACGCGTTACGCCATCGTCGCCTTCCAGACGGCGTACATGAAGACGTATCACCCCGTCGAATACATGGCCGCGCTGCTGACGTTTGAAATGGGGAATACGGACAAGGTGGTCGAGTACATCGAAGAATGCCGCCGGCTGACGATGCCGGATGGATCGCGCGGGATTAAGGTCCTGCCGCCGGATGTGAATATCTCGGACAAGGATTTCACGCCGGTTTATGTGGAGAAGAGCGAAGGGAAGCGGAAGGCGAAGACGACCGAGGGCGTCATTCGTTTTGGGTTGATGGCGGTGCGCGGGGTCGGGGAGAAAGCGGTTGAAGCGGTGATCGAGAACCGCAAAGCCAAGGGCGAATTCACGAGCCTGTACGACTTCTGCGAGCGCGTCGACCTGCGGCAGGTGACGCGATCGACCATTGAAGCGCTCATCAAGTGCGGCGCGTACTCGTCGATCAGTCCGAAGCGCGCGCCGTTGCTGGAGATTCTCGATCGCGCCGTTGAGATGGGTCAGCAGCACCAGCACGACAAGCGTGCCGGGCAGATGAACATGTTCGGCGGTGGTGGCGAGGCGGCACAATCGGCGGCGCAGGTCATGGGCGATGCGCTGCCCAACGTGCCCGAACTTCCTTCCGCCGATCTCCTGAAATTCGAGAAGGAACTACTCGGTTTTTACATCACCAGCCATCCGCTGACCGAGCACCAGAATTTGATGGAGCGGTACACCACCGCTTCCACGCGCGAGGCGATGAACTGCAACGAAGGGACCGAGGTGATGATCGGCGGGATGCTTTCGGCGGTGCGTCCCAAGGTCGCCAAGACGGGTCGCAGCGCCGGCAAGCGTTGGGCGATCCTCGAGATCGAGGACCTCGAGGGAAAAATCGAAGGCATGTGCTTCGCCGAGGCGTATGAAGACATCAGCCAGCGCTACCCCGGCGTGCTGTCGGCGGAGCAGATCGTTTTTGTGCGCGGCAAGGTGGACAAGAAACGCGAGACGCCGAGCCTGATGATCAACGACGTCATGCCCATCAGCGTCGCCGTCGAAAAACTCACCACGAGCATCGGCGTGAAGCTCGATCGCAACGGCAAGTACGATTTTGGGCAGCTCAAAGAGGTGCTGCGCAAGCATGCAGGGAAGAAAGAGCTCTTCGTGCAGGTGCAGGCGGCGGATGGATCAAAGGTCTCGCTGAAGATCAACGGCGAGCTGGGCGTGCGTATCACGCGCGACCTGGTGGATGATCTGGAAATGCTTTTGGGCAATGGCTGCGTCCAGCTCGGCGGCGAAGGGCAGCGGCGGCTGCGACGCATTCAACAGCAACAGCTTTTCAAGGAAGAGCCGGCGCTGGAAGCGCCGAGCGACGAGCCGATCGACGCCGAGATGATGGTGGAAGCAGAGTAGTTTCTGTGCACACTCCCTCTCCCCTTGTGGGAGAGGGCGGGGGGTGAGGGGTGGAGCGTGCAGATTTCGCACGCGCAACTTCGCCTAATGAGTCTGCACGATTTCCCCTCACCCTGAGCCTCTCCCGCAAGGGGAGAGGGAAGCAGACCTACCTCGCTGACGATTGCTGGTTGTTCTGGGGCTGATCATTCGGGTTCTCCCATCCGCCGCCCAGGGCTTTGAAGAGAGCGACCGCGTTGGAGGAGACGGTCGTGTCGCTCTGCGCCAGCAGGTCCTGCGACAGATACAAAGCGCGTTGTGCGTCGAGCACATCCAGGAAGTTCGCCAGGCCGCGCTGATAGAGCTGCTGCGACAGCCGCACGGCACGCTGGTTGGAGGAGACCGCCGCCGCCAGCGACTCGCGGCGGACGAACTCCTGGCGATACGCGACCAGCGCATTCTCTACTTCCTCCAGCGAGTTCAGCACGGTCTGCTCGTAAGCCGCCAGGAATTGGTCGGTTCGCGCTTCCTGCACGCGAATCTGATTGCGGATCCGCCCGGCGTTGAAGATGGGCCAGCTCACGCCGGGGCCGATCGACCAGAAGAGGCTGGGGCTGTCGCCTAGTCGTGCGAACTTGTTGGCCTCGGTGCCGAGCTGTCCGTTGAGCGTGAAGCGCGGGAAGAGATCCGCCGTCGCCACGCCGACCTGCGCCGTTGCGCTGGCGAGATTGGCTTCAGCGCGGCGGATGTCGGGACGGCGGCGGAGCAATTCGGTGGGGAGTCCGACCGGCACCTGCGGGGGCGGCGCGGGGAGCTCGGCAGGCTGGCGCAGCTCGTCCAGCAACGCCTGCGGCTCTTTGCCGGTCAGCACGCTCAAGCGATGGATCGCCTGGTCGGCCTGCTGCTGAAGCTGCGGAATCTGCGACTGGGTTGACGCGACCTGGGCTTCGGAGCGCGCCACATCGACGTCGTTGCTCAATCCCGCATTGAACTTGGCGCGGGTCAGGTCGAGCGTGACCTGCTGCGCCTTGACGTTCTCCTGCGCGATGGCGCTTTGCCGCTGAAACCCGCGTAGCTCCACGTAATTCCGCGCCACTTCCGCCAGCAGCGAGAGCAGCACGTCGTTGCGATCGAAGATGGCGGAGCGGATATCGGCGTTGGCGGCTTCGATCTCGCGGCGGACGCGGCCGAAGACATCGATCTCCCAGCTGGCGTCGAACCCGGCCTGCCAGAGGTCGGTTTCGGTGGGTGCGAGATTGTTTCCCGAGCCAAAGAAGTTTCCGACGTTCTTGCTGGCGCGCGAGCGGGAATACCCGCCGACGGCGTCGACATTGGGATACTGGTCTGCCGCCACCACGCCGCGCTCCGCGCGGGCCTGGCGCACGCGCGCTTCGGCCGCCCGCAGATCGAGACTTCCGCGTCGTGCGTCGTCGATCAGGCGATCGAGCGCCGGGTCGTTGAACGTGGTCCACCAAGTCAGCGAGATGGGCTGCGTGGTGGAGACCTGCGTGGTGGCGACAGTGGTGATGCTCCCCTGTGTCGTGGCGGCGGGCTCAGTCGTGGGGCGCGCCTGCGCGTAGCGGTCGGTGATCTTCATCTCCGGCTGCTTGTAGTTCGGCCCGACCGTGCATCCGCCGGCGATGGACAATCCGATCAATGCTGCAATCGTCTTTCTATTCATCTTCAATGATCCTTCGAGTCATGGGCCTGTGCGGATGAAACTTTCGCACCGGAGGCGGACGGCGCGTCGATAAACACGTCCATCTGCTGCCCAACGTAGATCGGCAGCTTCCCGCCTTCAAAGGCGTATATCACCTGGAGTACGCGTGTGTCTACGCGCTCGGTGCTGTCGCCTGTCAAAGACCGCTTGGGGACGACGTACGGCTCGATGCGGAAAAACTTGAGGGGTGTCTTGATTTCGCGATTCCCGCGGACATAGGCGCTCGCCGCTGCTTCGCGACGCACGCGCCACGCGTCGTTCTCATCCACGTCCACCCGAACGTGCAGCGTCTTGGTATCCCCGACAAGCATGAGCGGCGTCGCCAGCGCACCAGCGGGGGCATATTCGCCGAGGCGGATTTTGACCTGCAGCACATCGCCATCGACCGGGGATTTCACCAACCGGCGTTCGATTTCCGTCTCAGTCGCCTTCACCTGCGCCTCCGCCGACGCCTTGTCCGCCTGCGCCTGTGCGAGCTTGGCTTCCTGGATCTGCACGGCGAAGCGCTTGCGATCGACTTCCTCCTTGTTGACGGCGCGAACATCCTCGACGGCCTTCCAGGTCTCGAGTTGATTGTTCACATCGGCGAGCGAGGCGGTCTCGGTCTTGATGCGTGCCGCGGCCGACAGCACCGCCGCCTGGCGGACGGCCAATTCGGCGCGGAGATCGCGATCATCGATGCGGAACAGCGGCGCGCCCGCCTTCACGGAATCGCCAATCTTCACGAAGATTTCCGTCACCACGCCCGGAACGAGCGTCCCGACGGCGATGTTTTCGGTGCTGGCCTCGACGATCCCCGCACCGGCGACGTAGCTGTCGAACTGCGGCTGAGCGGGCTCGGTCACGGGCTGGGCCGGGGGAAGCTGTCGCTGCCCGGTGACAACCGAGTAGACGGCAAAGATCACGCCGAACATCGCAATCACGGGAAGGACATACTTGCGGATCATGGCATCGCTCTCTTTCCTACTTCCCCTGCGCGGCCTGCTCGCCGCCGTTTTCGATCTTCAACACCCGGCCGTCGTCCATCCTTGCGATGCGGTCGGCGAACTCGAAGATGCGTGCGTCGTGGGTCACGATCACCAGCGCCCTGTCCTCGCGCAGCGCCATCTCCTTCAGGATTTCCATTACCTTGTGGCCGGTCTCGTGGTCGAGGGAACTCGTCGGTTCGTCGCAGACGATCAGCTTGGGGTCGTGGACCAGCGCCCGCGCGATCGCCACGCGCTGCTGCTGTCCGCCGGACAGTTGCGACGGCATCGAACTCGCTCGCTCTCCCAGCCCGACCCGCGCGAGCATGTCGCGCGCCTTGGATAGCGCTAAGCCGCGAGCGGTTCCGTTGATCAGCAAGGGGATGGAGACGTTTTCGGCGGCGGTGAGCGTCGGAAGCAGGTTGAACGCCTGGAAGACGAACCCGATCGCTTCGCCGCGATATTTCGTCCGGGCGTTTTGCGGCATCGCGGAGAAATCGCGACCGAAGACCGTGCACTCGCCGCTGTCGCGATCGAGGATCCCCGCGATCACGCTGATCAGCGTCGTTTTCCCGCATCCGCTCGGGCCGACGAGCATCATCAATTCGCCGGCGCGGACGTCGATGTCGATCCCGCGCAGCGCCGTCACCGCCGAGCTTCCGCTGCCGTAGGTCTTGGTTACCCCGCGGCAATGCACGGCGACATTGGTGGGCGCCTGGCGGCTTTGATAATCGATCGTGGCGGTGCTCATCGCGCGCTTATCCCTTGAAAACAATCGCCGGCTCCAGCTTGATCACTTTGAGAATGCTCACCAGCGACGATGCGATGCAGATCAGGGTGATTGCGATGCCGGTGACGGCGAGCAGTTGCCACGGCATCAGGAACGCCAGCTCGGAGTTCTTGGTGAGAAACCCAAACATCGACGCCGCCCCCACGCCCAGGCCATAACCGATCACGCCGACCGTCACGGCCTGCAACAGGATCATTCGCAGCAGCACGCCGTTAGCGGTTCCCATGGCTTTGAGGGCGCCGAAGTGGCGGAGGTTGTCGAGGGTGAAGTTGTAGAACGTCTGCCCGGCGATCGCGGTGCCGACGATGAAGCCGAGCATCACCGAGATGCCGAAGTTGATCGGGATGCCGGTGTACTTGGCGAAGTATTTCCAGGTGAGGGTCTTGAACCCCTCGCGCGTGTACGCCGCCAGGTTGGTCGAGTGCGTGATGCGATCGCAAAGCTCGTTCTGATCCTGACCCGGCTTGGCCTTGACGAGGACGAAGCTGAGGAGCTTGCGTTCGCGCGGGGCAAAGAGCGTGGCTCGGGAGTAGGTCGTATAGACGACCGGCTGAGACTGGAACGTGCGCGACACGCGGCAGATGCCGACCACCACGGCGCGGTGATCGTTCAATTCCAGCGTGTCGCCGATCTTGATCGGCGTGGTCTTGCCATCAGGCCCGACCTTGGCGAGCTTGCCGGCGGCCCCGACGTCATCGACGATCACCGCTTCGCTCCGCCGCAGGTCCGCCAGGTTTCCTTCGATCATCGTCGGCGGCCCGCCGATCAGGGTCGCATCATCCAGGCCAAAGACATTGCACGTCTGGAAATTTCCATTGTCGAGGCGCGCCTTGAGCAAACCCTTGTAGAGCGGCACCGCCCATTCCACGCCGCTGATCCCGCGAACGCGGAGCAGTTGCGTGTCCTGCAGCGGCTTGATGTCGTCGATAAACTGGACTTTCGGATCCATCACCCAGATGTCAGGCAGCGATAGGTCCGTCACCGCCCCGAAGGTGCGCGTCATCAGCCCGAGAAAGATCGCCGCCTGTTGCGTGATAAGTAGAGAAGCGAACGTCAGGCCCATGATGATGCCGAGGTATTTCGCCCGGTCACCCACGAGCATCTTGAGCGCCACGATGTTCATCGCGCCCCTCCTTCCTTCATCGCCATCAGTCCACCCACGGAGAACGTGGCGATGTGCTCGGCCAACTCATCGATCGTGGATGCGTCGAGCCGCTCATCGGGAAAGACGCGCACCAGCATCGGCCGGGCAAAGTAATAGAAGAGGGTCTGACCGACGATGCTGCGCGCGCAGCGGCGAACGACCAGCTCCGGGACATCTGGCCCCACCACTTCGCGAATGATTCCCGCCAGCAAGGCGAGCCGCGGCTTCACGCCCTGATCGGCAATCCGCTGAAGCACCGCGGTCGGCTCGGCCATCTCGCGCGCCATCAGCTTGGCATGCCAGGCGGGTTTACCCGGCTCCAGCACGCCCATCAGCATGGCGCGAACGAACCCGAGCAGCCGCTGGTGCGGCGTGGGATTCGGCGGAAGCCCCTCATCGACCGGGAAGCGCTTGGCGCAGTCATGCGCGTAATGCACGGCGGCGGAATAGAGCTTTTGCTTGTCGCCGAAGTGATATTTCACCGCCGCTACGTTCGCACCGGCGCGGCGGCAGATGTCGCGGACGGTGGCGGCGTTAAATCCTTGCCTGGCAAAGACTTCCCCCGCCGCCTCCAGCAGCCGCTGGCGGGTAATGAGCTCTCCATTGACGGGTCTTGATCGCGTCGGCATGGCAACGATCCGTAACGATATAAACGATCGTTTGAAAAGTCAAACGATCGTTTTAAGTAGCACGGGCGTATTGCCCGTGTTATTCCTTGCCGGAAGACATGGGCGAGACGCCCATGCTACAGAGGGACGCATGATCCACCTTGCCTTCGCGTTGACACTTCTTCTCGCCGAGCCGGCGACGCAACCCATGATGTCCGCCATCGTCATTCACGAGCACGGCGGACCCGAGGTCCTCAAGCTCGAGCAGGTTCCCCGCCCCACCGCCGGCGAGGGCGAGTTGCTCGTTCGCGTGCATGCCGCCGGCGTGAATCCGGTGGACTGGAAGATGCGTGCCGCTGGATTCGGCGGACGCGGAAAACTTCCGTACACGCCCGGATTCGATATCAGCGGCGTTGTGGAACAAGTCGGGCCGAAGGTGAGCAAGTTCAAGGCCGGCGATGCGGTTTTCGCGATGCTGGATCTGCGTCGTGTCAGCGGCGGCGGGTATGCGGAGTATGCGATCGTGAAGGAATCCGAAGCCGCCATCAAGCCCGGGAAAATCAGTCACACCGACGCCGCCGGAATCCCCCTCGTCGCGCTGACCGCCTGGCAAGCACTCTTCGACACCGCCAAGCTGGAGAAGGGCCAGACCGTCCTGATTCACGCCGGCGCCGGCGGCGTTGGGTCGATGGCCATCCAGCTCGCCAAATCGCGTGGGGCGAAAGTGATCGCGACGGCGTCGAAGGACAACCTCGACTTCCTGAAGCAGCTCGGCGCCGATGAAGCGATCGACTATCGCAACCAGAAGTTCGAAGAGATTGCCAAAGACGTCGAGGTCGTTCTCGACACGATCGGCGGCGAGACGCAGGAGCGTTCGTGGGGCGTGCTGAAGAAAGGCGGCGTGCTGGTCTCGATCGTCGGCCGGCCGAATCAGCAGAAAGCCAACGACGCCGGCGTGCGGGGCGAAGGGATCCTCGTTCACGTCGACGCGAAGGAGCTCGAACAGGTCGCCCAACTCCTCGCTGAGGGGACGATTCACCCGGTCGAGACGCAGGTCCTCCCGCTCACCGATGCGGCAAAAGCCCAGCAAATGAGCGAAACTCGGCATACCAGGGGCAAGATTGTGCTGCGTGCTATCAGCGAATGACTTTACGATTCTGCGTCATATCCGCCGCGTGTCTTTGTGCAACTGAGTTATAGATTCGCGCACCATCCGCCGCAATAGCGCCATGAATCGCCGCGATTCATGAAAAGATTCGCCCGCCCCCACCTCAAACTCGCGATACCTTTCGCGCGGAGAAACACGGCACACATCGGTCAGAGGCAACGGTAAAGGGACTGCTATTTGAGGAGTGGCTCGTGAGTAAAAAGATTGCGCGCGTGGCGGGGATCCTGTTGGCTGCAGCCGCAGCATCGGTGACATGGATTGGCTGCCCGGATCGGGCATCGGCGGCGGAGTACCTGGTCGATCCGAGCTACGCCGGCGCCAACGGGGCGCCCTTCGGAAGCTATGCGGGCGCGTACAACAGCGTGACCGCGGCGCTTGGAAGCAGCGGCGTGCCTTCGGGCTCGTCCGCGGCTAATCCGAACAAGATCTACTTCGTCCCCGGCACCTACAACACGGCGATCACCACCGGCGTGTCGCTATCCAACAGCCGCAACAACATCGCCCTGCTCGGCACCACCAGCAACCCAGACGATGTCGTCATCACCTCATTCCTCGACGCCGGCTATAACCCCGGCTCCGGCGCGCTCGGGACGACTGGCAGCTCCACGCTTCAGCTCAAAGGGAACAACGTTACCGCCGCCGGCATCACCTTCGCCAATTCCACCAACACGCCTTACATCGTCAACGTCGGTCACAAGGCCGTCACGCCGACCGGCGATTACACCACCGGCAACGCCCAGACCAGCAACCAGCCCGCCGTCGCACTTCTCACGCAGGGCGATCAGCAGGCATTCTCCAATTGCAAATTCCTCGGCTACCAGGACACGCTCTACACCAAGGGCGGGCGAAACTATTTCACCAACTGCACGATCTCCGGCGATATCGATTTCATCTTTGCCAACGGCACCTCCGTCTTCAACCACTGCACGATCAACCTCGACGGCGATCACTCCGGCGGAACCATCACCGCCGCCAGCACCGACAAGCGACAGTCCAACGGCCTGGTCTTCCTCAACAGCACCATCACCGCCAACTCGGTAAAAGGGAACCCGGTCATCGATCCGCAGAATGCCGCCAACGCGAGCGGGCCGGCGAACAACAACATGTACCTGGGCCGGCCGTGGGGCTGGCAGCAGGTGGGTGGCGATGCGAGCACCGTTTTCGTCAACACCAAGATGCCCGCCGCCATCCGCGCGGTCGGATGGCTGGCGTGGAATTCAAACGAGACCAACACCAGCAACGGTAAGAATGGCGGCGATCCGTCCAAGGATTCGCGCTATGCCGAGTACAACTCGATGGATTCTGCTGGAAACCCGCTGGATATCACGTCGCGTGTGACCTGGTCGAAGCAGCTCACCGCCGCCCAGGCCGCGGCGTATACGGTTGGCAACTTGTTCTCGAATGAGTCGGGCTACGCGTGGTACGGCCAGGGTTATCCCGCCGGCGACGCCAACAATCCCGGCACGGGATCGGCCAACCCGAGCGATCCCAACTACTCCTGGCCGGCGTTCTGGGGCGATCGCAATTCCAACAACGACACCGCCAACGAGACTGTCAGCCAGATCTATCCGACGCCCGGAAATCCCGCTGCATACAGCAATCCGAACTGGACCTTGGCAGGGAACTGGGACCCGGAGGCTCAAATCGCCGCGGTTGTGCCCGAGCCGGCGACGGTGACCGCGATATGTGCGCTAGCAGGCGTCGCCGTGATGCGACGGGGGAGAAGGTAAAGTCGACCCGGGAGGGCGAGGCAAGTCATACCGCGCCGACAAAAGAGAAGTGTTCCCAGCAAGACCGGCAACCCTGCGACAGCCGATGCGGGCAGCGGAATTGCCGCCGGAGGCGGGGTCACATCGGCTAGTTCCTGCGTGATCGTGTAGCTCCAGAAACCAACGTAGCCATTGGTATTGCGGATCCAGCCGGGAACATCCTGCTGCACGAACGTCGGCCAGCCGTCGAGGACTTCGACGGTCGAGCCGGCGAAATTGGCGAATTCGCTCACGTGCCAATCCCAGGGGCGATGGTGGGCATCGAGGTAATCCAGGTTGATGCCGTCGGCGCCGGCAGCGATCTTGGCGACGACGATGGGTTCGCCGGCGGCATCGGGTCCGCGGGAGATCAGATCACGCGCGTGCGCGATATGGGCCGGATCAGAGATGGGGACGACGAAGGAATCGTTGTGAACCGCTTCGCCGGCGCGCTCGCTCACCAGGAAATAGACCGGCCCCGCTGTCGCGAGACTCAACGGCGCCAACAAGACAGTCGCTATCAGCAGCAACGCAAATCGCTTCATCTGGTCCTCCTCGTGGAATAGAGTACCACGCAGAGGCGAAACCATTACTCGCCGGAAAGTGGGAAGAGGATGACCGCCAAATCTGCCGGGCTTCTCCTGGTTCTCCTGTTTCTCTCCCTGAGCCTGAGCGCCTGCGCAAGCTCCAGCAAGTCCGTGCAATCGCGCAACAAGGCGACGGTTGCAGCGTTTTACGACGAGGTTTTCAGTCACCACAACGTCGCCGCGGCCGAGCATTACATGGCGGAGGATTACAAGCAGCACAACCCCATGGCCGCCACCGGACGCAAGGCGTTCGTGGACTTCTTCACCCGTTTCTTCCAGCAGTCGCCCGAGTGGCACGTCACGATCAAGCGCATCGCGGCCGATGGGGACATGGTCTGGGTGCACTACCACGCGCAACGCAGCACAGGCGATCGCGGGATGGCGGTGGTCGATCTATTCCGCATGAAGGATGGGAAGATGGTCGAGCACTGGGACGTCGTGCAACCCGTGCCCGAGCGATCGGCGAACGACAACACCATGTTTTAGGCCCGGCGACGCGGTCTGGCGGTTATTTCTCCTCCTTCAATCGGCTCAAGACATGTGTCGCGGAACAGACGGCGGCGGACGATACGACTGCGGGGAGGAAGCGCAAAAAAAGAACCCCGATCCTTTGTGAGGATCGGGGCTTCTTTGAATAATGCTGGCAGTGACCTACTTTCCCGCTGACGCAGTATCATCGGCCCCGCAGGCTTAACGACCGTGTTCGGAATGGGAACGGGTGTGACCCTACGGGTATAGCCACCAACAAAGACTCCGCCACACGTTGTGGGCGTGGCGGAGTTGGATTTCGCAAATGAATGATTTTGAGGTTCGCGACGAGCAGAGGCTCGCCGCCACGACTTTCGTCGAACACACTTTTCGTTCGAAGTAGTCAGGACCAACTTTCTTCTGGTCACCCTCTGAAATTTCAAATCTGAGATTTGAGATTTCAGAATGAGGGTGATCGATAAAAGTGATCAAGCAATCGACCGTTAGTACCGGTAACCTGAAGAGCTCTCACTCCGTACAGCTCCGGCCTATCAACCAGGTGGTCTACCTGGGGTCTCTCGCGGGCAAGCCCGCATGGAACCCTTGTCTTGACATAGACTTCACGCTTAGATGCTTTCAGCGTTTATTCGTTCCCGACATAGCTACCCAGCCGTGCCTCTAGCGAGACAACTGGTACACCAGGGGTCAGTCCTTCCAAATCCTCTCGTACTATGGAAGAGGTGTCGTCAAGGTTCCTTCGCGCACAGCAGATAGGGACCGACCTGGCTCACGCCGGTCTGAACCCAGCTCGCGTACCACTTTAATTGGCGAACAGCCAAACCCTTGGGACCGCCTTCAGCCCCAGGATGTGATGAGCCGACATCGAGGTGCCAAACCGCATCGCCGCTATGGACGCTCGGATGCGATCAGCCTGTTATCCCCAGCGTACCTTTTATCCGTTGAGCTATGGCCCTTCCACACGGGACCACAGGATCACTAAGGCCTGCTTTCACATCTGCTCGAGGTGTCCCTCTCGCAGTCAAGCGGGCTTCTACCTTTACGCTCGACGACCGATTGCCAACCGGTCTGAGCCCGCCTTTGCACTCCTCCGTTACTCTTTCGGAGGAGACCGCCCCAGTCAAACTAACCGCCTAGCACTGTTCCCGTGCCAGATTCATGGCAACGGGTGAGATGACGAATGCAAACAGGGTGGTATTTCACCGTTGGCTCCCCCCTGGCCAGAACCAGGGGATCAACGCCTCCCACCTATCCTACGCAGTCCACAACCGGCATCAGTACCAGGTTATAGTAAAGGTGCATGGGGTCTTTCCGTCTTGCTGCGCGTAGACGGTATCTTCACCGCCACTTCAATTTCACCGAGTCTGCGGTTGAGACAGAGCTCAAGTCGTTACGCCGTTCATGCGCGTCGGAACTTACCCGACAAGGAACTTCGCTACCTTAGGACCGTCATAGTTACGGCCGCCGTTTACCGGGGCTTCGGTTGCAAGCTTTGGGGCGAACCCCTGACCTACTTCCTTAACCTTCCGGCACCGAGCAGGCGTCATTCTGTATACATCCTCTTACGAGTTAGCACAGAACTGTGTTTTTGATAAACAGTCGCCCGAGCCACTTACTGTGCCCTTCCGCCCGAAGGCGGGTAGGGACCCCTTCTCCCGAAGTTACGGGGTGATTTTGCCTAGTTCCTTAACCGCAGTTCTCTCGAGCGCCTTAGGATATTCTCCTCGCCTACCTGTGTCAGTTTTAGTACGGACGACTGCATCGTACCTCACGCGCTCTTCTCGGATCATCCTCCACAGACTTCGGCAACAAAGCGGCCTCGACCTTTCGGAACCCAGACGACTGACCCCGGGATCTGCCTTGGACAACCACACGCGTGAGGATCAAACCTTTGCAGCCGGCGCAGGAATATTAACCTGCTGTCCATCGACTACGCCTTTCGGCCTCGCCTTAGGATCCGGCTAACCCTGGGCGGATTTACCTTCCCCAGGAAACCTTAGGCTTTCGGCGTGCAGGATTTTCACCTGCATTATCGTTACTCATACCGGCATTCTCACTTGCATGCGCTCCACCACTCCTTACGGTATGGCTTCGACGCGGCATGCAACGCTCATCTACCGACTTCCGCTTTACGCGGAGTCTCGCTGCTTCGGTATCCAGCTTATTCCCGATCATTTACGGCGCTACTGTTCTCGACCAGTAAGCTATTACGCACTTTTTAAATGGTGGCTGCTTCTAAGCCAACATCCTGGCTGTCTCAGAACAATAACTTCCTTCCGAACTAAGCTGAATTTTGGGACCTTAGCAGGCGATCTGGGTTGTTTCCCTTTTGACCGCGAAGATTATCCCTCGCGGACTCACTCCCGAGATAGTCACAACGGCATTCGGAGTTTGGTAGGAGCGTGTAGGCGGGTAGCCCCACGTCTCCTTTCAGTAGCTCTACCTCCGTTGTGTAGTTGCTCGAGGCTGCCCCTAAAGGCATTTCGATGAGAACCAGATATCTCCCAGTTTGATTAGACTTTCACTCCTCCACACAAGTCATGCCAGAACTTTTCAACGTTCACGGCTTCGGGCCTTCTGTCCCTTTTACGGGACATTCACCCTGCTCATGTGTAGATCACTAGGTTTCGGGTCATATGCCAACGACTTAACGCCATCTTAAGACTCGCTTTCGCTACGGCTCCACATCTTGAATGCTTAGCCTTGCCGCGGACATATACTCGCCGGTCCATTATGCAAAAGGTACGCCGTCACACATTCCCTTGCGGGCATAGTGCTCCGACCGCTTGTAAGTGCATGGTTTCAGGTACTTTTAACTCAGCTAATAGCTGTGCTTTTCATCGTTCAATCGCCCTACTGGTTCACTATCGGTCATCGAGGAATATTTAGCCTTGCCCGGTGGGCCGGGCGGCTTCATACCAGATTCCACGAGTCTGGTACTACTCTGGAGAGCACATATTAACGGGGACCTGATCGTGTCGCATACGGGACTTTCACCCTCTGTGGTGAGACTTTCCAGACTCTTCCGCTACCATCGGTTTTGTAACCCCTCAGTGCTTCCGCAACCCCAGGACGAATCCTGGTTTGGGCTATGTCCGCTTTCGCTCGCCGCTACTGACGGAATCGATGTCTCTTTCTTTTCCTGTGGGTACTTAGATGTTTCAGTTCCCCACGTTCGCTCTATCTGCCCTATGCATTCAGGCAGAAGTAACTGGGAGTAACCCCAGCTGAGTTTCCTCATTCGGAAATCTCCGGATCAACGCTCGTTTGCCAGCTTCCCGGAGCATATCGCAGGCTACCACGTCCTTCGTCGCTTCTCGATGCCAAGACATCCACCATGCACCCTTAATAGCTTGACCACATTTATCGATCACCGTCAGGGAGTTTGACTGCTTCCATTCCAAGTGACGTCGATCGAGAGGAACTAACTCTGACCGACCCGGACATCGACTCATTCAAACCCTTCAGCGGGCGAGCTGAAACGGTTACAGACGACCAATAAACGGTCCTAACTGAAATTCGACCGTCCTTCCTCACGCACTTGCGTGCGTGACTACGAACGGCGAACTTCGTTCGCCGAAAAGGTGCTCGACGACTCCTGCTCGACAGAAAGACCAAAATGAGCAGGAAGTCGCGAGGTTGTGATCAATCCCTCCACAATGGCGTCGTGGAGAGGTATCACAAACCTTTGAACCTCAATTTCATTCACTTGTCAAAGAGCAAACGTCATCCCATGCGTCAACAACCCGCATGAAAACGTCCCGCCAAGCGCGGGCGAGATAGTCCTTCGGATCAACCTCAGGGCTAACTTGTCCAAACTCGGCGATGATCCATCCCGAACAGACCTGGCTGTTCGATTCACTGCGTCACCGACCCGTGTCAGTGACCTTGTTTTGAAGGGGCACTGATCGAGCTTAAGCGGTGTGCTTGAACTTGAAGAGCTGGATCAAACTCGCTTTCCTTCTAACGGCTTCCTTCGACTGCCTGTGCCGGCTGGGTTGCCGTCACGGGGAGGCAGATAATACATCCCACAATCGACAGGTCAAGGGCTGAGGCTGAAATTTTTCAGACCCCGTTAAGCCGCTCCTAAACATACGCCGGACAAAGGGCTAGGTTCACTTTCTACTCCCCGAATCATCGCGGGTCGCATCGATCCGCAGGATCAGATAAAGCTGGTGCCCGGAAGGGTTGGCCGGGGTGGGGTCAAGGGTGAGCCCGCCGACCAGCACTGGCTTCCCCAAGGGGATCCGGACCGAGGTTTTCAGGTCTTGGCTGACCATATTGAGCCGGTCGATACTTAGCCCGGTGGAAGTAGCGTTGTTGCTGGGCTGAGAGGTCGCGCCCGTGGAGGCGTCGATCCGCCCGGGATCGTTCCAATCGGCCACGCGCGTTTTCAGGTCCACGACGACGCTTTCCCGCCCCGCTTGCAACGTCGGAAGCACTTCCAGCATCACCCCCGCCTGCACCTGCCGAACCGTAGGAGTCATCGCCACGGCATTCTGTGCCACGACTGCGTCCTGGCTGGTGACGGCCGAGTGCGTCCGGCCGGATGAGATCGAGACCGCCTGCGCGTTGAAGCAGGTGACTTCGCCACGATAGCCGATGGTCGTGTCAGGAAGCTTGTCCATCACGGCCTGATCGACGAGCGCAACGCCGGGATCGGGTGATTGCGCCACGAGCAATCCTTTCGCTTCGCCCGGTGCCAGCAGCAGCCAGCGCGCCTGCACGCGGACCATCCGCCCGGTCGTTTCGCGCAGTTGCGACAGCAGCGATTCGAGGAGCTTCTGATTCTCCAAAGTCTGCGTGACAATCAGTTGCCCGCCGAGCTCACGAATCGCCCCCTCGCTCCCGCCGTTGTCGCGCCAGGTGTCAGTCGCAACCGTTTCCCTGATCAGATCGATCAGATTGTCCGCCAGCTCCTCCTTCGAAGTCGGCGTCCGATGTGGCTGCGTGGTGGGCGCGGCGTCAGCAACAACGACAACGGACTTGTCGACCGGAACGCCGAGATCACCTTTGTATGGATAATCGGGAATCTGCACGAGTAAGTCGCGGACGTCATAGACCCGCGTAATCACGTCCTGCTTCTTCTCGGCCTCCTCCGCACCGCGCGCGATGCCGGCGAAAGCCATCACCCACACCGATCCCAGAACGATTATCGTTCGCGAAAAGTTCATCGTGTCACTCCCGGTTATTGAAGTTCGGATTGACTGGCGATCATCGCGGATCGCGCGATGCCGGCGAACTGCTCCGATGCCGCCGCGCCGCGAATGTAAAGCTGCGCCTCGCGTCCGCGGCTGGACGCCAGCGCGATAAACGCCTCGCGACGACATTGGTTCTGCTCGATCATCTTGATGAGCCTGCGCGTGAGCACGGGACCATCGATCCGCCCCAGCGCCAGCGCCGCCGCGACGCGCAAATCGCCCCGTGGATCGGTCAAAAACGTAAGCAATTGCTCGATCGGTGGGGATTTGAGGTGGTCGAGTTGTGCGAGGGAAGCGGATCGGGTGGTGGGGTCCGCGACGCGGTCGAGGAAGGGACGCACTGCGAAGGGTGGAGACTTTGGAGCAGCGGACGCGCGCCAGACGCCGGTGTCTGAGTGTACTCGCGAAGACCCGGATCGTTTGGGTTGCGACCATGTAGAATCCGCGCCTTCGCGAGTACGCTCAGGAGCGGCGTCTGCGCGCGTCGCAGCTTGAAGCTTCTTCCTGGCGCGCTCCTCATTGCGGATCTGCGCTTCCACCAAGGTCCGCTCCAACCCCGTCATCTCCCTCCCCGGGAGCCGAACCGGCGCCGCTTCCACGGTCTGCTCGAACGGATTCAACGCGATTGACGGACCGTGTGACTCGTGCGGTAACGAGAAGAGAATCCCAATCCCCGACACAATGACAATCGCCGCGGCCACCGCGAGCGCCGTTCGCATCGATCGGCGACGCGGTCGCGACAGATCCATCCACCGCTGCTTCAGCCGCTCGGTGGACATCGCCGTCGGCTCCGCCCAGCGCGCTTGCGCGAGCCAGTCGTCGAGCGGGTCGGCCTGCGAGGATGGATCACGTCGGTCGTCGTTCATGACTGAAATGCGGGAAGAGCCGCAGCCGCAAGCGTTCGCGGGCCAGGTGAAGCGTGGTTCGGACGTTTTGTTGACTGATGTCCAGCACCATCGCGACATCGTGAATCGAGAGTTGCTCGTAAGTGATCAGGACGAGCACTTCGCGCTGCCGCGGCGGGAGATTCGAGACTTCGCGCGCGATCAACTCCCCCAGTTCCTTTGCTACCAGCTCGCGATGCGGATCCGACATTTTGTTGTCGGAAGAATCTGCCAGCGGTTCGCTCGGGGCGCGGCGCGCGATTCCGTCGCGGAAGCAGTTGATGATGATCCGAAACAACCATGTCGTGAACCTCGACTCGCCGCGAAAACTTTCCCAATGCCGATGCGCCTTCAGCAGCGCATCCTGCATCAAATCCTCGGCCGCATGCGGATCGCCGCTCAGGCGGATCGCAAACCGCTGGGCAGAAGGGAGGTGTTCCAGCACGAGCCGGTCGAAGGTTTGCCGGTCGATTCCCAGGCTCATGGGCTGGATGCTCTCACTCTGCCGAAGGGTGAGACGGGAGGTCACATCAGGATGTTAAATGGAAAATCCAGGAGGCGGGGAAAAACTACGCCGCGGGGAAGAACTTACTCCCTCTCCCCTTGTGGGAGAGGGCTGGGGTGAGGGGAAACCGTGCAGACTTCTCACGCGTAACTTCGGCTATCAAGTTTGAACCCTGCACCCCTCACCCCCGCCCTCTCCCACAAGGGGAGAGGGGATCAGGCAGAGCGAACGCGCGCGTGAGAAGTCTGCACGGTTTACCCCTCACCCTAGCCCTCTCCCGCAAGGGGACGGGGAGTAAATCCGAAAATCAAAGCAGCGTCGGCGTGACGAAGAAGTAGAGGTCCGTCTGCTGCTTCTGCGAACGGTGGTTCTTGAAGAGCCAGCCCAGTCCGGGGATATCGCCCAGGCCCGGCACTTTGCTCTCGCGCGAGGTCGTACGGATCATCCGCAACCCGCCGAAGACCAGCGTGTTGCCGTTGTCGATCGTCACCGTCGTCTCGGCTTCGCGCGAGTCGATCACCGGGTTAATGAGCAATTTGCTTGGCGTGCCGTCGCCGTCGCCCATGTTCGCCAGGGGGACGAAACCCGAAACCGCTGACACGACCGAGATCGCGTGCAATTTCACGCTATCCGGCCCCAGCGCCTGCGGCGTGATGTAGAGCTGTACGCCCACCGGCTTGTACGTCGTCGTGATCTGGCTGACCGCATTCACAATCGTCGAGGACTGTATCGGGAGCTCGCTCCCAGCCAGCATATACCCCGTCTGCCCGACCGCCACCGTCATCCGCGGCGACGCCACCACGTTGATCAAACCCGTTTCGGCCATCAACTGAAACGTCGCATCGACTGAAAGCCCCGCATCCTGGAAGACCTGCATCAGCCGGAGGACCGAACCTTCCGCCGACACCGGCTGCGTGCCGTTGGCGGCAACTGAGTTGGCGAACTGCTTGGTGCTGAAGCCCGACAACGCCGACTGCGAGCCATCCGCCGCCACGTGATTCAACAGGATCTGGGCGCCGTACTGGAAATCGAAATCATGGCTGACCTCGAACATTTTCGCGGTGATCTCAACTTGCCGCGCGGGCTGATCCAGCTGCGCAAGCATCGAGATGACCGAATCCTTCATCGTCGGCGCGCAGGTGATGATCAGCGTGTTTTCATTCGGCAGCGGCGCGACGGTCGATCCATCGCCCAGTTGCGTCGCCAGCGCCGAAACGAGCGGCGTCAGATCCGGCGCTTTCATGGTGACGGTCCGCCGCTGCGTGCCGGCGTCGGTCGCCGCCGTCACCGTCGCCCCGCCGTAGTTTCGCAGGGCGTAGATCATTCGAATCTTGCCATCGGGAAGCGGAATCGTCGGGGTTTGTTTGGCGATCTCCGCAACGGTGACGACCGGCTTGGTCGTGGGAACCACCTTGGCATAACTCCAGCTCGAAGGTCGAGTCGCCGCCCCCTCGGCAACGGCGTTCCGCTCCTTCGCCGACCGGCTCATCTCCGCGATCCGCTCCCAGATCGTCTTCGGCCCCAGCGATTCGAGGATCTTCCAATCGGCTTCGCTCAGTTGTTGATCGACGGCGGCGGCGGCAAAAGTGTCGCGGGTGGGGGAACCGGAAATCACCATCGGCCGGTCCATCGCCGGCGTCCAATCATGAACCTGACGAGTCTGCTTGTCCTGCGTTGAACAGGCGATCGAAACGAAGGGGACAATGCCAACGATAGCGGCTTTCAGAATGCGAGATTTCAGCGATGGACAGGAACGCTCGGCAGATCGTATACAATTCATCGCGACCTCCTGGGCGGATCGTCTTCCACGGGCGTCTGACGCGCCGTTACTGCACAAACTTCCTCGCCAACAACGGCTTACAACAGCGTCAGATGCGACCGCAAATGCCCTGGCTCTCTCACTTTTCAACCCACTGATAGGCGTCGAGCCTCGCCCGAAGGCGTATACCACTACACCTAACAGCGCTACCTTACAAGCCCCCCGCTGTTGTCATCGGCCGGGGGCGGGGAATCGCTCCAGCCTGTTTAGAGAGGCCTTTTATCTGCCCCGGCGTGTCAAAAGTGTGCTAGTTCACAGGACTTAGGATAAGTCCTATCCGCGGAAGGGAGTCTGGCGGGTGGGCTTTTTTACGGAACCGGGCTCGACTATTCGCGGCGGCGGGACAGCGGTCGGCGGAGGGGGTGTCCAGCCGGGCAGCTTCATCGCCGCCGTCTCTTCATATAGACGGATCATCCGAGGCACGAGCGACTCGAGGCTATACCTCTCCCGGATCATCCCCTCGGCCGCCCTCCCCATGGGCCGGGCCGCATCCGGATCTTTCAATACCGAGATCGCCTTCGCCGCCAGCGCATTGGCATCGAAGAAGTCCGCCAGCAACCCGTTCTCCCCATCCCGGATCATCTCGCGAACCGGAGCCGTATCCGACCCCAACACCACCGCGCCACAGCTCATCGCATCCATCATGCTCCATGAGAGTACGAACGGGACGGTCAGGTAGATATGCCTTTCCAGCACAGTGGGATCCGAAGCTTGGAATTCACGTGACTTGAAGTCGCG
>JADMIO011826990.1_pt1 | contig 62388 bp, 58 predicted proteins | sample 8958161 | NCBI WGS metagenome assembly JADMIO01 (sample SAMN16585339, study PRJNA669376) | soil metagenome | isolation source: Crop rotation soil | place: USA: Cullars Rotation, Alabama | collected 2011 | reverse complement strand
CCGCGACAACTTGTCCACGTGGAATTCTAAGCTTAGGATCCCAATGTGCTGGAAAGCGGCTCACGAATGCACAAGGTGGAACCTCGTCAAATCGTATCGAGTTCCACTGAGCTGTTTCGCGGTGACGAAGAAATTGTAAAGTGGGTTCTAAAACGTCGGCGAACGTTACACAGACACGAGAGTCTTCTCGTTTACCAACGCCTTGCAGTGCGGACATGCGGGGAAGCGATGCATCAGGTATTCCGTCGCAGGTCCTTTGCCGATAAGCGCATCCAGCAAATAGTCAAAGGGAATAACGGCGGATTTATCGCACTTCTCACATGAGGTCACGATGTTTTGGGCCTCGCGGATTCTGGGCTCATCAACCAGAACCACCGTCATTTGCTCTACGATAAGGTCGCCATATTTCATACATAATCGTGTAATGCAATCTGGCCGCCAACTCTCCACAGCGATGCAACCCATTGAAAATAAAGGAATATACTTCAGCGAAATTCCTAGGATGCATTCTCAATTTTGTAATAATTTCCGACGTTCTGAGGTCTTGATACTAGAGCAGCCTGAAGGCTGCATCAGGGGACAGCGACTCTAACGATTTCACCTGCACTGACAGAATATTCGTAAGAAATTCCGTCAGGAACAATGCAGCAACCTGCCGTGCGAAATTCCATGCTGCCTTCTTTCCATCGGAGCATCATCGCCGCAGCTTCATGCGCGGGGATGAACAACAGAAGCTCAGGACCGTGAGCCACGGCGGCCCGGAACCCGGCATCGTGTTTCGCTGACGTTCTGAAGACAACGAACTCCCGTGCGGGTGTGGCGTATTTAGTATCGCTGCCGTGCGCCTGTAATAGCGGGACGTTCCTATCGAAGCGAACCACCCGCATGAACTCGGCGATATCGACGTGCTTCGTTGTCAGGCCGGCTCGAATGACATTGTCAGAAGTCGCCATGACTTCGATTCCCGATCCGCCCAGGTACGCGTGCGGGGTGCCGGCATCCAGGAAGATCGCGTCTCCGGGATTCAACACAACAAGATTTAACAGCAGAAAGAAGAAGATTCCCCTGTCAGGCTTTCCGCCTTCAGAAAAGAACTGATCGAATTGTGAAGGCAGGATTGAAGGTCGCGTTTCAATCCAATTCAGAAGAGCGGGAAGCATGATCTCGTCAGGAACAGCGAAGTAACTGGCTACCAGATTTCCCACCCAATCGGCCTCTCCGTTATCGGGCGGCAACAACCGCCCCAATCTCCCAGCTTTCAGCAGGTCTGCGGAAATTTCCGAACGCGGCCGAAAACCGCAAAGTGAAGAAAAGCGCGTGAGTGCGATCAGCAACTCCGGCTTGTGATTTTCATCGCGGTAGTTGCGGCGCGGCGAATTCAGAGGAATCGAAGCCTCGTTTTCACGATGGTATCCATGAGCAGCCTGCTCACGCGAAGGATGAACCTGAATTGAAAGTGGCTGCGCAGCAGAAATGATTTTGACGAGATACGGAAGCTCCGGAAGCAGTTGATCCAGAGGATACCCGCCATCGACCTGCGCCCATGAAGGAGCTATTTTGTGGGCTCCAAGCCATGCTTCTGCAAAGGGCTCGCCAGTGGCTGCGATTCCAAAGAACGCGGGTATGAACTCCGTGTCTCCCCACGTGTAGTGCTGAAAACGCGGTTCGATTCTGAATGGTCTTTTCAAAACGCCCGAATTCATACGGGTGGATCCTTCCCTCCTCCAAATCGCCTGTGGCGGATTTTACGCCACCTCAAAAATCCCCTAAATCCTCCGGAGCCTCCTTCCGATAACACCCCTAACAAGGAGGTTACACATGGCTCGACAAGGCAGCCGAATTGAACAGGCGGAGATCAAGACGATCGTCCGGCTTTTGGACTCTACCGATATGTCTATCACAGACATTGCAACACGTTGCGGGCGGAGCCGCGCCGCAATCATTGCAATTAACCGACGTTTTAACGTCCGGGATTATAACGGCCAGCGTAGCACGTGGTCCGTCACCCCGGCTGGTTCCAGGGACGCAGAAGAGAGAGTCTAACGAAGTGGGTGTCAATAAAGTTGGTTTTCCATTGACAATTTCCGTGTAGTTTTGACCCCTCTTCTGCCACTTTTTGGCAGCCGCGGTATACTCTCCCCTGGATTATTTTCCGCTATCAATCTGATTCTCCTAGGGTTTACTCTCTAGGGCCCTGAGTTGTCCCTAAATGGTAGTACACGTGCCTTTGCAATAACGGCGCGAGGAGAGTCGCCTAGCGATGAGAGAAACATCCGTAATGATCGGACACGACGTCGTCACGGTGGGTTCGAAGGCGCTTACAGAAGCCCAGGATCGGGTTGCTGCGTGCCAGAACTGCAGTTCAAGCGCATCGCGGCCCTTTCGGTCGGTGTTGCATGAAGTCCTTGGCTTCGTGCATCCTGCAGCCGAATTCGTCGTCGCCGAACCGGTGGCTTGCCCGAACTGTGGGAATTCCCTGGTGGAAAACACTCTCGTCCGTTGTGAAGGAGAACTCGAAATGGACAGCCAGACAACCGCAGCAATGTATCCCGCCGCTTTCTCTTTGGACGAAACCAATGTCGTCCTTATAAACGATCTTCAACTCGGCGAAGCAGCGTCGTGGATAACCGGATGTCAGAAATGTACATCAGGCGCCCAGATGACTTTCGAATACATTCTCGATGCCGTAACTGAATCCGAAGATCCGGCAAGCGAGTACGTCATTCGGCATCCCGTGGCTTGCCCGCGGTGTCACAGCTCGATCACCGAAAAAACTCTGATCGTTGTGAACTAACCGCTCGCCGCGGTTCACGAGGATTTCAGATAGGCGATTAACAGAACCAGCGAGATCGGACTCAGCAGCGTGGAAAGAAACACGATGCTGGTGACAAACGAAGAGTCCAGGTCGAACTCCAGCGCAAGGACGGTCGTCACCACGGCGGCCGGCATCGCCGATACAACGATTGCCACAGACCGCGCCAGCCCGGTCATCCCCAGAACGTGTGCCAGCGTCATTCCAGCAATAGGTCCCACCACCAGAGATAACCCCACTGCAACCAGCACGGCCGCAGGCCGGCTCGGAAACGTCGCACGTTTCAACTGCATCCCAAGAACCAGAATCATCATGGGTAGAGCGGCGTCTCCCAACATGCTGATCGGTCTCATGATCATCGGCGGGACCGACGTGTGGCTCACCAGAAACAGTGCGGCAGCGGCAAGCGCATACAGACTGGGAACACGAATAATCCGCGCCAGCGCGTGCCCTGCGCCGTGCCCTCCACGCACTGCAATGAACACACCCGCCGTATAGACCACCACTCCACTGGCAACGAAGTACACGCTGGCGTGCGCAAGCCCTTCGCGTCCGAAGGCGAACAGGATAACGGGCATTGCATAGTTGCCGCTGTTGGAAAACATCACGGCCAGAAGGAAACTGGTAAACGTTTTGCGCTCCAGCTGCAGAGGCATTGCCGCAAGCCAGGCAACCAGACCCATGATCGCGATCAATAAAATGCAAAACGCCGTCATGCGTCCGGCATCGCCGATGCTCATGGAAGACATCACCAATTGCGTGAACACGAGACAGGGAGAAAGCGCATTGAACGAAACCGTCGATAGCACTTTCACGCTGCCACTGAGCCGGCGCTCCAGCAGATACCCAACCGCGGCAATCAGGAAGATTGGCGCGACGTCCGAAAGCAGAATGGAAAGTAATGCGGCCACGCTCAGTGCGCCCCACCCGGAGGACCAGAAGACCGGCCAGGACGTTTCATAATGAAAACCAGCGGGATGACGGCAAGGAAAATTACACCAAGCAGCCGGATGACATCCACAAACGCAACCATTGCCGCCTGCCTGTGAATCATGCCGGACATGGCGGCAAGCGCCTGCTGAGTTGCGACAGTCCAGCTGGAACCACGTGAAAGAAACATGCCCCTTGCCGACTCAAAGCTCTGACGAGCCGGCGTGGAATAAAGATTCAAGTGCTCCGATAAGAGAGCAGTGTGCCTGGTCGTGCTGCGCGACACCATGGTTGCCACAGCCGCGATGCCGATTCCGGCGCCGAGGTTGCGCATCAGGCTGAACAAGCTCGTCGCATTCCCCATTTTCTCGCGCGGTATGGAGTTCATCGAAATCGTGCTCAACGGCACAAACAGCAATCCCATCGACATCCCCTGGATAAACTGCGGCCAAAAAATATCCCAATACCCTGCCTGAAGATTGATAGACGACAACATGAATAGCGTGAGCCCGGCGATCGTCAAGCCGCCAATGACCATTTTTCGCGGATCCAGTTTACCCATAAGAATGCCAACCAGGGGCATTGCGAGAAACGCGCCAAAACCCCTGGGCGCCATCGCCGTGCCCGCTTGATATGACGGATATCCCAGGACGGTTTGTAGAAAAAGCGGCAGCATCACCAGGCTACCGAACAGGACAAAGCCGAGGACGGTCATTAACGAAACCCCGGCGGCATAGGTTCGATCTTTAAGCACACGCAGATCCAGCACAGGATCGGCGGACCAGATCGCATGAATCACAAACAGGAACAGCGATAGCACAGACACCGCGGTCAGCGCGACGATCAAACGCGAATCGAACCAATCCTCCTGCTGTCCTTTGTCGAGGATGTATTGCAGCGTACCAATTCCAACGACGAGCAGCCCAATGCCGACAAAGTCCACGCGTCCTCGCGGCTTTCTCAGATACGGCGGGTCGAAGATGAACGCTTTAGTCATCAGCAAGGACGCGATACCGATGGGCAGGTTGATGTAGAACACCCATCGCCAACTGTAGTTGTCGGTGAGCCAGCCGCCAAGTACCGGACCGAGGATCGGAGCGACGACGATGCCGAGGCCCCAGAAAGCCATTCCCTTTCCTCGTTGTTCGACAGGGAACGCCTCGAGCATGATCGCCTGCGACATCGGCTGCAGAACACCTCCGGTGAGACCTTGCATCAGCCGGAAGACGACAAGAAATCCAAGCGATGGCGCGATGCCGCAGAGCAACGAAGAAAGCGTGAAGCCCGTGACGGCCAGCATGAGCAAGCGTTTTCGCCCGAAGTAACCGGAGAGCCATCCGGTGAGCGGAAGAATGATCGCGTTCGCAACAAGGTATGACGTGAGCGTCCACGTCGCCTCTTCGGGTGTGGCGGAAAGGCTTCCCGCAATATGCGGCAGCGACACGTTGACCACGGTGGTGTCGAGGACTTCGAGGAACGTCGCGAACATCACCGAGATTGCGACGATCCACGGATTGACGTGCGGTGTTGTCTGAGTATCCGTCACGGATAATTATTTCCGGCGCCCCCGGCGAAGCGATCGACGCGAAGCCGCCGCACCGGACAACGAAGAACTTTCCATTTTGTGTTGAACAACTACTCCAATCCGCACGAGGGAGCCTCCGCGTCTTTATCTTAAACGTGCAGATTTGCCGCTCCACGACCAGCGCGACTGATTGCGAATTTTCATTATCTTAAACAGGCTACCGACTTCGCTTTTCGATTAACACGCTCACCTCAGCCGACATGCCGGGTCGGAGGACGTGGGATGCGTCCACCTTATCGGTGAACACAAGCTTCACAGGCACTCGTTGGACCACTTTGACGAAGTTCCCCGACGCATTTTCGGGCGGCAGCAAACTGAACGTGGCACCCGTCGCTGACGCAATGCTATCCACGCGGGCATTAAGTTTGGTTCCGCCGTAAGCATCGATTTTGACTTCCGCTTTCTGGCCGATGTAGATGTTATCGAGTTGGGTTTCCTTGAAATTTGCGGTGACCCAGACATCCTCCAGCGGAACGATCGACATCAGCGGTTGCCCCGGCTGGATCACAGTTCCCTTTTCCACGTTGCGGCGGCTCACAATTCCGGCGACGGGCGCCCGCACGATCGTATGTTCCATATCGACCTTTGCCTGATCGACCGCCGCACGTGCTCTCTCGATATCTGCGGAAGCCACGGAAGCGCGCGCCTGACTTGCGGCAACGTTTTCTTTTCCGACCGATGCAGCCTCAACGCCGGATTCCGCAATCTTCACGGCTCCCTTCGCTTCATTGATTCGGGCGTCTGCCAGGGCAATGCCTCGTTCTGCTTCGGTGATCTCTGCCTGGGCGGATGTCTCGGCTGCCCGTGCAGACTCCAGCGTAGCGACGAAGGTATCGAACTGCTGCCGCGAAATCTCATCTTTCTCCATCAAAGGCCTTAAGCGCTGGACGTCTCGATTTGCCTTGTCGCTTCGAACCTGCGCTTCCTTGTATCGGGACTTGGCGGTTTCGAGTTTCGCGCGCGCCACGTCCTGGTCTTTCTGAGCGGACTGCACACCACTTTGCGCCCGCATCAATGCCGCCTGAGACGAAGAGGTGCGCGCCGATGCTTCCACGGACGACGTCGGCAATTGCGTCTGGATCTCGCGATGATGAGCGCTCGCGCTTGCGAGGTCGGCCTCCGCTTTTGCGAGGGCGATGCGGTAGTTGCGATCGTCGATGCGCACGAGAACGGCGCCGGCTTCGACAGCCTGATTCTCCATCACCTCGATCGATTCAACTGTCCCGCCAATGCGCGTGCTGACGGGGTAAACATGGCCATCAACATGAGCATCGTCGGTCACTTCGCGGCCTGTGAACATTTTCCACGCGAAGAGACCTCCACCAACGGCGGCAATCAAGACAACTGCAAGAACAATGCGCGTACGCGTCATTTCGAAGAACTCCCGCTTAAGACTTGCTGAATAGACCGCTCCACACTGCCTGTTGCTCTCGCCAGCAGGGCACGCGATACATTGAATGAATACAGACTCTGAATCACGCCCTCATCCGCGAGAGCTGCCGCCTCCTGCGCCTGCACGACTTCGAGGTTGTCGGCGACTCCAGCGCCGAAGCGATCCTGCGCCTGGTCCAGTTGCTGCTGAGCCAGCGCCTGGGAACGCCGGGCAACCTGCAGTTGCTCCTGAGCCGATTGCAGATCCAGAAGAGCAGAACGCACTTCGAATTCGATGCGGCCGTGAAGACTATCGCGTTCCGCCTGCCGCAGCCGAAGCTGGGATTCCCTTTCCTCGAGATCGCTTTCATTCTTGCGATCGAAGATCGGGACCCGGACTTCCACTGCCAGGGAATACGTGCCATGCGAATTTCCCGGCGATCGGCCTATTACGCCATAGTCACCCAGAGCATTCAGTCTCGGCATGCTGCGGGACTTCGATGCTTTCACTGCTTCATCGGCGGCGCGAACCTGCGCTTCGAGTGCCTTCGCGTCCGCACGATCCGCGAATGCGCGCTCGAGAAGCGAAGGGATGGAGATGTCGATGGCGGCCTCTGCAGGAAGCTTGTCGGACAACGTGAACGCCTGGCCGAGAGGCAAACCCATAACTCGAGCCAGCGCAAGCTTCTGCTTTTCTACCGTGTTCCTGGCCTGAATGAGCCGCTGCTCCATCGACCGCTGTTCAACTTCCGCTCGCAAGACGTCGATGCCGGGCACATAGCCCGCGTTCTTCAAATCCGTCGCGCGGCCGAAAAGCGCCTTGGCGCGCGTGAGCTGCGCATCGACAGCCGTGACGCGGCTTTCGCTCGATACGGTCTGAAAGTACAGGTCCACTGTTGTCAAGGAGACCAGTTCACGCGTGTCCATCGATGAAAGCACGGCGGCCTTCTGGCTCTCTGAAGATTGACGCAGGTTATGACGGCGTTCCAGGTCGATTATCGACTGCGTGAAAGACGCGCGGGCATCCACAAGAGCGAACGGCCCGATGACCTGGCTCACGCCGGGAAAACCGCTAAAGCCGAACGCGGCAAGGTTGACCTGCCGCTGCTCGGAAGAAAGCCGGGCGTCGATCTTCGGAAGGAGCGCCGCCAGATCCTCCAGCCGTTGAGCAGCAGCGAGCCGCTCGGCTTCCGTGGAATAGACACTCGCAAGATTGTTTTTGATCGCCCGGTCCACTGCGTCTTTGAGGGAAAGAGAGATCGCGGTTGGGGAAATCGATCCACTGATGACGCTTTGCGTAAGCGGACTGTTGCGGCTGGACGGCTCTTGAGCGTACACGGTTCCGGAAACAACGAGAACGCATGAAAGGCTCAGAATCGTCCGGCATCCGAACTTCAATCGAGGAGCGATACTCAAGATTGCATCGTTGAAGATACGGCGCAGCAACCACAGGCGCTCCGCGGAGCGAATTTGAAACCTCTCGCTGCGCGTCTTCAATTTTTCTGACATGGGAAACGACATCCACGAATCAAGGCTGTGCTTCCTGTTGAACTGTCCCCCGCCAAGCTTCATCGCGCTATGCCTTTCCAAATAAGGTTCACAACAAAATCGACATCGTCTTCGAGAGTGGTTTTAGAAGTTCCAAGGAGACGTTGCGTCGCGACCCCGCGTGTGACGTCTGCGATCGCGTATGCCGTCTTCTCAACGTCGATCACCCGGACCTCGCGGCGTCGGATGCCGTCTCGAAGCAAGCGCTCGAAAACGCTCGCCTGTTCGGTGTACAAATCCCGGACCATTGCGACAGCGGAAGGGTGACTGGGCAGTTTTCCCAGTTCCGAATAGTAAATGCGGAAAAAGTCCCTATTTTCTTCAAAGAACACGATCTTCGTTTCCGTCAACGCGCGTAGCGTTTCCAGACAACTGCCGGGCTGGCTAGCCCGGGCACGGAGCTCGCGGTTCAGAGACTCCACGCCATACCGCAGCGCCTCCATGTAAAGTTCCTTTTTGGACTTGTAGTACAGGTAAACGGTGCCTTTGGCGACCTCCGCCATCTCGGCAATTTGATCGATAGATGCGTCATGAAAGCCTTTGCGGCCGAAGATCGTACGGGCTGCGGTCAATAACTCGCTCCGCCGGAATTCGGAGAGCACCTCTTTTTTGGTTCTGCCCAGTACAGGCATTAAGCCTCCTGAAATGACCAGTCAGTCATTTTACTATACGTGGCATTCATCGGGCTAGTGTGCCCCCGACCGTGCTGCTATTGGTGCAAGCACCGCACCAAATATGGAGGAGGTTTGGGTCCCCAAAATGGCAGCGTTCGTTCTGCCCTGGATGCAAAGGTTCCGCGGGGCGCGCGTCGAATCCGCCGTTCAAGCTGAGCTTGAGAAGGCCTTGCCGCGTCAATAACAACATCTGAAGAGGATCAGCGGCTAACGCACGTAGATCGGGTTCGACATGATCCAGGGCAAACTATCGAAGGGGCTGCCGAGAGAATCCATAAAGGCTTCGACGCGGTACGTACCCGGCATATTCGGCTTGAATCTCATTTCACGGGAATCATTCGTTTCGGTGACCTTCACACCATCCTTGAACAGAACCATGCGAGCGCTTTGTGGTGTCTGAATGCGCAACTCCGTTCCCAGGCTGGCATCATCGCCCATGATCCTATCGCCGGACTCGAACGAAAACCCCGCAGTATCGCCGAGGGCATCGAAGCCGACAAAACAATGCCCCTGCTTCAGCGCAGCCAGCAACGTTTCCTGAGTAAGCTTCGTTTCGCGCGGCAACAGGACGTGCGTACGGACGATTCGGAAGATCATCGCGTAGTCGTCGAATTTGAGCCGGATGTGTTTGTTGCCTGCGTCGTCTGCGATCAAGTGATAACCCAGGTTCGAATGAGCATCGCTTCCCGCGAAGAGCGTGATTTTTCGTTGGCGGGAGATCTCGTCGAACTTCTGCAGGTAGGCGTCGGGCCTGGAAAGGTGCGCCGTTAGCGTCAATTCCGGATACCGCCAGTAGCTCCACAAGATATCGAACAAAAGCAAAGGCAGGTTCGCCTTTCTGGCGTTGCTGTTGAGATTGAATACTTCAATGCCATCGAAGGCGGTGTCCCAGCTGCTAAAGCGATCAGGGTACGTCACAAACGCGAGCCGGCCTTCCTTCTGGAAAGGAGGGAGAAACTCCGGCGTTTCGGTGTTCCGCCGTGTATAGGCCTCCGCTGTGCCAGGAATGAGCAATAGCCGATCACTCGTGTGCGTGTCGAGTTCGTTGCCACCGACAAACAGGACGCCGCCGTACACGCCGTTCAAGGTGAGTGCGGCCGTATCCATCAAGTCGGACGTGTGCTCCGTGAGAATGACAAAACTGAGGCCCTTCGCGCCCGCGATAAGCTCTTCAAACGTGGCGCTGCTGTGGCCTCCAAGCGATGTATGAACGTGAATGACCCCAGGAAAATCGGTGAATCTCGGATCCTGGAGGCGCGTGCGCCCGGCATTACGCTGTGCGATTTCGGAGGAAAGCCTTGAGAAACGAGCGCGGCGGACAACAAACGGGATCTGGGTGATGGCCGTCACGACAACGAGAAGGAGAGCTATTTTTTTCCAGCGCTTCATCGAATAAAAAGTCAGGGAGCAGCTGCAGGATCAGACTTTAGGCTCTTATTCCCGGCCTTATCCACAGACTGAATCTGATACGAGATTCCCTTCCCCGGAACATACGTAGAGTCGTCAGTGGCGCCGACGCCAAGATTGTCCTTCACGGGAGTGTCGCGGTCGCTACGATACACCACATAGTGATCCCAGTCCGGTTCGCGCATGCTGTCGTCCCAGGTAATAAATGCGAGATTTTCGGAAAGCATTTGAACCTGAACCCCGATGGGCTTCCTGGGAGGTCTTTCATCTTTCGCGACGACCTGCCGCGTGGAGACTCCCGCACCCGGGACTGACCCACGAGTTGCCGTCACGCTGTAGGTGTATGTCTTCCCTGTTTCGTAATCCACGTCGTCGAAATGGGCGGCATCGACTCTACGGGGCGACGGCCAGTCGGACCGCTGAATGAGATACCCGTCGGCGAGCATCGGAAAGACCGTCGGGGGATCCCAATCCAGCGCGATCTTGTTCAGATCGACAACGTCCCTGATCGGTCCTGGGGCCCCAGGAACATCCACCGGCTTCAACTGCATCACCTCCGACATCGCCGAGGGCTTCCCTTTTTTCGGAACCAGCTGGACGGTGAAGCGCAGCGTCGAACCGACTTTCCTGCTTACATCAATACGAAGAGACTGCTTCTTCCCAGCTCCCAGGGCCTGCACGGCGTCGATCTCCGCACCATTCTCAAAAACATGAACGATTCCCAGATCATTCGCGGGATTGTTGTCCACATACTTCGAGGGATTGGTCCACGTCAAAACAGCATCGTGGGCGCTTTGAACCACATCAAAATTGGCGACCTTCTCGGGCATGCGGATGATCGGCGGGCGCGGATCGCCCACCCGTCCGCACGCAGCGAACAAGGCGCAGGCGCAGAGCGCAACGAACGCAGCCGGGGAGGAATTCCTCACAGGATGTAGCGGCTGAGGTCCTGGTCCTTGACGATTTCGGCGAGCATCTTCTGCACATACGCCGCATCGATCCGAATATCTTTCTTCTTCAGGTCCGGGCCTTCGAAGGAGATCTCATCGAGAAGCTTCTCCAGAATGGTGTGCAAGCGCCGCGCACCGATATTCTCGGTAGTCTCATTTACGACCGTCGCAAAGCGCGCGATTTCCTGAACGGCATCGGGTTCGAACGAGAGCTTCACGCCTTCTGTTTCGAGGAGGGCCACGTACTGCTTGATCAAGGCGTTCTGGGGTTCCGTGAGAATGCGGATGAAATCCTGAATCGTGAGCGAATCGAGTTCCACGCGGATGGGAAAACGTCCCTGCAACTCCGGGATAAGGTCGGCCGGTTTGCTGACATGAAACGCTCCGGCAGCGATGAAGAGAATGTGATCCGTCCGCACCATGCCATAACGTGTGTTGACCGTTGTGCCTTCGACAATGGGCAGAATGTCGCGCTGCACGCCTTCACGGCTGACGTCCGGGCCATGGCCGGATTCGCGGCCGGCTATCTTGTCGACCTCGTCGAGAAAGACAATTCCATTGTCTTCAACACGCTCGACCGCGACGCGCGTGACCTGATCCATGTCGACGAGTTTCTGCTCTTCTTCCTGGATGAGGTACTCCATCGCTTCAACGACCTTCATCTTGCGCTTGGAGCTGCGCTGTCCCAGAAACCCGGGAAGGATATCCTTCAGATTGATATCCATCTCCTCGACGCCTTGATTGGAGATGATTTCGAACGCCGGAAAATTTCGTTCCTTTATTTCGATTTCGACAGTGCGTTCGTCGAGTTTTCCATCCTGCAACTGCTTGCGAAGTTTTTCGCGAGTGCGTGCTGTGTGCTCATTGGACGTGCGTGCGGCCTCGTCATTCGCATCTCGAGGAGTTTGCGGCGGTAGAAGCAGGTCGAGGATCCGCTCTTCGGCATTCGCTTCGGCTTTGTCTTCGACCTCGGTCAGCCGTTCGTTGCGCACCATGTCGATAGCGATTTCGACAAGGTCGCGAATCATGGACTCGACATCGCGGCCCACGTAACCGACTTCCGTGAACTTCGAGGCTTCTACTTTGAGAAAGGGAGAATTCGCAAGCTTGGCCAGGCGTCGCGCGAGTTCGGTTTTGCCGACGCCGGTGGGCCCAATCATGATGATGTTCTTGGGCATGACCTCATCGGCCATTTCCGGAGGCAGCTTCTGACGCCGTATCCTGTTGCGAAGCGCGACAGCGACGGCTCGCTTCGCTGCAGCCTGACCAATGACGTACTTGTCGAGTTCGCGAACGATTTCGCGAGGAGTTAATTCATCGAGATGAACAGGTTCGGCGATCGGTTCTGGCAACATACCTCACTCGATTCTAAAAGATATCGCCCCGGATTACGCGGATTTCGACGGATGGGACTGGGCCGGGCGATCTTTACAGTTCTTCCACGGTGACGCTGTCGTTGGTATAGATGCAGATTTTGCCGGCAATGTGCATGGCTTCTTCTGCGATTTGCCGCGCGGTGAGCTCCGTGTATTTGATCAGAGCGCGAGCGGCAGCAAGTGCATAGGGGCCGCCTGACCCAATGGCAATCAGACCATCGTCAGGCTCGATCAGGTCACCATTACCGGCGATGAGAAACGAATTCTTTTCGTCGGCGACGACCATTACCGCCTCGAGATGGCGCAGCGAACGATCGGTCCGCCAGTCCTTGGCGAGTTCGACGGCAGCCCGGCTGAGATTGCCATGAAATTGTTCAAGCTTTGACTCGAATCTCGAGAACAAAGCGAAGCTGTCGGCGGACGATCCGGCAAAGCCGGAGATGATCTTTTCGTTGTAAAGACGGCGGATTTTCTTGGCGCCGTGCTTGATGACAGTATCTCCGAGGGTAACCTGGCCATCACCGGCAATGGCAACCTTGCCATTTCTCCTGACGCAAATAATCGTTGTGGAGTGCATCTGCTGCATCATGGGTTTTATTTTGAAGGCGTCGCCGGAGGAGCGAACAGGGAATCTGGAAATCCCGGGTTGTACATGACTTTGTCAAAACGGCGTTCTTCGATCTTCACGCCGTCTTTGTAGAAGATAACCATCAAAGGCGTCATGACTCCGTCAAACTGGTGCCAGTTGGCGTACTGTCGTTCGATAACGGACGATTCATCGGCTCGACGAAAATGCGTTTTGACCGGAAGGTGCGTCTCGCGATCAATGAAAATCCGCATCAGGTTCTTGGAAGGATCGCGCAATTCCAGCACATCAACGCGCTTGTACTCCACTAGATCACTGCCGGCGTTAACCAGCGTCGCTTTTGGAGCGTTAACCATGAAACGCACCATATAGTCGAACTCGGCCTTGAACTCATCGATGAACGATTCCTCCTCCGGAATCGATTGTTCCTGTACATCCGGAATCTTCCCTTTCGCCGGCGGGGTGATCTTCCATCCACGGTTGCCGTTATTGATCTGGACGACCCTGTCTTTTTCCTTACCGAACTCCGTGCGCTCCATTTCCGGAAACTTGATGAAGTCGGTGAAGATATCGGAGGAAACGACCTCGTTACGGCGAAATTTGAAGTTTCTGCCGCTGGTTTGGATCTCTTTTACGTCGAGAAACGCTTTGCCACCAAGCGCTTCGATCATGGAGTCGAACACCTTCTGGGCGGATTGGCTGGTTTGAGCGTGAGCGGAGCCGCAGAGGAGCAGGAGAGCAATGATGGCGGAGCTAATAGGTCGTGTTTTCATCAATCTACTCGCATTATATGGTTTATCGCCGCGGATTTCGCGCATTACGCGGATTTAACGGCGGCATCGACGAAGGCTTTGAATATGGCTCTGGCGAATTCGTTGTTTTCTCGTTCGGGATGCCACTGGATACCCACAAAAAACTTGCCGTCTACATCTTCGACTGCCTCAATGACGCCATCGGGCGCGGTGGCGACTGCCTGAAGGCCCTTGCCAGGCTGCGACACAGCCTGGTGATGGAAGCTGTTCACTTCCACGGTAGTCGCGCCAGCCAGCCTTGAGACGAGGCTGCCCGGCTTCAGCTGCACCATATGAAACGCCGGCTGATTGCTTTCACCATGGTCGTCATGGAAGGCAGGGTTCGGCACCACGGACGGGATGTCCTGAACCAACTTTCCACCCCGATACACGTTAAGACTCTGCGCGCCGAAGCAGATTCCAAGCACCGGCAAGTTGGCCGCTTCACCGTGTTTCAACAGCGCGAAATCGAGAGAATCCCGTTCAGGCAACAGCTTTCCGAGCCTCGGATGCGGCGCCTCACCAAAGATTGCAGGATCGATGTCGGTGGGACTGCCGGGCAACAGGATTCCATCCAGGCGATCGAAATAATCTCGCGCGAGTTCCAGCGGTGTGAATGTGGGGATCATGACAGGGAGTCCGCCGGCCCGGAGCACAGCATCCAGGTATCTTTTTATTTCGTCAATAGCTTCACCACTATCGCGAAAGCGTGTAGGTATTCCGATCCACGGTTTTGGCATTGTCGAATGTCCTTAAAATCTCTTCTCTGACACGGGTCGCCAGCTCCTTCGGGGAGCAGCCTTCCGTTGAAATCGGTTTACCCAGAGTCACGCTGACGTGGCCTCCGCGGACGTGCCAGGTCTTCGGCAACAGAATGGCGCGCGACCCGCGAATCGTGACGGGCACGATGGCAGAATGCGATTGCGCCGCGAGCACGAAACCACCGCCTTTAAAGGGCTTGATGCTTCCGTCCAAGCTTGTGCCGCCTTCGGGAAAGAACAGCAGCGAAATCCCTTCACGCAGCCATTGGCTTGCATCCCGAAAGGATTTGACGGCCGCGTGAGGATTTTGGCGGTCAATGGCAATGTGGCCCGATCGGCGCAGGTGCCAACCGAGGAACGGGATTCGGAAAAGTTCCTTCTTTGCTGCAAAACGGAAAGGCAGCGGGAGCGCGGCCAGCATGATCGGAGTGTCGATGTGGCTTTGATGATTCACGCAAAACACGTACGTTGTGCCTTGCGGCAGATCCGCCGCGCCCTGGATATGCAGCTTTACCCCGCAGATCACCAGCAGCAGCCGTCCCCAGATCTGGGCGCAACGATGCTGGATTTTCCCGGAGGAATCGACCACTGAGCTTGCAAGTGAAAGCGATGCCATTAAAGCGGTCGCAACAAAAACGAGCGGGGCGGTAATTACGATCGAACGGATATGACTTAATCGATCAGACACCCGGAGCATGAAGAAATCACTGTAGCATGGCGCGGGCTTCGCCTATGAGGTAGAGCGAACCGCAAATCAAAACGGTTTCCGAAGGGTTCGCTTCTTTCCGAACCAGTTCAATCGCCTCGCGAGGCGTTGCGGCTGTTCGGGAACCGGGCCAGAGCTCCTGCAACTCGGCGGGCTCTTTGGAGCGACTGCCGGCGACCCTCGTAAATACAACATCGCGGACGTGCGGCTTCAACTGTTCCAGCATTTCCGTGAAGTTTTTGTCGGCCATGCACGCGAAGATCAATCGAACACCGTTGGGGTAAAACTCTGCGAGCGCGGAACAAAGGGCTCGCATCGCCATCTCATTATGAGCGCCATCCAGCAGAAACGCGGGCTCGCCTGGTATCCGCTCAAGCCGGCCTGGCCAGACGGCATGGTTGACGCCATATTCGATTTGCTCTCTCGAAAGCTTCAGACACTCGGCTGCGCGGATGGCAACGACGACGTTATCCAGTTGATGCCGTCCTGCAAGCGACGGACGCAGGCGACGATATTGGCGAATGGGCGTGGTCACGTCGAATTCGAAAAGCCCGCCGCCAAGGGAGCGCGCTTCGCGCTGCAAGTGCCGCGTCATATAAAGCCGTTCACCCGCATGTTGTCGAATGATGTCGTATTCGGCTTCGGCCCCGACAACGACCGGCTCGGAGGTCTTGATAATGCCCGCCTTCTCCGTCGCTATCTGTTCGAGCGTATTGCCGAGAAATGCCTGATGATCGAGGCCGATGCTGGTAATCACGGACACATCCTGCCGGACGACGTTTGTCGCATCCAGCCGGCCGCCCATTCCGACTTCCAGGATCGCGAACTTCACGCGGTTGCGGAAATACGTAAACGCCATTGCCGTCGTCATCTCGAAATATGTCGGTGGATATAGGAACTTTGTCAGATCCGATGCAGCCGCGGAGACTTGGGAATAGACCCCCGCCAGATCCGGGTCGGAGATTTCGGCGCTGCCAATCCGAAACCGTTCATTTAGCCGTTGAAGGTGCGGAGAGATGTAGACACCGGCCTCCGGCATCATGGCCGAAAGCATGGCAACGACAGACCCCTTGCCGTTGGTGCCGGCGATGAGGGCCGACCGAAACGAATGATGTGGATTACCCAGGCGATCCAGAAGGATGTGAACGTTGCGCAGATCGTACTTTATGGATCTGTACTCATTCGTCAGGGAGAAAAGATGCGCAATGTCAGCCGGAGTCATGCTCGTGCCGCCGCGAAATCCGCGTTATCCGGGCGTTGGACCTAGTGTGGCGGCGTTGTCCCGCCGAAGGAATGGCCTAGGCATTATGAGACATCACACTAGGACGCCACTTCTGCATCCGGGCTTTCGACAGACACCTTGTAATCGCAGGTATCCTCGTTGCAGTAGTGAACGGTGCCCTCTCGTTTGGTTGTCTTTTCGAGCAAATAAGGCGCGCCGCATTTCGGGCATTGCTCAGCGAGCGGCTTATTCCACAAAACGAAGTCGCAATCGGGATACTTGATGCAGCCGTAAAAGACTTTGCCGAAACGCGAACGGCGTTCAATCAGTTCGCCACCGCATCCCGACTTGGGGCACGGCATGCCGATAGTCTTTGGCTTGATGTATTTGCACTTCGGGTAGTTGCTGCAGGAAGTAAACGGACCGAAACGTCCTTCCTTGATGACCATCTTCGCGGAGTTGCACTTCGGACAGATTTCTTCGAGAACGACATCCGGCTTTTTCGGGACAGCGGAGCCGGCAACGATCTTGCGCGTGGTCTTGCAATCAGGATAACCGGTGCAGGCGTAGAACTGCCCGAAACGGCCGCGTTTCAAGGCCATGGGCTTCCCGCAGTTCTCGCACGGTTCCGGCTCGGCATCCCCACCGGCTGCGGCTTCTCCGTCCTTCCCTGAGGGTTCGTCTTTCGCGATTTCTTTTGTGTTCTTGCAATCGGGATATGCGGAACAAGCGAGGAAACTGCCGAATTGACCCCACTTCTGTACCATTCCAGCACCGCACTTTTCGCAAACCTGATCGGTGGGAATCTCCTGTGCCTTGAGATTCTCCATGTTCTTCGTGGCCTTCTTCAGGTCCTTCTGGAATTTCTTGTAGAACTCGTCGAGAGCCTCGACCCAGGTCATCTTTCCTTCTTCGACTTCGTCGAGTTCCTCTTCCATGCGGGCAGTGTACTGAATGTCGAAAATCTCTTCAAAGTGCCGCACGAGTTGGTCGGTCACGACGGTGCCGAGTTCGGTCGGGCGGAACTTGCCCTGCTCCTTCATGGCGTACTCGCGATCCTGGATTGTCGTGAGAATCGTCGCGTACGTGGAAGGCCGGCCAATTCCCTTTTCTTCGAGAATCTTGACGAGTGACGCTTCCGTATAGCGCGGCGGCGGTTCCGTGAAGTGCTGCTTCGGCGTGATACCGAGCGACTTCAAGGCTTCACCCTGTCCCAGGGCGGGCAACGTGATGTCTTCCTCGTCGTCAGGTTTCTTCGCGTCTTCATCGGCGGTTTCTTCGTAGACCCGCAGGAATCCATCAAACTTCAAGACGCGCCCCGACGCGCGGAACAAATAATCTTTCGCCGTGATTTCAACGCTGGTTTGATCGTAGATCGCAGGATTCATCTGAGAAGCGACGAAGCGAGTCCAGATCAACTTGTAGAGTTTGTATTCGTCCTCGGAAAGATAGCCCTTCAGATCGTCGGGTGTGCGTCCAACAAAGGTCGGGCGGATGGCTTCGTGAGCGTCTTGCGCGTCCTTCTTGCTCTTGTAGACCACCGGCTTTTCCGGCAGATAATTTGTTCCGTAAACATCCGACACGTACGAACGAACCATTTGCATGGCGTCATCCGAGACGCGCGTCGAGTCGGTACGCATGTAGGTAATCAAACCGATGCGGCCTTCTTCGCCGATCTCAATACCTTCATAAAGCTTCTGCGCGAGCATCATCGTCTTCTTGACTGTGAAGCGCAGCCGCCTCGCCGAATCCTGCTGCAACTTGCTCGTCGTAAAAGGAGGGACCGGGGAGCGTTTCTTTTCCTTCGTGACGACGGTATCGACGTTAAAGGCCGCTGTCTCGAGGCTCTTGAGAATGTGATCGGCCTCCGCCTGATTCTTTACTTCAGCCGTCTTGCCCTTGATCTTTGCAAGCTTTGCTTCAAATGGAGGAGGCTGATGGCCTTCGAGTCTCGCAGTGATCGACCAATACTCTTCAGCGACGAACGCCTTGATTTCGCGTTCTCGTTCTACGATGAGACGCAGCGCAACGGTTTGGACGCGCCCGGCGGAGATGCCGCGGCGCACTTTATCCCAAAGCAGTGGACTGATCTGGTAACCCACGAGCCGGTCCAGGATCCGCCTCGCCTGTTGCGCATCCACGATTTTCTGGTTGATGCGTCCGGGATTTTCGACCGCCGCCTTGATCGCCTTGGGCGTGATCTCATTAAAGAGGACGCGATAGATTTCGGCTTTGTTCCCCTCGAGTAGTTCCTTCAAGTGCTGACAAATCGCCTCGCCCTCACGGTCGGGGTCAGCAGCCAGCAGAATGCGATCTGCAGACTTGGCGGCGGTCTTCAATTCCTTGATGACCTTTTCCTTGCCCTTGATTTGTTCGTATACGGGTTCGAAGTTGTTTTCGACGTCTACACCCAGCTTGCTCTTGGGCAGATCTTTCACGTGTCCGAGCGAAGCTTTCACCACGAAATCTTTACCCAGATATTTATTAATGGTGTTCGCCTTGGCAGGCGATTCGACGATTACCAGTGATTTCTTTGAAGCCATTTTGTCTACGTCTTTCCGCCTACTAAATAAGTCGGAAGCACCGAAAAAGCAACCTAGAGATTTTTCAAAGCCTTCGAATGTATTTGTTTCCAGGGAGTTGGCGAATTAGATTTTGCGTCTCCAAAGACAGCAATGCACTGTAAATGTCGGAAGTGTCGCACGGCAATTTTGAAAGCAGGCTGTCGAGCGCAACGCTGTCCTGAAGCGACAAAAGATCCCAAACTTTCTTCTCGACTCCGTCCAGCTGAGGCGAGAAACTCGACTCCATTTTTGCAATCAAGGGCAGCAAAACCCGTTCACGAATCGGGTGCGGGAGTTCCTCTACAATATCCTGCCAGCCAGTGGTCAACTTCGCTCCCTGACGAATCAGCACATGTGGACCAAAACTGTTGGCGGACGTAATGTTGCCTGGAACCGCGAAGACTTCCCGATTGCTTTCAAGCGCGAGCCGCGCGGTGATCAAGGAGCCGGAGTACTCGGCGGCCTCGACCACGACGACACCTAACGACATCCCGGCGATAATGCGATTTCGGATGGGAAAGTTCTGCGGCGACGGCGGCGTCCCGAGTGGGAATTCCGAGATAATCGCGCCATTCTTTTCCGTGTTTTCCGCGAGTTTTTTGTTCTCCTTCGGGTAAATGTAGTCGAGCCCGCAGCCAAACACCGCGTATGTGACCCCGGCACGCAAGGCTCCCCGGTGGGCGGCGGAATCGACCCCGCGTGCAAGGCCTGAGGTCACGGCGACGCCTCTGGCGGCAAGGTCTTCTGCGAAACGCTCGGCACAATTGAGACCATAGCCCGTCGGCCGGCGCGTGCCTACGACAGAGACCTGCGGGAGTTCGACATCCCAGCGTTCTCCCCTTATATAAAGGATGATCGGCGGGTCGAATATCTCTCTCAAAAGACTGGGGTAATCGGGATGAAGGATGTCCAGGATGCGGACGCCAAGGCTGTCGGCCTTTTTCCATTCTTCCTCGGCGCGCTCCGCGGATCTTGAGGAAAGCAGGTCCTCGGCAACCTCCGGCGGGACCCCCTGAGCTTCCAGTTCTTCGTGCGGGGAGTCCAATATCGCTTCCGGCCTGCGAAAGTGACAAAGCAACGCGTTCGCCGTCCGCAAACCAAGGCCTCGAACCATCGCCATACGTAGCATGTTGAACGTTCGCGTATCGCGGTTTAGCCCATTCACGGGCGGGGCTTGTGCACGTGGGATGCCTAGTGTGTAGAATATGCCGATGCTCACAAGAACAACATTGATTGCCCTGGCTTTGGCGGTCCTTTGTTCCAGTGCCGCCATGGCCGGGATTGCCGGAATCGCTCAGCACGAAGAAGACGCTTTCGTTGGACAAAAGGCTCCGGAGCTCAAAGAGTCTCCGGTCTGGATCAATACAGCCCCGCTCAAACTGGAATCGCTGAAGGGCAAAGTCGTTCTTCTGGAGTTCTGGGCTTTCGACTGTCCCTATTGTGCCGAAGCGACACCTCATGTGATCGCCTGGAATGAAAAGTACGCAAAGGATGGGCTCGTCGTGATCGGCGTCCATACGCCGCGCCTGGATTATGAAAAAGATGTGCCAAAGATCCGGGAGGCGGTTGAAAAGAAAGGCATCAAGTACCCGGTCGTCGTCGACAGCAAATACGACATTTGGAGCGACTACCTTTGCAATGTCTGGCCCTCGCATTTCGTGATCGACCAGCAGGGCATGATCCAGCTGAGCCATTCCGGTGTGGGAAGATACGAAGACACCGAAAAGATCATCCAGAAACTCCTGGCAAAAAAATAAGTATGAAAAGACTCTCGTTCGTCATTCTGACTGCTCTGCTCCTTGCGCCGCCGGTGCATGGACAGGGGGTTACGCTCCGCGGCATCGGTGGAAACAAGCAAAAGCGTGAAGCCAAAACGAAAAACATCCATGGCGTTGTACTGGACCAGCGCGGCAAGCCAATTGTGGGAGCCCGGGTCGTCATCCGGAACACGAAAGACAATACCAACCGGACGTTGACCACCGATGAGACAGGAACCTACTCGGTACGCGGCCTCGACCCGGAAATCACTTACGAAGTGCGGGCCGATTATCGCGGCGTGGTCTCTGACAGAAAAGGAGTCAGCGCGCTTCTGGACCGCGAAGACAATCTGATCAATTTCGACCTGGATATTGCCGTCGTTGCCGGAGGTGCCAACCCGGCAGCCGACGACGGGCCGGAAATAAAAACCTTCGACCTGGTCAAGCTGAAGGCCTCTTTTGAACTCCCTAAAGCCGTGCCTGCGCCAATTCCGTCGATCCTGCTGCTCCACGGCTACGGGGAAGATCGTAAGGTCTGGAACAGTTTCAAGGCACAGATGGTCGCCCAGGGTTGGGCGGTAATGTCTCTGGATCTCCGCGGTCATGGCGACAGCAAGACAAAGAATCAACAGCCCTTCGCCGCAAATCCAGCATGGCGTTCCAGTTCGCATGAGTTTCCTCAGGATATTGATCCGGCGCTCGACTGGCTGAAGCAGCAACCGCGGCTCGATTCCAGGAGAATTGTGATCATTGGCTATGACCTCGGCGCAAACCTCGCCCTGGTCTCAAGCGGCAAGTTCAGCGAAGTGAAGACGGTGGTTGCGATTAAGCCGGTGCTGAATGAAGCGCTGCAGATGGCCGGCAGTGCCCAGGATTTCCATCCGCGATCCGTGTTGGTCTTCGCAAATGATGCAGCCGAAGGGAACCAGATCAAGCAGTACACGAAGGATCCGTTCCGCGTGGTCGCGCTTCCTGTTAACGGTGGCACCGCTCAGGTGATGCAGTCTAAAGCGATCACCGATGCCATCACGCAGTGGCTGAAGGAAACGTACAAATAAGAAATCTACGGCGGCAGGCGGGAGCGCGGATTAAGAGTTCTATTGCTTAATATCCCTTAAGAACAACTGACCGCACGCCGCCGAAATGTCATTTCCGCGGTTTTTACGCACAAACGCATCGATGCCATTCTCCGTCAGCGTTCTTCTGAATCGATCGATCGCCGAATCGGACGGCCGCTCGTAGTCCAGTTCCTCGGCTTCGTTCAGTGGAATCAGGTTCACCTTAGCCGGCATTCCCTTCAGCAGCGTGACCAGCGCTTTCGCGTCATCCAGGGAATCCGTCACGCCTTTCAATAGCACGTATTCGAATGTCACCCTTTGGCGATGTTTCAGCGGGAACCGTCTTACGGCTTCAAGCAACTGCGCAATTGGATACTTTTTATTGATCGGCATCAGGACGTCGCGCTTCTCATTGGTTGCGCCGGTCAGCGAAATCGCGAGGTTCGGGATGTCGGGCTCTGTCGCGAGGCGCTCGATGGCCGGCAGCATTCCCGCGGTCGATAGCGTGAAGCGGCTCATCGACATGTTCATGCCTTCCGGATCGTGAAGAATGCGGATCGCTTTCATCACGTTGTCATAGTTGTGAAGGGGCTCGCCCATGCCCATCAGAACGATATTGAAATCGTCCTTGCGAGCGACAGACAGGTTATCGCGCTGGGCAGCAACGACCTGACCGACAATTTCGCCGGCCGACAAATGACGCTTCAACCCGATCTTCCCGGTCAGGCAAAACGTGCAGGCGAGAGCGCAGCCAACCTGTGAGGAGATGCAGATCGTATTTCGGTGCTCTTCCGGGATGAAAACGGTTTCGGCCAGTTCGTCGTCTTCCAGGCCGACAAGATAACGACGGGTACCGTCAACGGAATCAAAGCGGCGATGGGTCCTCGGCGGCTCCAGCGTCCACTCGTCTTGAAGCCGGGAGCGCTCGGCTTTCGGAAGGTCCGTAATTTCCTCAAACCGGGTGACCCACCGCTGATAAACGCCTTTAAAAATCTGCGTCGCCCGGTAGGACGGCGTGAGCTGCGCTGCAAGTTCGGGCCGCTCAAAATCGAAAACCGAGTTCATTTGGAAACGCTTTTGGGCGTCTCCTGTTTCTTGATGAATTCGTCGATCGCATTAAGATAGGTGAGATTGGACCAGGTCTTTCCGCCGATGTAGTGCTTCAGGACGATGCCGTTGCCGTCAATGATGTACGTCTCCGGGAACTTGTAGACGTTGTAGCGTTGGGCGATCCTCTTGCCGGCATCCAGCAGCATGGGCATGTTGAGCTTGTAGTCGGCGTAGAACTTTTTCACGTCTTCAAAATTGCTGTCGACGCTGATCGGCACCATTTTGAACTTCCGATCCTTGAACGTGCGGTTCACCAGTTCCATGTCCGGCATTTCCTGCCGGCACGGCTCGCAGGTCGTATACCAGAAGTTCAGAAAGACGACGTTGCCCCGATATTCAGCAAGGGTATGCTCCCGGCCAGTCTCGTCCTTGACAACGAAATCCGGCGCCGGATCTCCGATATTCACTTCCTTGGAGGCGGGCTTTTTCAGAATGAAAAACAATGCAGCCGCCGCCACAATAATAAAAAAGGCGATCGGTTTCAGACGCGACATGGGGTTAATTGTAACGCAAGCCCTCCCGTCTTATGAATACACCGAATCCTGCCAGAACGTTGACTCTGAATGGGCCTAATCTGCGGTAATCGGTGGCGATTCCCCTTTTCTGTCCAGTTGTTGCCGATAATACCGAGCCATGGCAGTTTCGGTATCGGTCCTGGGCAGTGGAAGCCGTGGTAACGCAACATTTATTAAGACAGATTCCGTCCGCCTGCTCATTGATGCAGGGCTGAGCCGGAAGGAACTCGGCAAGCGCCTGGAAGCCATCGGCGAAGATCCGAATGGGATCGACGCGGTTTTCGTCACCCACGAGCATAACGATCACGGGGCAGGCCTTAAGCCGCTGCTGAATGATCTGCCGGTCAAGGCCTACTTGACCCGTGGCACAGCGCGGGGCCTGAACACGGAATCGTTCGAATTCGCATCGGGATCGGAAGTGCTGCCCATCACGCCCGGCATTACTTTTACAATTGGTGACGCAGAGATCACCCCGTTTGCTGTACCTCACGATGCTAACGAGCCGTGTGCTTTCAGCATCAAGGCGCAGGGCTTCCGAATCACGCAGCTTACGGATGTGGGGCATCTTTCGGAAACTGTCGTACGAAATCTGCTTGAGGCCGACTGCCTGATTCTCGAATCCAACCATGATCTCGAAATGTTGCGCGTAGGCCCCTATCCCTGGGTATTGAAGCAGCGCCTCATGGGACGATTTGGACACCTCTCGAACTACGCCGTCGGGAAATTCATTCGTGAGCAATTTGATGGGCGCGCGAAGACGATTGTGCTCGCGCACCTGAGCGAAAAGAACAACCATCCTGAGATTGCCCGGCAGGAAACGTTGCGCGCGCTTAAACATCGGGGGTTTACCGCAACGGTGGCAATGACGCGGCAGCTGGAGCCCACGACACCCATTCGCCTCTGCTAAACTCTCCGGATGATACCGCGCTATACCCGCCCGGCTATGGGCAAGATCTGGGAAGATCAGAACAAATACCAACGTTGGCTCGACGTCGAACTGGCCGTCACGGAAACGCTCGCTACCAAGGGCATTGTCCCGAAGGACGCGGCGGACGAAATCAGGGCGAAAGCCAGTTTCTCCGTCGATCGCATTAATCAAATCGAGCTGGAAACGCGACACGATGTGATTGCGTTCACCACGTCTGTCGCAGAATTTGTCGGCCCGGCGGCCAGATATTTCCATTACGGACTCACGTCCTCCGACGTCCTCGATACGGCGATGGCGCTGCAGGTTCGAGATGCTTCGGAAATCATCGCCAAGGGTCTCACGCGCCTGCAGGAAGTGTTGAAGAAACGGGCCCACGAATTCAAAACCACTGTTGCCGTCGGGCGATCGCACGGCATTCACGCAGAACCGACGACGTTCGGCCTGAAGCTGGCCTTGTGGTACGACGAAACGCGGCGCCAGGAGCAGCGATTCCGGGAAGCGGCCGAAACAATGAGGGTCGGGAAGCTGTCCGGTGCGGTGGGGACATTCGCACATCTGCCACCTGAAGTCGAAGAGGAGTCGCTCAAGAAACTCGGGCTGAGGCCGGCAAACGTCGCGACGCAAGTTATTCAACGCGATCGATACGCCCACTACATCACGACCCTGGCGCTGATCGGCACAACACTGGAAAAGATTGCCGTGGAAGTCCGGCATCTTCAGCGGACCGAAGTGCGGGAGGCGGAAGAGTATTTCCAGCCCGGACAAAAAGGATCGTCGGCGATGCCTCACAAGCGCAACCCGATCACGTCTGAGCAGATCTCCGGCCTGGCGAGGCTGCTTCGCAGTAATGCCATGGCCGCGATGGAGAATGTCGCGCTCTGGCATGAGCGCGACATTTCGCACTCGTCAGTCGAGCGCGTTATCTTTCCGGACTCTACAATCCTCACGGATTACCTGCTGGAAAAAACTTCCAACTTAATCGAGAGGCTGGTTGTTTATCCGGACCGGATGGCTGCGAACCTCGAACTCACTCACGGGCTTGTCTACTCCGGAGAACTGCTCCTCGAACTCGTCGCCAAAGGGGTCACGCGAGAGGATGCCTATCGCATGGTACAGCGCAACGCGATGCGTGTCTGGGACGAAGGCGGCAACTTCAAAGAAAAGGTACTCAGCGATCCCGATATCACGAAAGCGTGCGCGACAAAGGACATCGAAAAAGTCTTCGATTCCTCGCGCCTTCTGAAAAACGTGGACTACATTTTCAAACGCGTCTTCGGCTGATTTTTCAATCCGCGTGATCCGCGGCGATACGTAATTCCAAATGTGGAAGCGCAAAGCCAATCCGGTAGATCTTGGCATCGGGATGCTCGTCATCGCGCTCGCTATTGTTCTGTTCCGGGATAGCCCGCATATCTACTCTGTGAGCCGCCCGCGGCTTGATCTTTCGGTCAAGTATCTTCCCTTTTACGCATTCGCATCTGTAGCGCGAATGATCGCGGCAATGATTCTGTCGCTCATCATCGGGCTTTTGGCGGGATATCTCGCAGCAGTCAATCGCCGATGGAACATGCTGATCCTGCCGGCTGCGGACGTCCTCCAGTCCGTGCCGGTGCTGGTCTTTTTTCCGGCAGCGGTGTTTTTCTTTATCGGAATCTTTGGCCGGACCTATACCGCTCTGGGCGTGGAACTCGCCGCGATTTTCCTGATTATCACGAGCGCGCTCTGGAATCTGATTTTCGCCGTTTACGAATCGATCACAACCATACCTGACGACCTGTTGCTCGCGTCGCAGCAGTTCGGCCTGCGCGGCTATATCGAATGGACGCGCGTCGTACTGCCGGCGGTAATGCACAAGCTCGCGTACAACAGCATGATTTCGTGGGCAAACGGGTGGTATTTCCTCATCGCGAGCGAAATCATTACCGGCAACAAAATCCAATATCGCCTGCCCGGCCTCGGCACGTACCTCTCCGAGACGATGTATAGCGGCGACCTTCGCCACGGGGTTTATGGAGTACTCGTGCTGCTGGGCATCATCGTGGCCTTTCACCTTATCGTTTGGGGCCCGCTGAACGATTGGTCGGCGCGCTTCATTTACGACACAGCCGACAATCCGCCGCTGGAGATAAAGAGCCGTGGCCGGATTCGATTCCACATGGCGCGCTCGCAGGTATTGCACGCGCTGTGGGATAGCGTACTGAAGCCCGTCATCCGCTCGATGGTCTTCTTCATCAGCCTTTTGCTTGAAAAACAGAGGACGCGGCATGGCAGTACCGTGTTCTGGGGTTTTATCGCCGTAGCGGCGGCACTCCTCGTGCGCGCCGTATTGAGATCGGCGAGCCAGTTCACGATTGCCTCACCGGGAATGCACGCTGTCCCGCTGGCTCTGTTGCTGAGCTTCACGCGGCTGGTCATCGCGTACATCGTCGCGCTGGCCTGGACGCTTCCTGTGGCGCTCTGGGTTGGCCGCAACGAACAGATTTCGCGGCGTGTCCTGCCGATGATTGAGATCATCGCAAGCTTTCCTGCATCCGCGCTGTTCCCTTTGTTTGTACCTTTGATTGTTCCCTACGGTGGCATGAACCTGGCGTCGATCATGCTCGTGACGACCGGAATGCAGTGGTATCTGCTGTTCAATTTGATCGCCGGCGTGCGTGCGATCCCTGAAGATCTCATGCAGATCTCAAACTCCCTTGGATTATCGGGGTTTACCCGCTGGAAGCGCCTGATCCTCCCCGCAATCTTTCCCAGCCTGATTACCGGCAGCATCACAACCATCGGCGGAGGCTGGAACGCGCTTGTACTCTGCGAATATGTGCCCGTGTTAACAGGGACATACTCGGTAAATGGGATCGGGGCGCTTCTTGCGCAAGCGACTTACGAGACCGGAGACCTGCAGCTGATCGTAGTAGGGGCGGCGGCTATGGTACTATTCATCCTCATCGTGAATAGATTGGTCTGGCAGCCGGCCTACGATCTGGCGCAGCGGCGATTCTCGCTGAACTACTAATGATGGTTCAGATCCAGGACAACGCAACATTGCCTGAGAGATCCAGTACAGACGACGACCCGTCGGTGCCCCTGCTCGAACTGCGAGAGATCACAAAGTCCTATCCCAACCGCATCCATATCCTGGGCCCGATTAGTCTGGTTGTAAAAGAAGGCGAGTTTGTGGTCGTGATCGGTCCTTCGGGCGCCGGCAAATCCACACTCTTAAGGACGATTACGGGCGTGACTGAAGTCACCTCGGGGGAGGTTCTTTATAAAGGGCACCGCGTCTTCGGAGTCAACCCGAAAACCGCCCTCGTATTTCAAAGTTTCGCGCTATTTCCGTGGCTGACAGTCATGGAGAACGTGGCTCTCGGCCTGGAGGCTCGCGGCCTGGACAAGTCTCAACGCTACGAGCGCGCGCGCCGCTATATCGACATGGTAGGACTCGACGGATACGAGCGGGCCTACCCGCGTGAACTCTCCGGTGGAATGAAGCAGCGTGTCGGTCTGGCACGCGCCCTTACAGTTGAACCGGAACTGCTGTGCATGGACGAGCCGTTTTCCGGACTCGATGCTCTTACGGCGTCGAACCTGCGAGAACAATTGCTCGATATCTGGTTATCCAAACAAATTGTCACGAACACCATCATCTTGGTGACTCACAGTGTTGAAGAAGCTGTTTTGTTGGGCGATCGCGTTCTGCTCATGGCTGCAGCGCCTGGAACGATCGTCGCCGATCATCCGATCACACTGCCGCGGCCGCGGAAGCGGAAGTCACCCCAGTTTGAGGAGAAACTGGATGAGCTGTACTCGTTGATTGTATGAATAAAACGAAGAAACCTACGGCCATACCGGCCCTTCCTAATGCCCGCATCGGATCCATAGTCGGACTCCTTGAAACGCTCAATGAGCAGGGCACCCGGGTCGATATTTATAAACTGAGCGAATCTTTGCGTTTTGAACTCAAGGACCTGATTCCAATCACCGAAGCGGGCGAGCTTCTCGGCTTCGTGAAAATCGGGAACGGCGATATCGAACTCGCCGAACTCGGACGCAAGGTTATCGACGGCGATGAAAATGCCAAGAAGGCAATCTTCCGGACGCAAATGCTCGCCAACGTTCTGCTCGCGCGGAGGGTTCGCTCCGAACTGGAGTCCGACCCGGATCACAGCATCGGCCGCGAAGTGGTTCTGGAATTTCTGAATTCCTCGTTCTCACCGGAGGAATCGGAAAGCCAGGCAAAGACAGTGATCGACTGGGCGCGGTATGCTGAGTTGTTCGATTACGACCCTGACAGAGACCAATTCTTTCTTCCCGAAACTGCGGAGAGTGCATGAAAGCGACCGTTATTGTGACCTTGAAACCTACAGTCCTCGACCCTCAGGGCATCACCATCCAACGCAGCGTCCAATCGATGGGCCTTGCGGAGGTTGTGGATGTGCGGCAGGGTAAATATTTCGATGTGAACCTGGGCGACGGAGTGTCTCCTGAAAAAGGCAAGGAAGTCGTTCAGAAGCTCGCCAGGGAAGTGCTGACGAATCCCGTTATTGAAGAGTTCCGCATCGTGTGGGAGCAGAAATGAAATTCGGCGTTGTCACATTCCCGGGATCCAATTGCGATCACGATTGTTACTACGCGGTGCAAACGGCAGTTGGCAAACCCGTTGAATTCATCTGGCATCAAGACACCTCTCTGAAGGGATTCGACGCGGTCATCCTTCCCGGCGGTTTCTCCTACGGCGACTACCTGCGCACCGGCGCGCTCGCAAAATTCTCGCCCATCATGCGTGAGGTCAAAGCGTTTGCAGATAAAGGCGGACTCGTGATTGGTATCTGCAATGGATTTCAAATCCTCACTGAAGCGGAGATGCTGCCCGGCGCGCTGATGCGCAACGTATCGCACACCTTCATTTGCAAATATCTGCAACTGTCCACCGAAACCACCAACTCGCCATTTACAAATCAGCTGAAAAAGGGCCAGCTGCTTAGTGTTCCGATCGCGCACGGCGAAGGCAATTACTTTGCAGATCCCGAAACACTGAAGCGATTAAACGGTGAAGACCTCGTTGCGTTTCGCTATCACGGCGAGAACCCGAACGGCTCTCTTGAAAGCATCGCCGGAATTCTGAACGCCGGCCGAAACGTCCTCGGCATGATGCCGCACCCGGATCGCTCGAGTGAGCAGATCCTCGGCAGCGCCGACGGCAAACAGATTTTCGAATCCATGGTTAACGCCCTCGCAGGCGCACGTTAGCCGATCTTAATCCGCGAAATCCGCGTAATCCGCGGCGATAGGTCTAATGATTACACCCGACGTACTTTCACAACACGGCATCACCGAATCCGAATACGAGCGCATCAAGACGATCCTGAAGCGCGAGCCGAACATCACGGAACTGGGCATCTTCAGCGTGATGTGGTCCGAACACTGCAGTTACAAATCGTCCAGGGTTCATTTGAAACGCCTGCCGACGAAGGGCCCGCTTGTGTTGCAGGGACCCGGCGAAAACGCCGGCATCATCGACATCGGAGACAATCTCGCCGTTGCCTACAAAATCGAGTCGCACAATCACCCCTCCTATATCGAACCCTTCCAGGGTGCCGCCACAGGTGTCGGCGGCATCCTGCGTGACATCTTCACAATGGGAGCGCGCCCGATCGCGGCGATGAACAGCCTGCGTTTCGGCCCACTCGATACAACCGAAAACAAACGGATCATGCAGGGCGTTGTCGGAGGAATTGCGCACTACGGAAACTGCTTTGGTGTGCCAACCGTCGGCGGCGAAGTTGCGTTTTCGAGTGGCTACGCCAAAAATCCGCTGGTAAACGCGTTTGCCCTCGGCATCTTTGAGAAAGACAAGATCTTCTACGGCCGCGCGAAAGGTACTGGCAACCCCGTAATCTACGTCGGCGCGAAGACCGGACGCGACGGCATCCACGGCGCGACCATGGCCTCAGCCGGCTTCGGTGAAGATGCGGGCGCCAAGCGTCCGAACGTGCAGATCGGCGATCCGTTCATGGAGAAACTGCTGCTGGAAGCCTGCCTTGAAGCCATGCAGAAAGGGCTGATCGTCGGAATCCAGGACATGGGCGCCGCCGGTTTGACCTGTTCCAGTTGCGAAATGGGCGCTCGCGGCGGGACCGGCATCGAACTGGAACTGGACAGGGTTCCCCAACGGGAAACGGCGATGACTCCCTACGAAATCATGCTCAGCGAGTCGCAGGAACGCATGCTGCTCGTCGCCGAGAAGGAAAAAGAGAAAGAGATCTTCGAAGTCTTCCACAAATGGGGACTCGATGCCGCGACTGTGGGCTATGTCACCGACGACGGATTGCTACGGGTGAAACAGTCCGGCAAAATTCACGCAGAGATTCCGAATACCTCGCTGGCAGACGAAGGGCCGGTGTATCAGCGGCCCCTGCAGGCGCCGAAGGAAATCCCGATCTCCGACATCGAGCTTTTTCCCTTCCTCGATGGAACAGATGAAACAACCACCACAAAATTTCTGGACGGTAAAACGGCTTGCACAGAGTTGCTGAAACTTGCGGCGACGGCCCCGAACGTCTGCAGCCGACAATGGGTCTGGCAGCAATACGATCACATGGTGCAATCGAACACGATGGTCGGACCCGGTTCCGACGCGGCGGTGATCCGCGTGAAGGGCACAAAGAAAGCATTGGCAATGACGCTGGATGGACCGGCGTTCCGCGTCGCGCAGAATCCGCGCGAAGGCGCCAAATTAATGGTGGCGGAAGCGTCCCGCAATCTCATCTGTTCGGGCGCTAAACCGCTGGCTGCGACAAACTGCCTGAACTTCGGCAATCCCGAACATCCCGAAGTCATGTGGCAATTCAGCGAAGTCGTCGACGGCATGAGTGAAGCGTGTATCGCCTTCGGAACGCCAATCACCGGAGGCAATGTCAGCTTCTACAATGAAACCTTCGAACGGGACATCTACCCGACCCCGGTACTCGGCATGGTAGGGCTCATCGAAAATCTCGACCACGTCACGGTGTCCAGCTTCAAAGACGTCAACGATTCCATTCTGCTCATTGAAACGCCGACCCGGCTGATCGGCCGGGTGGATCTCAACGAGGAAAAGACCCTGCAAAGCTTCGTTTCGGATGCGATCAAGGCGGGACTCGTAAAATCCGCGCACGACGTATCCGATGGAGGCCTCGCCATCGCACTTTCGGAATGTTGTTACTCGACGTTGCAGCGGAAAGCCATAGGGGCAATGGCGAAAATTCCGCAATACATGGACGCGGCCAAGGACCTGTTTGGGGACTATGCCTCGCGTATCCTCCTAAGCACAACGCACGCTTCTGACCTTGTTCGGCGAGCCGAACGATCCGGGCTCCGGTGCACGGAAATCGGCCGTGTGGGCGGTGATCGTCTGGTTTTCGAGCATGGCGGAAAAGTCGTCGTAGACCTTGCCGTAGAAGAACTTGAAAGCGCCTGGAAGCAGGCGCTCCCGAAGCTGTTATCATAGAGAGTCTCGCTTTAGGAGTTAGGGGCCGCCTATGTGTGGAATCTTTGGAATCGCCAATCATCCCGAAGCGTCGCATCTTGCCTATCTGGGTTTGTATGCCTTGCAGCATCGAGGCCAGGAAAGCACCGGGATTGCGACTGCGGACGATGTGACCGTCCATCTCCACAAGTCCATGGGACACGTGGCGGATGTATACGACGAAGATACGCTCGGGAAGCTGATTGGCAGCATTGCCATCGGACACACACGCTACTCCACGGCGGGTGACAGTTCGGAAAACAATGCGCAGCCGCTCATGGCTACCATGCGCAATCACGGTCCAGTCGCGCTCTGCCATAACGGCAATCTCATAAACGCTGTCACGCTCCGCCGCGATCTTGAGCAGCAGGGCGCACTGTTCCAATCGACCAGCGACACAGAAGTCATCCTCCACCTGTTGACGCGTTCCCAGGAACCTGACCTCCTGGAGGCGCTGAAAGATGCCGTACGGCAGGTTGAAGGTGCATTCTCGATCGTGCTGATCACGAAAGATGCCCTCTACGGTGCTCGCGATGCCAATGGATTCCGTCCGCTTTGCCTCGGCAAGCTGAATGACTCCTACGTTCTTGCATCAGAAAGCTGCGCCTTCGATCTCATCGAAGCCAAGTACATCCGCGAAGTCGAGCCGGGCGAAATCGTGATGATCCGGGGAAACCAGTTAAAATCGGCTCAGGCTCTGCCCTCCACTCGAACATCGAAGTGCATTTTTGAGCATGTGTATTTTTCCCGGCCTGACAGCCTGGTGTTTGGGCGCACCGTGCAGACCAGCAGGGATCGAATGGGCCGCTCGCTCGCTATCGAAAGCCCGGTGGATGCAGACCTTGTCGTGCCCGTTCCTGACTCCGGTGTCGCCGCCGCAATCGGATACTCGAGGGAATCCGGCATTCCATTCGCATTCGGATTGATTCGAAATCACTACGTTGGCCGGACATTCATTGAACCCCGAAAATCCATTCGCCATTTCGGCGTGAAAGTGAAACTGAATCCGGTCCGGGAACTGCTCCAGGGAAAACGAGTCATTCTCATCGATGACTCGCTGGTGCGCGGAACAACCAGCCGCAAGATCGTAAAGATGGTACGTGCGGCGGGCGCGACCGAAGTACATATGCGGATCACGTGCCCGCCTACAATCTCTCCCTGCTATTACGGCGTCGATACACCGACCCGGAAAGAACTCATAGCGTCGGATCACACGCTGGAAGAAATCTGCACCCGCATCTCCGCGGACTCCCTCGCGTACCTGAGCCTCCCCGGGCTGTTACAGGCCGTAAACGCGAAACCGAACGAATTCTGTTCGGCCTGCTATACGGGCAAGTATCCTCTGGAATTCAACGATCCGAACGACATCACAATACCGAAGGACCCCGATCCGCAACTCGACCTCTGGGGAACGCTGGCACAGACTTCATGACCGACAAAGGCATTACGTACAAAGACGCGGGCGTCAACATCGACAACGCCAACGCCGCCGTTAAGCGCATTCGCGGCCTCGCGCGCGCAACCTACACGTCCGGGGTACTCTCTGACATAGGCAGCTTTGGCGGCATGTTCGCCTGCGTCTTCGGAGACATGAAGGAACCTGTGCTCGTTTCGAGTACAGATGGCGTAGGCACAAAATTGAAGATTGCCATGATGATGAACCGCCACAACACCTGTGGCGCGGACCTGGTGAATCATTGCGTGAACGACATCCTTGTGCAGGGAGCGAAGCCGCTGTTCTTCATGGACTATTTCGCAACCGGCAAGCTGGAACCGGATGTTGTCGTTTCGGTCGTCGAGGGTATCGCCAACGGCTGCAAGGGCGCAGGCATCGCGCTGCTTGGCGGCGAGACGGCGGAAATGCCGGGGTTTTACGCGGATGGCGAGTACGACATCGCGGGATTTATCGTCGGCGTGGTCGATCGCTCCAAGGTTATCGACGGCAAGTCCATCAAGCCCGGTGACGTTTTAGTCGGGTTGCCTTCCGTCGGCCTTCACACCAACGGTTATTCTCTCGCGAGAAAACTGTTTTTCGAAGTTGCGAAACTGAATGCCGACTCCCGGTATCCCGGGCTCGAAGAGACTATCGGGAATGAACTCCTGAAGCCGCATGTGAATTATGAGCCCATCCTGCGGAAGGCGTTGTCGCTGAATCTTGTCGAAGGCCTTGCGCACATCACCGGCGGCGGCCTGACGGAAAACGTGGATCGTATCCTGCCCGCGGGTTGTGATGCGGAAGTCCAGCTGGGATCGTGGCCCGTGTTGCCTCTGTGCAAAGCCATGCAGGAGATCGGCAGCATCGAACAATCGGAGATGCTGCGTTCGACAAACATGGGCATCGGCATGGTTTGTGTCGTGAAGCTTTCGAACATCGAACAGTTCTGCGATACGTTGACGATTCCTTACCACCGCATCGGAACCGTCATTCCCGGCAGTCAAAAGGTCACCTATCGCGCATGAACATCCGGCCGAGAAACCGCCGGATCGGAATTTTGCTGTCTGGCCGCGGATCCAACTTCGAAGCCATCGCCGCCAATATCGATTCGGGAAAACTGAGCGCTGAAATCGCCATCGTCATCAGCAATGTCGAAAACGCTCCGGGCCTCGCGCGTGCGAAAGAACGCGGGCTAAACGCCATGTGCATTCCTTCAAAGGGAAAGGAACGCACAGCCTTCGATGCGGAGATTGTCGAGGCGCTGCGCGCTGCCGACGTATCGCTTGTTGTCCTTGCCGGTTTCATGCGCATCTTCAGTTCGGTGATGCTGTCGGCTTTTCCAAACCTGATCGTCAATATCCATCCTTCACTGTTGCCAAGTTTCCCGGGCACGCACGTGCAGCAACAGGCGATCGACTACGGCGCCAGGTTCAGCGGCTGCACCGTGCACCTGGTTAACGATGTCCTGGACGGCGGACCAATCGTGTTACAGGCGGTGGTGCCTGTTCTCGATACGGATACCCCCGAGTCGCTGGCCACCCGGATCCTTGCCGAGGAGCATCGCATTTATTCCGAGGCGATCAATCTGTTACTCTCCAAGCGCTGTGAACTTCAAGGGAGACGCGTTCTTGTTCAATAGGATTTCGCCGCGGATTACGCCGGCCAATAAGCCAGAAAGAGCCTGGCGATGAGCAGTTTCTTCAACGAGCTGCATTGGCGCGGATTCATTGAATCCACGACCTCGGACGATATTCCGGCTTTTCTCGATGCGAAGCGCCGCACCATCTATATCGGCTTCGATCCGACCGCGGATTCCCTCCATCTGGGCAGTCTCATCCAGATCATGGTGCTTGCCCATGCACAACGCCATGGACATCGGCCACTGGTTCTGGTCGGTGGCGGCACGGGTCTGATCGGCGATCCCAGCGGCAAGTCCAGCGAACGCACGCTTCTCACATTGGAGCAGACCGCTGCCAACGCTGAAGCGATCCGCGCACAGCTTTCAAAGTTCTTCGATCTCTCATCGCCGGACCGCGCGCTGGTTCTGAACAATGCCGACTGGCTTGTTCCTCTGAAGCTGGTGGAATTCCTGCGCGATGTCGGCAAACATTTTTCCGTCAACGAAATGATGAAACGCGATTCCGTGCGCATGCGGCTGGAAGAGCGCGACCACGGCATCACCTACACCGAGTTCAGCTACATGCTGCTCCAGGCCTACGACTTCCTGCACCTGTGCAAGCACTACGATTGCGAGATCCAGATGGGCGGGCGAGACCAATGGGGCAACATTCTTTCAGGCAAGGAACTGATCCGCCGCATTCTTGGGCGCGAGAGCGAAGGCATCACCACGCCTCTATTGACGACATCTTCCGGCAAGAAGTTCGGCAAGACCGAAGAAGGCGCGATTTGGCTGGATCCCAAAAGGACAAGTCCTTACCAGATGTATCAGTACTGGTTGCAGACAACGGACGAGGACGTTGTAAGGTATTTAAAACTCTTCACGTTTTTGGCCGCCGACCAGATTGCACAACTCGCTGAGACCGTTCAAACGAACCCGGAATCCAGACAGGCGCAACGGGTTCTCGCCGCTGAATGCAGTACGGTGGTGCATGGTAAGGCTGCAGTCGACTCCGTTGAAGCCGCAAGCCGGATGCTGTTTGGCGAATGGGATCCATCGCCGTCTGAAGGTGTGCTTGAAGTCTTACGCGGCGAGATTCCCGTCACGGAGATCGCTCGTTCCGAACTCGAGGCCCCAATTTCGTTATTGGACGTTCTCGTTAGAGCCAAGGTCGCTGAAAGCAAAAGCGCAGGCAGAAAGCTGATAGCCGGCGGCGGCGTCTACCTGAACAACGCCCGGCAGACGAACGAAAAGAAAACCCTGTCGTCTGGCGACTTGCTCTGGCCCAATGCCGCGTTGATCCGGTCGGGCAAGAAAAATTATTACCTGCTGCTGGTCCGTTAGGCCTGCCTACGAAAACCTACCAATAACAGTAGTTCAGTCGAAGGATTTTGCGGACTGCGCCCTTTATCCACCATTCCGGTGCACCGGTATTTTTTTTCCTTACCCTAAGGTGTCGACGCCCCCTTGTTAATATGAAACGGCCATGTCGTACGATCGCACCACTCCACGTTTTTCCTTTGCGGATCTTCCGCGTGCCCTCTGGTTATTCCTCGGCCCGGAGCGATGGAAGTTCCTTTTCTTCAGTGGATTGCTGCTGACGGTTCTGTGCTATACGCTCGTCCCTCCGTACATTGTGGGCCTGACAGCAAATTTTCTTCTGTCCTATACCAAATCGGATTCGGCCGCCCGGCCGCCACTTTCTCCGCTGTACTGGTACGCCGCGGTGCTGACCACGAGTTATGCCGTGATTTCGCTGGTTCGTCTATCCAGCAAGCGGGTGCTGGGACGCATCAGTTTGAACGCAAGGTACCGCGCGAAGGTTTGGGGTTTTGAGAAGCTGCTTGATTCGTCGCTCTCCTGGCATCAAAAGGAGACCACGGGAAACAAGGCTCAGCGCATCCTCACGGGTGCGGAGGCCGTGCATGAGTGGACCGACACGATCATCATCAACTTCCTGATGACCGTGACAACCTTCGTGGGCTCGATGATCGCCGGGATTCTCCTGCATCCGGTGTTCGCGGTCTTTTTCCTTACTTACCTCGCGGTGCTTGTTGCAATTGAACGGTATTTTGATCGACGGATCGACCGGTTATCGGACCGCATCAACAAATCCATGGAGAATTCGAGCGGCGGTTTTGTGGAAAGCGCCTCGAATATTCTGTCGGTTAAGGCGCTTGGTGCAACCGGAAGCATGACGAACAACCTTGCACAGCGCGAAGAGCTTGCCCGAAAACTTTCCTACGAGCGATTGCGGCTGGGTAACTCGAAATGGATGTGTTACCAGATGCACAATGCTGCCAGCTGGGGCATTTACTTGCTGATCGTCTCCTACATGCTCATCGAGGGGAAGCTGTCGCCGGGCTTCTTTCTGACCTATATTACGTACTTCGACAGAACGCGCGAAGCAACCACGGAGTTCACAGACCGGTTTCAACTGCTTATCGAACGGAAATCAAACCTCGGGCGAATGATGCCGCTGTTCTGGTCGGATAACACTCTGCCGACCGGAGACAAGGCATTTCCAGCACAGTGGAAGTCGATTCATGTCGATGAGGCCGTATTTCACTATGGAGACAGACCCGCTATCGGACCGCTTTCGCTTGAGATCAACCGGGGGGACATCATTGGTATAGCGGGGTCATCAGGCTCTGGCAAATCCACATTTATCAAACTTCTCTTGGGCCTGTATCACCTCGACCGGGGCGAACTCCGGATCGGCGATGTCCGCATTGAGGACATTCGGCACGAAGAACTGATTTCGAACGTCGCGGTGGTCCTGCAGGAGACCGAGCTCTTCAACTTCTCACTCCGTGAAAACATCACCATGATGAGGGATGTGCCCAGCACGCTTCTCCAGCGTTCATGCGAAACCGCCTGCCTCGATGACGTTATTGCGCGCCTTCCGGAAGGACTCGACACTCTGATTGGCGAGCGGGGATATGCGCTATCCGGCGGTGAACGTCAACGCGTAGGAATAGCGAGGGCAATCTGCCGGAACGCTCCGATCCTGCTTCTCGATGAAGCGACGTCTGCCCTGGATTCGCGCACCGAACGGATGGTGATGGAACGCCTGGTCGCCGAACACGACGTCAATCGAACAATGCTGATCGTGGCGCACCGGATCAGTACGCTGAAAGATGCAGATCAGATCGTCGTATTCGATCAGGGACTGGTTGTCGAACAAGGCCGCTATGACGAACTCACCGGCGATCCCGACTCCCGGTTCGGCATGATGTGCGCCATTCAGTCGAGGTAGTGGACGCGTCGGATCATACGCCCTCTCCCGCGTCCGTGGCTTCAGAAGAGCGTTCGCAGGCGAGTTGGATCTCCTCTCGCTCATCAACAGTCAAACCCGGACTGAATTGAAACACATGCTCGGCAATTTCTCTTGTCTCGAAGTACGTCGGGCAACAATTCAGGTGAACGAACCCTCCAGGGCTGAACATTCCCTCCTCGTAAAAAATCAGTCGAACCCGCCACGTTCCTTTTTCGATAAGTTCGCGGCAATGCCGGCATCTTGCTTTGGCACTGGAGGCGCGTTCAGCGCCATCGATGCGCGGCAAACGGCGATGAGCGATCGTGCGCTGCGCAGTCCGTTCAAGCAACTGCCGATCCGGCATTTCTAGTGCTGTTTCAGAAAGCGTTTGAAGAAACGGTTCAGGGCGTTTGTATGCGGCACACATTGGATGGAACCAGAGCGTCATGTCACCATCGCCGAAAGCGTTCGGCAAGCGCTCACCGAAGCGGAGCGAGTCCTTTGCAATCGCCTGAGAACACCCACGACATTTCGATCGGCCGGTTGCGGCGAGTTCGATGACATGCGGCATACATGAGAGAATTTACCCATGGAGTGGTTTCAACGCACCATCAAACTCAAACCTCGGTCTCGTGGCTTCCACATTATTACCCGGGAGGTCCTGGCGCAACTTCCGGAGCTGAGCCGTATCGAAACAGGGCTACTGCATCTGTTTATTCAGCACACTTCGGCGTCTTTAGCCATTAACGAGAACATCAGTCCGGAGGTTCGAAGAGATATGGAGCGGCATTTGAGGGAGCTGGTTCCTGATGGACCTCACCATTATGAGCACACGCTTGAAGGCGACGACGACATGCCCGCGCACATCAAGGCAGCGCTTTTGGGAACCACGTTGACGATTCCTGTCGGCAGCGGTGCGCTACTCCTCGGAACGTGGCAAGGCATCTACCTCGGCGAGCATCGGGATCAGGGCGGCGCTCGAACGCTGATCGCGACCCTCTCGGGTACCACGCAAACCTAGCGGCTGCTGTTGCATGGCTTCGAGGAGCCGGGGTTTCGAGAAAAACCGGGCCAGCAGCCAGGAATCAAGAACGACGACAACTGCGAGCACGAGGTATGCGGCGTTGCTTTTGACCCACGCCAATTCCTGCAAGAGCCGCGAAACGCCGAACGCAACAACCCACGCGTCAAAGCTCATGCACACGCGGCGAAAGGTTTCCGTGTCCAGCCGCCGGATGATTGCGGCGCCCAGAGGTACACCAATTGCGATGCTCGGAATGATCCAGGGAATAAGCTGCATGCTTGAACGCGTATAAAGGCCGGCATAAGCGTAAGCAAGCGCCGTAAACGCGGACTCGGCGAGACGAACAATAGCCAGCGCGGCACGAAACTCTTTCTTGGCAAATCCCTGGTTGTTCAACATGATCGCCAACGGCGGGCCAGAAATTGTCGTGACCGAATACAGCACGCCCAATCCGCCTCCAAAACCAAAACCGACGGCCCGCTCAGCCTTGATCGGCTTTCGCCATCCGCCGGCCTGCACCAGGATCAACGGAAGCAGCACCATGAACGTGTAGAACCGCAATTGTCCCGGATGCACCTGCGAGACGATCGCCGTACCGATAGCAACACCCGGCAACAGGCCCAACACGATCGGCATGACTCGCCGCCACGTCCCTCGCAGCGCATCACGATTGTTCCAGAGCATGTACGTATTCAAAACGACTTCGATCAGCACCAACGCGGGATTGAGGACGCGGTTCGAGAGAAACAACAGAGCGAGAGGGACAGTCAGCGAAGAAAAGCCATATCCGAGTGCGCCATTCACGATGGCTGCGAAAAGGGTAATTGCGGCCAGAGGTATCCATTGAACTTCCGTCATTCCTGCTCTCCTGTGTGTTTCGAGATTTCTTCGAGTGGGATGAGCCGAGTGACGGTGCGAGAGGTGTGTAGCCCTCTAGACCTTTGCCGTCACCGGCACCTTACAGGCGCAACAACACGCCATGGTGCAGGGACAACAACAAAGGTTTGCGAGGAAACTCATAAAATGAGCCTTGAATCTACAGATTTCACGGGCCTTATGTCAAGGCACCGGAGAAGGCGGAGGCGGGGTGGCCCCGAACTTTCCGCCCAGCAGATCAATCCGTCATTCGGGAATGGATTCGTGCACGACAGGAAACTCCAGCAGAATCGTCGAACCTTTCTCGGCACTGGACTCGAATCGGATGTGTGCCTTGCATTGCTGGAGAATCCAGTCGGCGACCGCGAGGCCACGAGTCATTCCCAGCTCCGGACTAATGGGATGATCGAGATGAAGGGAAACCTGAACGTTCCGCCCGGTACTCCAGGAATGGATCCGGATTTTTCGATTCTCATTACTCTGAAGGACGGCGGCTTCGGCACTTTTGATCACAAATGCCAGAACAAGCCGAAGTTCATAGGTGTAGGCATAGATCGGCGGAGCGGCCTCTACAATCAATGTTGTTTTGATGTTGTTGCGTTCCCATTCGTCGATCTGCAGTTCGCTCACACGGCGTAGTTCGCTTGCCAGGTCGACGAGAGTCAGCCCTTCGCGTTGCTTTTCCAGAAACTCACGGAAATCTTTCGCGGCATCTGTCGTCTCTTCAACATGCCTTCGGATGAACTCCAATCTCGTCTGAGCTTCCTGCGGCAAGTCGCGCTGATCGCGGATGAGTTCCACAAGCCCAGCCGCAAACGTTAAAGGATCCGGCATGCCATCGTGCAGAGTGAGCGGCGATGCGGGCGTGAGATCCTCTTTGCGCAGCGAGCCATGTGCCGCCTGGGCATGAAGAAGCGAGTTCTCCAGGGCTAAACCGATATAGACCGAGATCCCCAGCAGAAACTCACGGTCCGATGCCGTGATCGGCCGCACTCGATTGAGTAATTCCAGAACAGCCACGATCTCGCCGCTACGGTTCGATACCGGTAATGCGAGCAGATCGTTTGTGTAGAAGCTGAGCTTGCGGTCAAACAGGTTATTAAAGCGCGGGTCGGCATAGGCATTCGGAATATCGAGAATGTCTCCGGTTGCCGCAACAACACCGGCAATGCCGACACCAATCGGAAACGACAGCTCCTCGTCATCAAGGTCCTGCGCGACTAACGGTCTGAGAACGTTGTGCGACCTGTCGACAAGAAACACCGTAATGCGCTCAACAGGGATCTCAGCACGAACAACCTCAAGAATGATCCCGGTAAGCTCTTTAAGCTCCAGCGTGGAGTTCAGCAGGCGTACAGTATCCAATAGCGTTTGTATGCGCGGAATAGCTTGATCTGGTCCGTCGGTCATAAGGGCGCCAATTCTAGGTGAGGGACACGCATTCTGCACCCCATTTTCTATAATGACTACAAATTCACCATCTTCAACGAGAACTGCCCAAGGACGCATCGGCCATTTCATTGCCAAAACACCAATCACCGTGATGGAGTGCCTCATGCAGCACTTCGGCCGGACTCACGAGGAAGCGGAACAACTCCTTGGCTTTGGAGCCGTCTATCAGAATCGCCTTCGAGTCATGTCTGATCGACCATTGGCGGCTGGTGAATATCTCCGCGTACATCTGAATCCCAAGCGTTTTGCAGTGGATCGCATCAACTGGCAAGGAACCGTCGTGCACGACGAAAAGGAATTTATCGTCGTCAACAAGCCTGCAGGTATTCCTGTTCATGCCACTGTAGACAACCAGATCGAGAACGTGTTGCATCAACTGCGGAATGCGCTCGGGTACCCGCTTCACATCACCCAGCGGCTCGATACCGAAGTCAGTGGACTGATCGTGTACGCAAAAACTCAAGCCTTCCAAACGCAATTCAATCGCTTGTTGCTCGAACGGAAGGTTCAGAAAACATACCTCGCACTGGTGCCCGCCGCACCGAAGATCGGACGTCACGTCCACTACATGCAACCGTCAGAGCGCAGCCCCAAGACAGTGAGCGCCGAGCGTCAACCGAATTGGCAAGAGTGTGCCTTGCGCGTGACATCCGTCGATTCCTTCTTCAATTGGTATCAAGTAGAGATCGACCTGGAAACCGGACGAACCCATCAGATCCGGGCCCAACTCTCTGCCATTGGGAGTCCGATTGTTGGGGACAAAATGTATGGATCGCACGCGAATTACAAAATCAATGACACGCGTCTGCCGGGAATTGCGCTATTTAGTGCGGCAACCAGATGGGCAGACAGATCTTTTGCTTTAGATCCTCCGTGGGTATTCCCCTTTGAAGAAGGGAGGGGATCCACCTCTCAATAAACTTGTTTGCAGCGCAAATTACGCTACTCTCGTCCGAAAAGGCCGCTATGAAAACACTACTATTCGCAGCTCTCGCGGTGTTCCTGCAGCAAAACAACAATCCGCTCCAACAACAACGACCGGCGCAAGGCAGCATCGAAGGCACGGTCACGCGTCAAGGAAGCGGGCAGCCCGTGATCGGCGCCCGTGTGACAGTGACGCGGCGAGGTGGACCAGCACAGCCCGCCTTGCCCGCAGGAGCGCAATTGCAAGTGCCGGTCGCGGTTAACGCCGGGGCAAGGGGTGGCGGAGCGCAAATTCAGCCGGTCATGACTGACGATAAGGGCAAGTACGTTGTTCCGGGACTCGAAGACGGCGCGTACACCATTCAGATCCAGGCAAATGGCTATGTGGCGCAACCGTACGGACAACGCTTTGCAAACGGCCCTGCGGCTCCGGTCAATGTGGCAAACGGACAACCGACGCGTGACATCAACGTCAGTATCACACCCGCCTCGAACGTCAGCGGACATGTTCGCGATACGTCGGATCGCCCATTGATCAACGTGCCGGTTCAATTACTCCGATCCTCGTATGACGGTTCCGGCCAGCGCAGTTATGTATCTGCTGGAACGACCATCACGAATGACCGCGGAGAGTACCGAATTTACTGGGTTACTCCGGGACGGTATTACCTTCTGGTCGGCAAGCCCTCGACAGGATCGAACGCCTTCGAATCTCTTATCGCGGTAGATACGACGGGTCCCAACGGGAACGAGGTTCCATCAGTGCTGGGTTACGCGTTTTACCCGGGTGTCACCGAGATTGCCAGCGCCCGCGCGATCGATCTGCAGCCGGGCGCCGACGTGCAGTCCATCGACCTTACTCTTGTGACCAAACCGCGAACATTTTCCGTTCGCGGAAAAGTGATCGACGGGAGAACGGGGAAACCGCCGGCACGAGCCAGCGTATTTGTCGCAACGCAGACACCAGGCTTGAGCGGTGCCGGAATAGACGAACTGTTTGGCGTCGATGGAGCGACCCAGAATTACAACGCCAAAACAGGAACGATGGAGATCCACGAACTGTTGCCGGGAACCTACTCGGTCGTCGGCGTGGTTCAAGATCCACCAGTAGCCGGGCGTCCCGGACCTCAAAGCCAGGCGATGGGAATGCTTGCCGTCAACATCGCCAACTCGGACGTGGACGGCTTGACCCTGACAATCACCCCGGCCCTGTCAGTCCCCGGGCGCATCCGTATCGACGGGCAGTTGCCTTCCGGAATGACATTGGATCGGCTTCGCATTCGTCTCGTCCCTACTGGCGCAAATGCTCAGCAAAGCCTCAGCGGCCTGATGTCTGCGGCGTTTTATGGAAACTCGATGGCAAATGTCGCGGCCGATGGGACATTTCGTTTTAACAACATCGTTCCCGGAGACTACCGCATTGAGATCAACAGCGCGGCGCCGACTGCGCCAGCCACTGGACCGACTTCGTTCCTGAGCCTCGCCTCGGGTTCATTCTTAAAGGACGTTCGGATCGATGGAACAGACGGATTGAACAATCCACTAAGGGTGCCTAGCACGGTCAGCAACGGTCTGGATATCGTGCTCGGAATTGGCGGCGGCAAACTTACCGGAGCAGTGACGGATTTGCGCAACCAGCCGGTGGCGGGAGCGCGAGTGGTCCTGGTCCCTGATCGTGGACGTCATCGTTCGGAACTGTTCAAAACAGCGACGACGGATCCGAGTGGAGTGTTCACGTTTTCATCCGTTCCGCCGGGTGATTACAAAGTCTTCGCGTGGGAAACCATCGAAACCAACGCGTGGTTCGACCCCGAAATCCTCACACGCTACGACTCACGCAGTCACGGCGTCCACGTCAGCGAAACTTCAGCAGAAAACATCGACGTCCGGATCATTCCCGCGGAGGCCTCACGATGACACTCCTTCTTAAAGCCGCACTTGTCGGAATGTTTCTACAGCCTGCACTTGCAGCGCCTCAGGCAGCAAAAGCTTCTGTCGCCGGAGTAGTAGTCGGCGCAAACGGAGAACCGCTTTCCAATATTCGCGTATCGCTCGGGAAACTAAACGTGAGTCTTGGAGCGTTCACCCAAATGGTGACAGGCAGCCATCCGCCCAAAGAGGTGACCATATCGATTGACGCGTTTGCCGCGATATCTGACGAAATCGAGAACGAAATTGCGAACGGCGGCATTTCTGCGGATGAACTGCCGAATGCCGCCGCGTTCAAATCGGTGCCTATCGATGAAATCTTCGAAGTCACAGTCAGCCCGTCCGGCGCCACGGCTGTCGTGTTCAGGACCTTGCCACCCGTTATGACGGATGCGAATGGCCGATTTGCCTTTGAGGCTGTTGACCCCGGTACATACCAATTGATGTTTTCGGCTCCGGGCTATGCAAAGCAGAATTACGGACAACGCGCAGTAGGAACAGGCGGCGTGCCGCTGACATTCGTGGCTGGGCAAAACAAGACCGATATCGTCATGCGCATGATGGCCGTGAGCGCTGTCGGTGGCCGCATCCGCGACAATACCGGCCTGCCGGCGGCAGGCGTTCCGGTTTCGCTCTTCCGATTTTCTTACGACGAGACCGGGAAGAAAAAAACCGATCGCATCGCCTCAACCCGTACGGATGATCTCGGAGAATACCGGATGTACTACCTGAGTCCGGGGCGCTACTACCTTAGCGCCGGCAATCAAGGCAGCAACACGCTGTACTCGACGGCCACCGGCATCGATGCGATTTATTTCGGCGGCGGATACGCTTCACAGAACATGATTCCCCGCAACTTCACGCTGACCTATTACCCTGGAGTTGCTGATGAAAGCGGAGCACGGCCTATTGATGTTCAGCCGGGAGTGGACGTGCGCGGCGTTGACCTGGTGGTGAGTCCACAACAAACGTATCGCGTGCGAGGGCGCGTCGTGGATTCCAAAACCGGACAGCCGCCGCCAGGCGCGAGCATCACAATGAATCTTGCAACCACGGACCTGAATTCGTTCGTCGGCTCGAATATCGGCGCCGCCAATTACAAAGCGGCCGACGGGTCTTTTGAACTCCAGAATGTCAGCACGGGCGCGTACATCATCAATGCAAGCCTCCCCCCTACTGCACAACAGAGAGCCGTCGATTACAGTGCTCTTTCCCCATCGGAGAGAACCGAATACATCCAGTCGATGCAGGCGGAAAACCTCGCGAGACCCAAAGCATCTCTGCCGGTCACGGTGGTCAACTCCGATATCGACGGCGTTGTGCTGACCCTCGGAGTCAGTGGTTTCATTTCCGGCCGCGTTCGTTTCGAGTCGAATGCGCCGACCAAACCGGAAGCCATAAGCTTCATCCGCTTTCAATTGCGTGGAGGGCCGGCGAGCAGTCCTTTAAACGGAGGCGGCGCGCAGGCGAGGCCTGTAAAACCTGACGGGACGTTCCGCGTCGAGAACGTATGGCCCGGAGATTATGTTCTTGCAGTCGCAGGCTTGCCCGAAGGCTTCTATGTAAAAGAAGCGCGGCTTGGCAACACGGACATTCTCAACGGCCCACTGCATTACACCACTCAGGACAATGCCGTCATGGACATTCTGCTCAGTCCCGCTGTTGCCAGGGTGGAAGGCATGGCAGTCGATGCGAACGGCCAGCCCATGGCCGGCGCGCAGGTCGTGTTGATTCCTACGAAGAACCGGGAACGCACGGATCTGTTCCGTCCCGCGACTTCGGATTCCGCCGGGCACTTCACCCTCGTCGATATCAGCCCCGGCGATTACACACTCGCTGCATGGGAGAGCCTGGAACCATTCGCGTTCTTCGATCCGAATCTCATCGCACAGGCGGAAGCATCGGGGAAGAATGTGCGCGTTGGGGAATCGTCGGCACAAGCCGTGAGCGTGAATGTGATGCGTTAGGAAATCGCGCAAAAGGCGGACTTTTTGGCGGGATTTTCTGGGTTTATCGCCGCGGATTGCGCGGATTTCGCGGATTTAGAAAGGCAATTCAGATGCTATAGCGGGAGCGTGGAACTGGAGCATCTGACGCGAGAAGTCATCGGAGGGAATCGAAGTCCATCGGCAGCTGGGGCCAGGCTTTCTCGAGGTAATTTACCAGACCGCCTTATGTCGCGAGCTCGACTACCGGTCGATTTCCGTTCAGAGCGAACTGGAAGTTCAAGTTCGCTATAAAAGTTATGTGGTAGGCCGACATCGACTGGACCTGGTCGTTGAAGGGCAATTGCTTGTTGAACTCAAAGCAACAAGCGGAATGCCTCAAATCTATTTCTCTCAAGCGTTGTCCTATTTGAAAGCGACCAATCTTCCGGTGGCCCTCATTATGAACTTCGGAGAGCCGAGTCTCGTCTGGAAGCGGCTCGCCCGCACCCGGTTTTCATCCGCGTAATCCGCGTAATCCGCGGCGATAAACCAATCAAACCGAAACAACCTCGATACTCCGCGGAGAAATCGTAAACGTCATCGGCAAATATCCGATCAACTCCCCATCCACCTGAGCCTGGACCCCTTCCCCCGATACCCGCACGGTGTGCGTCCGCACAAACGATACGTCCCGGGTTCCCTCCGGTATCCCTCCGAACGCGGCAAACGGCAGCAATCGCAGATACCGCAGCCGATTTGTCGCGTGGATCATGCACACTTCAAATTCAGGGGAATCCATCCGCGCGCGCGGCGTAATTGAAAGGTTACCGCCGTAATGCGGCGCCTTACCGATGGCAGCAAAGGTCGCGGTATGCGTTTTCCCGTCTGCATCGACAGTGAACGTTGAAGGCCTCCATTTTGCGAACGTCTCAAGTCCCGAGTACCAGAACGCGGCTTCACCGACACGATTCTTCAAGGCGGGACGAACACGCTCCACAATTGCGGCGTCGATACCGACGCCCGCCATGAGCAAGAAATAGCGGCACTCGCTGTTCTTGTCGATCGTGGCGCAGCCGACATGAACCCGCTGGAATTTTCCGGCAGCAAGAACATCCGCCAGGCGGTCGAGTTGACGAGGCAGTTTCAGTTCACGAGCTACAACGTTGGCAGTGCCGCGCGGCCATATCGAGAGTTTTGTGTCCGATCCGACCAGCCCCTGCAGGACTTCGTTAATCGTTCCGTCTCCGCCGCAGGCAATGACTTCGGGAAAACCGGCACGAACGGCTTCGCCGGCGAGACGCGTCGCGTCGTTAGGACCCGTTGTATAACGGATTTCCGAATCCAGCCCCCTCGCCTTCAAGAGTTCACGAAAGCGAACGATGGCTTCCCTTCTCGTTTCTAAACTGCCGCGGCCGGCTCGCGGATTTGCGATCAGAACGGCTGTGCGCATATCAAGCGCGTGGAAGGTCGAGGAGATCGTTCGCGATGTTTCGCGCAGCGAACGGGCGGGCGAGCCGTAAAGAATTTGCCTGCATCCTCGAAAAACGCTCTTTATCTTTCAAAAGTTGGTCCACTTTATATCCCAGCACGGGAAGGTTGTTACAGCGGATCGCCACACCTTGCTCCAGCAAATGATCGGAGTTGCGCTCCTCCTGCCCCGGGATAGGATTGACGATAACAAAAACCAGTCCTTTTGCGAGAGCCTCCGATGTCGTCAATCCACCAGGCTTGCCGAGCAAGATATCCGCCGCCGACATATATTCGTCCATCTGAGTCGTGTATCCGATATTGGTAATCGTGACTTTGGAATCACGCTGATGTTTGCCGACAGACTTATCGAGTTTCTTTTTAAGCTCTTCATTTCTTCCGCAGACGACAACCACCTGGCACTCGTGTTCGATATCGAAAAGGCATCGCACCAGATCTTCGACGCGTCCAACACCGAATCCACCCGCGGAAACAAGAATCGTCGTCTTGTTCGGCGCCAGATTGTGTTTCACGCGCATCTCCTTTTTATCTTTTGCCAACGAGAACAGCGGATCTATGGGGATCCCGGTAACCAGCAGTTTCTGGGGCGGAATGCCGAGTTTCTGGAGATGTGCGCGCGTTTCGTCAAGAGCTACGAAATAACGCTCATAGTGTCGGCAAAGCCACATCGCATGGACATCGAAATCCGTGACGACGATCGCCTGCGGGCAACGAATTTTTCCTTTCGCCGTCAGCCAGGAGAGGATTTCTGCAGGAAGGAAGTGCGTACACACGACGATATCCGGCTGAGTCTCCTTCAACAAACTTACGAGCGGCCGAGTGTTCAGCTTGTCGAGAGCGAGACGCCGCCGTTCGTTCTTCCATGGGCGATCCAGGTGATCGTAGAGCCAGCCGAGTACCTCGGGCATCTTTGCGACCATATCGACATAGGCCCGCGAATACATGTGCCGGAAAACTTTATTGGTGTAATCCAGGACATCGATGTGCCGCACCTCGCGCACGCGCCCTGACTGCGTGAACGCTTTTTGCAGCGCGTCCGCAGCTCTGAGGTGTCCCGCACCCGCGGAAGCCGAAAGGATGAGTACCTTGTCAAACATGGCAGCTGGAGAAGATTACGGAAAGGACATGCGTTTTTTCAATGATCGAAGTCAGCCTCGGTTTCCCCTGAGCCCCGCAGCGGCAATACCGGGAATACTTCGAGCCTGCGGGCGCGCGCTTTCAAAGGCTGATGAACGGGACAATAAAAGGTCCTGCGCAGAAACCTTCCGACATTCGATCGAACAAGCCTCGTTTCACAAAGCGGGCATGTGCTTTGCCTGTAAACCTGCCAATGCTTGCGCAATTCGTATTGCTTCTTCCATTCGTAAAAATTTCTGCAGTACTCCCGAACGGCATCGGCAACCTTCGCCCAATCGCTGGAGGAAATGGCGGATAATTTCGTCAACGGATGACGGCGAATATTGAATAGCACTTCATTTTTTACGATGTTTCCCGAACCCGCGAAAATACGCTGATCCAAAAACAGATCGCAAAGAAATGCATCCTTATTCTCTTTCATCAACGTGAGGACATGTTGACGGCTCCAATGGGGCGACATCAAATCGACCTGTCGATCAAGGGCGAGGAGATCGTTTTCCGCATCAAACTTGATGGAGCACGCGTAGAAGTAGAGGATACCGTTCGCGAAATTCAGCTGCAGTCTCGGCGTGCGTCCTTCCCGAGGCTCGTCGATGCGATAGCTGCCGAACATCAGGAAATGAGTCTTCGTGACGATTGGAACCTGCAGCCCTGCAGTGAAAGTCAGAAACAGCTGCTTTCCCCAGGTTTCAATGTCTTTCAGAGTGCGCCCCTTCAGGTTTTCCTTTGGCTGCTTTGTGTTTCCCAGCACCTTCTGCACCTTGCGGCCTCGGAACCGTTCGAGTTCCTCTCGCAGAATGACAAGAGATGGGCCTTCCACGGCAAACCTCCATGTATTAGCCTAAGGCGATTTCGCCGCTTCCCCAAGGTGTTCTCCTGATACCCGACGACGCGCCGCATGGCTAGTCTTACAGACGTGCAACGGTTCAGCATGCAAATCCTTAAAACGACTGAGACTCGCGTTTGTCTTTTGGAAAGCGTCATAGTCTTTTACTCGCTCGCTGCGGGTGCGACTCCGTCTGGCTTGCCTTCGTACCTGCTAAGTGTCTCAATGGTAGCGCGTCTCGCGCTTCCGACTATTGCCGTTGCGATCCTCTTTTTCGTGCGCAATCTACAGGCTAAGTCCGCCGAACGTGCCGGATGGGCGCCAGTGGCCGATATCGTGCTCGCATTGTCCGCCGTGCTGCTGTCGCAGATCGTTCTTCTGTTCTTAAGACCGGGGCTGGTAATGCCCCACTATCACTTCACCTCGAGCGCCCTGCTGGGCTGGGGATTTGTGCTTGCCCTCCGGGCCTGGTTTCCCCATGGTTTGAAGCCGGTCCGCCTGGAGGATGCAGCCAGGCCACTGACCATCGAAAAGCTGCGGTGGACTGCCATTGAATTCGAGATCAAGGCAAAGGAATGGAGTAACTGGGGCACTCTGCTCGCCGTGGCCGCAATCGGGTTACTTACGCTTAGCCTGCCTTTTGCACAAGCACCCCAGGTGCAGCTGGCTTCAGCACTTCTGATTGCCGGCGCGATCTACATTGCGTGGATTATTCGCAAACGCGGTAACCCCGCGGCGGCGCCGCTTGGTGGAGGCCGCCGCGAATTCAGCCGGTATTGTCAGCGCGAGTTGCAGCACCAGTCACTGCTGCTCCATCGGCTCTGGCACTGGTATTTCGGCTCGCTCATTCCCGCAGTGCTACTGCTTCTTCAGGGAAGAACGCTCTATGCGTATTTTGTCATCGGCTATGTGTTGCTCATCGGGGAACTGCTATACCAGGCGATCGAAAAACTCCAACTACAGCTGACCCAAATCCAGTCTTCTGAATCCGCATAGTCCGCGATAATTCGCGGCGATAAATCTCTTCATCGAACGCTTCCGTGTATATATTTTCATATGCACGTTAAACCCTCGACCTGCCCGCTCGATTGCCCGGATCGATGCGCGCTCGATGTGACTGTCGAAGATGGACGCGTCATCAAGATCGACGGATCGAAACGATCTCCCTACACTGACGGCTACATCTGCTCAAAAGTACGTCGTTTTTCCGAGCGCCAGTATTCACCGTTGAGGGTGACACATCCGCTTAGACGCGAGAGAGCTAAAGGATTCGGAGGCCCCGAGGGGTTCACTCGTATTTCCTGGGACGAGGCGATCGCGACCATTGCAGATCGATTCAAGGTGATTGCCGAGACTCAAGGCCCCGAGGCAATCCTGCCGTTCCATTACGACGGATCCAATGGCCTGATTTCATCTCTGGCAATGGACGAGCGATTCTGGAACCGGCTCGGGGCAAGCCAACTCGCACGAACGTTCTGCGCCGCGAATACTTCCGCTGCCTGGTCGACTGTTTTCGGAGATCTCCCGGGCTGCGATCCGATGGACATTCGGGAATCGGATGCGATTGTCTTGTGGGGCGTGAATCCGTCAGTGACTGGAATCCACATGGTGCCCTGGGTTCGCGAAGCCAAGGCTCGGGGTGCCTTCCTGGCGGTCATCGATCCTCGCGAAACGCCGTTGGCGCGCGATGCGGATCTGCATATTCGCCCGTTGCCGGGCACTGACGTGGCTGTGGCGCTGGCCATGATCGGAGTGGCAAATGAAGAGGGTTTGCTGGATACCCGATTCATCGAGGAATGGACACGCGGAGCGGACGCCCTGTTCAAAGCAACCTGGCGGCCTGCCGACGCAGCGAAACTTGCTCAGATTCCCGAGCATCAGATCCGTGCCCTTCCCCGGGCGATGGCAAGAGCGCAAGCCCCATTCTTTCGCGTCGGGTGGGGCCTCGAACGTAACAGGAACGGCACAGATGCCATACGTGCTGTCCTTTCACTCCGCGCCGTGCTCGGACGTTTCGGACGCCGAGGCAGTGGGGTTTTGATTTCAACGACGGCAGGCTATCGAATGGATCGAAGTCCCGCCGCGGCGCCCCACCTGAGAAAACACGGCGCGCGGACGATCAACATGAGCCAACTGGGCATGGCGCTGGAAGAATCAAACAATCCCGAAATCCGCGCCTTGTTCGTGTACAACTCGAATCCTGTTGCGACTGCGCCTAACCAGGCGCGTGTGACGCGGGCGATGACGCGGGAATCCCTGTTCACGGTCGTTCATGACCAGGTCTGGACCGATACATGCGACTACGCGGACATCGTTCTGCCTGCCACGACGTTCCTGGAGCACAAGGAGTTGTCGCGCAGTTACAGCGGCTATGCACTGCAATGGAGTGATGCTGTCGTGGACCCATCCGGTGAAGCACGTCCGAATCACTGGGTATTCAAACAACTTTCCCAGGCAATGGCATTAGACGAACTGGAACTCCGCGCGAGCGAGGAAGATATGGCCCGAGCGGTCGTCGCAAATGTAGATGAAATCAAACGATCAAACTATTTCCCTCTCTCGCGGCCGCTGGCGTTTGTCGATGCGTTTCCCTCTCGCGGATACGTGGACCTTGGCGGAACTGCGCCACCAGAATACCGGCCTCCAGTCATAGACGCCGACCTGCCGCTGATTCTGATATCGCCCTCCAGCGATAAGGCGATTTCTTCGCAACTGCTCGAATCGATGCCCGCCGGTACTGCGAAAGTTTCCGTGGCACGCGCGGAAGCAGATCGAAGACGCCTGCACCCGGGCGATGTCGTGCGGGTACGCAACTCCTTCGGGAGCGTCATGGCAACGCTGGCCATTTCCAACGAATTGCCAGAAGGAATTGCTTCCCTGCCCAAAGGTTTATGGCGCCACTCCACGAAGAACAATTGGACAGCCAACGCTCTTGCGCCAGACCATGTCGATAAACTTGGCGGGGGCGCCTGTTACAACGACGCACGCGTCGAAATCGACAGAATTGATTTATAAGCATATATCTGCTTATAATGCCGTCCATGCGACGGAAGCCTGGCTCTCTGATCCCGCTCGAAATTGCAATTTGTGAAGTCGCGAGCCTTTTGCTGCAGCGCGGCACACCCCATTTCCATGGATACTCCATAGCAAAAGAGCTGAAACACGCGGGGGATACCCGGCGGCTCACGGCGTACGGAACACTCTATCGTGCACTGGACCGTCTTGAGCAAATGGGTTTCCTGCAGAGCGAAATGGAGGATCCTCATTTCGCCGCAGCGGAAAGCCGGCCAGGCCGGCGGCTCTACAAACTAACCACGCACGGACAACGTGCGATTGCGGAAATGTCCAAGGAAGAGCCCGGGACAAAGGCGAAGCGAAAGAAGGGCTGGTCGCCCGCATGAGTTCAAGAATCCTTTCGATGGCGGCCGCAGTCGCAGGAGCATGGACCGACCTTTATACGGCCGGTTTATCTGCAACGCTTCGCCAAATGCGGCGAAACGAAATCGCCTCGGATCTATGGGAGTGTTGCGCCGAGGTTTCTCATGGCAAACGATCTGAGGGACAGGCTGCGGCAGAAATCCTGACACGTCTTTTCCTCGGAATACCCGACGATCTTCTTTGGAGATTGGAGAACCAAATGAACACCAATTCTACACAAGCCGGAATTCCGGCCTGGCTGAGCACCAGCGAACTCGGCCTCCCGCTTTCGGCCATTGCGCTGTATGTAGCGGCTTCGTTCGCTCAAGGCCTGAATGATTCTGCTGTCTCCGCGGCCATGCGGGAATCGGCGTACCTCTTCCCGGCAGTTCTGACGATTCACATCATTGCGATCTGTGCGTTTATCGGATTCACGGCAATGGTCGATCTGCGGATGCTGGGTTGGATTCTCAAGCGCACACCGGTTCTTGAGGTCGGAGAATCGTTACTACCGCTCGCCATGGCAGGTTTCGCTGTCGTCCTTTTTAGTGGAATCTTCGTCTATATGTCGGACGCGGTGCGTTACTCGCACAACACCTTCTTCAATTTGAAAGTTCTCCTCCTGTTCGTCGGAGGAGTAAATGCATGGGGAACCCATCGAAGGGTTTTTGCGTATTCCAATGGGGGAGCGCATGGCGTGTCCGTGCCGCGCCGCGATCGCTGCAGGCGCGTCGCTGCTGTTCTGGATGCTGCTCATTATTGCAAGCCGGTTGACGGCGTTCAGCAGTTAAGGAGGACTCATGCACTGGGGTGCATTGACGATAGTTCTGTTACTACTTCCTCAGCAGCCACAGAGGTTGGGGACGGCGCGCATCGAAGGCACGGTTCTGCGAGAAGGCACCACCGAACCAGTGTCGGGCGCCAGGATCACCGTAACGCGGGTAAATGCGGCAACCGGGGCGAATGTGCCTACGGCCGGCACACTGACGACGTATCTCATCAATCCCAACCCGAATGCGCCACCTCCAAATCCACCTCCAGCGGCAGGAACACCAGGTGCGACACCGCAGGCGCCACAACCTGCGCCGATACCGGCAGTCATCACAGATCGTGCCGGCAAGTTTGTTGTTACGGATCTGGAAGAAGGCGCTTATCGCGTTGCAGTCACGCTTAATGGATATGTGAAGCAGGAATATGGTCAGAGGTCATTCGCCGGACAGGGAGTAACGCTGAATCTGCGGAAGGACGACGTGTTGAAGGACCTCGTCGTCAGGCTGACACGCGCCGGAAATATCAGCGGTCGAATCATCGACGACACAGGCCAACCGGCAACGGGCGTTCCGCTTCAGCTCCTCAAGGTTACCTACAACCAGAACGGGCAGAGAATCTTTACCAGTGCCGGCACTGCTCGGACAAATGACAGGGGTGAGTATCGGCTCTACTGGCTGACGCCGGGACGCTACTATCTCGCGGGCGGAACGCCATCCGGGCCTCCCGCCGGCGCCACGCCCGGTGGACCGCCAAGTCCGAATGAGTCCGGCGATACATTCGTCTTCACGTACTATCCCGGAACGACCGATCTCTCCCGTGCGACATCGATAGAAGTGAAACCCGGCAGCGATATGGCAATGGATTTCGTCGTACCGCGGACGCAGCTTTTCAACATTTCAGGCCGCATCGTGGCTCCGCTCAGCTCAAATACGAGCGCGAATACCACAACTCCGGTTGCGCCGGCGGTGAATATCTCGCTCGCTTTCGCCACACTGACGGGCGGTAGCGCCTTCATTCAGATGACACAAAGCTATGATCCGGCGACGGGCAATTTCATGCTGCGCAATGTTGTTCCCGGCTCGTATGCGCTGCAGGCCAACTCGGGAAATGCCATGGCGCGAACCCAGATCGAACTCACGAATGCTGACCTCACAAATATTACGCTGACGCTTAACGGTGGCGTGAACATCGCAGGCAGAGTTCAGATGGATGCTGGGGCCGCTCTTCCGTCTGCTCCTGTGCGGATCCAATTGCGCCCTCTCATTCGCGGCACCTCAAACTTTGTTGGCTTTGCGCCCGGCGCCCAGGCGGCTGCCGATGGCACGTTCCGATATAGCGGTGTTCTCGGTGGTGAATACCGGGCGGTGGTCCTTCCGGTTCCGGGCTACTACGTAAAGGAAATGAAACTCGACCGAACTGACGCCTTAAACGCGACCATCCACGTGCCGGACTCGGCACCTTCCGAACCTCTGCTGGAATTGTTACTGAGCCCGAACGTCGCGCAGATTGACGGCACCGTGACAGATGAACGCAACCAGCCTCTGCCGGGAGTGCAAGCTGTCCTGGTGCCGGACAAAAACCGCGACCGTCCGGATATCTATAAGTCAGGGGTGACCGACCAGTCGGGAAGATTCACCATGAAAGACGTCGCTCCGGGCGATTACAAACTGTTCGCCTGGGATGGGCTGGATGGCTTTGCGTATTTTGATCAGGATTTTGTGCGTCGATACGACTCTCAGGGCAAAGCCGTACACGTTGATGAATCCGCGAAAATCGTCGTGGATACGAAGGTCATTCCGGACAGCGCGCGCTGAGTCAGCGTGAAAATGTTTCGAGCACTGCTTATCCTGGTTGTTCTTTGTTGCAGCTGCACCGACAACAAACCGCCTGCACACGCGAGACTGTGGGTGTCCGGCATCAGCCTCCATAGCGAGCCGCAGAACCCCGGAGACAAGGTCAAAGTACAGTTCGCGTTGATCAACACCGGCACGGCGAATGCCCACGATGTTCAGGCGCAGCTTCGGCTGGCCGTGGTATCAGGCGATCCCGACCTGTCGCGTGATTCTCTTCCGGCACCTCCGATCCCGGTAAACACCGAAGTTCCGGCGGGGCAGGGCTGGAATCCGGGCGGCAAGAACATCATGCTCACCGTTGAACTACCGGCGCCGAAGCTGGAGTCGTACAAGGAAGGGACGGCGGCCTTGTTTCTCTTTGCGCGCATAACCTACAAGGACGATGCGAGCGATCCTGTGCCACATGAGTCCATAGCGACACAATTCCATTTGTTCGACGACGGCCTTGCAAATTGGGCGATCTGGAAGTCAGGCAACAGTCAGAGGTGACAGGTTAATCCTCGTCCGGAGCCGCTGCCATCATCGATGCCATGGACGCAAGATCCTGCGGCCGGATCTTGTCCACGTTGAATTTCGCAACCCGTTCACGCATCGTTTTAAATACGGACTCCAGCGACGGCAACTCGCCTTTGATCCAGCGCAGGGGATTGATGCGCGCCACGACAAACGTTCGCAGGTAAGGACTGGTGAGCCCGCGCTCCTTCAGTCGCGTCACCACATCTGAAACCCTTTCCTCAAGATCCATCACAAGCTCGGCGCGTTTTTCGTGTTCGCGGATGGCTTTCTTCAATGGCTCTTCAGTGAAGTCTTCCAGCCGCCGAACAATGGGATGGTAGGCGGCGCCGGCGAACTTGGGCTTCTGCTCATAACAGCAACCCAGGGTGACGAGGGCGGCTTCCTCAAGATAGAAAGAGAATTCGTCCTCGGGACGCGATGCATCTTCATCGACGAGTCCGCGATAGATCCGAATGACTTCGAGTGATCGTTCTTTCAGGTTGTGCGCCTTCTCCGTGTTGAGCGCGAGGATTTGCCAGGCAAGTTGCCGGTCGGGAGTGACGAGGGCCGTGATAGCTCTCGCGCCGAGACGGCGCATCGCTTCCAGTCGGTGCCTCCCATTGGGAGTCCAGAATCCGCGCTCCGGACCCAGCACAGTGATGACGGGATCGAGAAACGTTCCCGTTTTTGAAATCACTCCAGCGAGTTTTTTGTGATGTGCTTCGGAAAGATCGCGTTGAAACGGCGTCGGCTCCACGCTGTCAATGGGGAGAATGGCGAGCAGCAGCGGCTTCCCTCCCAGCGGATCCTTGCAGGATCCAACGACCGTGCCGCCTTCTTTCTCGACACGCTCCACGACATCACGCAACACCGGCGACGACGCGTCGAGCCGGCACTCCGCGGCCTCCATTCCCTTCGATCCGGGTTTTGCCTTGCGCGTCGGTGGTTTGCGTTTCTTCGGCGGCACCGCCGAATCAGCCTTTCTGAAGCGCTTTGATGTCCTGCAGCAAGACCGTCTCGTGTCCCTCGGGCTTCACGTTCGTGTAAACCTTCCGAACGATTCCCTTTGGATCGATGACGAATGTTGTGCGATTCCAGTACATGGTTCCCTTGTAATCGCTTTGCGCCACGCCGGCCGCCTTCAGCAGCTGGGCACTCGTGTCCGACAGCAAATCGATCTGGAACGCAAACTTATTGCAGAAATCCTTATGTGATGCGACGTCGTCCTGGTTCACACCGACGACTTCAATTCCGGCATTTTGGAAATCCTGCTTTGTCGCCGTGAACGACTTCCCCTGAATCGTGCATCCTGGCGTGTCGTCTTTCGGATAAACATAGACCACCAGCCACTTGCCGGTAAAATCGTTTAACCGCACAAGTGCGCCGTCCTGATTTGGCAGTTCAAAGTTGGGGAATGGCATACCTGCTTCAACCATGGGTCCTCCTAAGCTTTGTGGAAATCAATCAGCTCTATTTCAAAACTCAAAGTCGCACCCGGCGGAATTGTCGGCGGTTGGCCGCGATCGCCGTACGCCATTGACGACGGGCAGACGACTTGAGCTTTCTCGCCCTTCTTCATCTTCTGGACCGCCTCGGTCCAGCATGGAACGACCATGTCCAATGGAAACTCAACCGGCTCCCCACGTTTGATGGAGCTGTCGAAGACAGTCCCATCGACTAATTTGCCTTCATAGTGGACCTTCACGATGTCACTCGGTACGGGACTGCCACCATTGCCGGGCGTAATCACGCGGATAACAACTCCCGAATCGCTCTTGGTTGCATCTTTCTGTTTGGCGACATTGTCCGCGAAGTCCTGCCCCTTCTTCTTCGCGTCATCCGCCTTCGCCTTGTCCTCCGGCGACGTGGATCGTTTGTTTGCCAATTCGCTCACCTTGGGCCCATAAGTGTCGAGGTCAATTTTCGCAGGTGCTCCTGTCACGGAATCATGGAGACCGGCCTTTACGATCTCGAGTTCGTCAGGCTTCAACGAGAAAGTTTTTACGTTGCGCCCCATGATGAGACCAAGCGCGTATAGCGTCTTTTGATCTTCCGTTTCGAGCTTGACGTCACTGCCGGAGGAAGCACCGGTCCCTTTGACACAACCAACAAGGGAAGCCAGGCAGAGCGCGAACAACAGAGAGCGGGCGATGTGTTTGGTCATAAGGAATCAGCATAACCCGGAACGATCGTTTATCGCCCCGTATTAAGCAGATTAAGACGCCAACACGGCAGATCTTCTTATATGCTCCCGCGCATGCGAACTATTCTGGCGATCGTCATTACTCTCGCACTGGTCACGGCATTCGTTGCTCAACAGCGAGGGCAGCCGCGTGAGATTGTCAACGTCAAGGGCGACGTCTACCGGGCGCGTAATAACAACTACTACTCGCTGTTCATGGTTACTCCGGACGGAATCATCCTGGCGGATCCAATCAATGCCGCATTCGCCACGTGGATGAAAGAGCAGTTCGCTGAACGATTCAAAGTGCCGGTTCGCTACGTCATCTACAGCCACAGTCACTGGGACCACATCGAAGGCGGGGCCGTCTTCGCGGATACAGCGAAGTTCGTGGCACATGAGAACGTCGCAAAAAACATGGATGGCCGCATTCCTCAAATGCCCGGAGACATGCTGGATCGCAACCACAACGGGACATTCGAACTCGAAGAGATCGTGGGGCCGCTCACCGACAACGGCGGGCGTTGCGGCATGCCGGCAAATTTCTTCCGGACATCCGACCGCAATGGGGACGGCCACATGACACCTGCAGAGTTGCAACAGGACATTCGAAAACCGGACGTCCTGTACTCGGATCGGATGTGGCTGACGCTCGGTGGCAAGAGAGTCGAGCTGATCTATCCCGGCCAGAACCACTCCAACGATGCAACGGCGCTGTACTTCCCTGCTGAACGCGTCGTGTTTGCCACAGAGTTCATTAGCGATGTCGCTCTCCCGGCCACCGGCAGCCCCCTTTCATTTCCCAGCGCTTGTGGTCCCTTCGACGGCAGCCCGCTTTCCGAATGGGTGCGCTCGTACAAAACCGTCGAGGCGCTCGACTTCGATATCTTCGCTGGAGGCCACGGCGCACTTGCCACGAAAGCGGACGTGACCGCCAATCGTGTGTTCTTCGAAGAACTGATCGCCGCCGTTTCTGCCGGCATGGCGCAAGGGAAAAGCCTCGCAGAACTGCAGCAAACCCTGATGTTCGAAAAATACAAGGACTGGCAAGGCTACGCACAACGCCGGGCGCCGACCATCGATTCCGCCTATCGCAATCTGCAGCTTTACAAGTGAAATTCGGGGTCGTGCTACCCGTACCCTAATTTCCCTGTTCGGGGAAATTAGGGTACGGGTAGCACGACCCCGAATTTCGCCCATGACGGAACTTCGCGTGCCGGACTCCATAGTGGACCGTACGATCATAAGGAGGAACATCATGACTGCTAAGCGCCTGTATTTGATCCTTGTAGCCTTGCTGGCTGTTGCAATTGTCGCGTTGCCTGTGGCGGCGCAGCAGAGCTCGACTCCGGGACAGTCTCCGCGAACCGATTCACCGTCTCAAACTCAGTCACCTTCGCAGAGCGACACTCAAAGTCCGTCACAGTCTCAAACGCCTTCGGATGCGCGGACTCCGCAGTCTCCGTCGGACACCACCCAACCCGGAATCTCTCAGGCCAGCGACTCGTATCCCCAGACGGCTGAAACGTCCCAAGCGCGCAGCGTGTCGTGGGGCTGGCTCATCGCCGGCTTGATCGTCGGCGGAATCATCGGATACGCGATTGCCCCCCGCAGACCCACAATGGCGACCACGACCGATATTCGCCGTGACCGAGCCGCGTAACCGCCTCAATGAAAACAGACCTGCGGACTCGGTCCGCGGGTCTGTCTTAGCTGTCCCGTTCCCGGACACCGCTATACTCTCCAACAATGAAAAAAGTGCGCATATACGAGTACGCAAAATGTTCCACATGTAGAAATGCCTTAAAATTCCTTGATCGCCACAACATCGGGTACGAAAAGCTACCCATCGTAGAAACTCCGCCGAATAAGACCGAATTGCGGAGGATGCTTGCGGCGTATGGCGGGAATATCAAGAAGCTTTTCAACACGTCCGGGGAGCTCTATCGAGAAATGAAAATTGGCTCGAAGCTCGATTCCTTGTCTGACACTGAAGCGCTGGACCTGCTGGCGGCGCACGGAAAATTGATCAAGCGGCCGTTCCTTTTGGGCGAGAATGCCGCGCTGGTCGGCTTCAAGGAAGAAGACTGGAAGGATGCGCTGTTGTGATCGGCAGACGTGGTAAAATCGTCGGGCTTTGAAAACGCTAGTAGTCCTGATTGCCTTAGCTTTGATTTCAGTGCCCGTATTCGCTCAAGACGAGGGAGGCGGCACCTTCAACGTCAACGATCTCTTTACCAGAGAGGCCGCAGACGATGAAACGGGTGCTGTCGATAGGCCGAAATTTGATCCGCTCGCGGACATTCGTAACTGGCTGATCAAATCCAAAGCGCCGCCGCTCGAGAAGAAGCAGGAAAAGCCGTTGAACAAGCTCTATGAGAAGGAAGTGAAGGCCATGTCCAAGGTCTTCCAAGAGCGCCACGGTATTACGCTTGAGAGCGCGCTTCAGAGTACGGGAGCCCGCGGCCGGGGAGGTCGTGGAGGGTTCAACCGGGCGACTCCCGAGCAAATGGCGGAAGCACGGAAGATGTCGGATCAACTCGTCGACAAGGTTATTGCCGGCCTGCGGATCGATCAACAGGGCGCGTTGCGCAGATATCAAAGCGAGCAGCTTCGCGTTAAACGGCTCAATCAGTTTACGACCAGCATGGCCGCTGCCGGCCTGCCGCTGACGGACGACCAGAAGACGGAAATCGAGACGCTGTACGCCAGGGAAAGCCGGCTTCGCACGCTCATCATTGTTGAAGCCAAGGGCGAGCCTCATCAGGAGCAGGTTTCAAGACTAGAGGCCCAAACGACTCAACGCGTCATCCGGTTGCTGAATCCCACTCAAAAACTGGCCCTGGCCCAGGCGAAATCGAAAAGCCGGCAGGCTCCAAACTAATTCCCGCCTAAAAGACAGAGCACTTGTCACAGCGGTCAGACATGCGCCTGTTTTGCAGTCACTCTTCGGAGAGTGTTCGAGTCCCGATGATGGAAAATCCCGGCCTGCCCCGATATCTGCAACTGTGTGTCTTCTGCATATGAATAGGAACTGTCGTCGTGAATCGTCACTGTTAACTCAAACCGGACGGTCTTGAAATTCTTATCCAGAAATGGATTTGAACAAATCCCATAGGTCGTCGATCCGCACTCGGCGGTAAGAGTGAAAGTCCGGGCGGAGCCCTCGACGGTACCGCCGGCAAACGTCGCCACGCCACGCGGCACGATAAAGCAGCGCATCACCTGTTTAATCTCGGGATCCCAAAGCCAGTAGCCAAGATCTTCGTGGAAAGGATTATCTTCTCCGATACGCCACGCCGTACGGTTGTAACGCAAACCATAAAGTAACTGCTCGTGATTCTGAACGGGAGAGATGGGTTCGAATACGATTCGTTCGCGATACTTATTGTTCTCGGTGCCGCGATCATCCGACGGCGCGATATCGTCGCCCTTCTCACCTTCCCAGACTCCGGCGAGGGGGCCAAGCGGGCCAAGGTTCGCAATCAACGTGTCTTGCATCGATTCTCCTCCGTTGTGAACGAAGGATTCTACTTCAACACGGACTACGCCGCTCGCCGGGACTTCTTTCCAGCACAGTGGGATCCGAAGCTTGGAATTCACGTGACTTGAAGTCGCGGCC